>Ga0209541_10001176_pt1 | contig 52382 bp, 47 predicted proteins | sample RifCSPlowO2_01_FD_184027 | JGI IMG/M metagenome (GOLD analysis project Ga0209541, IMG submission 184027) | Groundwater microbial communities from Rifle, Colorado - Rifle CSP2_plank lowO2_0.1 (SPAdes) (version 2) | ecosystem: Environmental > Aquatic > Deep subsurface > Groundwater | place... | reverse complement strand
TGGAAAAAAAATTACGGAATTGGCTCGAAAGAAAAATTTGAATATTCTCAAGCCAAAGGATTTTATAGAATTATTAAAGCAGGAATAATTGGCGACCTAAACGGCGACCGCATAATCAATTCAATAGACTTCTCCATTATGAACGGAGTTTGGCTTACCAATAACGCGACCTCCGATCTCAACAAAGACGGAATTGTAAACAGCCTGGATTTTAGTCTTATGAATTCTAATTGGTTAAAGACTTATTAGCAGGGCAAATTTAGCGGGCGGACAGTCGAATATTGCATTTGAGCATGTTGGGGAATACAGGAGGGTGTATAATGGAAGTTAATGTTAAGTTTTGACCGAACAGGCTCTGTATTTCTGATAAAGTTCATTGCGCTGTTTGCGTGCGCGGTATTTGTGACGAAGACAGGATCTGATTTTGTCTTTACTTTATCCGGGCAGAGCAATAACATCATCAGCGCCGGCGCAGCAAATGTGCCTGTCCGCGACGAAAATAGGCTGGCGATGGCCTCGGTTGTTTTAAGCGCCCCTGACCAGGTAATCAAGCTCGGATTCGTCGGCGACATAATGCTGGATCGGCGTGTTAAAGAAAGCATTATAAAAAATGGCGAAGGCGATTACCGGTTCCCATTTTGGAGAGCGGTAAATATTTTACAAAAATACGATATCCTTTTCGGGAATCTTGAGGGGCCGATTTCAGCAGGCGGAGAAGACCAAGGTTCGGTTTATTCTTTTCGGATGGATCCGCGAAGCGCCGAAGCGGTCAAATTTGCCGGGTTTGATGTTGTATCTTTGGCCAATAACCACATCGGTGACTGGGGCGGAGAAGCGATCGGAGATACCGTTAATCATCTGGACAAAGAAGAGATAACCCATGTCGGGGCGGGTCCAAGTCCGTACTCACCGAAGATCATAAACATCAGTGATACAAAATTGGCGTTTTTAGCGTTCACGAACGTCGGCGCAAAGCGCGGCGATATAGCATTCATTTCCAAAAATGACAAAGTAATTCTTCAAAATGAGATAGAAAAAGCTAAAGCGTCGGCTGACATCGTGATCGTTTATTTTCATTTTGGCGAGGAATACCAGGTTGAGCCGGGTGCGGATGAAGTTGAATTGGCGCATAAAGCCATAGATATGGGTGCGGATATTGTTGTCGGAAGCCATCCGCATATAATCGAGAAGATCGAAAAATACAAGAATAAATATATTGCGTATAGTCTTGGAAATTTTGTTTTTGACCAGGACTTCGCTCCTCTTACGATGCAGGGAATGCTGCTTGAGGCGCGTGTAGAAAATAAAGCCATAACCGGAGTCACCGGAAAAACAGTAAAAATAAATCAATATTTTCAGGCAGAGATTGAAGAATGAACCGAAAAAATTTATGTTAAAATAGCCATATGCATAAGATAGCCGGTAAAAGCTGGAGTGAAAAAATATTCAAAGCCTATGATATCCGCGGAGCGTATCCGGCGGAAATAAACGAGGACGCCGTATATAAAATAGCGCGGGCTTTTGTGCGGTATTTGAGGCTAGGCAGTCTTGCCCGCCGAAGCTTCAGCGAAGGCGGAGCGGAAGGCAGATCTCTGAAAATTGTCGTAAGTTCTGATGCCCGACCTTCTTCACCTGCGCTTAAAGAAGCTTTTATGGACGGTTTAATTGACGAGGGCGCGGAAATTATAGACGCCGGTCTTACAACGACTCCGATGCATTATTTTACCGTAAACGTTGCCGGAGCCGACGGAGGCGCGATGATAACGGCTTCGCATAACCCCGCGGAGTTCAACGGAATTAAACTCTCAAAAAAAGGAGCCTTGCCCATAGGCGAGGGGGCGGGAATGGAAGAAATAAAAAATGATGCGGTAAGGGGCATCTTTGCGTCATCATCGGGAGATAACAGCAAGAAAGGTTCCGTAAGCAAGTATGATTTTACCGAAAAATATATTTATTTTTTATTTGAACATTTTCCTTTGCTTCCGGAGTCCGCGGTGTCTTTGTCCGCTGATGCTTCAAACGGAATGGCGTCTATATTGCTTGAAAAATTATTCGCAAGATTTCCAAAAATGAAAGTCGGTTATTTGCACGGCGAACTGGATATGACTTTCCCGAACCACGAAGCAAATCCTTTGAAGGCGGAAAATCTGAAAGATGTTCAGGCCGAAGTGCTAAAAAATAAAAGTGCCATAGGTATTTCTTTCGACGGGGATGGTGACAGGGTTGGTTTTGTGGACGAGAACGGCAAAATAATCCCCGGAGATATTGTTACCGCTCTTTTGGTGCGGTATTTTGCAAAGACAAAGGGTGAGGCTGTTGTTTACGATCTCCGTTCCAGCCGCGTTGTCCGCGAAGAAATAGAAAAAGCGGGCCTCCGCCCTGTTGAGTCCAGAGTAGGGCATGCGTTCATAAAAGCAACGATGAGAAAAGAAAACGCGGTTTTGGGAGGAGAAGTGTCGGGGCATTATTATTTCCGTGATTTTTTTTATTGCGATTCGGCGGTTTTCGCGGCGCTGGCAGTTTTGGATTTGATGCGGATTGAAAAAAAACCTTTAAGCGGACTTATAAAACCGCTGCTAAAATACGTTAAATCTGAAGAAATAAATTTCGCAGTAAAAAATAAAGAATTGATTTTGGACAAAGTTGCAGCGTATTTTCCAGACGCTAAAATTTCATATCTGGACGGCATCAAAGTTGAATACCCGCATTGGTGGTTTAATCTGCGAATTTCCAACACTGAAGATGTTGTCCGCCTGAATATTGAGGCGATTTTGCCCGAACTTTTGGACGAAAAAAAGAAGCTCATTTCTGAGCTTCTGGCGGAGTAAGCAGGTGCGCGGTGCTGTTGAGCATTATGTCTTTAAATTCATTGCCGTTGCGCTCGATTACATTTAGGCATGTATTGTGCTGGCGGACACCACGGATCATTTTTGGATTTTTCAGCAAGTTGCACAAAACGAACAAATTAGTAATCACGTGTCCGACTATCAAAATGTTCCCGTCAGTGCCTTCTAGAATCTTTTTTAAGCCGGATAGTACGCGTGACTCGGCATTTTTACTAGATTCGCCGCCCGGGAAACACATTGCCATCGGGTGCTCTAACCAGAGTTTATAGAGTTCAGGATACGCCGCTTGTATATCGGCGTGCCTCCGGCCCTCCCATTCACCGTGGTCGATTTCCTGAAGTTCAGGCATGCTGACAAGTTCCAACCGATGAGAGCCAAACATTGAATATTCAACGGCCGCGCCTGTTTGCAGGGCTCTTGTGGCCGATGATGAAAAAATAATAAAGGGCAAAGGAAAATAATTTTCAAAAGCTTTCATAAATTTGCCCAGTAGTTTGGACTGGATTTTTCCGGTTTCATTTATCGAGCTTTCAATAGTCCGTCCCTGATAAACGCCGTCTTTATTCTCTTTGGTCTCGCCGTGCCGAATCACATAAATAAATTGTGTTTTCAAAAAGCCTCCTAGCTTTCAAGCAAACCGATCTTTTTGCGGACGTCTTTCATTGTAGCCTCCGCAGCCTTACCGGCTTTTTTTGCGCCTTCCTTTAGAATTTTTAGCACGGATGTTTTGTTTTTGGCAAGCTTCCCGTATTTTTCTTGTATCGGCGCAAGCGAGGTAACGACAGCTTCCGCCAGTTCGGTTTTGAATTTGGCGTAGCTCGAACCGTGGTATTGTTTTTCAATATCCGCGACAGCACGTCCTGTCATCTGGCTGTAAATTGCGAGTAGATTGGAAATCGCGGGTTTATTTGCGGGGTCAAATTTTATTTCGCTTCCCGAGTCCGTTACCGCGGACATTACTTTTTTCTTAATGACTTCAGCGCTGTCCAAAAGCTCAATTCTGTTCGCAGGGGAGGCGGATTTGGACATTTTTTTTGCCGGGTCGTCCAAGCCCATTATACGTGCACCGCTTCCGCCCGAGGCGGACCAGCCTTGGGCTGGTTGCTGTATCAGCGGCTTCGGTTCTTTAAATGTTTCTCCGAATCTGGAATTAAATTTTCTGGCCAGAGTTCTTGTCAGCTCAAGATGCTGTACTTGATCTTCTCCGACCGGAACCGCGATGGGATTATAAAGCAAAATATCCGCCGCCATTAAGGTGGGGTAGTTGAGCAGACCCGCCAAGACGCTTTCCTGTCCTTGAGTTTTATCTTTGAACTGCGTCATCCGCTCAAGCTCGCCCAATGGCGTAATTGTATTTAAAATCCAGCTTAGCTCAGTATGCTGGGGAACATGTGATTGAACGAATATCGTAGTTTTTTTAGGATCCAGTCCGCACGCAAGATAAGTATAAACGGCATCAAGCGTTTGCGCTTTAAGTTTTTCGGGGTCTTGGGGGACGGTAATGGCGTGCAAGTCCGCAACAAAAACGAACATATTGTATTTGTTCTGTAATTCAACAAATTGCTTTATCGCGCCGATATAGTTCCCGATATGCAAATTCCCCGATGCTTGTATCCCGCTTACGGCTACTTGTCTGCCGACAGGCATGGTTGGTTTCATTGGCTTATTTTAATATTTTGTTCTTCTTTTTTCAAATCCGGCTCTTTCATGACCATTTCGATTATCAGCATCGTGCCAAGCAGTAAAAATCCGAAAAACATCGCGGACCAGGAGAGAATCAGCAGAGCGGCATTATTCGTCAGGATATTGCCCCATCCGCCTAATCCGCCCAGCAAAAAAGTTATGCTGAATATTGTTTTTTTGATCGCAGCTTTTTTACCGGTTACTTCGGCGGTAAACAGAAATACGGCGGGAATTGCCGTTATTAATATTCCTGTCATGAAAATAATAAAATTAAACGGGTAAATGATTCCCCAGTGAATTAGTCCGTAATTGTCCGTATACGGCGAGGGAATTATTGTAAAAATATGCGTCAGAAAAATAAGTGCGGCGACCGAGGGGATTGCTAATCCGGCCAATTTATCAAATTTATTCTCCCAGGCAATTAGCGCGACCTGGGTAGGCTTGATTGTGCCTATAACTATGCAAAATGACGCCAGAAACCAAAGCAACCCCTTCCATTGGTGCGCTTCAGGATAGATCAGCGACGGGATACCGTACAAAAAAAATCCGAATGAAACCCAGCATCCCAGCTGAAAGAACATTTTTGAATATTCGTTTCCGTTTTTCCTGAAAAGCCTCAGGTAATGAAGCGCATACATTGACACGATTATCCCGCTGAAAATGTATGTCGCCGATGAAAATGCAAAATAGGCCATATGGCCTATTTTAGCAGATTATACTTCAATTATCACTGGGAGTACCATCGGGCGCCGTTTTGTCTGGCGGAAGAGAAACGCCCCCAGCTTTTCGCGGACATTGTCGCGGACGTGTTCAAGATTTATGGGGTGCATATTGCGGGCTGATTCTTCCGCAACGCGCCTGATAAGCTGGCGTGTCTGATTGAGAAGTTCGCGGGACTCTTTCAAATAAATAAATCCGCGCGAAATTATGTCCGGAGAGCCTCTTACTTGTCCGGTTTTCGCGTCGATGACCGCGATGATGACGAATATTCCGTCCTGCGAAAGCATTCTGCGGTCTCTTAAAACCACTTCTTTGACATCTCCGACGCCGAGGCCGTCCACCATTACATAAAAAGCATCAATAGTTTTTTGGGTGACCGTTATGCTGTTTTTGCCGAGCTCCGCAACCTGTCCGTTGTCCATCAAAATAACGCGTTCCTTGCCGATGCCAATCTTCTGCATGTTCTGGATATTTGCCGCGCGTTTGAAATAAAATCCGTGTATCGGAACAATAAACTGCGGTTTGCAGATTTTGGCAACCATAGTTAAGTCGTCGCCCGGCGCGTGTCCGGAAGAGTGGATATCCAGATCGTTGTTGGTTATTACTATCGCTCCCTGGCGCGAGAAGTTGTCTTTCAGCGTCTGCACCCCGCGTTCGTTTCCGGGTATCACGGAAGAAGAAAAGATAACTGTATCGCCCTGTTTAATATGGATGTGCTTGTGTTCGCTGTTCGCGATGCGCATAAGCCCTGCGTTTTCCTGCCCTTGCGCGCCAGTTGAAAGAATAAGTATTTTGTCGTCTTTGAATTTATTCAGTTCTTCAACCTGAATTACGGTACCGGGTTTGTATTTTATATAACCGAGCGACCTTGCGATTTCCAGATTGTCTTTCATGCTCCGTCCGTTGATGGCGACTTTACGGTCCAGCTTCTCCGCGATTTTAATGATTTCTGCCATACGCGTAATCATGGAAGCGAAGGTTGAAAGGATTATGCGCCCCTTTGCTTCTTTGAAAGTATTTTCAAGATTTGCCTCAACTATCTTTTCCGAAACCGAGTGCCCTTCAAAATCAGCGTTGGTGCTGTCCAGAAACAATGAATGTATGCCGAGCTTGGATAGCTTTTCAAATTCCTCCATATTTTCCACAGTGTCCCGCTGGTCATAATCAAGCCGGAAATCGGCAAAATGGACCATAATGCCCGCCGGAGTGTGCAGGGCAACTCCGGTAGTGTCCGGCACGGTGTGCGATACTCCGAAAAAGTCCGCGGTAAAATGCTCGGACAACTTTACTTTGTCATGGTTTTTTATTTCAATAAATTTCATTTTCGGTACATTGGGAGTTTCCGCCAGACGTTTCTGGAGTATCTCTTTAATAAGGCGCGTGCCGTAAATCACCGGGTTTCCGAGGCGCTCTAAGACATACGGAACCGCGCCGAAGTGGTCGTAATGCCCGTGGGTTATCAGAAGTGCTTTGATGTTTTTCTTTTTTTTCTCAAGATAATTTGTGTTCGGGATTATCCAGTCCACGCCGGGAGTTTCTTCGGCGGGGAATTGGATGCCCATATCAATGATGACTATTTCGTCGTTGTATTCAAAAAACGAGCAGTTGCGGCCTATCTCTTCCAGTCCGCCCAATGGCACATAATACACCGTGTCGCGTTTCAGCGCGGCGGTGTGGCCCTGCGGTTCATGGCCCGTTAGCGAGCCTTCCTTGTAAAATTTTCTGTCAGCGTCAGAATTGCGGCGGATAACTTGATGTCCGCGATGATCGGAATGCGGACGGCGGTCGGAGTGCGCCGGGCCCGTCTGCCGGCCGGGTAGGCGCGGAGGCGGCAGGTTTTTAGAACCTATAGGTTCTTCGTTTAATGTTCTTATTCTCGGTCTTTGTCCGTGGGGCCTGTTATATTGCGGTCTCGGAGGCATAATAATAGTTTTTAGTTGTTAGTAATTAGTTTTTAGTTAATAATTTTTTCGACTTGTTTTTAAATTGTGGGCGAGAGAGGATTTGAACCTCCACGGGATTGCTCCCACACGGCCCTGAACCGTGCGCGTCTGCCGGTTTCGCCACTCGCCCTTATAATGTTCTGTATAAATTTTCAATTGTTAATAATTCTTTATAATTTTCCGGATTTATGAGCCAATCCATTTTTCCGGGAGAATTTTTAAGGTCCAATATCGGCTTCGGATTGTCTTTTTCCATCCCCAATTCCGGCAGGTTTTTTTTCAGTTTCAATTTTTTTATTTCCGGAACGTGCGAATAATTTTTATTTTTTTCAAATTCAATATTGGCCCCTTTGTTCAGCACGTAATAGCATCCCCCGCGGTATTTTTTGTAAGCATCATAGTCATATTCCGAAAGGCCTATCCAGTTTGCGAGTACCAGCGTGCTTTCACCTACATTTATCGTCAAATGCCCGAACTTCGGCGGTATGACGGCTTTTTCTCCGGCGGAAGCCTCTGCTATATATACTTCTTTGATATTTGACTGGTCTTCAGGCGAGGTCGGGCGCTGAAGAAGAAAATATGCCCGCCCTTCCAAAACCTCATAAATTTCCGGCAAAGGTTTTTTATGGTAATGGCCGAAAGTTTTGCGGAATTCGTTTTCACCGCGCGTTCCAGCAGGAATTTCCGTCACGTCATATCTTATTTTGCCGTCAACAATCTCTAAATTTCTATAAACGGTATAAAACACCTCATCTTTTTTTAAATCGGAAGACACCTGCCTGCCGGCAGGCAGGTCGGCAAGAACCGGCGCCATGTCACCGCTGAGCCTCCGCGAAACGTCTTTTGCCTGCCTGCCGGCAGGCAGGTCTCTATTTGAATATATTCCAGACATAGTGTTTTTCCAGATACCATTTGTACACGGCGGAGAAACGCTCCGAGCCTGTACTGATATTTTTTGTATCCATTCCGCCAAGATCCGAAGGCATCGCATATATGTAAGAAGGAGAAAAAAGGAATATCGCAGGCATGTCTTTGATTATTTCCGTCTGAATATCGGCGTATATTTTTGTTCGTTCTTCGGCATCCTGCGTGCTCCGCACATTTTCAAGAAGATTATCAACTTTTGCGTTCGCGTAAAGCGCGATATTATATCCGGGATGCGCGCGCTGGCTTGAGTGCCAGAACGCGAATGGGTCCGGCGTCTGCCCGATAATCTCTTCTCCGTATAGGAACGCTTCGTAGCGCCTCGGCCCGATAACCAGCTGTTCCAGGTCATTTAAATTGAAAGTTTTTATATCTACACTCACTCCTGCTTTTGACCACATATCTTTCAGCATCTCGGCCGTCGCGGTCAATTCAGGGATTTCCGCGGTGGTTAGCGTAAAAGCAACGGGCTCTTTTTGCTTTGCCAATAATTTTTGCGCGGCGTATAAGTCAAAGCCGGCATTTTCAGGAGTTCCGCTTGCGCTGTTTGCAAATATACTTTTAGGAAGCGGACCCGTAATTGTTTCGCCGTAGCTGTTTAAAATATTATTTACCAGCGCATTTTTATCAACGGCCATATCCAGCGCGTTTCTTACGTTTACTGTGGCAAAGTCTTTCATTAAGCTTTGGTTCAAAAATACGGCGATTATTCTTTGCAGGCTTATGGATTTGATATTAGTTTTTTGGCCCGATGTTTTTATCAGGTCTTCCGCGTATTTCGGCGAAATGCCCCCCGCAGAATCTATGAGTCCGTTTTTCAGGTCGGAAACAATATTTTGTTCATTGCGGTAAAATTTTACTTCAATATTTTTGATATTCGGGCGTCCAAGCGCAAAATATTTATTTGCTTCAAGAACTACCGATTCGGCCGAACCCATTGAATCTTTGCTGACGGATTTAAGTTTATACGGGCCGTTTCCCACGGGATTGATATTCAGCCCTACAAGCGGGAATTGCGATATCAGCACATTCTTCCAGATATGCTCGGGAATAATGCCGAGCGTCAGATTTTCCGGGAACGGCGCGTAAGGTTTTTTGAGCAGGAACAATATTGTGCTGTCGTCCTGCTTTTCCACTCCAACTCCTTCCCAGCTGGCGCGGCGCGGGGACAAGAGTTGTGGATTTTTTGCGAGCCCTATCGTGAATATCACGTCGTCGGCTGTAAGCTTCTCGCCATCGGACCAATAAAGTTTGTTTTTTAAAGTTACTTTATATTCCAGTCCGTCCTGGGATATTTCATATTTTTCCGCGAGGGCAGGCTGCGGCACGCCGGTTTCGTCGTAGCGGAGAAGTCCTGTATACATTAAAGCAACCAGATCGCGGTCGGCATCCGTTTGTGCGAGGATGGGATTGATGAACCGCGGAGCCCCGATGACGCCTTCTTTGAGCAGGCCTCCGTACGCGGGGGTCTCAAAAGAAAATTGTTTGCTGATATCCGAAATTATCCCCAGAAAAGAAACCAGTGCGATAATTAAGAGCGCGACAAAAAGAAATATTTCAGAATGCATTTTCGGCAATATAAGAAAATATTAAAATTTAACTATAAGATTTGTAAGAGCCAAAATAATGAAGAGCGCTCCCAAAGTGCAGGTTCCCAAAAACAGCATTTTTTCCATACCCCTTTTTGAGCGGTATATCTGGCCGGAGCCTCCGAAAGTAGAGCCCAAACCTACGCCTTTTTGCTGTAACAAAATAGCTATGATTAACAATGCCGAAACGGCAATTTGTGTCCAAAGGAGTAAATTACGCATTATTTATTAAGGTTAGCATGGTTTAAAAAGTAAGTCAATCAGCCTTTTTACAGGGCGTAGTCAGGCTTTTGCGGTGGAACCTTCTATAATGGGAAATCGCGAACCGATGCGCTTCGGAATCCAGATTTAAAATAAGGTTTTTAAGGGGTGGAGGGAGGCGGTCTAGCGGCATTGGATTCCCGCGTCCGCTCATAAAAATATGGTCGCCCGCATGCTTTTTGTTTTTTGTTAACGCGATGATTTTTGGCGGCTCAGAAACTTGCAGAGAAAAATCGTAGGTGTGGGCGCGCGCCGCGGAATTCAATTCCGACTCATTCCGCGGCAGGGTTAAGCGATTTTTAAATGCGAGTTTCTGAGCATGTAAAACAGCACTTAATTGCGGTTTACCGCCGTCAACAATAATGACTTGAGGGTATGTCCATTCAGGATGCCTAAATCTGCGCGACAAAACTTCGCGGAGCATCGCAGGGTCGTTTGAGCCTTGTACGCCGTTTATTTTAAAAATCCGGTAATCTTCTTTTTTTAAAATAAAACCCTCTTCGCCCAAGGCTGATCCGCCTCTGGCGGACAATACAGCCATAGAGCCGTAGGCGAACTTTCCGCCGATATTCGCGATATCATAAGCCTCTATTCTTGTAATTTTTTCAATATTCAAAATAGACTCAAGCGCCCGCAGGGCTTTCAAAGATTCCGAAGGCAGGTCCTGCTTTATAACCCCGCGGTGCAAAAAGATTCTTTCCAGCGCCATTATCCGGTCGCGTGCTTTCCCCGCCTCTTCATATTTTTTAGCTTTGGACAGAGCGGTCATTTCTTTTTTTAATTCTCGCGCCAGTTTTTGGTTTTTCCCCGAAAGGATTTTTTTTATTGCAGAGATGTTTTTTTGATATTCAGAAACTCGCTCCTGCCTCTGGCTTTTTAAACAACAATATCCATGGCATCTTCCTATTTTCCCGTTGAGACAGAGTTTAGCATGCAAAGATTTACATGTGCAATATGTAAACGTGCGACGCAATGTTTTAAGAACAGACCGAATCGCGCCACCTTCCGTAAAAGGACCGATATAATCAAAATTGTTATGCGGTTGATGGGTAATAAAAAGCTTTGGAAATATGTCTCTGGAAAATCCGACATAAAAATAATGTTTGTCGTCGCGCATTAGCACGTTGTATTTCGGGCGGTATTTTTTGATAAGCTCAGCTTCTTTTATCAAAGCCTCGACCTCGGAATTTAAAATTTCCCATTCTATTTTGTCCGCTTCTTGAAGAAGTGAGATTAGTTTGCGTGACCCTCCCCCTGCCCCCTCCCTTAAAATAAGGGAGGGGGAGAGGGGGTAGGTTATTTTTTTTTGTATTCGCAAGTATGAACCAAGCCTCAAACGCAGGTTGCCGGCCTTTCCTATGTATAGCGTTTTTCCGCGGCTATTTTTGAAAAAATATACGCCGGGGTTTTGGGGGATTTTCTGCCTCGCCGAGTCAAGGCGGGGTCCTGCTTGCAGTTTAACGGCCATAGCGCTATTTTAGGGCGAGATTGAGATATTGCAAGATGGTTAAGAAAAAACTCAGAAAAAGAAATGTTATTTATAATCTGGAAAAAAGAGAAATTTGGCTGCTGGGATGGATCAAGCAATCGTCTTTTTTGACTCTGCATAAAATACTGGAGAAGCTGGATTCAATATCCCATGAACTTATAAGGTTCTTTATAAAGAGCGAAGGAGGCGAGAGGACGGCTTCTTTGAATATTCACCATGCTCTGCATAATACTCTTTCGCCCGTAGAAACGATTGGATTTGGTAATGTAGCGTCAGGCGGACTGCTGGTTCTTCAGGGCGGAGACAAGAGGTTTGCTACGCCAAAATGCAAACTAAAACTGCATCGGGCGTGCGTAAAATTAAAAACCGGACGGGAATATAATGCCGAAGGTCTGAATCATGTATCACGCGGATTAATGCAGTATGATTCTGATGCGATTTATATATTAACTTCGCGCGGTTCCGATAGCAAAATTATAATCGATCTTTTTAAAAAAGACGCGGTGTTGAACGCTCCGAAAGCATTGAGGTTTAAAATCATAGACAGTATTTGGCGGAAGCCAATCAGAAAGTCCTAATGGGCCTGCCCCGCAACTGCGGGGCTTGTTTTTTCTCTCTGTTAAGCTACTTTGAGGGAAGATTTGAAAAGAGCATAAATGTCTTATAGAAAATGGCAAATGGGAAACGGCCTCTGGGTTGTGCACAAAGAAATGCCGAATCCTTTGGTGGCGCTCACCATCCATATAAAAGGCGGGTCGTCTGTGGAACAGCCGGAGGAGATTGGTTCGGCTCATTTTTTGGAGCACATGGTTTTTAAAGCCGGCGAAAAATTTCCGAGCGAAGAATTGATAAGCGGACTCATTGAGCAGGAAGGCGCCATGCCGAATGCATATACGTCTCATGACAGGATATGTTTTTACGCGTTGACGCAGTCAAATGTTGAGCTTATGTTTGATATTCTGTCAGACTGTATAATACGTCCTCTTTTCAAAGCAGACGATATTTCAACAGAGCTCGGAAGAGTGTTGCAGGAAATCGCGGAAGATGATGACGATCCTAAAGAAGTGCATGCCCGTTTATTCTCTAGAATGATCTGGGGCAGGCATCCTTACGGAGAAAGCATAACCGGCACGGCAGAGCAGGTTTCTTCGCTCACCAGAGATACTTTTCTCAATTATCATGCAAAATATTTTGTGCCGAGAAACATGGTTCTTTCGGTGGCGGGCGGCATAAAGTCCGAAAAGGTTTTTGAGCTGGCTTTCAAATATTTCGGAGACGGCTTTGAGAGGCCATACGGGCGGGCAATATTGCCTTCCGTTGATTTTTCCTATGTTCCTGATAGAAAACTTTTTTTGCGGGAAAATGATCTTAAACAGCTCAAATGCACGATGGGTACTCTTCCTGCTGAATGGATTCGCTCTCAAAAAGGTTTTGAAAAATCAAGGGTAACGGCAACTTTATTGGGAGTTATCCTGGGCGGAGGAACGAGCTCCAGACTTTTTTCCAAAGTAAGCTCCCAAAAAGGCCTGGTTTATTACATACAAGCAGGTGCTTCCGTTTATGAAAATGCCGGAAATTTCAGGATTGATTTCGGAGCCGATCCTGTAAATGTTGTGCCGGCGGTCGCCATGATTTTTGATGAGCTGGATAGTATTCTGATAAATGGCATAACCGAAAAAGAGCTCCAGAAAGCCAAGAATATTTATAAGACGTCAGTTGCAACGCATTTGGAAAGCGCTTTGAATATTGCTTTTGCCGGTGGAAGCGCAGAAATGCACGGTCTGGACCTTCACACAAGCGAAGAATTTTTTGATTCTTACGTAGACCCTGTTACCGTCATCGATATTATGGCGGCCGCGAAGGACCTGTTGCCCAAGTCGAAATTTTATTTGGCGGCTTTGGGAAAAGTCGCTGACAATGCGAAAGCGCTTGAATCGATGTTGTCTTAATTTTAGTAAAGCCCTGTTAATATGGGGCTTTTTTGTTGCTTTTGGGCAAAACTTGAAATAACCTTGACATCTGTATATAATGACTAATTCATGCCTGAACAATCATATATAAAAATACGCGGAGCGAGGGTGCACAATTTGAGGGACGTTAACGCGGATATCCCTAAAGGAAAGTTGGTGGTCATTACCGGCCTTTCGGGCTCCGGAAAATCTTCGCTTGCATTTGATACCATTTACGCCGAAGCCGAGCGACGATTCGTAGAATCCTTGTCCAGCTATGCCAGACAATTCTTGGGTGTTAAAGAAAAACCCGATGCGGAATCCATCACAGGACTTTCTCCTGCCATCGCGATAGACCAGAAAAGCGTGGCAAAAAATCCGCGTTCTACTGTCGGCACGATAACCGAGATATATGATTATCTCCGTATTTTATTCGCGCGCGCCGGCATACCGCATTGCCCGAAATGCGGAAAGCCTGTTGCCAAACAAAGTGCGGACGAAATATTAAAGCAGGTTTTGAAATTAAAGAACGGCACGGCGATATCCATTTTGGCCCCCGTCGTTAAAGGAAAAAAAGGCGAGCACCGCAATATTTTTGAAGAAATAAAACGCGGAGGCTTTTTGCGGGTGCGCGTTGACGGCGAAATGATGAGGCTTGAAGATTTGGCGGAAAAGGCGCTTGACCCGAAAAAAAATCACACTATTGAAGTTGTCGTGGACAGATTATTGATGGATAAAGACCTGGACAGGCCGAGGCTGCGTGAATCATTGGAGACCGCGCTCAAAGTAGGCAAAGGAATAATTTTAATAAATGATATTTTGTATTCGGAATTTTTCGCCTGCGCCGATTGTGGAATATCTTTGCCCGAGATAGAGCCGAGATTATTTTCGTTCAATAGCCCGTTCGGTGCGTGCGCGCATTGCACGGGCCTCGGCTCAACAATGGAAGTGGACATTGAGCTTGTCATGCCAAATAAAAATCTGACGCTTGCGGAAGGAGCCATCCGCCCGTGGGCCGCAGCCAGCCATAAAGTAGGGCGTCAATCCTGGTATTGGTGGATATTGTCGGATCTTGCCGAGAAACACGGTTTTTCATTGAATACGCCTTTTGGGAAATTGTCTGATAAAATAAGAAAAATAATTTTATACGGCGAGTCGCACGGGAAGAAGTCCGACTTCCCGGGGAAGTCGGACTTCGAGGAAGGCGACAAAAATTCTTTTGAGGGAGTTGCCGAAAATCTAAAGCGCAGGTGGAAGGAAACCGAGTCCGAATGGACGCGTGAAGAACTTGAAAAGTACATGAAAATAGAAAAATGCCCGTCGTGCGCAGGCCGTCGGCTGAAGCCAGAAGCGCTGGCAGTCACATTTCCTGCCTCCTCGGCAGGCGGGCATGAAAAAAACATCGCCGAAATATCGGCAATGACCATTGAGAGCGCGAAGGATTTTTTCGCGCACCCCGAAACAGGAGCGCTGAAGCCGCTTCTAAAAGAAATTACACGGAGGCTGGAATTTTTACTTGAAGTCGGCCTGGATTATCTGACTCTGGACCGCGAATCCACCACTCTTGCCGGTGGCGAAGCTCAAAGAGTGCGCCTTGCCACGCAAATAGGCTCTTCGCTTACTGGGGTTATTTATGTTTTAGACGAGCCTTCAATAGGCCTGCACCCGCGCGACCATGCAAGGCTTATCAAAACATTAAAAGACCTCCGCGACCTCGGAAATACCGTTTTGGTGGTGGAACACGATTCCGAAACAATGCGCGAGGCGGACTGGATAATAGACATGGGACCCGGCGCAGGCAAACACGGCGGAAAAATTATTTTTGAAGGTACTTACAAGGATTTACTCAAAGCAAAAACGCTGACGGGAGATTATTTGAGCGGAAGGAAGGAGGTTCGAGCCGAGGCGAAGACACAAGTCTTGCAGGAACATTCGCAGCGCGACGGCGCGAGACGAGCGATTTTTCAGCAGAAAAATACGCGGGTTTCTGCAAAACCTGGTGCCAAGCCGAAGGCCGAAGCTCTACATATTATCGGCGCCTCCGAACACAATTTAAAAAATATTGATGTAAAAATCCCGCTGGAAAAATTGGTTGTTGTCTCCGGCGTTTCGGGTTCCGGCAAATCATCTTTGATAGACGATATTTTAGCGCGCTCTCTTTTAAAATATTTTTACGGCGCCAAAGCGCAGCCGGGCGCGCATAAAAAAATAGAAGGGTTGGAACATATTGATAAAGCAATTTTAATGGACCAGTCTCCGATAGGGCGCACTCCCAGAAGCAACCCTGCGACGTACACGGGAGTGTTTTCGTTTGTTCGCGACATTTTCGCGCGCACGGTTGAAGCGCGCGCGAGGGGGTATAAAACCGGCAGATTTTCTTTCAACGTAAAAGGCGGGCGCTGCGAGGTTTGCGAAGGGCAGGGCGTCAAAAAAATAGAAATGTATTTTTTGCCCGATATTTATGTTGAATGCGAAGAATGCAAAGGCAGGCGCTACAACAAAGAGGCTCTGGAAATTTTATACGAAAATAAAAATATCGCCGATGTGCTCTCTCTTTCCATTGAAGAAGCGCACGTGTTTTTCAAAGATATTCCGCAGATAGCCGACCGTTTAAAAACTTTGGTGGACGTAGGACTTGGATACATGAAACTGGGCCAGCCCGCGACAACTCTTTCGGGAGGAGAGGCACAAAGAGTAAAGCTTGCTTTTGAACTTTCAAAAAAAGCGACCGGACGCACGCTCTACATTTTGGATGAGCCGACCACAGGGCTTCATTTTGACGATATCCAAAAACTGCTCAATATTTTGCGCGCTCTTGCGGACAAGGGCAACAGCGTTTTAGTTATTGAACACAACTTGGATATTTTAAAAAATGCCGATTGGATAATAGACATGGGCCCCGAGGGAGGCGAGGAGGGAGGAAGGGTTGTGGCCGAAGGAACACCGGCGGAAATTGCCGCACACAAACAATCTTATACCGGTCAATGGCTGAAGAAGGCTTTATAGTAACCTTGACTTGGTCTTCTCAGTTCTGTTAGTATTCAGTTAGCACTCAAAGGTCGCGAGTGCCAACCCTACCAATTACGAATGTGTACTAATATACTAATGCATTCGTAGATTCGTAATTATTAGTAATTAGTAGTGAGAATGAATATCAAACCATTAGGCGATAGGGTTTTAATAGAGCCCTTGTCCGACGATGAAATGTCAAAAAAAACAAAAGGGGGGATTTTTATTCCCGATACAGCCGACAAAGAAAAACCGCAGGAAGGGAAGGTTCTCGCGGTAGGCGAAGGAAAGAGGCTTGAAAACGGGACGCTAGTCCCGGTCAGCGTTAAAGTCGGGGACAGAGTAATATTTCGAAAATATGCAGGGGATGAATTTAAGGTCCCTGCCCGCAATGCTTCGCATAGCGATGCAGGCGGGGATGATAAGGAATATTTAATAGCGAAGGAGGAGGATATTTTGGGAATTATTAACTAATTTTTACCGTCTTCGCATAAATTTTGAAATGACACGGATATTTTCTTGCTAGAAAATTCCTCGTGCTCGCGCCAGTCGCGCTCGCAAGGTCATTTCAAAATTTATGCGTGCGACGGTCTTAAAAATATTATGGCTAAGCAGATACTTTTTAATGAATCAGCACGCGAGTCGATGAAAAAGGGAATTGACAAGCTGGCTTTGGCGGTGACAATGACTTTGGGCCCGAGGGGCCGTGCCGTTGTCATTGAAAAAAGCTACGGAGCCCCGCAAGTAACTTTTGACGGCGTAACGGTGGCAAAAGAGATTGAACTTCAGGACAAATGGGAAAACTTGGGCGCGGAATTTATCAAGCAGGCGGCCGATAAGACTAACGACAAGGTAGGCGACGGCACAACCACCTCCGTTGTTTTGGCGCATGCGATGATAGACGAAGGAGAAAAAATAATCCGCGAAAAAGGATTTAACGTCATCCAGCTCGCCGAAGAGCTGAAAAAAATGAGCGAAACTGTTGTCATTAGGTCGCTGGAGAGCCAAAAAGAAGATATTAACGATAATAAAAAAATAGAAGAGGTCGCGGCACTTTCCTCAAAAGACGCCGGTATGGGCAAACTCATTGCCGAGGTAATGGCGAAAGTAGGAAAAGAAGGTGTTGTGACAATTGACGATTCAAATACGCTCGGCAATTCATACGAGGTCGTTGAGGGTCTGCAATTTGACCGCGGATATTTATCTCAATACATGATAACCAATCAGGAAAGAATGGAGGCGGTGCTGGAAGACCCGTATATTTTGGTAACGGACAAGAAAATTTCCGCGATAGCCGATTTCATAAAATTATTGGAAAAAATAGTCAGTTCGCCAGCTGGCGGAGGCAAAAAGGAACTGGTTATTATTGCGGACGAAGTGGACGGCGAAGCGCTTGCTACTTTAGTTGTAAATAAATTAAGAGGCGTATTCAATGTGCTCGCGGTAAAGGCGCCGGGTTTTGGAGACAGAAGAAAAGACATGCTTCAGGATATAGCAACGGTAACGGGCGCAACTTTTATTTCCGAAGATCTCGGCAAAAAGCTGGAGAGCGCGGATATTTCGGACTTGGGTAGAGCGCAGAAAGTTATTTCCGATAAAGACAATACTACTATTGTCGGCGGAAAAGGCGACAAAAAAAAGATTGACGAGCGCGTTAATCAGGTTAAGGTACAGATAAAAAAGACGGATTCTGAATACGAAAAGAAAAATCTAAACGAAAGAGTCGGGAAAATGTCTGGAGGAGTGGCGGTGATAAAAGTAGGCGCGCCCACCGAAACCGCCCAGAAAGAATTGAAGCAAAGGGTAGAGGACGCCGTTTCGGCAACCCGCGCGGCGATGGAAGAGGGAATTGTCCCCGGCGGAGGCATGGCTTTGTTTAATATTTATAGAATAACCTCCGCGAATGCGGAACAGCACTTGACACCCGTAGTATTAGCGGCTCAGCGCATTATTTTCCGGGCTCTCCGCGCGCCAATCAACGCCATTATCCAAAACAGCGGGGGAGATCAGGATGTATTGGGCGAACTGTCAAAAAACAAATATGACTTAAAAGACAAGTGGCTCGGATTTAACGCTTCCACAAATAAGGTTGGCGACCTAAAGGAAGCGGGCATTATTGACCCCCTTAAAGTCACAAAAACCGCCTTTTTGAACGCAATATCTGTTGCCGCCAATTATCTCACAATCGGCGCCGCGGTTACCGAAATTCCGGAGAAAAACCCCGCAACTGTTGGGCCTCAGATGCCCCAAGGAGGAGGGATGGATTATTAAACCATTTTTATTATCCATATTTTAATTCTCTCTGGGCGGGAGTAATATATAGGTATGCGTAAAAATAATAAACTAATCATCCGGGCGCTTCTTTTGGCGCTGGTTTTATCGGTATTAATTATCACTCCAAACGCGCGAGCCGCCGCTCCCACCATCGGCCTAGTTGCCCATTGGAAATTTGAAGGCAATGCCTCCGACTCTTCCGGCTTCGGAAACAACGGAACGTTGTTTGGAGATCCAACCTTCACTTCAGGCAAACTCGGCCAGGGGTTAAGTTTTGACGGGGTGGATGATTTTGTGGATGTTGTCTCGGCTATCCTTACCGCAAACGGCTCCCTTTCTATTTGGTTTAAGCCCGACTGGAACAGTGGTGATTCTATTATTAATGGAATAGCTGGAGCGACAACGGATGGCGATAATTTTTTTAGAATTGAGCATTTTTTAGATAATAATTGGTATGCGGGTTGGGTTACAGGCAACATTGACCATAGAGCAGTTATAAGCTCTGCTACGATGTCCGTGATAAGCGGATCTTGGTATCACCTTGCTGTTGTTTGGGATGACACAACCAACGTAACAATGGTTTATTTGAATGGAGTTTCGAAAGGTCAAAATACTTCATTAGTTACCAATTCTATAATCCAGCCTTTAAGGATTGGATCTTATGATGCAACCACCGATGGATTTTTCAACGGCCAGATCGACGACGTGCGCGTCTACAATAGGGCACTCTCAGCGCAGGAAATTTCAGATATTTATAATGACACCGGCATTGTTCCCACTCCAACCCCAACCCCGACTCCAACTCCCACACCCACTCCGACAATCATATCAACAGGCGTCAAAGCTTTTCCTTCGGTTGAAGGATTCGGCGTGAATGCTATCGGAGGAAGGGGAGGACGCGTTATTCACGTCACAAATTTAAATGATTCTGGCGCGGGAAGCTTCCGCGATGCCATAATGCAAACCGGCCCGCGTATCGTAGTTTTTGATGTTAGCGGAACTATTGTATTAAGCGGTACTATTTATATTACAGAAGCCAACAGCTATATAACTATAGAAGGACAGACATCACCCGGAGGAATACAGATCAAAGGTTACAGTATATATGTTACTTATGGAGGACACGACGTCATAGTTCGTTATATGCGCTTCAGACCCGGTACTCATCTGCCCGCACTGAAAGATACTAATGGATTTGTTATTTGGGGTATTGGTACTGACGGAAATTATAAGCGTGCCTATAACATTGTTGTTGATCATTCATCTCTTGAGTGGTCCACTGACCAGAACGGCCCGGATGCTTCAGGGTGGGTAACGGATACAACCTTTCAATGGAATATTACGGCCGAGGGTACCAATGAAGGACATGAAGGTGGGGATCATAACAAAGGAAATTTAATTGGGGGGCCTGGTGCCACTGTATCTATACATCATTCTCTATTTGCTCACAATATTGACCGCAATCCGTTGGTTTCGGGAGCCTGGGCTTTTGGGGGCAGCGTCGTCGATTTTCGCAACAACATCGTATACAACTGGGGCGGAAACAACGGAGCCAAATGGGGAAGTTTTTGGCGCGATAGCTGCTGCACTTGGTTAATCGGCGGTACTAGTGCATTTGGAAACATTGTTAATAATCATTATATTGCCGGCCCGAATAGCGGCGGACCATATTTTACAATTTCAAACGGCGGTCCGATAAGAGTTGACGGGTCAACTGCAAATTTGGGCGGTACAAAAATTTATACCGGAGGCAATTGGGGGCCGAATTGTCCCGCTGGCTGCGGTAACGATTGGAACAATTTCTTTTGGGATGCCGACTATTATTCTGCCGGTTTGCCCAATCCTGACGGCAGTTCCGATTATTATCCGGCTCCTGAATCTGTATTTCGCACTTCAACTCCATTTATCGCACCGTCTGTTGTAACTGATCCGACCGGTAATCTAAAATCTAAGGTTTTGGCGACGGCGGGGGCATCAAAACCTTTTCGCGATGCAGTCGATACTAGAATAGTGAACGATGTTATAAATTTGACGGGAAGTAATTTGACCATTGGTGCAGGCGGTCCGTGGCCAACTCTGACCGGAGGAGCTCCGCCGACGGATACCGACCGTGACGGAATGCCGGACGCCTGGGAAACTTCTCATGGATTGAGCGCGAATAATATATCGGATGGCGCGCTTGTTTCTTCCAATGGATATACTCACGTTGAAAATTATCTTAACGAACTTGCGGGAGACATTATCCCCGGCAACCCTTACGGCTCAACCCCTACCCCAACTCCATTAGCAGGCGACCTAAACGGCGACCGCATAATCAACTCAATCGACTTCTCAATAATGAACGGAGCTTGGCTTACCAATAATGCGACCTCCGACCTCAATAAAGACGGAATTGTAAACAGCCTGGATTTTTCAATAATGAACGGGAACTGGTTAAAGACCTATTGAGCCCTTCATTATATACAGGCTCTAGTGATATAATTGAAAGATGACCGGCAGCGATTTCTATTCTATACCGGTTTAAATAGCGGTTTGGTCGGCCATTGGTCTTTTGACGGCAAAGATATTGTATAATGAAGATATGAAAAATAAATCTAACAATTTTGCGTATATTGACGGAGCTAATTTGCACAAAGGCTTGGGAAGCTTGGGTTGGAATATGGATTATGGAAGATTTAGGGTATGGCTAACCGAAAAGTATGGGATAAAGCGCGCATATATATTTATCGGATTAATACCAAAATATAAAGAGTTATATAAATATTTGCAAGAATCAGGTTTTACTTTGGTTTTTAAAGAAGTGATTTATGACGGAGACGGCAAACCGAAAGGCAACTGCGATGCGGATTTGGTTTTACAAGCAGCGCAAGATACATATGAAAATAAATTTGATAAGGCGATTATAGTTTCAAGCGACGGAGATTATGCCAGTTTAGTAAAATTTCTTAACGGACGAGAAAAATTAAAAGTAATATTATCACCTCATACTAAAAATCTTTGCTCAATTTTGCTTAAGAGAACCGGCGTACCGATTGCTTATTTGAATGACCAAAGATTAATATTACACATTCAAAAAGAAAAAGCCCCCGGTGCGGACGGAACCGCACAAGGGTCTTTTTCGTAAGTATTAAGACCATTATATCACCCCCACAAACCATGTCAAGTATAACTGTGAATAAAAGATTAAGTCCTAGTACCCACCTTAAGGTAAGGGGGGCTAGGGGGGTTATGATATTTTTATGTTTTCTTTCTTTTTTTCCGTTTGCAAACTCCGCCCATGCCGGCTTAATCCTCCAGCACCCTACCTATACCGGACTCAACCAGGGCCTCGCCCCGTTAGAAGTAGCCGCGCCGCGGTCCTACGGACTCGCGACTTTGTCGCGAGTGCGACTTCTAACGGGGCTCGTCGGCTAACTAAAATAAACATGCAATACACATACTTACTTAAAAGCAAAAAAGATGGCAAATGGTATACTGGATGTACAAATGATTTACGGAAACGCTTTAAAGAACATATGAGTGGGTTTGTGCGCGCGACAAAAGGACGCGGACCTTTCGAACTTATTTATTATGAAGCCTGTAAAAACGAGCTCGATGCTTTTTCGCGCGAAAAATATCTCAAATCCGGTCCAGGCAAGCACTATCTTAATAACCGTTTGAAGCGTTTTCTGTCTCTAGTCGGGATTCTTTTCATATTTTTATATAGTCATGATGCCAGTGCTGGTCTAATATTGAATCACCCAAATTATACTGGTCTAAATAGCGGTTTAGTCGGCTATTGGAGTTTTGACGGCAAAGACATGGCAAATATCACCGCCTACGACCGCTCCGGCAACACCAACAACGGAACGCTCACTGGCGGCCCCACCCGCGCCATCGGCAAACTCGGCCAGGCGCTGAATTTTGACGGGGTGGATGATTTTGTAAATGCGGGTGCAGGTTCTTCACTCACAGATATCTTTAATACCGGTGGTACTATTTCTGCCTGGGTCTATCCTAAAAATATCCCAACCACCTGGGGTGGGCACATTGTTTCTAAAATTGATGGTGCTGGCCCACCCACTGTAGGTATGACTTTTGTCTTGTGCAACAATTGGGTCATTGGCGGATGCAGTGGACAGACTAATAATTTATTATTTAGCAGAGAAGCATCTCAAAATGGTATATGGCGCTCTCCTGCTAATTCAATAAGCTTGAACACATGGCAGCATGTCGCGGTTACCTATAGTGATGTATCTCCGACAACTGCTCCGATATTGTTTATAAATGGTGTGCAACAAAATATAACTTTAATTCAATCCCTTATAGCTCCTGTTGGAGGTGACGCATCAATAGATCTTATAATCGGAAAAAGCGGCAACGCCGGATTCAACGGCCTCATCGACGACGTCCGCGTCTACAACCGCGCGCTTTCGGCGGACGAAATTAAACGCCTCTACCGCATCGGGGCGACGCTGAAAATAAATACTTCAATCAATAATGACTCTCTCCAAAAAGGTTTGGTTGGGTATTGGACGTTTGACGGAAAAGATATGGCGGGCAACACCGCATACGACCGCTCGGGCAATTCCAACAACGGCACTCTCACCAACGGACCTAAACGCGCCATCGGCAAAATCGGTCAGGCCCTGGAGTTTAACGATGAAGCAAGTCAGCGTGTGCATATGTCCTCGGCACCGGTTACCGCGGTACCTCTAACAATATGCGCGTGGTTCTATGATGACGAGGGGGATGTAATATTTAATGATAGGAACATAGCGCAAATTGGAGATTCTGATACGACATCAAACTATTTCAGGTTATCAAAAAATGACGATGCTAAAAATGCACAAATTGTCCATACTGACGGCATCGGCAACGCTTTCGCTCCAACCACCAACACTTACAATATAAACACATGGAATCACGCCTGTGCAATTTTTTATACCAGTACTCACAGGGAAGTAGTCCTTAACGCAGATTTTGCGAATAAAGGAGTTGACGCCACAACCGCTGCGACTCCCGTAGGCGTAAAGGTTATGGATATAGGATATGAAGGCGATTCTACGCCCGGTGATGCGTGGAGCGGGCGCTTAGACGAAGTCCGCGTCTACAACAGGGCGCTGACGAGGGACGAGATTAAGAGGTTATATAGTTTGGGGAGATAGGGGGGTTACGGCAACTCCAACCCGATATAATTCACGCCGTCTTTGATGATGAGTTCTCCGCCGGATGCGTCCGGTACGGAGATTATTTCCGGTGTTTTGCCGCGATAAATAGGTTCAATATTTTGCCCGCCGGCCGATTCTATCTCTAAAACAAATATTCCGTCGGAAATTTCGGCGAGAAGATAATCCTGATAGCCCGGATATTCTTCAACGCCGCGGACGCCTTTGTTGGTAGAATAAATATGCAGATAGCGGTCTATTCCGTTCTGTCCGGTTTCGGGGTTTTCCCACTGGGGCATTTTATTAATGTCGTATATCCAGTAAGAATCTATTCCTGAATCATCCCAATAAACTATGCGCGCGCCGTCTTCGGTGATTATGCTCGTTTTTTTACCTTCTAAAATAGCTTTTGCTTTGTCTCCCCAGTTTTCGGGTATCTGATAAGCCTCGCCGTTCTTATAAAATTCTCCGTCTGTTCCCAAAATTAGGAAACCACCTCTTGTGAACCAAAATTTTTTAACTCCCGCGTAAAGCTGTTTTGGTTTTCCCGTGTCGTCGTAAGTGTAGAGGATATTTTTTTTAAGATACGGCGTGCGGATTTCAGGAGTGGTGGTGCCGATGATCTTTCCCGTAATAACTTTGGGCACCAAAAGTGCTTCGCGTGAAGTCACCATTCCGGGCGTGACCTCAAGATTTTTTTCCCAGTCAAAATAACCTTCCAGGCTTGCGGTGGTTTTATGGAAACCCGGGCTAACATTTTTTATCAGCGCCGACTTTGAAATATACGTCGTATATTTTTTTGCTCCGCCTACGGTTATCAACGCCCTGCTTCTGGTGCCTTTAATGTAAATACCGCCTGTTTTGACAAGGCTCCAGCCGGACCCAAGTCTGTAACCGGAGCTGTATATGAGCACTGGCCCTATAAGGACAAAGAATGCTACTATGGAAAGCCAAAAGAGAATTGTGCGTTTTTTTTTGGTTAACACGGGTTTGATTTTGCTTTCAATTTATCATAAATTGCATATATATGCCACATTTTCTGATACAAGGAGGAGGCGGATTGCCGGTTTTGAACGGCGAGATTTTTGTCGGCGGTTCAAAGAATTCCGCACTCCCCGCGCTTGCCTCATCCCTGCTTTTTAAGGAAAAGCCGAAATTTTCCAATCTTCCCGATATTGAGGATATAAAACGCATGAACGAGCTTATTTCGCCCGTTGAGTTCGGAGAAAAAATGGATATGGAGATAGCCAAACGTTTCCGCGCATCAATTTTACCGGTGGGTCTCGTGCTCGCGCGTTATGGGGCGGTTTCATTTCCGCATCCGGGCGGATGTGTCATCGGCGCGCGCCCGATTGATGTTTTTCTTTCGGGCTGGGAAGCGATGGGCGCGAAAATAAAAACACCTGCGAAGACAGAGGGAGGCAATTTAATATATGAAGCTGAGGCACCCGAGGGGCTGAAAGGCGCGGACTATGTATTCAAAACACAGAGCGTAACCGGCACCGAAGGGATGATAATGACGGCCGTATTGGCGAATGGAGACACTGTTTTAAGGAATTGCGCCATGGAGCCCGAAATAATCTACCTCGTCGATTTTTTGAACAAGAACGGCGCCAGAATCGCGGGAGCGGGGACTACCACTATTCATATAGAAGGGAGAGGAGGTAAATTGCTGACGGGCGCCTCGCCCTTTACCGCGCCCCCCGACCGCATAGAAGCGGGGACCTTTTTAATACTCGGGGCGCTTGCGGCTAAAGAGCTTTTGATAAAAAATATTTTTCCTGAAGAGGCAGCCGCTCTCATGGGCGTTCTTAAAGAAGCTGGAGCAAATATAACCATGGAGAAAAATTCCGCTGTTGTAAAAAAAACAAAAAATATAAAAGGCGTGAATATTAAGACAAAAGAATATCCCGGTTTCGCAACCGACCTCCAGGCGCCGTTTGCGGTTTTTGCCACGCAGGCCATGGGGCAAAGTATGATACACGAGACTATATTTGAAGGGCGCCTTTCGTATACACAGGACTTAAATCTCATGGGCGCGAATATTTCGCTGATGGATTCGCACCGCGCGATGATTTCGGGGCCGACACAGTTATACGGCAGGAAGCTGGAAAGCCCGGATTTGCGGGCGGGGCTCGCGTTCATGATTGCGGCGCTTATTGCACATGGCGAATCACAGATAGGTAACATTTATCAAATCGACCGCGGGCATGAGAAAATTGATTTGAGATTAAAGAATATAGGTGCTAATATCCAGAGGATTTAATGCCATTTTTAATAAAAAAAGTAGGAATAGATTTAGGCACGGCGAATACGCTTGTGTTTGTTTACGGCAAAGGAATAGTGCTCAACGAACCTTCCGTAGTTGCCGTCGCCATGCCTGAAAATAAAGTTCTTGCTGTCGGCAATGAAGCGAAGGTTATGATAGGACGCACACCCGACAGCATAGTGGCTTACCGCCCGATGAAAGACGGGGTTATCGCGGATTACCGTGTAACCGAGGCTATGCTCCGCTATTTTATCGGCAAAGCGGTGGGAAAATGGAATTTGTTAAAACCCGATGTTCTGGTTTCCGTGCCCGCGGGCGTAACTTCAAATGAGAGAAGGTCCGTGGTGGAAGCGGCGATAAAAGCGGGCGCAAAAAACGCGTTCGTGGTCAAAGAACCTGTGCTTGCGGCGATAGGTGCGGGCATTCCGATACACGAGCCGAGAGGACACATGGTAGTGGACATCGGCGGAGGAACAACGGACGCGGCGGTAATTTCTCTGGGAGGAATTGTCTCTTCAATGTCGGTAAAAGTCGCAGGCAACAAAATTGATCAGGCGATAGCGGATTATGTAAAAAAACAATTCAATCTTGCGATAGGGGATTCTACGGCTGAAGACATAAAAATCGCTATAGGCTCGGCGATTCCGCTGGACGAGGAACTTTCGATGACAATAAAAGGACGTGATTTTATTTCAGGCCTTCCGAGGTCTCTGGAAATCCACACCAACGATGTCGTCAAAGCCGTGGAAGGTGAGCTCCGCGATATTGTAAAATCAATAAAACAGGTTTTGCATAATACTCCGCCCGAGCTTGCAGCCGATATTATTGAACAGGGGATAATAATGACGGGCGGAGGATCTCTTCTCCGCAATTTCAGCGTTTTGGTTTCGCGCTCTACCGGCGTTCCGACGAGTGTCGCCAAGGATGCGCTTTACTGCGTCGCCAAAGGCACAGGCATCGCTTTGGAACACTTGGACATATATAAAAGAAGTATCGTTGCGAAGAGATGAATAAACAGCTTGATTTTCTGAAACGCCAGATTGAGAGGGGCGCTTTGCCGCACGCATATTTGTTCGCGGGAACGGATAATGAAGGCAAAGAAGAGGCAATAGAATATTTGTCGGGCGCGCTTATGCCGCAAAGAAAAGGAGGAATAAATCCTGATTTTTGCGAGATAAATTCCGACCCGATAACCATTGACGATATTCGGCTGGTAAAAGAAAAGGCTTCAATGAGTCCTTTGGCGGGAGAGAAAAATGTTTTTTTGATAAGAAATATAGAGCGCCTAAGCTGGCAGGCCGCGCCCGCGTTGCTCAAGCTTTTGGAAGAACCTTCGCGGACAAGTTTTATTTTGGCGACGACGGAAAATGTGGAGAAAGTATTGCCGACATTACGCTCGCGTTTTTCTATTTTAAAATTCCCCTCCTTTGCTAAAGCTTCGGAGGGCAAGCATGACCAGTTCGCCAGATATTCGGTTGGCGGCTCGGACGGATTTAAATTGCCGGCCAAGCCTCCGCATGAGGACAAGGCGGAGTTTACTGAATTTGTGAGAGGGGCGCTCCGCCATGCCCGGACGGCAATGCGCCGGAATCCCACGCCGCAAAATATTGAGCGGACGAAAAGAGTGCTTAAGGCAATCAGCGCCCTTGCCGACCCGACAATGAATCATCGTCTTTTGGGCGAGTATATAATTATGGTATTATCATAGACATGCAATTAATTTCAAAATTATGATAAACTTCACCGAAGAAGAAAAAGAATTTAAAAAAATACTTGACCATTTTACCGGGGAGTTAAAAACCGTCCGGACAGGACGCTCGCATTCATCTCTCGTTGAAAATATCATGGTAGATTCATACGGTTCGCAGATACCGTTGTCGCATGTTTCAGCAATATCAACTCCGGACGCGCGGAGTATTGTGGTCAAGCCATGGGACAAATCAACTCTGCCGAATATTGAGTCGGCCATTAAAAAAGAGAATTTAGGGCTTGGGATGATAGCCGAGAGCGGGCAGATAAGGCTTACAATTCCTCCTTTGACGGAAGACAGAAGAAAGGAATTCGTGAAATTGATAGGCAAAAAAATGGAAGAATCAAAAATCACCTTAAGAAAAAGACGCGATGATATCAGGAAAACCATATTGGACGAGGAGCGGGCAAAAACTATATCGGAAGACCAAAAATTCTCGCAAAACGAGAAGATGGAAAAAATGACGGAGGAGTTCAACAAAAAGATAGAAGAGTTTGCCGCAAAGAAGGAGAAGGAGTTGATGGAGGTGTAAATCGAAAATCACTCAAAATATCGGGTTATTTTGCTATTGACTATAAGTTGAATAGATGATATAATACAAATAGTTTCAAAATCCAAAGGAGGCGATATGCTTGATTTGGTTTATGAGGAAATAATGGATGCGCGGCGCAAGGCAAAGATAACAATCTTGCGCCGCCCAAACGGAAGCTGGAATAAAACGGAAATTAGTGTGTTAGTCCGAGGTCTACCGATGTGTTTAGTTTCGCAACATCCAAAATTTTCAGAGATATTGATGCTTCATGGAGAGTTCAAAAAGAGCGACATTGAGGCTCTGGGTGTTCTAGGCTTTGACCATCAGGTTTTTTTGGGACTGGATAACTCGACTCTTCCGTTTCCTGTTCGATCGCTGTAATAAAGTTTGCCGATGCTTTACAAAAACCGGCACGGCCTAGCGATAGGCCGTTTTCATTTTCACATTATTTTGCTAGACTTACTCTGCAATATAAACATGCTGATAACACTGATAATCTTTTTCGTAATACTTTTGGCGCTGGTACTCTCGCATGAAGCGGGGCACTTTTTTTCGGCGCTGTTTTTCGGGATAAAAGTTGAGGAATTCGGCTTCGGCATTCCGCCGCGCATGTTCGGCGTAAGAAGCAAAAAAGGGATACTTTATTCCTTCAATTGGCTGCCCTTGGGCGGGTTCGTAAAAATAACCGGCGAGGACGGGGGCGAATCTCAGGACTCTTCGCACTTTTCAAATAAATCTTCATGGGTGCAGACGGCGGTGCTTGCTTCAGGAGTGTTTATGAACCTTGTTCTGGCTTATGTTATTTTTTCCGCCGTTGCAATGATGGGGACATTTGAGTCTGTTGAAGACAAAGACATCGCGCTCTATCCCGATGCCAAAGTCATGATAGTGGAAACCGCGCCCAATTCTCCCGCGGGCACCGCAAAGATTGAAGCAGGCGATGTTATAAATAACATGGTGAGCGGAGCGGATTCGGTTACTCCCAAAACAATAGATGAAACGCAAAAATTCATTGAAGCGCACAAAGGAAAAGAAATACTTGTAGTTATCCTTCGTGGAAAAACCGAATTTCAGACAACAATAGTTCCGCGTGCGGACCCGCCGGCGGGCGAGGGGCCTTTGGGAATCGCTTTGTCGTTGGTGCGTATCAGAAAAATTCCTTTCTATCTTGCGCCTATTGAGGGCGCGCAAATAATGTGGAACGCGACTACTGCAACACTGCAGGGGTTTTGGATGCTCATCGGCAGTTTGACCACCGGCGGAGGAGAGGCGGTGCAGGTTTCGGGGCCTGTGGGGATCTATAATCTGACGGGTCAGGCTACGAGTATGGGGTTCTCTGTCTTGCTTACTTTTATAGCTCTTCTATCAATAAATCTGGCTATAATAAATATTTTGCCGATACCCGGGCTGGACGGAGGCAGGCTTTTATTTGTGATTATTGAAGCAATCCGCGGTAAGAAAATTTCGGTGAATATAAGCTCCGCCGCGCACGGTCTCGGCCTTGCACTGCTCATCGCCCTCATACTTTTCATCACCTTCAACGACATAAAAGCCCTGTTTTAAGTTAAAATACGTATTGCAAATTTTCTTGATTTATTGTATAATCAAGGCAGAAAGTTTACGGAAGGAGCTACATATGAAAATTGCCCGTTTTTTCGCGTATCTGACAGTTCTTATTGTTTTGTTTCTGTTCTTGCCCGGCGCAAGCCCGCAAAAAGCTTATACCTCATCTAACATCAGGACCATTTCAGTTTGTTTGTTAAATGATAAGGAGTCTCCCGTCAATGAAAGCATTTTCAGGAAAATACTGGTTTCCGTCTCGTGCGAATATGAGAAGAATGCAGGTATTCGTTTTAAAGCCGGCACGGTTGCTGTTTTCAGCGGCAATACCGGCATATTGCCGGTCAATTACGAGAGGTATTTGAAATATGTTTGCCGATTGACTGACGAAGTAAGAATTATTTTTACTAGTGAGTCCATGGAGTTTCCGCGTCCGGACGGTAAAACAGAAGAACTTGTCGCGCATACAGACGAAGATACGGCCGTGATAATTATGTACAATGTCGGAAACTACGCGCGCGCTTTGGACTGGGGAGGCAATCCTTTTTTGGAAACCGTTCTTAAACACGAAATTGCGCACCTTTTCGGCGTTGACCACACCGAAGACAAAAACTCTTTCATGTATCCGCAAGCCAATTTGTCCCTTGGAAGATGGACAAGCGAAGCGGAGAGGGTTATCAAAATAAACAAAATACGGGAATGGATTAAATGAGAGAAGCTCGGCTTCTCTCATTTTTTATTTTTTTAAGTACATAAAAGCCCTGTTTTAGCGAATATTTGCCTTATTTGAGGCGGGGCGCTAAGATTTGGCTATGCGTCAATCGCGATTATTCACTAAAATTGAAAAAAATCCTCCGAAGGACGAGGAAAGCCTGAATGCGCTTCTTTTGGAACGGGGAGGGTTTATCCATCGGCTTATGTCCGGAGTTTACTCTTATTTGCCGCTTGGGCTTTTGGTATTGAAAAAAATAGAACAAATTATCCGCGAAGAGATGAACGCGGTCGGCGGGCAGGAAGTTTTAATGCCTGCTTTGCATCCGCTGGAGAATTACATCAAGACCGGCAGGGAAAATATTTCAGATCTTTTCCATACCGCTCTGGGAAACGGTTCTAAGTTTGTTTTAGGCCAGAGTCACGAGGAGGTAGTGGTACCGCTGGTCCAGCACTACGCACATTCATATAAAGACCTGCCGCTCGCGGTTTATCAGATACAGACGAAATTCAGGAACGAACTCCGCGCTAAATCAGGCCTTTTCCGCGGCAGAGAGTTCCCAATGAAAGACATGTATTCTTTTCATCTGACCGAAGACGATTTTGAAAAATATTACGACGTTGTCAAAAAAGCCTATATAAAAATTTTTGAGCGGGCCGGAATCGGCGGGAAAACTTATTTTACTTATGCCGCCGGCGGGACATTTTCAAAATTTTCCCACGAATTTCAAATGCTGACTCCCGCAGGCGAAGACACAATTTATACTTGCGAGAAATGCAGGATTGCGGTAAACGATGAAATTAAGGATGTACATAAGAATTGTCCGGAATGCGGCGGGGCGTTATCAGGGCCTAAAAAAGCGATAGAAGTCGGCAATATTTTCCCGCTCAAGACAAAATTTTCCGGTGCATTCGGTTTGACCGTTAAAAATGAGGAAGGCAAGGAAGTGCCGGTTTTCATGGGTTGTTATGGGATAGGGCTCTCACGGCTTATGGGAGCGGTTGCGGAAGTTTGCAATGACCAAAACGGCCTTATTTGGCCCGAAAGCGTAGCTCCTTTTTCGGTACACTTGGTTTATTTGAGGAGCGATGATAAGAATGTAAGGGCCGAAGCCGATAAGCTATATGAAAAACTTACTGTGGAAGGCACGCCGGTCTTGTATGATGACCGCGAAGATAAGTCGGCAGGCGAGAAATTCGCGGAAAGCGATATCATCGGAATACCGGTGCGCGCGGTTGTAAGTGAAAAGACCCTAAAGAGCGCGTCCGTAGAGCTCAAAGGGCGCGGAGAAAAAGACTTTAAACTCGTAAAAATTTCAGAAATTAAAAAATATGTTAAATAAACTTTTCGGGGCGTTCTCAAAAGATCTTGGCATTGACCTTGGAACCGCGAACACACTCGTTTATATCAGAGGGGAAGGCATCGTCATCAACGAACCTTCGGTAGTTGCTCTGAATAAAAAAACAGAGCAGGTGGTGGCAATAGGCACGGAAGCCAGAAAAATGGTAGGGCGCACTCCCGGGCACATTGTCGCCATAAGGCCTCTGGTTGACGGGGTAATTTCTGATTTTGAAGTTACTTCCGAGATGCTGAATTATTTTATAAAAAAAGTGCACAGTTCCGCTACCCAGCTTTTCGCGCGTCCGAGAATAGTGATAGGAATCCCTTCGGGAATTACTGAAGTTGAAAGAAGGGCCGTGCGTGACGCGGCAAAAAACGCAGGAGCGCGCGCGGTGTATCTGGTTGAAGAACCGATGGCGGCGGCAATCGGCGCAAGACTTCCGGTGCAGGAGGCGGTAGGTTCAATGGTCATAGATTTGGGCGGCGGGACATGCGATATAGCGGTAATCTCGCTGGGAGGAATAGTTGCTTCGCGAAGTTTGAGGATAGCGGGAGATAAATTCAATGAAGATATTGCGGCTTACGCGCGCGATGAATTTAAGCTGATAATCGGGGAGCGCACGGCAGAAGACGTGAAAATTTCCATAGGTTCCGTCTGGAAAACCGGCGAAGCTCTGGAAGGAACTCTTCGTGGCCGAGACCTTGTAACCGGTCTTCCCAGAGAAGTCATCGTAACCGATGCCGACGTGCGGGTGGCTCTCGCAAAATCGGTCAGGACGATAACAGAAGCGGTAAAAGCAACGATAGAAGACACTCCGCCGGAACTTGTTTCGGATATAATGCACCGCGGTATACTTTTGGTGGGAGGAGGCTCAATGATAAGGGGGCTGGATAAATTAATAGAGAGGGAAACAAAAATGCCGGTGTATGTGGCCGAAGATCCGCTGACCGCGGTAGTCCGCGGATGCGGTATAATTTTGGAGGATATAGACGGCCTCCGCGACGTGTTAATAGAAGACGATTATGATCTTCCTCCGACATAAACAAAAAAAGCAAAATAAGCTTATTTGGGTATTATCAATATTTGCGCTCTTCGCGCTAATTTTTATTTTATTGAAAGCTAAAATAACCGAAGGTCCGCTCTCGTCGCTGTTTGTGAAATTGAATTTGCCGAGGCAGGCGGAGGGTAAGACGGAAAACACGGAAGTATTGCTTTTGAACGCAAGGATAGAGTCTTTGGAAAACGAGAACAAAACATTGAAGGCTGCCTTTGGAGAAAGCGCGCAAAAAGAGATACCGGCGGAAATAAAATTGGGCGGAGGATATTTATTTTCCGATATTTTATTGTTGAATAAAGGAAAGAGCGCGGGCTTGAACGCGGGAGATATAGTTTTCGCCAAAGGCAGGATATATGCAGGAAAAATTTCAGAGACCGGAGAGCGCTGGAGCAAAGTACGTCCGGTCGGGAGTCTTGGCGAGAAAATATTTCTGCGGACAGGGAAAGATAAAGAAATAATGTTTGAAGCTATAGGCGCTGGGAGGGGCGAACTTTTGGCTCAGCTTCCCAAGGATATTGTTCTTGTTTTGGGCGAAATTGTCTGGTTTGGTGAGGAGCCCGGTTACATCGTCGGGCTGGTGAGCTCTATCCTCACAAGTGAAGGCAGGAAAATACAGGATATAAGAATATTAAGCCCTTTGCCTTTGGGTTCTTTAGCCGAGGTTATCGCGGTTAAAAATCAATGATATTTTTACCGCCGATAATCATAGGATTCGTATTTGAAGTTTTGGCCCCGCCGCGTCTTGGATTTTATTTTTTTCCGGCGCTTATCATGGCCGGCGTATTTTATGCGTTGCCTTTTGTATTTTCGTGGCTTAATATTTTAATATCTTTTTCGGCGGTTTTTTTATTTTCTTTTGTCTGGTCGGTGCTGATAATAGGTATGCATATGCCGTCATATTTTTATTTAGGCCACATTTTTATATATTTAACGTCCGTAGCTCTTAGCATATATGTTGTTTATGCGATACAAAAAAAATAAAAGGGCGGAAGAGATAGAGGTTGAAGAGATTTTTCTTGATTCAAAAAACATGCCCGGATATCACAAGGAAAATCTGGAAGGCCGGGTGGAAAATCCGGTCAAAAGCAGGATATTTACGCATCTTGCTTCGGTTTTTTTGGCTATTTTTTTTGTGTTCTTAGGAAGGGCCGTTTATTTGCAGGCGGTGACCGGAGAGGCTTTGCGCGAAAGAGCGGAGAAAAATTATCTCAAAATTTCAGCGATAGTTCCGGAGCGCGGGCTGATCTATGACAGGAACGGCAAGCCTTTGCTGGAAAATTCAACTTCCACAAGAAAATATTTTGCGGAAGGATTTTTGCATCTTGTCGGCTACGCGAAAAATGAAGGAGGTGCGAGCGGTCTGGAGGCCAATTATGAAGACATTTTAAAGGGTACCGCCGGCAAATCAATAGAGGAGGTGGACGCGAAGGGGAATATTGTAAGTTCGGGGATAGGCGAAAATCCGCGGGCCGGCACAAATTTGCTTACTTCCATAGACAAGGATTTGCAGATAAAACTCACCGAGATAATAAAGTCGGTTGCCGATGAACGTGGATTTACCGGAGGCGCCGGCGTTGTTATTGATGTCAGGACCGGAGAAATACTCGCCATGACAAGCGTTCCTGAATTTGACCCGAACTTGCTCGGGGCGGGCAACAAGGTTTCATTTGAGGCCATTGCAGGCCTTATCAACAACCCCAATAAGCCTTTTATAAATCGGGCTGTTTCCGGCCTCTATCCGCCCGGTTCCATAGTAAAGCCGGCCGTTGCTTTGGGCGCTTTGAAAGAAGGTATTATTGATCCTTCAAAACAGATCCTTTCCACAGGCTCCATATCAATTCCCAATCCGTATTTTCCCGACAAACCGAGCGTTTTTCCTGACTGGAAAGCGCTAGGCTGGGTGGATATGAGAAGCGCCATCGCGTATTCAAGCGATGTTTATTTCTATGAGGTTGGAGGCGGATTTCAGGACCAAAAAGGGCTGGGAGCTTTTAATTTAAAAAAATATTTTTCACTTTTCGGGTTCGGAGAGCCGACGGGAATTGACCTTCAGGGAGAAAAAACCGGTTTTGTGCCGGCTCCGGACAATCACAAGAATCCGCGAGCATGGACCATCGGGGATACTTATCATATGGCAATCGGCCAGGGAGAAATGCTTGTGACTCCGATGCAGATGGCGGTATATGTGGCCTCTATTGCGTCGGACGGTGTTATGCAGTACCCTCACATAGTGCAGGCAATCGTTGATAATGATAAGAAAGTGATAGAAAAATTATCCTACGCGCCTAAAAAAACAAACATGCTTCCAAAAGAGCTTTTTGTAATAGTGAAAGAAGGTATGAGGGGAAGCGCCACATACGGCACGGCTTCAGGACTTTCCGGGCTTCCGATTCAGGTCGGGGCAAAGACGGGAACAGCGGAAATCGGGGACACCGGAAGGGTGCATTCATGGTCAATAGGTTTTCTGCCTTATGAGAAACCGCGTCTTGCGTACGTTATACTTTTGGAATCGGGTTCTGCGCAAAATCTCGTGGGGGCGACATACGCCGCTTCGCAGATGATAGGGTGGATGGCCGGGAATAATTTCCTTTTAAAACTGGACAATGATATAATACTTAGCATGCGATAAAATAATAAAAATATGCAGGATCAGGATTCAGAATATTTTTCAAAAGAGGGCTTGGATAAATTAAAGACCGAGCTCGAAAGTTTAAAGAAAAAAAAGCGCAAGGAGATCGCCGATCGTTTGGAATTTGCTAAAAGTTTGGGAGATTTATCGGAGAATGCCGAATATTCGGAGGCAAAAGAAGCACAAATGCTAAACGAGTCAAAAATAGCCGAATTCGAAGATATTTTAAGGCGTGCCGTAGTCGTAAAACAAACCGCTCAAAAAGAGACGGTAGATATCGGCTCGCAAATAGTTATTGAAGATGAAAAAGGGCCGCGTCTTACGCTGACCATTGTCGGTTCGCAGGAAGCGAATCCCAAGGACCAGAAAATCTCAAACGAATCTCCGCTGGGCCACGCGCTTTTGGGACACAAAAAAGGCGAGACCGTTAAATCGTTCACACCCGCAGGGGAGAAAACCTATAGAATTTTGGATATAATCTAAACGTAAATTCTTAATAGTTTATATTTAGAAAAAGGAAAGGCACCGTCAACTGAATGAACGGTGCCTGTTGTGGACAGCACTCAAAGGTGGCTGTCCGAAAACCTTTAGAACGAACGCTCGTACTCCTCCCGCGTCCACACCGGCCCTCGGGTTCCCCACGTGTAGGGAAGCCCGATGCCGGCGTAGCCGTACTCGCCACGCCACGCCTTTTTCCAAAGGACGAGCTGTGCGCGGTTGACCTTCTGGTCACACACCACACACAGGCGAAGCTGTTTGATCCGATTGTTCTTCACGAACCGGATCAGCGCAACCTCGACGTCGGCTTGCCGACCTGATGTTTCCACCAGATCGTCGGGACCGAGCGGCGGCACGTTCTGCGGCACTTCAGCGTGTCCGTACGCGAAGTACTCGCCGCCGGAAGGGTCGAGGCGGAGCGTGATATCGCCGAAGTTAATCTTCGGACGGTATGTCACGTCCTGCTTGTCGGCCCAAACACCGAAGAGATAATGGAGAATAGCTTCTCTCCATCTTTCTTCCGGAAAACACGCCAAGCCGCTCACATGGATATCGTTCATGGTAATCCTCCTCAAAAGGATTCTTCGTAATACCACGCCGCCGGTTTATCCAGCAAGTGAATTACGAGGTTACCACAAATTTCTTTGCAGCAACAAAGAAAAAACTTAAATTAATTTCCTCTTTGTTACCGCAAACCTCATTTAAAGATTCTGTTGAAATTATATCACTTTATATATTAAAAGTCAATAGCAAAATCAGTCCTATTTTAAAGGCTTTAATGGCTGTTTGTTAATTCGCTTAAGTTTTGATATCTTTAGCAATATGGCTCTTTCAGGAGACGAAATACGCGCTAACCGCATAAAAAAGCTCGGTCTGTTAAAGGATAAAAACATCAACCCCTATCCCGCAAAGGCGGATTTTTCCGTTTCGGAAATTGCGGTTGTCAGAGAAAAATTCAATAAATTAGTTGGTAAAAAAACCGGCATTGCCGGGCGCGTAATGGCAAAGCGCGGACATGGAGCGATAATGTTTTTGGATATTTATGACGGCAGCGGCGGAGCGGATGGTAAGGATGATAAATCATCCTCTAAACTTCAAGTTTTAGCCGCGGAAGATAAATTAGGAAAAGAACAATTTCAATTACTGTCCGATACCATAGATGTCGGCGACTTCGCGGCTTTTTCAGGAAAGCCTTTTTATACAAAAAAGAAAGAGCCGACGATTGAAGCGGAGCGCTGGCAGATGCTTTCAAAATCATTGCGCTCATTGCCTGAAAAATGGCACGGACTCGTTGATGTTGAAGAAAGGTTCAGAAAAAGATATCTGGATTTGCTGATGAATGAAGATGCCCGGAAAGGATTTGAATTGAGGACAAATATTGTTAAAGAATTACGCTCATATTTAGACCGCAGCGGATTTATGGAAGTGGAAACGCCGGTTTTGCAGCCTTTGTACGGAGGCGCGCTGGCGGAGCCTTTTAAAACACACCATCGTATGCTGGACATGGAAATGTATTTGCGCGTCGCTCCGGAATTATATTTGAAACGATTGCTTGTCGCCGGTTTTCCGAAAGTATACGAACTTGGGAAAAATTTCCGAAATGAAGGCATTGATATGACCCACAATCCCGAATTTACGACGGTTGAGCTTTACGCAGCGTATTGGGATGCTGAACTTCTAAAGCAGTTTATAACCGCTTCGCTCTATAGAATTATTAAAAACATATTTAAGAAAACACCATTTCAATTTAAAGGCGAGAAGATAAACTTCCCGAAGAAAATCCCTTCGGTAGAATTTTGGAATGTTTTAGAAAGGCACGCCGGAATAGTCGGCGCCGAAAATATGTCCAGAGAAGATATAGCGCTCCGTGCAAAACAGTTCGGCATTAATGTTGAAAGCCATGAGTCAAAAGAAAAAATAGCCAACGAAATATTCTCAAAAATTTGCAGGCCTAAAATGATACAGCCGGTTTTTTTGGTAAACCATCCGCTTGCCATCTCTCCGCTTGCAAAGGTACTTCATGGAAAACCGGGGCAGGTTGACCGCTTTCAGCTGATAATCGGCGGGGTTGAAATGGTCAACGGCTTTTCGGAGCTAAATGATCCGCTGGAGCAGAGAAGCCGTATGGAATCGCAGGAGAAGATACGCGCGGCAGGCGAGAAAGAAAGCGAGCCCATGGATGAAGATTTTATTGAGGCTCTGGAATACGGCATGCCTCCTGCCGCCGGGCTCGCGGTTTCCATAGACCGCCTCACAATGCTTTTGGGCGACATTCACAATGTTAAAGAAGTCATCCTTTTCCCGACGATGAAACCGAAGCAATAGATGTTAACAGTAAACGCTTGCAAAAAGCGTTGAATAAAAATAAAATAGATGCATGCCGCGCAAAATTCAACGCAAAAAAATAAAGCCGAAACGCAGGAAAACCGCCAAAAAGACAACAAAAACAGCAAAAAAGAGGCCTGTTAAACCTACGCGCGCAAAAACCAAAGCTAAATTTTCTCTCACCAAACACGGCAAGAATCCTATAATTTCTCCAAAAAGCGGCCATGAGTGGGAATCATGGCAAACTTTCAATCCCGGAGTTATACATTTAGATAATAAAGTTCACGCTCTTTACCGCTCAATCGGCAAAGACGGCCTGTCGCGTCTTGGATACGCGGTTTCCGGCAACGGTCTCAAAGTTGATGAGCGTTTGCCGCATCCGGTTTATGAACACAAAGTTCAACCCAAGCGTCCCGGGGTTTCCCGGTATGCTTCCGGCGGCAGTTGGGGAGGAGCAGAGGACCCGCGCATTGTCCGGGTTGGTGAGGAAAATAAATTATACATGACCTACACCGTCTGCGACGGAGATATCCGGGTAGGATTAACTTCTATTTCTGTTGCGGATTTTTTGGCAAAAAAATGGAACTGGGAAGAGCCGGTTTTGATTTCTCCTCCGGGCGAGGTTCACAAGAATTGGGTTATTTTTCCGGAAAAAATCAACGGTAAATATGCGATTTTGCACAGCATAAATCCTGAAGTTTCCGTGGCATATTTTGATAATCTGGATTTTGACGGCAATACTTTTATTCAAAGCGTTCACGGAGGCGGTCCGAGGAAAGGCTGTTGGGATAACTGGGTAAGAGGTGTCGGACCGGTGCCTATCCGTACGAAATACGGCTGGCTGGTTTTGTATCATGCCATGGACAACGACTGGTCAAAATACAAGGTCGGAGCGATGTTGCTGGATTTAAACGACCCCACAAAGATACTTGCGCGTTCCGGAAAACCTGTTCTGGAGCCGAGCGAACACTACGAGAACCATGGTTTCAAGGGAGGAGTTGTTTATGCTTCGGGCGCAGTGGTCAAAAACGGAAAGATTCTGGTTTATTACGGAGGAGCTGACAGCTGTGTCTGCGTGGCGCATGCGGACTTTAATAAATTCGTGTACGCTTTGCGCACGCATAAAGAGCCCCAGCTTAAAAGAGGAAAAGCTTAAGCTTAAATATGCTTGCAGAAAGATCCCCGTATAATCCGGTATTAAAACCTAATATCAACCAGTCATGGGAATCAGAGGCTGTTTTTAACGGCTGTCCGGTCAGGAAAGGCGGGCTAATTTATCTTCTTTACAGGGCGGTTTCCGTGCCGCATTTTCACGCGGCGGTTAATGCGAAGCTCGCGATTTCCGACATCGGAATCGCGCAGTCGCGCGACGGAATTAATTTTACCAACCGGCGGAGATTTATTATCCCGGATAAAAATTGGGACAAGTACGGATGCGAAGACCCAAGGGTTACGAAGCTGAAAAATAAATATTATATATTTTATACCGCGATTTCCGAATACCCGTTCAGGGCGGAAGGCATTAAGGTCGGCGTCGCAATATCCAAAGACCTCAAAACCATTGAAGAGAAGCATCTGGTTACTCCGTTCAACGCAAAAGCCATGGCTCTTTTTCCTGAAAAGATTGGAGGAAAGATATGGGCCGTACTTACGGTTAATACCGATAGAGCTCCGGCGCACATATGCGCGGTAAGCTTTGATAAAGAAGAAGACATCTGGAACGAGGCAAAGTGGAGCAGGTGGTATCAAAATTTTTCGGCCCAAGGCCGATCCGCCTCGGGCGGAGAAAAATATTCCCTGAAGCTTCAGAGGCGTCCTCAAGACCATATTGAGGTCGGCGCACCCCCGTTTAAAACAAAGGACGGCTGGGTGCTCATTTATTCGTATATAAGGAATTACGGCACGCCGAATCAAGTTTTCGGCGTTGAAGCGGTTATGCTGGATTTGAAAAATCCTTCAAAAGTTATTTGTAAAATTACCACGCCTATCCTTACGCCAGATGAATATTACGAAAAGATCGGTTATGTCCAGAACGTAGTTTTTCCTACAGGGGTCATTTTGAACAAAGATAAAATAGACCTTTATTACGGCGCGGCGGATATGACTTGCTGTATGGCGTCTATTTCATTAAAAAAATTATTCGGAAGATTTCTTTGCGGTGAAGGACCGTTGAAATCGCTTTGGCAGAACGAAAAACAAATACTCGCGCGTGTTCCGGAACACGCCTGGGAATCAAAAGCGGTTTTTAATCCGGCGTCAATATATCTCGGTGGCAAGATGCATATTTTATACAGGGCGATGTCGGAAGATAATACTTCCATAATTGGTTATGCGACAAGCGTCAACGGCATTGATATAAATTACCGGGCGCCGGAGCCTGTGTATGTTCCCAGAGAATCATTTGAACAGAAAATTGTAGCTGGGGGCAATTCCGGCTGTGAAGACCCGCGTATAATGAAGCTCGGGAACCGCATTTATATGTGTTACACGGCTTATGACGGCTCAAACCCGCCGAGGGTGGCTTTGACCTCCATCAGTGAAAAAGATTTTCTTGCCCAAAAATGGGAATGGGTAAAACCTGTTTTAATATCTCCGCCCGATCTGGACGATAAAAACGCATGTATTTTTTCGGAAAAAATAAAAGGCAAGTACTATATAATCCACCGCAGAGACGGAGTTATGGACCTTTCAATAAATAAAGATCTGAATTTTGACGGAAAAACCTGGCTTGAAGAATATCGCTGGGTTGCCCCGAGAAAAGGCATGTGGGATTCCAAAAAAGTCGGAGTGTCTGCGCCACCGATCAAAACAAAAAAAGGATGGCTTGTATTGTATCATGGCATTTCTGAGGACGGCGTCTATAGGGTAGGCGCAATACTTGCCCGTCTTGATAACCCGGCGGAGATAATCGCGAGGACTGATGAATCTATTTTTGAACCGCGTTTGCCGTTTGAAAAAGAAGGGCAGGTCCCCAATGTTGTTTTTCCGTGCGGCGCGTCGGTCATCAAAGACACGCTTTATATGTATTATGGTGGAGCCGATCAGGTTGTCGGCGTGGCAAGCATAAAAATGGAAAAGCTGCTCGGAATAGTCGGGATGTACAAATACTAAGTGCGCGCACTTCGAAGCTGCGCAGTAGCGAAGAAGCGGGGATAATTTGTTATAGATGATGAAGTCTAGACAATAAATACGGCTAAGTTATACTTAAAATATGGCTATCAATAAACAAGACTTGGAATCAATTCGCGGCGTGATCAAAGAAGAAATCTCGCCTTTGGTTAAAGACGTAGCCGAGCTCAAGCCATTAATAAAAGATGTAGCCGGCTTGAAGCTAGATATGGTTGTGATAAAAAAAGACGTAGCAGGTCTCAAGTTAGATATAGGCTTAGTCAAACAAGATATTCGAGAAATAAAAGCGGATTTATCCGGGCTTCGCGAACAAATCCAGCAATTAACAGTCACACTGGATAAATTTGTAAAAGCAATGACTGATTATAAAGAAGAATTTACGATCTTGAAAGCCGAAGTCGACCTCATCAAAAAAACACTCCAAGAAAAACTCGGCGTCAAAATCGCCGTTCAGGGGTAGTATTTTTATGATAAAAATGTTCATGGTTTTATTGGTACTTCTTATTTTGAGCCTTGTTCCTGTTTGGACTACGGCTAATATCTTCGGCGAACAAAGAATTAATTCCATCGAGTACTTCGGCGGCTGCTGGCAAGGAGATGTCCGTATTTGCAACTACAATCCGTTTGATTAATTTTTTATTTTCCCCGATACGCGCGCCTGTCCGCCGAAGCTCTGCCTGCCGGCAGGCAGGTTTAGCATAGGAGGGAATTGGCGAATACAGGGAAACAAAAAAAACCAGCTATGATCCGCCGGCTTTAAACGTTCCTTAAAATATAAAATGCGCGATTGCCAAGGCTATCCATGAAAAAATCATGCCGCCGGTTATTGCAACCAACAACGCAAATTTACTTTCGCCGGGAGCTTCGCCGATGAGAAACCTAAATGATAAAAAACAAACCAATATTGCTGATACAATTGCAACAACAACATTTAAGATTAATCCCAATACGAGCCCGACTGCGAAATGTGCAAGTACCATCCACAAAGCGAAATATCGCCGAAACATATTTCCACTCCTTTTCTAGAAACAGGCTAGCATCCTAGATATAAAAGGTAAAGAGAGCATAGCGATTATTAACAAATCTTATCGATGGCTGTGAATATCTAGCTTAAAGTCTTAAAATATGGCTTAAAATAAGGCCTTTGCATCAAGCGGGGGCCTTTTAGTTTCACTTGTATATGTTTCATAGGTGGGATATACTAAAAGTGAGGTGGGATAAAGTGGATAAAACTGTGGACAATGTGGATAACCTTAATAAACAGGCTTAAAGCTTAAATAAAAATGCTAATAGGGGAGTATCTGCATACGATAGACAATAAGAACCGCCTCTCAGTACCTTCAAAATTTCGCAAGGAGCTGGGGAAGACGGTTATTTTGACGCGCGGTCTGGATAAATGTCTTTTTCTCTATCCGGTTGCAGAATGGAAAGCGCTTGCCGACAAACTGGCCAAACTGCCGTTAGGCAAAGCCGATACCAGAAGTTTTGTCCGCACGATGATAGCGGGGGCGACCGATATTGAGATAGACGCGCTGGGAAGGATTTTGCTTCCTGACTATCTGAGGGTTTACGGCAATCTTAAAGAAGCCGCGATGGTTGTGGGGCTCTACAACCGTGTTGAAATCTGGTCTCCGGAATTGTGGCAGGCATACAGCAGGAGCGCCTCGGACAATGTTGTAAAGGTTGCGGAAAAATTAGGTGAAGCCGGTCTATATTAATGAGCATTCACATACCGGTTTTAGCGCGGGAGGTAAAAGCACTTTTAAATCTGAAGGAAGGAGGCAAGGCAATTGATGCAACTCTCGGTGCGGGAGGCCACACAAAAGACATGCTCTCCGCGGTCGGCAATTTGGGCATGGTGCTCGCCATAGAACAGGATGCGGAGATGATAAAAATATTCGGGGAAGCACCGCAAAATCTAGCAATCGAGAATGCGAATTTCAGAAAGATAGATGAGCTTGCGGCAAAAAATGGATTTACCGGAGCGGACGCCGTTTTATTTGACCTCGGAATATCGCGCTGGCATTACATAGATAGCGGACGGGGATTTACATTCGGTAATTCCGAAGAGCCGTTGCTAATGAATCTTGACACTGCATCAGAAGTAAGCGCGGCATCGATTCTAAACAGTATGGACGAAAGAGGGCTCGCGGAAATGTTCGCAGAATTAGGCGAAATACGCTCTGACGTTTCAAGAAGGCTGGCAAAAGAAATAACGGACGCGAGAAAAAAAAAGAAATTCGTCAAAGTCGGGGATTTACTTGAAGTCGCGGAGAAAATAATGCTTAAAAGGCACGGAAAATTGCATGAGGCGACGAAAATTTTCCAGGCGCTAAGAATTAAAGTGAACGACGAACTTGAAAATTTAAATGCGGCGCAGAAAAAAGCTTTTGAAATACTGGCTCCGGGCGGACGTCTTGCGATAATATCTTTTCATTCGTTGGAAGACAGAATAGTAAAAAATTATTTCCGGGAACTGGCAAAAAGCGGCAAAGCGGTAATTTTGACAAAAAAACCGGTCATCGCAGAGAGAGAAGAAATTTTACAAAATCCGGCTTCGCGGAGCGCGAAATTAAGAGCAATAGAAAAAATTTAATAAAAATGAGTTTTCTTGAATTATCATTATCATACGTATACGAAAAGCCAAATTGGACGTTGCCACACGCCCAGAGAAAAGCTATATTGAAAACCAATCTGGCGGTTTTGGCGGGTCTGGCGGTTTTTTATATTTATCTTTCGGGGGCGATAGTTTCCGGAAATGTGGAAAAAATAAGCAAAACGAAGGATTTTGAAAGCGCTTCAAGGGAACTTGATAATATACAGGCCAGATTGCTCGCGGCGGATGCGCGCTTCAGCATAGGGCTTTTCGAGGAACAGGGGTTCTATGAAACAAAGAACATGAACGTAATTAAAAGAATTAATAATGTGGCTACAAAAAAAGAATTCAATATCTACCAATAGGCTGAACATCCTTGTTTCGGCGGTTTTGTTCATCGGAGTCCTTATCGGCGTCCGGCTTTTTTTTCTACAGATAGTCATGAACGATTATTATGAAAATAAAGCCAAAGGCCAGCAAAGCATGAGTCTGACACTTGAAGCGAGGCGCGGGAATATTTATCTGAAAAATAAGAACGGCGAGGAAGTTGCGGCCGCTTCCACCGAGCAGGGATATACTTTGTATCTCAATAATAAATTTATCGCCGGTTCAGAGGGGCTTTTTGAAAAATTGAATGCGGTTACGCCCATTGATAAAGAAGTTTTTTCAAAAGCTGTTTCAAGAGCGAACGATCCTTATGAAATATTGAAGCGGCATGTTTCTGCGGAAGAAGGCGGCAAAATTGATGCGCTTGCAATTCCCGGAGTGGGGTTGGAAGACGCAAGCTGGAGAGTTTATCCCGCGGGGAATCTATTGAGCCACGTGCTTGGGTTTGTAGGATCTTCCGACGGCTCCGGCCAATACGGCATAGAAAAATATTATAATGACACATTAGACGGCGAAAATAAAAGCGTTGTCGCGGACAAAGACGCCAAAGGTTTTTTGATTGCCATAACAAATCAATTTGGGAGCACCCCGAGCCACGGAGAAGATATCAGACTTACAATCGACCCGGATTTACAAAAATTCATTGAAGCGGAAATCGAAGCGGTAAAGATAAAATGGAGCGCTGATTCTGCAGGCATAGTTATCGTTGAACCGAAAACAGGAAAGATATTGGCAATGGCGGCCGTTCCGTCGTTTGATCCGAATAATTACCAAAACGAAAAAGATCTGAAGGTTTTTTTGAATCCCTTTACTCAAAAAATATTTGAAATGGGTTCGGTTTTCAAGCCTCTCACAATGGCCGCCGCGCTAAACGAAGGGGCTCTTACCGAAAATACTACTTACATTGATACCGGAGAAGTGAAGATAGGCGCGGCGACCATCAAAAATTTTGACGGCAAATCTCACGGCAGACAGAATATGACGCAGGTATTGGAAGAGTCGCTCAATACGGGAGCGGTTTTTGCCATGCGCAAGCTGGGAGAACAAAAATTTAAAACATATTTGCATAACTATGGGCTTGGTGAGAAGCTTGGCATAGATTTGCCGGGAGAATTGAAAGGAGACCTTTCAAATCTTGATACCGGAAGGGAATTGGAATTTGCTACGGCTTCGTTCGGCCAGGGGGTGGCGGTAACGCCAATAGAGCTTGCCATGGCCTTGTCTTCGCTGGGAAATGGAGGCAATCTTATCAGGCCTTATTTGCGAAATGACCCGGGCCGCGAACCGGTTGTTATAAGAAGGGTATTGAGCCCGGAAACTTCAACGGTGATAAGCAAAATGCTTGTGGATGTGGTGGATATGAAGCTGGCCGGAGGAGAAGCCAAAATAGACGGCTATAGCATCGCGGCGAAGACCGGAACCGCACAGATGCCGAACATCGGAGCCAAAGGTTACAGCGGGGAATATTTGCACACATTTTTCGGATATTTTCCGGCCTACGACCCGCAATATTTGATACTTCTTTTTTTGGAGCGTCCGCAGGGCGTAAAATACGCTTCACAGTCGCTTACGGCTCCTTTCAGCAAAATTACGCAATTTATTATAAATTATTATACTCTTCCGCCAGACAGATAAAATAGAAAATGAATTTTTTTAAAAAAATCATAACAAAAATACTGGTCTTTGAAGCAAGGCGCGCGCTTAAAAAATTTAAGCCGGTTATTATCGGGGTAACCGGTTCGGTAGGAAAATCTTCCGCGAAAGAAGCAATCGCCGCGGTTTTGGAAAACCATTTATCTGTCCGCAAAAGCCAAAAAAGTTACAACAGCGAAATTGGCCTGGCTCTTGCCATATTGGGCCTGAACACCGCATGGAACAGCTCTCTGGGATGGTTCAGGAATATTATAGATGGTTTTAATGTAAGCTTGGGCAAAAAATTTCCTAAAGTCCTTGTTTTAGAAATGGGAGTGGATAGACCGCAAGATTTTGATAAATTACTCAGAATAGTATCTCCGTCTATCGGCATAATGACGGCTATTGGCGAGATTCCTGTGCATGTTGAATTTTTTTCAGGTCCGGAGGCGGTGGTTAGAGAAAAATCAAAGCTTATAAAAAATTTACAGGCTGATGGCACGGCGATACTGAATTTTGACGATGAAGTAGTCCGGAGCTTAAAAGACAGTACGAAAGCGCAGGTTCTTTCTTTCGGCTTCGGAAAAGGAGCGGATATCCGGGCGTCAAATTACAAAATAAGCACTGAAGGAATAGTTTTTAAAATGGACCATGCCGGCGCTTCCGTGCCCGTTAGGCTTAAAAATATTTACGGAAAACAGCATGTTTACGCTGTGCTCGCGGCAGCGGCGGCCGGAATCGTTTTTGATATGAATTTAATAGATGTTTCCGAAGCTTTGCAAAAATACGAGTCGCCTCCGGGAAGATTAAAATTAATTGAAGGAATCAAAAAAACATTCATACTTGATGATTCGTATAACGCCTCGCCTCTTGCGACTCACGCGGCGCTGGATGCTTTGGCGGATTTGTCTTTGGAAATTTCGGAAAAGAAGAAGCGGAAAATAGTTGCTTTCGGCGACATGCTGGAAATCGGCAAATTTACGCTTGAAGCGCACAAAGCTGTCGGCGAGAAAGTCGCAAAAGTTGCGGATTATTTTGTGACCGTCGGGCCTCGTTCAAAATTTGCCGCCGAAGGAGCGCTTTTTTCGGGCATGCCCGAAAAAAATATAAAAAGTTTTTCAACTTCAAAAGAGGCGGCAGAATTTTTGAGAGAATTTGTGCGTGAAGGAGATATCGTGCTCGTTAAAGGCTCGCAGGGCATCCGCATGGAACGCGTTTCCATGGAGCTCCTTGCTCACCCGGAAAACGCGGAAAAGCTTTTAGTAAGGCAGGACACATATTGGCGCCGGCTCCGGTAAGGTATTTTATTTGGTGCGCAGAGCAGGAGATTCGCCTCTCGCGGTGCTCCGCTCGAGACCTTCGCTCCCTCATCGGTCGCTGCGGCCCACGGTTCGAATCCCTCTAATCATTCCCAATAAATAAAACAAACCGAGCGTAAGAGCTCGGTCCGTTTTATTTATTGCGCAGAGCAGGATTCGAACCTGCGTAGCCCTTTCGGGCGCTTGGTTTACAGCCAAGTGTGATTGTCCACTCCACCATCTGCGCGTTTATTTATATAATGTTCTTTCCAATAAATACTTTATTCGTTCTTTACCTTTTCCAGACTTAAGAAATAATTCTTCTCTAAGCGCATCAGATTTGTTCGCGAATGCTTCATAGTATAACAATTTCCATGGAGCGCCTGATTTTGTTGATGTTTCTTGGGCAGAATTATGTTCTTTAATCCGTCGCTTCAGGTCATTAGTACATCCCTTATATAACTTGCCATTTCTTTCACTTTGTAAGATATACACATATTGCATATGTATTTCATACCACCTCAGCCCTAGGCTGACCAGCCATGGGCTGGATCTGCGCTTAATTCATAATATTCAGGACTAAAATATTATACGCTTATTTGTCTTTTTTAACAAATCTGTGCCAGACGGTCTGGCTGTCTATCATAAGGCCTGCCATGCCGATAAGCAGGAAAATCGTGCGCAATGGGCGAGAGAACGGCTCTTCTGTGCTTAAAGACCATACCGCGACTACCACAATAAAGCTAAATGTGAGCAATCCGAATATGTCCCAAAATACGGGGTCTTTAAACAGCGTTTTGACCTTTTCCAGCATAATATATATTATAGCATGGTGCCGTTGTAGCTCAGTTGGTAGAGCAACTCCATGGTAAGTCCCGATATTGTCTAAATCTATTCGATTTAGTTACAATATCGAGGATCCTCGATTTTTTATAAAATTTTGCCCGGGTAGCTCAGTTGGTAGAGCAACTCCATGGTAATAAACAGGTCTACTGTCATTATCAGGAAAAGCTTATAATCACTGGGTAAAATGTTGGTTGAGGAAGAGATGGGACCTACTTCCACGGAAAACAGGTCGCCAGTACATTCAAAAATCGTATATGCCGTTGTAGCTCAGCTGGTAGAGCAACTCCATGGTGGGGCATAAAAGCTCCCTGCCCATCGCAGAAGAAATTCTGAGATGAATCCCGAATTACGGTCAAAGGCTCGAAAGAGTTAAGACCGTGGCGAGAAATCGCCCGAACGACTGACAAGGGTGGCTAAATCCGAAAGGATACGCCAAAGATACAGTCTAATCCCCATATAAGTTTTACGAAATTGGGGTGCAAATGAAGGAGTAGGTCGCCGGTTCAATTCCGGCCAACGGCTCCATTACAAATTCCAAAGACATAACCATTGCGGAGATAACGCAATCGTTATGGATATAGAAATACTGGCGCAAAAGTTCTACGATCACTCGTCGTATATTCGGGGTTATTCCAAAGCAACAATAAGGCGGTATCAGCAGGTTATAAGCTTCTTTTGTCGCTTTGCAAAAATCACTCAGCTTTCCGAAGTAAACGATCAAAACATTCGTGAGCTTTTTTTGTTTGGTCGAACGGACCGGAAGTGGAGGCCGAATACATTCATCTGCTACCACAAATCCCTGATGGTATTTTTCAGGTGGTGCGTGGATCAGAAATACATAGCAAAGAATCCAATTGATGATATTGAGATACCGAAACTGGAAAAGAGGTTGCCGCCAAAGCTGACCAAACAGGAGACACTGCGCCTGTTGGAGATAGTTTATAACTACCCCTATGACTACAAGTATTTGCGGTTTAGGAATCATGCAATTTTTTCCATGTTCGTTTTTGCCGGGTTGCGAAAAAAGGAATTACTGAATCTGAAATATACGGATGTTGATATAGAAAACCTTTCTATCTTCATTAATCAGGGCAAAGGGAGCAAGGACCGGGTGGTGCCGATGAGTTACACCCTGGCACAAACACTAAAACGCTACGCAGAGGAGCGTAGGAGGCTCAACAAGACTTGTCCGGAGTTCTTCACATCTCTAAACCGCAATGTGGGGTTTACCAACTCTGGCATCAAAAGACTGGTCGAGAAAATGAAACTGGTCTCAAAGATACCGTTTACAATTCATAAGCTGAGACACACGTTTGCAACACTTATGCTTGAGGGTGGGTGCGATATATTTTCGCTGTCCAAGATGATGGGGCACAGTGATATAAAGACAACCACCATTTATTTGGCGGCCAGTGCAGAGCACTTAAGATCGCAGATGACTAAGCATCCGCTCAATGACTTGGTGAGGTAGTTATCCGCAGGTTTCCTGTTGATTTTAAATGGTGTAAACTAATGTTAAGTGGCCATTTTGTATGACTAATAAGAAAAAGGACGAAATTATTACGCTTGCGGAGGCTTGTGCAATCTTGCATTGCCATCCCAATACTCTTCGCAAGTGGGATAATAAAGGTTTCCTAAAGGCTATTCGGTTTGGTACACGAAAGGATCGCAGATACCGGAGGAGCGCCATACTGAAAGTAATAAATGCATCGGCTTCTCAAATATGAAAACAAAAATGGCAAAAAAATCTAGAAAATTATCCGTTATCGACCTGTTTGCAGGATGTGGTGGCTTATCTCTAGGATTTGCGAACTCAGGTTTTAATGTTGTTGCAGCTTTTGATAATTGGGATCCGGCCATAGAAGTTTACAGAAGGAACTTTAATCATCCTATAATCAAAAAGGACTTGAGTGATACATCAGATCTGAAAGATATTAAATCGTTCAAACCTGATGTAATCATTGGAGGTCCACCATGCCAAGATTTTTCTAGCGCAGGACATCGAAACGAAAAGCTGGGCAGAGCTGACTTGACGATTTCTTTTTCTAAAATCATTGATGTGGAGCTATTAGGCAATGAACGCTTTTACCGTCTTCTTTCGGAAAGATCTAATTACATTGACCCTGAAGTGGCCGGCAGTATCTATTTGAGCTTGGTTTATGTAATCGTTGATGAGCTACGTAAACACAAATTCATCCGTCTGCCGACGTTGGGTGATTTTGCGATTGTGAGGCAGAAAAGCAGGCCAGCGTTAATTGGCCGGAGACACTGCATCATCGATGGTATGGAAATATTAAAATTTTACCCGAAACACAGTTTTCGTGGTTATTTCAACGAGCGTCAGAAGATACAAGCGCTTTCTGCAATGCCACCACCGCCAATTAATTCAAATTAATTAGGCATCTCTTTTTATCGGAACAATTTACCTTACTTGTAGGCCTAGGACAGAGAAAAATATAGATTCTTGAACCGGCTGGCGGTTATTTGGTTATCCACATTGACAGCTAGTGCGTGGGACTCTGGCACACTTTAAGTATGCCAACAAGTAGTAGTCAAGAATTCAATATCCCGGAAATAAAGGAATTTGATGCCTATATTTTTAAGCGTACCTGCCCACAGTGCGGATATGGCTGGTTTCCAAGAACAAAGGACCCCAAGAGATGTCCTCATTGCCAGATATGGCTTAGAAAACAACTTGGGCCTGAAACAAGCCAATGAAGAAGAATTTACAAAATCTTTTCGGGGAATACGTGGACGAGTGTCGTTACAGCACTCAGCTTAGACCTGAAACGATCAGGGGCTATAGAGAATCGTTTCGGCATTTTTCTAACTTGATGCCCGATGTTGTCAGTGCTGATCTGCTCTCGCCAGAGATAATGACAAAGTTCTTCAAGACTTTGCAGACCAGAGTCCGCTTTGTTGGTTATGGTAATAATCGTGTTGAAAAGGTAGGTGTTAAGGCCTCCACGATTAAGACCTATTGGAGTAAATTGCATTCGTTTTTTGAATGGCTGCATAACCGAGGGCACATAGAAATAAATCCGTTAGTTAGGTTAAAAGCTCCAGAGGTTGAATACAATGACAAGAAAGCACTCTCCGGGGAGGAATTTCATCAGCTAATTGCGGCGGCTATGTCGCAGAGCAACATCTTGTTGTGTAAGCGTGACTTGGCAATGATTTTTATTCTCTATTTTTGTGGACTCAGAAAAGGTGAATTGCTTGGTATGCGCATGGCAGATGTAGACATGATTAGATTTGTGATTACAGTCCGGGGCGAGACATCAAAATCAAAAAGGGATCGTTTGCTACCAATTCACAGAAAGCTGGCGATGCATTTGGAAGACTATCTGAAGGAGAGGATTAAATTGAAATATAAGACAGAAAAGCTTTTTGTTGCTTCAAATGGCGACCATGGTTTAACGACCCATGGTTTGAAACACTGGGTCAAAAGACTCAGTGGATTATCTGGCGTGAAATTTCATCTGCACCAACTGCGTCACACCTTCGCTTGTAATATGGCACGAACCGGCTCTGGCGTTATTGTTCTTCAGAGACTCATGGGGCACACAGATCCTCGTATGACACAGAGATACCTAAGGTCGCTGACGGTTGAAGATCTCCGAGGAGATATTGATAAACTCACTATTGATATATGACCTCAATTTCTGCTAAGATGCCCATGTCGAGATATATATTAAAAATAATTAATTTATATCTCCGCATTGGTTGTTTTTTGGAAATTTTGAGCTCGAAGTTTGGGGTGGTAAACAGGCCCTCCAATCGGCACAGATTTTTGAACCAAAAACCAATTTTAGCCTTTGTTTTATAGGAAATCCTAGGAAAAGACCTCTAGACCCTTAATGGTAAGGAGTAGGTCGCCGGTTCAACTCCGGCCTCGGGCTCAAAAATTTTAAAAAATCGGGAGAGTAGGTCGCCGGTTCAACTCCGGCCAACGGCTTAAAAATTAAAAGCCCGTTAAGGGCTTT
>Ga0209541_10001174_pt1 | contig 52415 bp, 62 predicted proteins | sample RifCSPlowO2_01_FD_184027 | JGI IMG/M metagenome (GOLD analysis project Ga0209541, IMG submission 184027) | Groundwater microbial communities from Rifle, Colorado - Rifle CSP2_plank lowO2_0.1 (SPAdes) (version 2) | ecosystem: Environmental > Aquatic > Deep subsurface > Groundwater | place... | reverse complement strand
TGTTGTGGTAACTGTATCAGCTAGAGTGAGTGATTCAGCAATGTCTTCTCTGTGAGCTGTACCCTTTGTTGTGGTAACTGTATCAGCTAGAGTGAGTGTCGCATCTAATTCTTCTTCGAAATCCTTACTTATACAACTAAGAATTAGTTTTGTAACAGCACCTGAATCATGATAATCAATTTCCAAACGGCTTGTGTCAGGGCTATCTATTTTGATTATCTGAACAGAACCGTTGCCTGCTATTGGTATAGTAACTGATTTGATCTTTTTGCCTTGGTCATCATAAGTGGTTGCTACAGCTTTCTTGTTATCATGATCCACAAATACAAATGAATTAACATCTCTTGGTGGATCGAACTCATAGATCTGTCTACCTCCAAATGGGCTATCACTTAGTTTTTCAAACATTGGTGGAGTTCCGATTTTATCGGGAAGAATAGCAAGATTTCCAATATTGACTTCAAGATCGGAATCTGCGCCAATTGGTGGATTTGAATCATAAATTCTAACCTCGTTTTTCAGAGTCTTTCCGTAATGTTTCATTGATAATTTTATATCATTACTAAAGTCAGTATCCAGAGATTCCAAGTAATTATTTATGGCATTGAGATTGGAACCGTGAGAGATACCATCAAAGTTAACGATGACTCTACACAGAGAATTACTAGAATCAACTTTAAGAGAATCACTAAATTCAAGGGATTCTAATAGTTTTATTTCATGTTGAGTTGGTGGACAGCTAAAATCATCTTTTTCATTATAATCTTCTAACTTATCTTTTAACTCTAAGGCTTCTTTTCTATCATCATGGTTACTATCGTTATCTTCGTCATCATGGTTACCATCGTTATCTTCGTCATCATGGTTACCATCGTTATCTTCGTCATGATGTCCACTTTTAACTGATTCTGGGTATGATACCAAAAATGAAATAGTATATTTCACAACGTCATTAATATCACTGCCTGTAATCTTTGGATCCGCACCATTTCTTAAGTTTAGAATAGTTGTAAGAAGATGTGCTCTAAGTGAATCATTTGCATCTTTAGCGCTAGCATTTTTTAAAACTGAAGTTGCTTGTTTTACAGTTTCTACTGTAGTGTCACCAAGATAGATAGTACCAATCTCTAGAATAGTTGATAAATAATCTGGATGATTCTCCCAGAATCCTTTACCATGAATTAAATCATCACAAGTTTGTTTATCAGAAAATTCTAAATGAAGAAAAGGTGACTTACTAGGATTACCATCATAGGTTAAGGCATCTCTATCACCATTATTGTTAGTTATCAACATGAATGCAATTGAATTTCCGCTTGACCAACCTTCTCTATTAATTACTTCTTGTACTAGGGCTGAAATATCTGGGGTTCTTTGAGCTTTGCTAGCATCTCCTTTTTCATTCCACTTGGGAATAAGCCAATCTATCGATGCATTAGTTTTTTCTCTATTAGTAATATTGAATTTAGAATGAGAAAATGTTTTTGCGTTATCAACATTTTCTGCAAATATTTCTACGCTTGCAGAATCCATTTCATTATCGTTTTCTGCTGTAAATTGAATGTGTGCCTTAGTAATAATGGTACCTTGTGGGATGTTAATATGTTGAAAACGTAGTCCTATTTGGTTTTCTGCAGTATCCAAATCTGATTTGTCATTCAAGTCCATCTCGCCGTTGATCCTTTGTTCGGCATCATCTGAGCTCTGGGAGATTCTGACATTTATTCCAGAACTTGAATTATTTTTGAGGGATATGATTTGAAATATCTGTTGTGAAAGCTGAGGTACAATCCACTGCATCTGATCGATTATACCGTTACCATTAGTATCGATAAATTCTACTTGAAATCTTGGATTAATAGTTACATCAGTTATTGTTCCATTGATGTTCCAGTATAGACTAAACTCCATATCTTCTTCAACAAGATCTTCAGGTATGTCTGAATAGGATTTAACATCAGTGTAATGTAAAGCTGAATCATGGGCAACTGTTACTGTTTTGTTAAACACATCCTCATTAGAGTAATCCTCTTCTATGGTATATGGTGCAGGGGTTTCAAATTCAAGTATGTATTCAGACGCACTTTCATTGATCATTACAAACTTTGTATCTTTATTATCTTGAAGTATCTCATCAATTTTTTCCATTGTAACTATAGTCAGTGGAATTAGTTCTGTTGATTCAAGTAATGATTCTGTTATTTCCAAATTTTCTGGTGGTATCTCAAAAGATTGATCGTTTGAGGTGATTATTTCAGCTTGTATATTTTCTGCATCTGCTGGAAGTTCTATCTGAATATTGTTTTGGTTAGTTTCATTCAAAACAATTGTTTGAATCCAATTAACTGATGTTCCTATAACAATTTCATTATGACTTAAAGTTGATGTAGTATTCTGTAATTCGATTGGTAAAAGAAGAACAGGCTCTAATTTGGGCTCAAGTTGTTCAATGAAATGTGAATAGATTTCTTGAATCTGTAATTCAGTTAAAGCTTCTTTGTAAATGAATACTTCATCAATTAAACCAGAAAAATGCTTTGAGAGTTTTGATTCTCCCCGAGTTGTACTAAGATATGCACCTAAAACAAGATCTGAATCAGATACCATTACATCTGAAGTTGTGAGTTGAAGTTTATCTCCTGAAATAAAAATTGGTTCAGAAAGCTGAGCGTAACCTTCCAAAGTGCCGTTCACATACAAAGAAATTCTTGTATCGTTTATGATTGCTACTAGATGTGACCATTCTTCGATCTTTGTTGAACCAATTACTTCAGTCCAAGAAATTCCATCGAATATGGAAAATTTAGGTACATGTTCTGGAGATAAAATATTGTTTAGAGATAATACAAACGAGTTTTCTTTTGATAATACTGTAAATTCGGCAGAGCCAGTTGAGTAATTAGGTTTGATAAATGCGGATATTGTTAACTGATTTAAGTTTTCATTGAGCTCTTCCTCGTTTATGGTAACAAAATTTTCTGTTCCATTAAATTCTATTCTTGTATCGTAATCAGTATTATTTGATATATTATCGGTATTAGTAGCATTATCAAGCCCAATAGATGAGATTTCTTTTAGTAGATCAATAGTTTTTAGTTCTTCAATAGGGATATTTTCTATTATTTCTACAGTATTTGTAGAATTTGAATTTTCAAGAATAAATGGAAATGAGTTATTGTGTAATTCAGCTATTTGTGCTGCAGTAAGGTATACATCAAATATGTTAATGTCATAAATCTCTCCAGAAAATTTCTTTGATACGTCATCAACTGAACGAGAGTTATCTAACGAAGCTCCTATTACAATATCTGAACTAGAAGAAACCAGTCCAGGAGTTTTAGGGTCAAACTGACCATCAGTAGTTAATGTAATGGTATTGGTTGTAGATTTTTCGTTAGATAATGTACCATTGGTATACATAGATAGTTTTGTTCCATTAAAGGTAGCAGCCAAGTGAGACCAGTTCTCTCCTAAAGTTACAGAAGTCTCTACAGAATGCCATTGAATTCCATCAAATATGGAAAACTTTGCTACTTGTTGTGGGTCAATTATATTGTTAATGATAAGCTCAAATGTTCTTTCTTTGCTTACAATAGTAAATTCTGAAGAACCATTTGAATAATATGGTTTTACCCATGCAGTAATTGTTAGATTTGATATGCTATTAGTAGAGTTTCCATCATTTGTAACATAACTATCTCCATCTAATATCAAACCTGATTCCTTTTCTACGTAAACATTTCCAACAAAATGAGAACCATTCACGTAAGAATCAAACTTCCATGATTCAGTAGCATTTGGTAGAATAATTTTATGTTCTAATTCATTTTCCGTAGAATTATTTTCAAGTATATCTGTAGATGTAGTATAGTTTGAGATTGGTGTAGTGTAATTTTCGGGTATTAGTTCAGTATAGTTTGAGATTGATGTAGTGTAATTTTCGGGTATTAGTTCAGTATAGTTTGAGATTGGTGTAGTGTAATTTTCGGGTATTAGTTCAGTATAGTTTGAGATTGATGTAGTGTAATTTTCGGGTATTAGTTTAGTATGGTTTGAGATTTGTACAGTGCTAGTAAAATTTTCTAAGGAATTAATTTGATGATCAGTTGATTCTGTATTATTATTGTTATTCATCTCTTCACCAAATGCAGTACCCCAATATGATGAAGACATTGAAACTGGTGTAATAGTTCCCGATGAAACTAACAATACAATAACAATATACGAAAAGAATTTTCTAAAATTATTAAATTTAATATGATTACTTTCGTTTCGAACAAAAATTAATCCAGAAATTAAAACTAGAATAAAAATTCCAGTTGGTTCCTTTGAATCAATTTGATTAAATGAACTATCAGATAATTCTATATCAGGAATTAAATAAATTGAATCTAAGAATTGTGGTAGTTGGAAATCATGAATAAAAATCTCTTTTGAAAAAGTATCGATTGAATTGGATATATAATTATTAAAATTGTTATTAATTATTGAATTAAAAAGTAAATTACCAAAAGGATCTTGTTTATTGATTTGGAAATTATAATCAGAAAAAATTAATTGTAGATTAGTATCTAAATAATTTTTATTTGATAATTTTTCTTGATTACGGATTCTATCAATAGGTAATATTCTTTCCATAATTCCTTTACGATCAGAAAATTGTTTTACTAAAACAACAGTTGTTTCTTGTTGAAACAAATCTGATGAAAGATGTAATTCTTCCTCAAAAATCAATGATTTAATGTTTTTTTGATCTTCAATACTGGGTATTCCTAAATCTTTTTTTTCTTCAGGTGATGAGAGATTCATATATTCAGACAAACTAATAGAATGATTTACTGATGTTTGTTGAACGAATTTTCCAGTTCTAGCAGTTTCAATATAATCTAAATTATTTTCAGATTTAATATTAGAGCTAAATGCAAATGATTCATAGCTTGCATTTGCTATAGAAGAAAATAGTAATGTGCTGAATAAGAAAATAGCTATAATATTCACTCTAGTGAAAGATTCCCAGTATGCCATACCGAATGTTTCTAAACGAGAAATACCATTAAGCAGGCTGGAAGTACGAAGAGAGATACCACTCCAATGTGGCAAAAAGCCTCATCATATAGACCAAATTGGAAAATATTGGATGATTTAGGACTATTTCATGCTGACAGGATATTACATTAAAGCTAATGCAACAAGAAAAATGGTAGAATTATGACCAAAGGAAAATCTTTGATTCTTCATTCAAAAAATAGTATACCTTGGAAAAATATATGGTATACCTAAAAAAATATTAAGGTATACCTTAGTGCTTTATTATTTTGCTAAAGATATTAATAAAAAATTCTACTTCTTTAGATTTCTCAGTAACATCTTCTACTCGATTAAACGTCTTAACAAGTAACATAGAGGCTTGCTCAAATTCTTTTTGATTGATAAAACGAGAGTCCCCTATCATAGTATCAGCTGCCTGAAGCATTTTTTCTATCGCTATACTATCCTTCGGATTTACTTTTAGTCTGTGGAGGTTATTTAAGACAATAATTGATAGATTTGAGCATTCTTTTTGAAACATAATTACATATTTTTCCGCTAGGGCCATGGTATCCCTACATTACGGAATTAATAGTGTAGAGTATGTATTCAAAAAAAATGACAAATTAATGAATTTTGAGGATCTTGACCTTTCTTTTAATTCTAATTTTATTCAATTGTTTTTGGAATTGGGTTATTTTTCCCGATGAATATATTGTAAAGGTATTTTTGGTCTTTTGTAGATTATGAATCTTTAAAATTTTTGTTACAATAGAACTTGCAGGATCTAAAAATTCAATTTTTGGAAACAATTGATGTAATAGAGGAAGGATAAATGGAAGATGTGTGCTAGAAAGGGTTACAACATCGACTTGGTTATCCTCAAGTGGTTTTAGTAAGAGGTATTTTATTTTATTTATACAATATTGCTTTTGATCAATAAATTTCCCTGATTCTACTAATTCTACGAGAGGAGATACATTAATTTTTGATACTTTTACTTTTTTGGAAACATTTTTTCTAATTAGCTCATCAAGTGCTTTACTTTTAACAACATTTTGAGTCGATAAAATGGCAATTGAAGATGTTTTTGTTTTTTTTGATGCTTCTTTTAGGGGGGGATAAACTCCAATTATCTTTGATGATTGGTATCCACCAAACAATATAGAAGGAGTATTTGAACCAACAACTATTACATCAGGTTTGAATTCTTTCTTCAGAGTAGATATGGTTTTATTTATTATTCGTCTAAGTTCTGAAACTGATTTTTTCCCATATGGAAAATTTTCCTGATCAGCAAAATAGATGACTTCAGCTTTCATTTTTTTTCTGATTTGTTTTATAACTGATAATGAACCAAAACCTGAATCAAAAACTACGATTTTGACCATAATCTCTCAAAAAATCATGTGTGATTTACATTTTTGTTAGCTAAATTTAGCCTAAAGTCGATCTAAATACACACCCCAAATTAAGAAGCCACTCCTAAACTAGCGCCTATGACAAGTTTCGATAAGACTTGGGCACGACAGGAAACACAAAGTGTTACAGGCAAACTACGCGAAGCAGTAAAACCACAAGGGGCTTTAAAGCCACGAATACAGACGGCAGTTAACAAACTACAAGTCCAGATATCAAAAATGGACTCTATGTTAGCTAAGCTACATGAGCGAGACCAACAAATCTTCAAACGAATAGTTACTGCAATGCAGCAACATGATACCGGTACAAGCAAGGTATTATCTAATGAGCTAGCAGAAATTCGCAAAGTCATTAGAATGCTTGGTAATGCAAGAATGTCACTAGAACAAGTTCAACTACGATTGACTACAATTCATGACCTCGGCGATGCAATGGTTGCAATAGGACCAGCAATGTCGACCATGAAGGGCTTGAAGTCTTCGTTAGGACGATTCATGCCAGAAGCAGACTCAGAATTGAATTCCATGACACAGACACTCAATGGACTAATGGTGGATTCATTCTCCGGAGATGCTTTCAACATGGAATCCGAAGTATCCAACGAAGAGACAGACAAGATTCTCCGAGAAGCTTCTGCAGTTGCAGAGCAACAAATTGGAGACAAATTCCCAACTGTGCCATCACTTGACGGACTATCAAGTAAAACAACTTCATCAACCTCATCTACCTACGAATAAATCTCTAGTAGATGAAGGGTGACGAAGGTTCCCTTCCTTTTTGTTTTTATTTTTTTAAAATAACTAAATACGATTTCTTAAAAGATTAATACACATCTTTGAAAATTGGATTATTTCTCTTAAATTCATTTTAGATTTACCAAGCTTTCTGTTAACAAATATTGTAGGAATTTCAATTCCGTGTAAACCTTTTCTTCTGAGATAACAAAGTAGTTCTACTTGAAAAGCAAATCCTTCTGATTTTATTTCAGAAAAGTTAACAGCATCAAGCACACTTTTTTTGAACATTCTAAATCCACTAGTAGGATCTGATATCTCTAATTGTGCACATCCTTTTGCAAAGTTTCCTGCCATAGAATGTAGCAATTTTCGTCCTGCTCCCCAACCAATAATAGAAGAACCAGGTAGATGTCTGCTGGCAATTACATAGTCATGGTCTTTTATTTTGTCTGCCATCAAAGAAATTTCCTTGGGATCATGGGAATGATCAGCATCCATTTGAACCACATAATCTGAGTCAAATCTATCTAATGCAATTTGAAATCCCTGCTTGTAAGCAGAACCTAGGCCTAATTTTGAATGTCTTTCGATAACTGTAATATTTTTATATTTTTTATTAAGATTTTCTGCAATTTTTCCTGTTCCATCTGGGGATGCATCATCCATTATGATGATGAAGAATTTTTCTGCGATTCTTTTTACCTCATTAGTGAGTTTAGCAATTAGGCTAGGAAGAGTATCTTTTTCATTATAGGTAGGAATTACTATTGTAATGTTCATTTTAACCTTGGTTAGAGTTTTTTTTGCTTTTGTAAAAACGTTGTTCCATCACTTCCTACTAATTGCCTTACATTTAGTCTTATTTTATTTCACTAGTCCTAATTTTTTCATTCTTGTGAAGTAAATTACAAAAAATATTGCCGGTACTAATGCAAGTATAGGTAAACCAAATTCTGGAATTGACTTGTCTGGGGATACTAAATTGCCCCAATTACTTGGACTTGGTATATCAAATGGACTATCCGGATCAATACCTACGGGCCAAGAATAATACTGATTTCCACTTGCGTCATATACTAGAACATAAAAACCATAAACATCAGATCTTCCAAAAAGATTCAATGGTATTTTGAATTCAAAACTTGCATGGGGTATCTGACTATACTTGTCATATTGATCTGATTTACCTCCTACTCCTATAAATCCATCAGAGATTGTAATTTTCTTAAAGTATCCGTTTAGTGCTAAAGAAGAACCTCCTTGATAAACAAATCCTTGTTTACCATCTAGTGAGGCGAGAAAACAATAATCATCAACTCCTGGAATTGAGGTTTTGTCATTTAATCCGTCTATACATACCATTGCTCTGTCAGATATGTGATCTATGCTTTTTTCACCAACGACATCTAATAGAATGTAAATAAAATCACCTTGATGAGCTGATCTGATGTGTAGTGTATCTCCATTAGGTGATGAGAGTTTATCCCAAGAAGATTCTTTCCATTCCAATCCGTCTGTCCATTTGCCATCAAAAATTACATTATCCATTTTCCCAGAATATGTAATAAGGATCGATTGTATGGCGTTTGCTGCATTTATTGAAGATAATAAAAAAAAGAGTGATATTATAAGAAGAAAATTTTTCATGTTGAATGAATATTTTATGATTAAATGAATGATTTTTAAAATTTTAATGACTTAAAAAAGCAAGTTTATAGACCAAATTTTACTATAATACTATGTGAAAAAGCCTATCATAGTTGGAATTATTGCTGTAGTGATTATTGTAGGTGTGGCATCAATACTATCTATGAATACTATTTCCTTAACTGATGGTTCCAAGTCTACCTCAAAAGACGCTGGAAACGGAGAACAAGAATCCATGCCTGTAGGAAGAAATCTTTCTATCGAATTGGAGGAAGAAATGGGCTTTACAAATCCCTAATATAGCCAAATTGGATCTATTTGTTCAAAAAAACTTCCACTATGATTAAATCTAAAGCGAGGCATGTTCAATTAATGAAAAAATACACAACATTAGCTTTGATAGGGGCTATTGTAGCAGGCGTAGCAGGCTTAATTAGCATAGATACTATTTCGGCAACATCATTAGTTACGATGCAAGATGCTTCTGATTTTCATGAATCTGGTCTTATGATCGGTCATGTAACTTATGAGGTAAGAGGCGCAGATGGCGAAATCAAACAGTACTTACAGTCTGACAACCTTATTACCAATAGGGGAACTGATTGTTCAGCTATAGAGATCTTTGATTCTGCTGATACACTTTGTCCTACTCTAGGTGATTTTGCTTTTATTGCAATTGGAAATGCTACAGGACCACCAGCAGTAACAAAAGGTGATATCGCATTACGCACTATTGGTAATGATGGCGAGATGGCTCGAAGTCCTCATATTGATGCTATTATTACAGCAAACAATGGAGTAGATGGTACTATTGTAAAGTTATCCAATTCAGGAACACCATTTACCTTTACTAACCTAAGAACTGGAACCACAGCCGTCCCAAGCACCACAATATATCAATCAGGACTATTCAATACTGGTACTCCTCGAGAAGGAGATATGTTTTCTATAAGAGACTTAGATACACCAATCGCAGTCACAAATGCAGACACTCTGGCAGTGACCTGGACAATAACTCTAAAATAGAAAATCCATAGTTCTTTTTTAATGAACTATTTTTTTATTTTTCAAAAAACATTCTTTATATATTTGATAAACTCTGTTAAAGAAATATTATAATTAAATTACTATCATTTTTGCTTTATTTTTGATTTTCTATAACCATGACTAAAAGTTTTATCATAAAGTTTCGAATATTCATATGATGTAGGTTTTACTACATCCCCAATGATTACAATTGCAGTACGGGTTATTTTTTCATCCCAAACCTTTTTTGTAATGTCATTTAGTGTACCTGTAATAATCTTCTGGTCATCCCAGCTTGCACGATAAACAACTGCAGCGGGAGTTGATTTAGGATATCCTCCTGCAATAACCTCTTTTACTATATCAGAAAGAAGATGTACACTGAGATAGAAAATCATAGTTGCCTTATGTTTAGCAAGCTCTGAAATTTTTTCACGTTTTGGAACTTTGGTGCGTTTTTCTGCTCGAGTAATAATTATAGTTTGAGTAACACCTGGTAGTGTAAGTTGTGTACCTAACGCAGCAGCTGAAGCCAAAAATGAAGTTACTCCAGGTATGATTTCTGATTTTATTCCTTCTTTTTCTAGATTATCAATCTGTTCTTTAATTGCTCCATAAATGGTAGGATCACCATCATGTAGTCTTACAACTAGCTTATTTTTTTTTGCATTATTTTTTAACAGATTAAAAATTTCCTCTCGTACTAATTTTGCTGCATTATGTAATTTACCTTTTTTACATAGGTTAAGTATTGCAGAAGGAATTAATGAGCCAGAATATACAATTACATCAGCTCTTTGAATTAGTTTTTTTGCTTTAATGGTAATTAGTTCAGGATCACCAGGACCACATCCTACAAAGAAAACCTTAGACACGCTTTACCACCATGATTGAAAAATATTTTGATGTAATGGTATCTTCAGTAACCTGACCTAGAGTTAGTTTTTTTACAATTTCTTTATCTGTGTCTAGGTCTTGTCCAATGGCAAAAATAGAGTCTTTAGAGAATCCTGCTTCACGTAAGAGATTGATTACTTGATCAAAGTATCTTCCATCTTTTAGAAAGACCATTGTGTCACAGTTTTTTGCAATCTCTTTTACTTTGCTCAGATCATAGCATGATGGGATTACAGCCATTTTTTCAGCACCTTCAGCTAGACTAATTCCAATCTTTGATGCAAATGTAAACATGGAAACTATTCCTGGAATAACTGTAATGTTGATGTCAGGATGTTTAATTGAAAGCTCACGGTGAAGGTATATCCATGTACTGTAGAGATATGGATCGCCAACTGTAAGATATACAACTTTTTTTCCTGAAAAGACACTTTCTGCAATAATTTGTGAGTTTTTTTGCCAAGTGTTCTCAAGTATGTCCTTGTCTTTAGTCATAGGAAACACGAGATTTACAATTTCTGGGTTTTTGTTTTGATCAATCAATGATGAAACAACAGATAGGGCAATGCTAGATTTTCCTTCTTTAGATGTAGGACACATTATCACGTCAGCATTTTTTATTGCATTAACAGCTTTTACAGTAAGTAATTCGGGATCACCAGGTCCACAACCAACGCAGGTTAATTCAGGCATGAAATCGTGCATATTTGTTCCTAATTAAAAGCTAGACTAGATACATCTAAAATTTTGTAGCTGATATTATAGTAACTGGGTTTCTTGCAAGCATCATTGTACCTGTTGATGTTTTACGGCTCTTAGATATAGTGATCTGTGTGATATCAACTGATCTAAAATCAAGCTTGTCCATAATTTCCAAGACAGAAAAAAGTGTTTCAATTAGAATTACTCCTACAACAATTCTTCCACCAGGTTTTAATTTTTTATGACAAAGTTCAATAATTTCTTTGGTATCTCCCCCTGTACCACCAATAAAAATTGCATCAGCTTCAGGAAGCTCAGAAATTTTTTCTTTTGCATTTCCTAAAATAACTTTTACATTTGATACACCAAATTTTTCAAGGTTTTTCTTTGTTAATTCTACTGCCTTTAAATCAAAGTCAATAGCATAAACTTTTCCAGAAGATTCCACTTGAAGTCCAGCTTCTACAGATATAGAGCCACTTCCACATCCAATGTCATAAACAGTTTGTCCAAGAGAGAGTCGTGCTTTGCTTATTTGTATAGCTCGAACTTCCTCTTTTGTGATTGGAACTTCCTCTGTTCTTTCAAATTCTTCATCAGGAATGCCTGGTGTTTTATAATTCCACATTTAGACAAATGATCTTGTTTTACTATTTTAGTGCTATGTGAAAGGCGTTGGAATTCCTGATTCATTAGGAAGATTCACTATTGTATACGATAAGATCCACATAAACAAGTAAATGAATATGAAGCTTCCAATACCAGTTGTAAGTAGTTTTTTTCTATCAGATTTTGGTAATTGTAGGTTCATTCCCTTTCCTATACCAACCGAAATGATGAATACTATAATCATAAAAGCAATTGAGCCCCATCTTCTGTCTTCACCTTCAATTGGTTCAAAGATGAATGTAGCCAATATTCCTGCAATGACTGCGAGTGCAACCCTTAGCCAAAACAGTTGGTCTAGCTTCTTTTTGGTGTAACTCTTCTCTTCCTCATTTTGTACTGGTTCTGTAGGAGGGAGCTCTTTGCTATCAGAATCCTCAGGTTCTTCAGGAGTCTTTTTTTTCTTCGGATCATGTCTAGCCAAGAAATTTCTAGGTTGACTGCAGATATCCTCGTATAAAATCTTTGGATGGTAGAGTCATTTAAGAAGAGTAAGAATCTAATTTTAGATTCAGGAGATTTTATTATGACACTAGCTGGAATTGAATTAAGGTATCTAACAAATAACATATCAAAAAAAACCTTAGATTACTATGTAAGTAACATTTATGGAATAAATAGTAAAAGTTTACTCTTCAAATTACATCATCCTGAAAAACCTGATGTTCTCTTGATGTTTTCTACAATGGGGTTATGGATTACTTCAAAGAAGGTTGAACAAATAGAGATAAACAAATTGTTAAAACGATTACGAAGTGATCTACTTCGACTAAAACTTACAAAAATAGAACAGATAGGAGCAGAAAGAATTGCATACTTGACATTCAGTGGTTTTGATAAAGAATTCATAATAATTGGTGAATTTTTTGGGGATGGTAACATTATCCTGTGTAATAAAGAAATGAAAATACTTGCATTATTACATTCAATAGATGTAAGACATCGTAAGCTACAAGTTGGATTAACGTATACTCCGCCTCCAGAAAACTCTGTGAATATATTTAATATGACTCAAAAAGATCTTGAAGAAATTTTATCGTCATCAGTGCCTACTGCAAAATGGATAGGTCGAACACTCGGGTTACCAACAAAGTATGCAGAAGAGATCTGTAGAATGTCTAAAATTGATACAAAAATTTCTGGGAACCAATTAACAAATGATGATGCTAAGAAGATTTTTGAAGCTGTTAGGGAAATAATAAATAATGTTGTAGAAGGAAACCATGAAGCAGTGATAGTAAAAGATGACAAAAATTCTGATGTATATCCAATCAAACTTGGTAATGATGAAAAACATTACACAAATGTTTCTAGTTTTATGGAGGGGTTAGATATTTTATTTACAGAAACTATTGTTGAAGGTGGTAAATCCATTCAAACAAGTTCTGTAAACAAAAACGTTACAGAGCTTGAAAATAAATTAGAAGAACAAACTAAAGCCATTTCTATAGTAAAAGAAAAGTCATCGAAAATAGCTAATGTGGCAAAGTCAATTTCTAGTCTAGTTTCTCAAGGAGTATCATCGATTGAAGATTCCAAAGCCGTTGAAGAGTTAAGAAAACAAGGAGCAGAAATGAAAAGTGAAAAAGGAATTTTCTTGATCAGAATTGATGATGAAAAAATTAAGATAAATCCCAATGCTTCTCTTCCAACTATATCATCCAGATTATTTGATGAATCAAAGCGACAAGCTGCGGCCATTATTTCTATAGAGAAGCTAAAAAGAAAAACAGAAAAGAAATTAGAAAAAGAAATGAGTCAAGTTAAGGTTGCCGAAGAATCTATAACATATTCAGAAATTAGAAAGAAAAACTGGTATGAACGGTACAGATGGTTCTATACTTCAGATGGAATTTTAGCAATAGGAGGACGAGATTCGTCATCAAATACTGCAATAATACGAAAACATGTAGAAAAAAATGACAAGATATTCCATGCCGACATTCATGGTTCCCCATTTTTCATTCTAAAAAATGATAAAAAAGAAATTCTTCCGACAAGTCTAAATGAGATTGCACATGCCACTGTATGCTTTAGCAGGGCCTGGAGAGAAGCCATGTATGGATTAAATGCATATTGGGTTGAACCTGAACAAGTAAAGAAAGCTGCACCGAGCGGACAATTTCTTCCAAAAGGCTCTTTTGTAATTGAGGGGCAACGTAACTATGTTAATATTTCAACCCTAAAGCTAGCAGTAGGCCTAGTTAAACAAAACGCAGATTACTTAATCTCTTGTGGACCACCACAACCCATCAAAAAAAATAGTATTTGTTATGTGGTAATAGAACCAGCTGGATCAGAAATGGTAGAGATTGCAAAAAAAATAAAGTTAGAGTTTAATAAAATGACAGATAATGTTGCAAAATCATTAAGCATCGATGAATTTGTCCGCGTATTGCCTGCAGGTGATAGTCATATAGTAGAATCTGGATTAGGTGAGCAAGCAGGTGAGTAGTGAAAAACCTCTCTTTATTGTGGATGCAATGCTTGGGAAGCTTGCAAAAAAACTTCGACTATTAGGTTATGATTCTCTTTATTCTTCTAGTATGGAAGATGATGAGCTATTACATATAGCAAAAAATGAGAACCGTGTAATAATTACTAAAGATTTACAGCTTATCCATAAAGCCAAAAAACACCAAATTGCTAGTATTCAGATAACAAAAAATGAGGAAATAGAACAGTTTCTTCAAATCAACGAGAAGATAGATCTTGGAAAATGTACTATCAGTGGTAGTAATTCAAGATGTCCAGTATGTAATGGGGAGCTAAAATATACTGAAAAAAATGATATATCAAAAAATGTTCCTACAGGAGTTTTTGAAAACATGAATGATTTTTGGACTTGTAATAAGTGTGGGAAGATTTACTGGGAAGGAACTCATATTAAAAACCTACAAAAATTTAATGCAGAACTAAATGACAGATTATCAAGCTGGTCTGAGGAATTAGATGGCAAAAGATCCTGTCTTAAACAATCCTACCAGTATTAAAAAAGTAGACTGGATATATTAAGAATAGTAGTTTTTGGCACCTATTTAGGTTACGGAGTGCTGGCATTACAACTGAAACCTTCTTTTCTAAAATTGATAATCAATTGTAATAATTACAATCTCAAATATAAGCACTGAATTGTACATTATTTTTAGAGAACGTGCCAAGAATAGAGAAGATAATAGAAATCAAATCCAGTCCTGAGAGAGTCTTTGCTTATGTGGACGATGCGAAACATGTCGCAAGGCACCTCACATACGGTGGTAGGCGAATCATGGGAATGAAAATTAACCCAGAGGTATCTGTAATAAAGAGAATTGAAAACAGAGAAAAAGACTATCGTTTTGAAGTAGGTTCCTTTGTTTTTAACATAAGGCTGGTTATTGACAAAATAGCGACGGGAACAAATCTGACGATCATAGTTGATTACCAGTTACCATATGCTTGGGTTGGAAGGATAATTGATGCATTATTTATCCGTAGGTACTTAAAACGTGAAGTCGACAAGACTTTAGAGACCTGCCAGAAAATTTTAGAGGAAGAGAAAAGACTATCTAAATCAGAAGGAGAATCTCTTGTTAAAACAGCAAGGGCAGTTGTCACAGAATTTCTTAAAAATAATACAAAAATGAAATTAGATGAAAAGTTTGAAAATACTTTTTCATTCAATTCTGGAGTATTTGTAACTATAAACAATCCTGATGGTCTGAGGGGATGTATAGGGTATCCATTGCCTGACAAAAAACTAGTCAATGCATTAGTTGATGCTGCTATAGCAGCAGCTACTGAGGATCCTAGATTTCATTCTGTAAGTTCTGATGAATTAGATAAAATTACTTTTGAAGTTACTGTCCTAACTCCACCAATGGAAATTAAGGTGGAGAATACATATGATTATCCCTCAAAGATCAAAGTAGGAAGAGATGGTCTAATTGTAAAGGCTGGCTTTAACTCTGGCTTGCTTTTACCTCAAGTGCCTCAAGAATATGGATGGAATGAAGAACAATTCTTAGAACATACTTGCGAGAAAGCAGGTCTTCCTAAAGATTGCTGGAAAAAGAAAGAAACCAAGATTCAAAAATTTGAGGGAATTGTTTTCAAAGAGCAAAGTCCTAATGGAGATATAGTTCAAGTAATTCTATAGAATTTTTTCAGCTTCTGTATCTATTGTAATTTCGTCTCCATCCGTAAGTGAATCATAATCGTCTTGTGATGCGAGAATAAATGGAATATTTGCTAATGCACAACCTGAGACTACAGATAGATCGGCTTTTGTACAAATCATGGCAGCTGGCGCTGAATCATTTGATTTAAGAGAATAAATTGTGTAAGCTCCAACACTACTTCCAATTCCATGAGGAAAAACAAGGATAGTGTCTTTTAGAGATTTTTGAAACATGTCATGTTTATTGTCTCGAATTGTTCCTGTTTTTTTGTCAACTGCACCTAGAAAATTTATGGGATTATTAGATTTCATAATTTTACCCTTAGCCTTACCTTTTACAATGATTTTCAGAGTCATTTTGTTTCCTCTTCAACAATTTTTGATAATGGTTTTAGATTAACATCTACACCGTTCGAGTTTTTCAGATAATAAGCACCCTTAATACTGTTGGTAGTCACTCCATCAACATTTTTTTTGTCTATGAGTGGAGTAAGGCAAGTACAACAATCTGAAAGAATTTCACATCCAGCTTGTTCTAATTCTCTTGTGTATCCAAGTTTGAGAGCTTGGTTTTGAATGGCTCGTGGACAGAAAATCATACATCTTTTTTTAAATGATTTACCTTTTAGCATGGAAGTTAGATCAGATAATTCTTCTAAACCTAGTTGTGGACTACCTAGTGTGATTAGATCACTAGAGTCAGTAGTGTTTAATTCATCGTAAATTTTTTTCATTTCTTCTTTATCAAAATCAACTTTTTCAGAATCAGCATCTTTATCATCTAAGATGAATTTTCCACATCGTCCTGATGTACCCATTCCACCACAAAGTGATTTGCAGCTACGTCTGTCCATTTTATTTACGCCAGAAATTCTAACGGAACTATCAGCTATTTTTCCGGCAAAGAATCCTAACATTCCTAGATCTAATTCATTTGGATTGTCTAATTTCATTCTAATAGTAAGATTTGGAGAATCAAGATCTTTTCGTAAATCAGAATAAGGACTCTTCCCAGTAAGAGCACTTGCTAATGCACTAAATGCACTCTCTTTGTTGGTTTTAAGATTACTAATAGAATTGACATAGATTGCAGCATTAGTTTCTGCAAATGATACCTGAGTGCCTTTTTCTGGTAAATCAAATATTTCATATGGAATGCAAGAAAATGATGGTATTACTCCCATTTTTTCATATGATTTTCTAATACTTTCTTGTTTTTTTATAAATTCCTCGTCCAAATTATAATTTGAAATATTATCAATATCATAACCCATTGGATTAACAGTAGTTTGTACCTTGACTTTGGCATTTTTACTGAGGTGGGATAGAAACTCTTCTCCGGCATCACCAATTGTATTATAGTTCACACCAGATACATGAGCCCATTTAATTGGAACAAGTTTTTCAGCGTCAGTAGCTTCGCCAGTTGCTACCAAAATTCGATAGGCAAGTTGTAAGGTTTCACCACTTTCACCCTTTAGGGCTGCTTCTTCATCTTTTGTTAGTTCCAATATGGATTCTTCTCTATGACAGATATAATATTTGTACGATTAGATTGCAAAAATGGAAAAAAGTATTACCTGTTTTTGTTTTTCAAGTTTACATTCTAATAGAATCAATTCTACTAATTGTTATGAAAGCGATTCTTCGCGGTATGATGAATACAATGAATGCAGTAAAGCCTCCTCGAATGACTGCCTTAAGAGAACTCCATGAGGCAGAGACTGGCGGGCCATTTAGCATACTTATAGGAACTATTCTCTCTGCTAGAACAAAAGATGAGAATACCGCGAAGGTTGTAAAAAAATTATTTTCAAAATACAAATCTGCGCATGCACTTTCGAAGGCCAAAGTCAAAGATGTTGAGAAGACTATAAGGTCAATTGGATTCTATCATGTCAAAGCTAAACGCATTATTGATGTTGCATCTATAATTAATTCAAAGTATAAGGGAAAGGTTCCAAGTTCCATGGATGAGCTTCTACAATTACCAGGTGTTGGAAGAAAAACAGCAAATTGTGTGCTAGTTTATGCATTTGACAAACCAGCAATTCCTGTTGATGTTCATGTTCATAGGATCTCAAATAGACTAGGTCTTGTTAATACGAAAACGCCAGAGGATACAGAACTTGAATTAATGAAAAAGATACCAAAAAAATACTGGCTTGAAATTAATGATATATTTGTTATGTACGGTCAAAATATCTGCAAGCCTATATCACCACAATGTACTGTTTGTAAAATCAAAAATTATTGCAAATATTATAAAACTAATTACGCTTCTTAGTAACTAGTAAGACTGCAACTATTATTCCAACTCCGCCAGCTAGGAAGAATGGAAAAAGAGCATATTGGTTTTTAGTAGGATCTCCGGACATAAATTCCATTTTAAGACTACCAGAATTTATTGCAGGAGGATCAGTTGAGCTTTCCATCCCAAAAACTGAATATGATCCAATCTGAAAAGATCCAATATCTAAATTTGTAAGAACTATCCTTTCACCATTGTTTACCGTTAATCCTGCATTCTCAGTATATGCCATGATTTGATTTGATGTTTGAATCCACCCTCGCTCAGATTTACTATGTATGACTACATATCCCGTGTCGTCTGGAATCTGTACGGCTAACCAAAATTTTTCTTCGGGTGGACTACCCATTCCAATTTCAATAAATTTTTCAGGATTTATTAGATCATAAAATCTAATGACTGCGTTACCGTTTGGATTAGCATAGATTAGATTATTTCTTATTGTTATCTGCCAACTAATTATGTGTGGATTTTCTAAATCCATAATTACTGAATCACGGGAGACTGTGTTAAAATCATCTGGAGGAATTTCAATTGTTTCTAAAACTAAGGAAGGATTTTGCTGAGATTGAGCATAAGCAGGAACAAGAAGAATTGAATAAAATGTAAAGAAAGCTAGAATGTGCTTCACAATTAAGCTCGAGGTAGCACCGAATAAAAATCTAGTCAACAAAAGGTTTGTTGTAATCCATAATAATTTTAGAAACTTCTGGTCTAAGAATAAACTCTGAGGGGGATTTACCTTCTAGAATCATTGTTCTAAGTTTTGTTCCGCTAAGCTGTTCTCTTGATTCAACATCGTGAGGACAAACTCTTTCATTTGTAAAATTAAGACATTTCTTGCAATAGAAAAATTCAGGAAAGAAAATCGGTGTGATCTCTAAATCAGGATAGTCATCAAATATTTTTTGGGCAGCAAATGGATCATAGTAATTACCAACTCCTGCATGGTCTCTTCCGATAATGATATGTGTACAACCATAATTTTGTCTCATTATTCCATGATGTATTGCTTCTTTGGGACCTGCGTATCTCATTTCAGTATGCAGAGTGGCAAGCTGACATCTGTTTTTTGGATAATAATGTTCTATGAGAGTTTCATAGCATTTTATGATGACCTCGTCCACAAAATCACCTGACTTTTTTTTCCCTATCAAAGGGTTAACAAAAACACCATCCCTTGTAGTGAGTGAGGTTTTTTGGAGCATTTCGTGAGCAACGTGTGGAGGATTTCTAGTTTGGAAAGCTACAATAGTTTTCCAACCTGCTTTTTGAAATTCTTCTCTAGTTTGGATTGGAGATTTTCTGTATTTTCTTATCAGGCTTTCTTTTGGTCTTTTTATGTAGTCAATTTTTCCGCCTACCAGAATGTCTTTCATTGTTATTGTTCTTGCAACCCCTGGATGTTTTGTGTCTGTAGTTCCATAAACTCCCTTAGCGGTTTTTTCTTTATCATAATGATATGTTTCTTCTACTTTTAAAATTGCAAATCCATCTGATTCAGTATTTTTTAAAAGAACGTCACCTGCATCTTTCATTTTTTTGGCAGTTGATTCATCAACATCTAGGACAATTGGAATTGTCCATGGTATGTCGTTTGCTAGTCTTCCTCTACTAGAAACAGTTTCAAAATCTTGTTGACCTAAAAATCCCTCTAATGGACTAAATATTCCATCTGCAATGTTTTCAACATCATTTGCAAGATCTTCGCTAATTGAAATCGAAAATAATCCAGAATAGTCTTTTTTTGATATTCTATTTACTAATTTGCCACCATGTGGTTTAGTTATTCCATAGCTTTGGGACAAGGTATCTATTTTTTATGGTCCATATGCAAACCACATTCTCTTTCGGAATCTTGTTCCCACCACCAGCGGCCTGCTCGTAGATCTTCCCCAGGTTTTACTGCTCTTGTACAGGGTTCACAACCAATGCTTGGAAAACCTTTGTCATGCAATTTATTGTATGGAATATTATTAGCTTTAATGTAATCCCAGGTTTGATCCCAAGTCCAGTTGATAATTGGGTTTAATTTTATCATACCACCATGTTGTTCATCAATTTCAATTTTGGCTGCATTTTCCCTATTTTGATTTTGATCGCTGCGAAGACCAGTAATCCAACCATCAAGGGTACCTAACATTTTGTTAAGTGGGTGTACCTTTCGTATACCACAACATAACTTTCTGTTTCCAGGACTATCATAGAAGAGATTCATTCCATTAACATGAACCATCTCTATAACTTCATTAGCATCTGGAAATGTAATTTCAATGTCAGCACTGTATTTTTTACGAATTTCATCCATTACGTCATATGTCTCTTGATTTAGTCTTCCAGTATCAAGAGTAAATATTCTGGCTTTAGGATTTATTTTCATTAGTATATCGATAACTGCCACATCCTCTGCTCCAAAACTTGAGGCTAGAGCTAATTTAGGATGTAAATTTTCTAAACCCCATTTTAGAACCTCTTCGGGGGTTTTTAGTTTATTATTAAGATCTGCTATTTGCTCTGCTGTGAATTTGCTCATGTTAAATGAGGATTTGGGTTGTTTTATAATCATTACGAGATCTTATCATGGAAAATCATTCTAAAATTATAAACCTCTTGAGATAACAAAATGAGATGAGTGATAACGCTTCAGTAGTTATTTTCCCAGCAGTATTTGCGCATAATAAGCTCGATTTACTTGTATCCAATATTAAAAAAATTCTTGAAATACAGAATCAGAAATTTCAAAAAATAAGAAAAGATAATTCAGTTATTGTAGTTGAGGCCAATGATCCAGTTTTTGCTTCGTCTGTGATAAATTTGCTTTTTGGAATAGAAAGGGTTGCAATTGCTAAACAAGTGAAAAATGAATATGATACTATAGTTTCAGCAATTACAAAAATTGGTTCTAATCTTTTGCTAAAAGGAGATCGGTTTTATGTTAAAGTAGAGGGTCAAGCAAAAGGCTATCTTCCAAAAGACGTAGAAATTACCGCAACGTCTTCACTTATAGAAAAAACTATCAAACTTGGAGCTAAACCTGGAACAGAAGACAAGTATGATAAACTCCTCTATACTTACTTGACTAAATCAAATGCCTATGTATGTATTTTCACAGATAAAGGAAATGGTGGAATACCAAATAATTCTCAAAAAGAAAAGTCAGTTTGTTGTATTTACGATGAATTATCAGCTGTTTCTTGCCTAGAGACTATCAGAGAAGGATTTGATGTAAAAATTATTGTCTGCTTCCGTAAAGAATCTGATTTACTCAATTTAGTAAAAATTGTGAATAATTTAATTCCTCGTACGCTTAAATCAAAGATTGAATTAGAATTTTTTCAAATTTTAATTAATGGGACTAGTGCACAAAATTACTTGTTATTAGTGGAAGCAGTAACAGAACTTATTTTGTCGATTGCTCTTTTAAATAAATTAAAAAGGGTATCTTTAGCAGTTTCTCCCTTAGTGTTTCCTCAGTTTTTTATAGATAAAGTTTCCAGTAGAGTTTATCAAAAAAACATAATTCCACATATTCCACTTTCAGGGATTGATGAAAACATTCTTGATTGTGCCAAAGAAATTGGTTTAGAAAAATACTTATCACGGATAGAAAGGCTGGGTAAAATGAAGTTTAATTCAGTTATTAGGAGTAAAAACAACGCACAAAAAATTGCCCAGCAGATACTTAAAACAAAAAGAGTTGTTACTATTACTGTAGGCCCAAATAATGTTCATGATATTCTTGATGGGTTGGAATCAAATCATTGAAAATTTAAACACCGTCATTTGATTTGAGTATGTGAAAAAAATAGGAGAATTCATCTATCCTTGGGGAAGTGGTCATTTTTCAAGAATGATGGCATTAAACAATCATCTCACAGAATATATCAAAGATGAATATGAAATCCATTATTCTAGCAAAGCAGAAATTTATCAAAAATTACTAGAGAAATTTCCATCACAACATCACTTTATTCATGAAATATTGATGCCAACTCCTATTGATGGAAAGATGGGTCCCAGTGTTACCTTGTCTATGTTAAATCTTCTTTTACCTATTTCAAAAAATCCTCCTTTACTAAAACAGATTTCAAATTATCTTAAAGAAGAGAGAAAACTCTATGACAAGGAAAAGTTTGATCTCGTAATAAATGACGGAGATATGGGTTCAAATGTATTAGCAAAAAATCGTGGGATCACAAGTCTTTTTGTAACAAATCAATTCCGTCCTAAACTCTGGAAATCTAGGTTCTACTTTTATCCATCAGTAGTTTTTATATCGAAACAAATTGCTAAAGCAACAAGAATTATCGTAGCCGACTCTCCTCCTCCATATACAATATGTGAATATAACCTAAACTTTCCAGATAAAGTAAAAGAGAAGGTAACTTATGTTGGACATTTTGCAACTAACAAAGTATTAGAGAATAAACTCACAACAAATCTAGAGAAGTTAATTCAAGATAACGAATTTGGTTATTGGATGCGTACAGGAAACAGATCAACTAATGACGTGACAGGAGAAAAATATGAAGAAGTTTTTCATGACAATAAAATAAAAAGTGAAAAAAGAATAATCTCCCATGCTAGAAATGATCCATCTATTGATAGAGTGCTAGGAAAGGATGGGAAAAAATATTCTATTTTAGATGCATTAGAAAAAAAAATTGAATGGATTCAGATTGACATTGGATTTTTGACTGAAACTGAAAAACAAACAGTATTACGATTTTGCAAGTATGTTGTGATAAATGGTTCACATACTGTAATGGGTGAGATTCTAGGAGTTCATTCAAAGCCAATAATTGGAATTCCCGTGTATGATGAACATACCAATAACTTGAAATGGGCTGAAGAAAAAAACTTGGGTGTTTTGGCTCAAAACAAAGGTCAGGTAATTGATGCAATAAGTAAAATCACAAATAATTACAATAAGTTTCAAGAAAAACTTGATAATTTTTCTAAAAATTTTACAGCAAATGGAGCAGAATCCACAGCAAAAATAGTACGTGACGTGTTTGAGAAGAAGATATAATAATATTTTCTGAGAATAAACTATGAGCTGGTACGCGGTATGTTCGATGGGCGAACTGACCAAAAGGGATGACGATATAATCCGCGTACCAGAAACTATTCTAAAGTAAATTTTAAAGTTGACCTCTATGAAATGTGGCAACGCTTTTATTGAAAATTTTGTGAGTACAATCATTGCCGGATTGCCCTGAATGTGTTGCGAAAAAAAAGAAAGCCATATTTGCAAAACAAGCAGCCTCAGGAGAAACTGAGATTCCGATGGAAAGTGAAATGCCAGTTGAAGGGGAATTTCCAATGAAATTTGATATTTCCACTAAACACTTTATCTGTAAAAAATGTGGATTATATGCAACAAGAGAACAAATTAGTGATATTAGAGATAGACTCAATCGAAGGGAATCTACTCGTGAAGATAGACAATATGACTACTTGGATTGGTGGCAAAAAAGTAAGAAAGACAAACAACAGAGATAGATGTTGAGTGATTATGGTAAAAAAGAAAGAGGATATTCCAAAGTGGGTTACAGATGAAATTCAAAATGCTAAATTTCAAAAACCAAACGAAGAAACTAAAACAGGCTACATTCTTGAAATTTACGATAAGGATGGTAAAGTAGATGCACAGTTATACGAACCAGTAGAAGATGGCAGACATATAGTTACTTTAGACCTACCAAAAAATATCAAACCTGCAGATTTGGAACGTGGTGTGGTCTACGAATTTACTTTTGAATCATTAAAGGCACCACTAAGTAAAAAGGTAGTCGAGTTTCTGAAAAAAGAAAAAGAAATTGATATGGATGCAGTTTATCAATTTAATTTAAAAAAGATGGAGCTTCTAGATGTTAGTTCAGAAGAATCAACGGAAGAAATTGAAGAATAATCCGTCTATTTTGATTTTTCTTTAGATTCTAAGTATTTTCTAAATGTTGATCCAATGATTGGATTAATTAGATATGGAAAAGTTTGTTTTGTCCAAACAACGCCTCTTACGACTGCAGGCACAATTATTTCAAGTCTTGATGAATTGGCAGCCCTAAGTATTGCTTTTGCAACAGTTTCAACACTTAATGATGTGGGTGAAAATTTTGGTATTGATTCAAAGGAAGAATGATCAAAGAAGTTGGTCCTAACCATAATTGGACTTACCACAGTAACACGTACTTTAGTTCCTCTAAGTTCATGGTGCAAGCCTTCAGAAAACCCAAGCATTGCAAATTTTGAGGCAGAATAAGAGGCTAGACCAGGCAAACCAAAACTTGCAGCTACAGATGCTACATTGATAATGTGTCCAGAATTTTGCTCAATCATTTTAGTAAGAAAATTTTTTATGCAATATACCATTCCGAAGTAATTTGTAGCCATTTGAGATTCTATCTGTTCAATATCCATGTCTGATACATTTCCATAAATTGCAAAACCAGCATTATTTACAAGAATATCAATTCTTCCAAATTTTTCAAGGACTTTTTTAGCCATTTCCTTTACCTGCAATTTGTTTGAGACGTCACAGGTGCATATCAGTGTTAAAATATTGTATTTGGAAAGTTTTTTTTCTAATTCAAATAATTTTCCTTTTCTTCTTCCAACTAGAACTACATTAGATCCCTTTTTAGCAAATTGAATTGCAGATGCTTCTCCAATACCACTTGAAGCACCAGTAATTACTACAACTTTATCTTTGAATTTCACATTTCGATGAACCTGTTTTAATGATAAAGCGGTTTCTATGAAATATTAGGTTTAGTATATTTACTCAAAGCTAGTTTCACCAACAATAACCAGGTAACGACTATAGGAACGTAATAAGTTGCAATTCTCCAACCAATCACAGCAGACCAATCTATACTTTTTTGAGGAATTTCAAAATTAAAAGGATCTAGATTGTTTAGATACGCTACAATACCAAATTCAGCTAATCCAGAACCTCCTACAGTTATTGGCAAGTTTCCAATTGCATTTGCACCCATCACTGCCATTACAGAATCAAACAGATCAATAACATATCCTGTCTCATTTGCAATTATCATAAATGATGCACCATAAAAAATCCATGAAATAATTGAAAGGATGAAACCATTAGTAAATACCTTCTTTGATTCTTTTGTCCCAAAATTCTTTCTACTCATTGAACAGATTTCTTCCATCCATTGATTTGTTTGCTCAATAATGTGCCCACCTTTATCTTTTCCAAATTTTTGTATAAGATTTGAAATTCCTTTTGGTACTTGAAAGGTTTTCTTTGAGGAAAGGAAAAATAGGATCATCCAAAGAGTAGTAACAAAGACACTTATAGAAAGAACTATAGCTGCGACTACAATTGCACCATTCATTAGAGCAAGAATACCTGCCATAATTGCTAATAATCCTCCAGCAAATACCTCAGTTACAATATCCAAAATTGCAACCCATGAGGATTTTGATGTAGAGATTCCTTTCTTGTGTAACCAGTAAATTATAATAAATTCTGCACCAACAAACATAGGAGTTGTAAATTTAATGAACTCACTTCCCATTCTTACTCCAGCTAATTTTGAAATGCTATCAACAGGACCAAGATACTTTCTTACAATATAGGCAAATTTTACACCCTGAAGAACAAGTTTTATCATCATCGCGCCTACAGCAGCCAAAAATGGGAAAATTCCTATTGCAAACACATCTTCAGGTTTTATCTCAAATTGGATGGCAATTATGAGAATAGGGATCATGCTGGCAGGAATAGCAACAATTCGCCAATTCATTCGATGGTTTTCTGATGGATTCAAATATAAGCGAATCAAAAAAAAATAGACCGAAAAGGTTGAAAATTATTTTTGTAACTGGTACTGCGGGAGCTGGAAAATCTCTACTAGTGTCTAAAATATATGAGTATTACACGAGAAATGGTGCTTTTGCTGCAATATTAAATTTGGATCCAGGTGTAGAAAACTTACCTTATTCTTGTGATGTTGATGTCAGAGATCATGTTGATATTGTTTCTATTATGAAACAATATGATCTTGGACCAAATGGAGCATTGATAATGGCAAATGATCTAATTGCATCTAAAATTGATGTACTGCAAGATGAAGTAAACAGGGCAAACCCTGATTATTTGATTGTAGATACTCCAGGTCAAATTGAGTTGTTTGCTTTTAGAACAAGTGGGCCTTTTCTCGTACAAAATTTAGATGCTGAAGAAAAGGTAAATATTTTTCTGTATGATGGTGCATTGATTACCTCGGCAGTAAATTTTGTTTCAATTGCTCTTCTGGCGACTTCAATAAAATTACGACTTAATATTCCAACAATTAACGTCATTACAAAAACGGATCTTATTAGTTCAAAAATGAAAGAAATTCTTCAATGGTCTACAAATCTCAGATCACTTGAAGCAGCAATTTTAAATGAATCCGATGGTGAAACCTATACTCTTACAACTAACATTTTAAGAGGTCTCAATGTTGGTGGATTTGCGCAGGGATTATTTCCTATATCAAATGTTACAGGAGAAGGAATGATTAATTTACAAAGTGCATTAAGCAGAATCGTTAACTTGGGTGAAGAGGTAGAAGACTAGTGGCTAAAAGTATAACAGTACGAGCTCCTTCATCTACTGCGAATTTAGGGCCAGGGTTTGATGTTTTTGGGCTTGCCCTGGATGCATTTTTTGATGAAGTAAAAATTACAAAGAAAGGGAGGGGGATTAAGATTGTAACATCTGATTCAATTCCAACCAGTCCTCAAAAAAATACTGCTGGACTTGTAGCAAAAAACATGATACAGAAATTCAAAATTAAAGATGGAATTGAAATTAAAATCAAAAAGGGTGTGCCTGCAGGATTTGGGATGGGAAGCAGTGCAGCATCTGCTGCTGCAACTGCAATGGCAATTAACAAATTATTCAAGCTTAATCTTGATTCCAATTCACTAGTTGAATTTGCTGGAATGGGTGAAAAAGCCAGTGCTGGAACAGTGCATTATGATAATGTTGCTGCATCGATTCTAGGGGGATTTGTGATAGTAAGGAAAAATCCTCTTGATGTTATCAAAATTGAACCACCGAGAGATCTTGCATTATGTGTAGCTATTCCTAAACTTGTTGTACCTGTAAAAAAAACTAAAGTATCAAGAAGTGTGATCCCATCTAAAATCAATATTTCTGACAGCATTCTTAATTTGGCAAATGCAGCCGCAATTGTGGTAGGATTTATGAAAAAAGATTCAACCCTTATCGGAAAATCAATTATAGATGTTATTGTGGAGCCTGCTAGGCAACATATGATTCCAGGATTTAGTAAAGTGAAAAAAAATGCTCTTAATGCAGGAGCTCTAGGTGTAACCATTAGTGGAGCGGGACCATCAGTAATTGCATTTGCCAATAAATCATCTAATCTTAAAAAGATCTCCTCATCAATGGCAAAAGGTTTTGCTACTGCAAATAAAAAATGTGATATTGTAATATGTAGACCAAGTAAAGGAGTCACCGTTATCAAAAATTAATTAGTAACAATAATTGATGGTGAGAATTTTTGAAAAAAGCTGTTGTAGTTTTTAGTGGTGGTATTGATTCTGTATGTACTTGTGCGTATTTAAAATCAAAATATGATCTTTATGGCATTTCTTTTTCATATGGTCAGAGAGCAAATAAAGAAATGAAGATTGCAAAAACGTTTTCTAAAATTCTTGGTTTAAAAGAACATAAAATTATAGACATTAGCTTTATGAAAAATCTATACGGAGAGACAAATGTTCTTACTAGTTCAAAAGATATGATTCCCCATAAATTTGATTATTCCATAGTAGTTCCCATTAGAAATGCGATCTTTCTATCAATTGCAACTGCATGGGCTTTTACATTAAATGCATCGCTAATTGCATATGGTGCCCATAAAGGCGATAAAAATTATCCTGACTGCAGACCAAGTTTTTCAAAAAAGATAGAACGGGCTCTCAATGAAGGAGAATTGGATGGGATAAAGTTGGGAATTAGGAAAAAAATAATGATATGGTCGCCTTTTAGAGAAGGATTAACTAAAAGTGAATTGTTAAAAAAAGGTTCTAGAGTATTGGGTGATAAAATTTTCAATACGTGGAGTTGTTATGATAACAAAAAATTGCATTGTGGAACTTGTGAGTCATGTAACAATCGTAAAGCTGCTTTTATTAAAGCAAAACTTCATGATAAAACAAAGTACTTGAGTTAATTTCGTATTTTTTTGAAAAGACTAGAAATTATTATCTGCGACCTGTTAAGATTGGTTTTTTTAGAATAAAACCTCTAATGATAATGTACCAACCTCCGAAGATTGTAGTTAAGAGACCAAAATAAACCCAATTTTGCATTGTTGCTTCAAGACCTTCAAAGATTCTCATTATTTCTCTGGATATCAAAGCTGAAACAGCTAAAACGATAGCAAATTCAATAACAAACCAAACCCAATGAGGTAAGGATTCAGCAGGAATATGAATATTATTGTGAACTACCACAACTGTGGTTTTTAATTTGATTATTTATCTTTTCAGGAGATATTAGAAACAAAATCAGAGGATCTTTTTCTAATCATCTCTACAATTTCTTGTCGTTCTTCTTTCTTTTCATAAACTCCTCTAAAGACAGCTGAGGTCATCATCGCATCATTTCGTACACCTCTCATTCTCATGCATAGGTGTTCGGCTTCTACCATTACAATAACTCCTTTTACACCCTGGGCATAAAGTTCGTCTGCGATGTTCTTTGTTAATCGTTCTTGAATTTGTAGTCTCTTGGAAAATTTTTCAACCAATCTAACTAATTTTGAAATTCCAAAGACCCTACCATTTGGAGAATAAGCTATATGGACTTTACCAAAAAAGGGTAACATATGATGTTCACACATAGAATAAAACTGAATGTCCTTTATAATTACAACATCTGAATCTTCTGAAAACTGTATTGAAAGTTGAGCATCAGTATCATACCCACCAAAAATTTCTTTATACATATCAGCAATTCGTTCTGGAGTATTTCGTAGTCCTTCTCTTGTTGGATCTTCGCCTAACTCGATGATTAATTCTCTAACCAGTTTCTTTACTCTCTCTTTGTCCATGTGTACAAGAAGAAGAAATCGTTCTCATATTTGAAAGTTTTACCTAAATTTTGATATTGCCACTAGTTTATCATGGAGCACTAATGAATTTGTGCAGCTGAGGAACAACTCTTACCTCATTATAAAAAGGAAAAACAAGATCATATAATTTCAATAGTTTTTCCAAACTAGGCTCAGCAATACCATAAGTAGGTTGAATAATAAATCCAGCAAGGTTGTCTTTTGAAACTTTGTTAAAGATCTTGTCAAGTAATTTTTTGAAATTTTCTAATTCAGTTTTTGAACTAACTACGATTTTAATGTAAGTGGTCTTTTTTGATGTCACTGAAGCTTTTAGACATTCTAAAGCATTTTCGATTAATTTTGAATAATGTTTTGAATCAACGAATTTAGCATCTGGAGTCTTAAATTCAATTTTAATATAATCAATGAATGGAAGTACCTTAGAAAATTTTTCTGAATCATAACAAGATGATTCTAGATATGTAGGAATATTCTTAGATTTTACGTGTTTTGCCATTTCTAGGACGCCTTCAGATTGAACAAGAGGCTCTCCTCCTGTAAAGTTCACTTTGTAGGTGTTATCTTCTAATTTTTCATCTATCAAATTACATGCTTCTCGTATAGAGTATTCGTTACCAGAATCCATTGGAAGAGAATCTAGTGTATCACAGTAAAAACAAGTAAATGGACAACCAGCTAATCTTACAAAAAGAGTTTTTGTTCCAAATAGAATTCCCTCACCTTCAACAGATGTGAATATTTCAAATAATCTAACTTTCAAGCGGATGATCTAATTCAAGTTGATATTTAATCGATGATATTTGACTCAAATTATAATGAATTTTTTTATTGTAATACAGGCTCTTTTGTGTAAAATAGTCCAGCAATAAAGAATACCACTCCCAAAATACCAATTAGGCTTCCAACAAACTCTACAGTTTCGCCTAATTCTACTTCGATAGGGGCCCACAATAGTGCAATCAATGCACCCACAACTATCATTGGAATTCCTACTCCTACAGTAATTTGTTTTGAAGCCATGTAACCAGACTTCATCTTGAAAATGTATAAAGTTATTGAATGGTATTTTGTATTCTCTTGATAATCTGTTCTATACTCGTGATAATTTTCAAAGATTCATCAGGTGAATCATCCACATGCTGCCTTGCATTTTCTAATAATGATAATGCATTATCTAGCCATCGTTTGGCAGCAGCATTTTCCCCAACCTCTTCAGCTAGCTTGTTTATCGCAGTCTCTAATCTCTGAATTTTAATCTTGATTCTCTCTGTTTTTGAATCATCAAGGGATGTAGGTGAATCTTCTTCATTTGCAGTTATTTCTTCATCTCTTTGGCTTATAGAGTATTCAATTTCATTAATTAAATCATTAAGGGAGTTTAATACTCGTAATGCTTCATTATAATTTCCTTCAGATATGAGAACCGTTAGATCTAAAAGCATATCTTGTGCCTTACCTAATTCTGGAATCTCATAAGGATAATTTGAGAGTTGAACGATTTTTGATTCGAGTTGGTTAACTCTAGATTTTAGTCTCTCTATTTTTGTATCTTCAAAATCTTGTTTAACTGAAATTAGGTGTCTAAGCTCATTGATAATTTGTTCGACGTCAGAAGAGTCAGAAGCCGAATTCAAATGTTCCTTGATTTCAACTAATTTGGCAAGGGTTTCTTGAGAAACTCCTACCTCTTCTGCTTCTGCAATGAGTATATCTAAATCTTCAAGATATTTTTCAGCTAAGGTTTTTGCACGATCAGTTGTATATTGTCTAGTTTTTTCTCTGAGTGTTTCATTGAGCTCATTAATTGAACGTTTTATCTCCTTAATTGTAGAATTTGCTGCTTCAGAATTACCTTCTACGAGTTGATTTCTTGCTATATCAATTAATTTATAGGCATGGCTAAAATCAATCTCAAATCCATTTTTGTCAGAAATACCTTTTAGTTGATCAATATATCTTTCTGATCTATCAATTTCGTTTGAAATTCTTGGTGCTTCTGCTGGTTGGGATGTAGATAATGCTGTTTCAGATGTTGATGTTCTCTCAGATATTTGTTGAATTATTTCATTGAATATTTTCATGGCAGAAAGGAAGTGCTCTCTTGCTGCAGAAACATTCTCATCTTTTGACGCTTTGATAAGAGATTCAATCTCAATAGAGCCTAACTCAAATTTTTCTTTAATTTCTTGAGAAGTATCAACTTTTGATAAATAAATTCTAAGCTGATCTCTAGCCTGTGTGGCAATTCTGATTAACGAGTCAGATTGGGAATCTGCATATACATAGTTAGGAATACTGCCTATAATCATGGAGGCTACTAAAACCAATAAAGCTATAGAAGTGACCTTTTTTCTCATCAGTTCTCATCCTCTAATTTTGTCTTTAACCTCACCAAGTTTTGTAATTCTTTTTTTTCAATTTCCACGATTCCATATCTTTCTAATCTCTTTACTGCTCTCCACATGGTAGTTCGTGGTTGAAGAAATTTTTTGCGAAGCTCGCTTTCATATGCTTGGCCTCCATTTGCAGAAATGAATGAAACAAGTTGTTTATCATCATCTCTTAATTCTGGTCTTAGCTCAAAAATAGTTTCAACATCTAGAGATTTTTCCGGAATCTGTTCTGGTTTTACAATAGTTTCAGTTATTTTCTTAGTTGTGGTACCTTTTGATCGTTTCATGAACACTGCGGCAATTGCTCCAGCAGCAGCAATTCCTCCACCAATAAAGTAAATAGAATTATCAGAATTTTGTTCTGGGTTAGGAGTTGGGGTTTGAGGTATTTGGGATACTCCAAAGAAGTAGTTTATCTCAGCTGGACCACTTGGCAATAAAAGCTGAGAGCGTTCATTAATCATCTGCATATTTAGAGGATAGGTACTCATTCCGACGATGACAATATTGCTTGGCATCAAAAGTGAATATTCCACTGGTGAATCGATTTTAAATGACCAAATTCTTCCTTCTTTAGATACTAGGTCCTGGGTATCATAATTAACAGATATTGTAGATGATCCAAGGGTTTCTACCAAAGCAGAATCCTCTTCAATGTTTGCTGAAAGTAAGAAACCATTTTCATCCTGCGCAACAAAATTATCAATTGTAGGGCCAAAAAGCTTTACAGCAAAGTCTGGTTCTAATGGGTCAGCTGAAATTTCAGAAGAGATGTGTGTTGTTCCATCTGGATATACTATAAGCTCAAGTGTCCTTACTGTACCGAAAGTACTTTGAATCGGCATAGATATTGCCATTACAATTAACCCTACTGCTACAAGAGGGACTCGGACCATTGTTGTCAGGATACCTTTTGTCCTTACAAAAAGTATTCCATCCTCTGGAGAGCGGTCTTGCCAGTAAGGCACTACCATTTGTTGGTTCATTGACTAATACCTTAGATTCATGGATTCAACGAGGGACTGGAATCTCTGGAACTCTTGGAAAAATCTGACTCCCTTTTCGGTCATCAAATACACTCTATTCCTGTCGTTCTTTACTGACTCTACTAATCCTGCAGTTACTAACTTCTCACATTTGTCAAGTACGGCATAGTGAGAAAGGTTAGCCTTTCTGGATATTGCAGAGACAATGACGCCACTTCGTCCACCATCCATAGTAACACCAAGGATATCTCCCATGATGCCCATTTCGGATCTGTATTGTTGTTTTGACATGGTATAGTATAATCATGCTTGATTAATGAGGGACATTCTGAAACCTTATAGCGGAACGCCTAGCGGAACGGATGTTTCACTCCCAATAAAGCGCTATTTTGATGATTTTTTGGTGCGGGGGTAAAGATTCAAAACCTTGGAAGGTGGCTACAGTAAGAAAGCTAATTGTCAGCTTCTCATATCTCTAACTTTTTATTCGATACTGTACACACCAATTCTAGTCATAATGTTTGAGAAATTCAGAAAAAAGAAGGAAGAATATGGAGAATCTGGCGGTTCAGAAATGATAGAAGAGAAATCAGTTGAGGAAAGAAAATATCATCCTGAAGAGATTATTTCAGAACCTGAATCTAGAATACCTCCACCATCTGAAAACAGATCCCAAACACAAACATCACAGTCTGAAGGCCAGATTGGAATTAGAGCTTTAAAGGATAAACGTGTGAAATTAGAAGAGGCAATTGACTTTGTTGGCCTAATGATTAAAAATCTCAAGGATAAACGGACAAATCTAGAAAAAGAAATTGAAGATGAATCTGTAGATATTAAGAATCTGAAAGAAAAACTCATGAAGGTTAGTGAGTATATTGAGGAAGAAAATCAAGGAATTCAGAATCTAACTAGGAAAAGAAGTTCAGTTGAAAACGAGGCAGATAATGTTGGTTCGTTGATTAACAATTTACGAGGTAAACTTTCAGGTATTGATTCTATTATAAATATCGAAGGCGAAAAAATCAAGAGCTTTAAAGAATCCCGAAAAGAGTCTTAACAATTTTTTGAATTTATTTTCTATTTGAAAAGATGTTTCAAATAACTACATGTATCGTGTAGTCGTAGATGATGGAGATGCCTGCTCAGCTGGCATTGAAGGGAATTTTTCACCCACAGCTGTCTCGGCAACTGCAGCTGCTTCTTGTAAAATCTTGTCAGATTCTGCACTTGTGGATGGCTCAATACCAAATGAGGAATCACCTGAGAAAGTATCTGTCATTAATCCACCCAGCATTTCTGTCATTCTGTTTACTTCTTGATCTGCCTCTGGCATGAACTTTACAAGTGATGATTTAAGACTCCTCATTAGACCTATGGTTGGCATTATAGTTACGACAGTATCACCAAGGTCATGAAATGTTGTTAATCTGAGTTCAATTTGTTCTAAGGCCATTCTTGCATTTCCAAGAACCCTACTAACCTTTCTTACCTCTGCCAGTTCATTTGATAGGACTTTTGAGCTATGAGTATCATGTTGTTGAGTCGCAATAACGATCCTATTGAAAATCTTTTCATCTCTTTGTTTTAATTTTGTAAGCATATTATCTAATTTTGATATCTGACCTTGTAGTCTTTTAACTGCCATTTCTACTCGAGGTTTTAAGGCACCTTTTGGTTTAACTGCTTCATTAATTCTTTCAGTTATTCCTGGGCTTACTGGCTTTGACCACTTATTTTGGAAATTTGACATGCGATATGCTTGAATAATTGATTTTTAATTCAAGATGTGAATTTTGATTAACAGTTAATGAAATTTCTCTGACAAGAAATAGAAAAAAATGTCTATACTAAAATCTAGATATTCTGAAGAGTAGTTCGCTGAGGATGAATTTTCCGTATATGACTATGCATTCCAGACTCGTTACTGAGCGTTTCGCCGCAAAGGGGACATTTTTGCATTTTACGCTAACTTAGAGTGTCAGTATTTAAATATTTCTTCTAAATGAAAATTTGATTCCAAAACATGAAAGTAGAGATTTGTGAAAAAGAAAACATATTAGAATTCTCAAAAAAATCACTTTAAGAAATTTTTTTATTTTCGTTTTTATCAGATTTTTCTATGAAGGCAAAATTTGGAGGCTATATTGCTATTGCAGTTGGAATAGCTGTAGCGATTGGATTTTTTGGGACTCAAAATGCAGAAATTGAGGATAAGAATAGTGTGTTTCATGTGACTCTAGCCAATCCGGAAAATTATGAAGGTGGGATTTTTACTGATTCATTTGAAATAGAAGAAGGGGCATATGCATACAGATTTGTGCCTAATGGAGACAGTCCCCAAATTTTGACTATTTCATTGAATGGTGAATCGATTCATTATTTGGAGAATTTCATTTTAAAGGGAACTCCACATGAAACTGGTTTTTCAACCTACTATACTTGGGAATATTCTGGTAATATTGGAATTATAATTCCTCAAAAGCAAGAAGTGAAAATTACAATAGATCCAAATGGTAATCTTCTCGGACCAGTTTCAGTTGATATTATTAAACAATAAATAGAAATGGCGTGACTCCCTATGCAGAACTTTGAGAGATTTCCTCTCTTTGTCTAGTCATCAAGACCTTTGACATTCACTTTATGTTCTGCGGAGCCACGCGGTATTAATCGATAGGATTTGCATCCTTTCGCATCGATTAGTATATGAATTTAAACTATTTAAGATTTTATTATAATTTTTACAATTATTATTGGTTAATTATAAATTTTTTGAGGCTATGTTATTTTTCAATGGAAAACCTTGCAAAATTTTAAAATTTTAAAATTAAATAATTCAGATGTAGTTCAGGATTTTACTTATTAAGAACATCTCAACTTGGGAAAGCTAATGACGTTACGAGATCAAGATAAAGGGAGTAGATTATCACTTTTCGCAAAACATGCTGCAAAGTATTACGCTGTAGGAGCTACTGGGATTCTTGTTAATCTAGGGCTTCTTTATTATCTAACGGAATATGTTGGTTTATGGTATTTTCTCTCCTATGCATTAGCAATTTCAGTTTCAATTACTTCAAATTTTATTTTAAATAAATTTTGGACATTTAGAGATTCAGTAGATTCTCAGAAAACAATTGTGATGTATGTAAAATTTGTTAGTGTTAGCCTGGTGGGGATGGCAATTCAGCTGGGCTCGGTTTATGTACTTGTTGAATCATTGACTGTTTACTACATGTTAGCCGCCTTAATTTCAATATGCATTGCGGGTGCTATTAATTTCATAATAAATCGACGTTGGACATTTGGAGTAAAATTTTAACATTTTAGGAATTATGAAAATTAATTGAAGATACCTCTTCAAATGATTCGAATAGAAACAAAATTAATAGAGTAAAGGAGGTAAGGAATTATGAAACCACGTACAAAGAAAAAAGTCGAGATAATTGCTTTACTTTCTATTATCTGGTTTGTAATCACGCTTCCATTACCATGGGTTCTAACTGCTTCGTCTGAAGCAGCTCAGACTCAGTTACTAATTATCCTTGAGATTACAGGAATGATATCAGTACCCTTTGTCATTTTAGCTATTGTATGGACATTAAAACCAGAGCTAACTACCTAACCCTTCATTCCATATCCAATTAGTACCGAATAACAACCAAGACCACATTCTTCACATCTTGGTTTCATAGAGTTATTTTCAGCACTTCCAATACAGCAAGGACTTTTTTCTCTTCCCATATGATCAACTGATAGAATAGCCCATGTTGGACAATCAATTGGTGTTGTTCCTTTTCCCCCCCAACTTTTTTTCATTATTTCCAGTTGACTTTTTGGATTGATAATGTAATCTTTATACCCATTTTCTTGCATAGTAATTATATCATCAACAACCTTAGATCTTTTTTCTCCAAAGGGAAGCCATAATGGATCACCTTTCATAAATGGGGTATGAAATTGAAATCCAATTTTATTAGAATAGTCATACCATTCCTCGATTACTTGTTTGACAGTCATGTAGTTTCTTGAGTTGATAGTCATCGTTATCCAAATATCTTTCCAGGCCTTTTCTCCATTTTTTTCTACATAATCAATAACATTTTTTCTAGTCTTTGCCCAAGTCCCATCACCGCGTATATTATTATGGATTTTTTCTGTACCATCTATAGAAATCCAATAAAAGTAAATGTCCTTGAGATTTGGAATAGGGTAGGTTCCATTTGTTACCACACATGCTCTTTTGGGAAATTCTTTAACAAACAATTCTACAACTTCAGGTCTCATCATAGGTTCGCCACCAACAAGAGTCACTATGAAAACGTGTTGTTTTTTGAATTTTTCATCAATTATTTTTTTCCATTGTTCTACAGTAAGTTCCTCGTTTTCTTTTCTATTTAGCCACCAGTAACAATGATCACAATGAAGGTTACATACATTGATTATATCTGCTGAACCATAAAGTGGACTACGTCTATTGAAAAGTTTGTAACCAGCAAATTTGAGAAGTATTTGAAAATACAGTGGGGATTCTTGCATTATTTGACGAAATCCTCTACCCATTAATTCCATAAAATACTCATCCAGTGGTTCTTAAATTTCGTGTTCTAAAAATTTTTCTAATTACTACCTAAATTAATTTTTGAACCAAGATTGATTTTCTAAAAAATCAATTTGTTTAATCATTTCTTCGATTTTTTTTGTAATTACTATTACAGATTGAAACTGTTCAAACATCTCTTGCTCTTCTTCCTTTGAAAGTACAGTTTTTTCTGCTTTATCAAAAAATTCATTTTCTTTTGCCATGTGATCCTGTAAGTAAATTGAATAGGTTCTAAGAAATCTTGCAACTGGCTCTCTTGCATCTTCTCCCTTTTTCCATCGTTGTAGGTGTTTAGCGATATTACTGGCAATTCTACGACCAAATTCATGTTCTATCAAAAAAGTTCGAATTTCTTTTTTTAGAGTTTCATAACTAGCTACACATGGAAAATACGAGTTTTCCTCTCTTGAATAATGAATAGAATCCAAAAATTCTGAAATTATTAATGTAATTAATTCTATATCGGAGAATGGAATATTTTTTCCTGCGTAAAGGTCATGGTAGCATTTTGAGACAATTTTTTCTAATCGTTTTATCTGCTGATGATCTTTACGAAGTAAGTCAGTTGCACTCAATTCTGATTATCGTTATAATTTGACGCTTTAATTTGTTATCTTCTTTAATTCCTTTTAAGAAAAAAAAGAAAAAACTTTCATGCCATAGTGGAATTAGTTATTCAACAATTTGCCAATTTGGTTTGCTTCTCCTATATTGAAGGTCCTTCCTTGTTATAGGATAGAGATTCTTAAGATATTTTGATGGATTCGGAAATAATAGCAAATGCAATACGGGACCCTACCGCAGATGCTGCATCAGAAGTAATGTCAAATATTACTCCAGATATTGTTAGCGGAATTATGCCTTCAATATTTGGTTTTACGATTGATGGTAATCAAACATCTGAAGTTGTGGCAGAACAGACATTAGATCAGATATTGACTGTAGTTGAAACTAAAGTGCTAGGTGAAGGGGTGGATTTTGTAATTGATAAATTTGGGGATAGAATCATAGACATGCTAACTGGAGAAACGATGCTTAGTATTTTTGAACGAGTGGCTATGATGATAGTAAGTGGTACGTCTTCCTAAAGTTTTATGATTTACGAGGTTAGAAAATACATAATTAGAGATTAAGTAATTCCTTTAATCCCTTGTATCGATTTCTTATTGTTACCTCGGTTACATTTGCAGATTCTGCAATATCTCTTTGTGTTTTATCTTCACCGTTTTTGACGCAAGATAAATACAAAGCTGCGGCTGCCAAACCCATGGGATCTTTGCCTGCAGAAATTTCTATTTCTTGAGCACTTTTTAAAACAGTAATTGCATAACGTTTTGTTTTTTCTGCAATACCAATTTTACTTGCAATTCTTGCTACACATTGAATAGAATCTGCAACTGGCATTTTAAGATCAAGTTCTTTTACAAGTAACCTATAGCATCTTGCAATGTCCTTTCTTTTGATATTTGCAGCAATTTCCACATCTTTTAGATTTCTTGGGGTTGCAGTATCACGACATGCTGCATAAAGTGCAGCTGCCATTAATGCAGAAATTGATCTTCCACGAACTAGACCTTTATCTAATGCCTTCCTGTAAATGTAAGCTGATTTTTCTATAACAGCGTCTGAAATTGCAAGTTTGTCTTTTAATCTATTTAGCTCACTAAATGCCTGTCTAAAGTTTCTGTCAACTGGTTCATGAACCTGACTTCGGCTATCCCAAGTTCTAAGACGTTCAATCGTACTTTTCATCGATGCTGTTAATGGTCTTCCTGCTGCATCTTTGTTCATTGGATTGATAATGGTTGCAAGTCCCATGTCATGCATTGTAAGTGATGTTGGTGCACCTGCTCTTGCTCGATCACCATGCTCATCTTGAGTAAAGGATCGCCATTCAGGACCAGATTCTTGTAATTTTTCAGACAAAACAAAGCCACATTTTGAGCAAAACATCTCTCCTGACTCGTTATCAGTAACCATTTTACCCTTCCCGCAACGTTGGCATTTCTCTTTTGAATTTGCTACCTCAGTTACCATAGTATCACCTATTGGAGGATTATATCATAATTGGGTTTATGAATCAACAACTCCAGATCGCCCATGCCAAGGGTAAGTTTAGCCTTAGAGTATGCTTAGGTAAATTTCTAGGTAACATAGAAAAGCCCTCTAGTCTATAAAAAAAGCAGGTAAACATTGTGAGACTCCATAATCATGCCTTTTTATTATTTTCAATACTCTTTGTGATTTACTTACCATCAGCAGAGGCTGAAACCATTAAACATGCAATGGAAGGTAGTATGGATTTACAGATAATATATCCCGAGTCTGTAGTAATTGGAAGAACTTTCTCAGTTTCAATTTTAATAGAAAATAACGGGTGGGAAGATAAGCAAGATATTTCATTGATAATTACTAATCCTGATGGTTCCATCATTCCTGTTGATAAGAATGAAATAAAAATCGATAGATTATCAACTGAGGGTTCGTATGGGAGAACAATTGATTTTAAAATTTCATCTGATACTAGTGTTGGTACACATTTTCTAAATATCTTATATTCTCAAGTTCTTGTAAAGAATAATGTAGAGCCACAAAGTCCTACTACAAATAACATAGCAATTCCAATTATAATCAAGAATCAACCTAAAGTAACCATCCACACCATAACACCTGAAGCAATATTTCCAAATGCAGAATTCCCTTTTGAGGTTGAGATAATTTCTCATGATATTGATTTAACTAAAGTTAGTGTACAAATTGTTTCACCAGAGAATATCGTATTTCAAGGAGAAGTTACTCATTCATTTTCATCAATTCAACAAAACATTCCAATTTCTATAACATCTCAGATAAAAACTCCCCAACAAGAATTAGCTACTGAACACAAAATTCCTTTTGAAGTAATAGTTAGTTACACTGATGATATTGGAAATGAAAAGATTGATTCTAAAACTGTTCAGTTAGTTTTACGACCACGCACATTTATGGAAATTACAAATGATGGTGGAATTTGGATTGGAGATTTCTTTATAGCTCCTTATGTAAGCATTGGAACGATAATTGCAATACCAGCTGGCACGCTTTTCTCATTCGCTATTAAAAGAAGTATAGAAAAGAAGAAGAAAAGAAAAACGAAATAGGAAAGAATGATTTGAAAATATTAATTCAAAAAAAAGCATTATTAGTAGTTATATTGATTGTTACAACTTTGCCTCTTTTCATAATAGATTCTTATGGTCATGGGATAGGCTACGAAGTATTTCCTTCTATTCAGCTAGGAGACAAAAGAGAAATCTACCAATAGTAATAGTTTAGATTTCATAAAGATAAAATCTATTTGTAAGCATTAAAAATGTTGTAGTTTTTTATCAATAGAGAAAGGGCAGGTGATAAATAACCCTCAGTCTCAAAATTTAAGAGTCGCCCTTTTCTCGATGATCTGTTGAAAAAATTTACTGTAATTGGTGGTAATGCCTCTGAAGAATTAGCAAAAAAAATAGCAAAAAAACTCAACGCTGTATATTTAAAATCTAATTTACGAATTTTCCCAGATGGGGAAGGAAAAATTACAATAAATGGAAAACCAAAGAAAGGAAAAATTATAGTTGTTCAATCAACATATCCTCCTGTAGATTCTCATCTAATTCAGGTAATATCACTTATTTCAAAAGCAAAACAATATTCTTCCAATGTAATAGCTGTTATTCCCTATTTTGGTTATGCCAGACAAGATAGAGAATTTCTACCTGGTGAAATAGTAACGATGGATGTTATTGCAAAATTATTCAAGGCTTTGGGGTTATCAAAAGTAATAGTGGTAGATATTCATAGTAAAATTGCGCTAGATCACTTTAAAATTCCTTCACAGAATGTATCAGCAATGCCTCAACTAGTTAACTATTTCAAGAAATTAAGATTGAAAGAACCTTTGGTTGTATCTCCAGATCTTGGAGGAGCTTTACGTGCCAAAGAATTTGCCAAACTATTTGGAACAAGTTATGTTGCCTTAAAAAAACAAAGAAACAGAAAAACAGGAAAAGTTCAGATAAGATCTTCTAATCTTAATGAGGTAAAGGGAAGAGATTTGATTATTGTTGATGATATGATTAGTACTGGAGAAAGTATTATCAAGGCAACAGAATTTCTAAAAAAACAAAAATGCAATAGAGTTTTCGTTGCTTGTACTCATGCTTTGCTAAGAGAAGATGCAGAAAAGAAAATAAAGAAATATGGTGTATCAAAAATTGTAAGTGCAAATACTATCCCAGGCAGTACTGCAGTAGTTGATGTTTCTGGTATAATTGCAAAAGCAATTGTATGAGGATGTTCTAAAGAGATTATGAAACTTGTATTTCTAGGCACATCTGCCGCCCAACCGACCCCAGAACGTGGATTAACGTGTATTTGTTTAGAAAAAGAGGGGGAAATTTTGATGTTTGATGCAGGAGAAGGTGCACAAATTTCTTACCTAAAATCTGGTTTAGGTTGGAACAAAAAGATGAAGATCTTTGTAACACATCTTCATGGCGATCACTGTATTGGCATTCTTGGATTATTACAAACAATGACATTACAAAATAGAACAGAATCTATGGAAATCTATGGTCCTGATGGAATTGAAGAATTTATTGCCGCAAACATTAAGGTATTAAATTTTGGATTATCATTTCCTGTAATGATAACTACAGTAAGAGAAGGAACTGTAGTAAATGAAAAAACTTACACCATAAACTCTTGTGAAGCAGATCACTCTGTCACATCTTATTCCTATCTCTTTCAAGAAAAAGATAAACCAGGTAGATTTTTTCCTGATAAAGCAAAGGAGCTTGGAGTACCAGAAGGTGAGTTGTGGCATAAACTTCAAACAGGACAAGACATTCAAGTTGGAGATAAAATTGTAAAATCGTCTGATGTTCTAGGTGAAAAAAGACCAGGAAAAAGAATTGGGATATCAGGGGATACTAGACCAACAAAAAAACTTGAAGAGTTTTTTAAAGATTGTGATTACCTAAGTTTTGATTCAACTTTTTCACATGAATTACAGAATAAAGCACTTGAGACATACCATTCTACAGCAAAAGAAGCTGCTGACCTAGCAAAAAAGGCAAATGTTTCTAATCTAATCTTGACTCATTTTTCGGCAAGGTACAATGATGAATCAGTTCTGTTGAAAGAAGCAAAAACCATTCATAGTTCTGTGATAGCAGCAAAAGATCTTTTAGAAATTGAGATAAAATAGGAATGAAATTGTTTGAATCAATAGCTGATATATTAATAGATGCAAAAAAAATTGTTTTTGTAACTGGTGCTGGAATTTCCCAAGAAAGTGGAATTCCAACTTTTCGTGGGAAAGATGGCTTGTGGAGGAAATATGATTCTATGCAGCTTGCAACGATTGATGCATTTTATAATAATCCTAAACTAATATGGGAATGGTATGAGGAAAGGAGAAAAAACATACTCAATGCAAAACCTAACCCAGGTCATTCTGCTATAGCAGAACTTGAAAAGTACAAAGAAGTTGTTGTTCTTACTCAAAATATTGATGGTTTACATCAAAGGGCTGGAAGTACCAATGTTCTGGAACTTCATGGTAGTATAATCAGAATCAAGTGTACAGTTTGTGATTTTAAAGACGAGGTTCCTGCCTGTTTTGAAAGTCTTCCTCCTAAATGTAGAAGATGTGATAACATATTACGTCCTGATGTTGTGTGGTTTGGAGAATCTTTACCTCAAGATGTGTGGAATCAAGCTATAGCCGAAGCAAATTATTGTGATGTTATGATAATTGCTGGAACCTCACTTGTGGTATCGCCAGCAAATACCTTACCAGTATATGCAAAACAAAACAATGCTATACTTGTAGAGGTTAATCCTGAGCAAACCCCAATGTCTACAGAAATGGATCTTTCTTTAAGAACAACATCTGCAAAAGCTTTACCAAATCTTATGAAAATTTTTGAAAATTAATCTTGGTTAGGTTTTACCAAACAAATTATTGATCGTATCTTCAATTTTGTTACCTACTTTATGGAAGGTTTTACCTATGGTATCTCCTACTTCATCTATCGTATCATCTTTTAGATCAATAAAATTTTGCTCAGTTTTTTCTTGAAGAGTAAAATCTTTTGAGAACTGGATTGTTTTCTCTGGATAAATTAATACTACACCCGCAACAAGAATAATTCCAATTATTAGTAATTTGATAATCAAATGCGATACCTTTCGCTTTTACTTAAAAAATGGTTTTTTTATTTTACTAGTAAAAAAAAGTGATGTAATTAAAGGAATTTTTCCAATCAAAGTTGAAGAACTATCTATTCACGATTAGAAATTAGCCATTCTATTACTGCCTGGATATTTTTTGAATTCAGAACTATCTTAATTGGACCTAGAGGAGATTCTTCTGATTCGTTACAAAGTGCTACTGAATTTGCAAAGGCAGCTTGTTTGTTTAGATAAAACCAGCTTGACTCATCACTCATATTTTGATTTAGGTGACGACGATAAGCATTTTTGCTATGATGGGAATTAATTGCTTCATAGATCTTTTGTAAAGATTTAAGACTTGTTGAAGTTACATGTAGAGATTCTTTGGTAATTTTAACATCCACATCAACTAATATGTTGGTTATAGCTTGCTCCACTTTTTTAGGATCCTCAGATGGATTAATGTTACAGTATGCATTAATCGTACATGACACATCAGGTGTTTTCATTTTTGCCAACCTTGAATTATTTTATAGGCGTATTCAATTAGTTCATCAATAGTTAGATTATTGTTTGATATACTTTCATCTGCTAATGCAATTGGTGTGCTAATACCTACACTAATTTCTCTAGTATCACGTTCATTGAAGTTTTCCCGATTTTGTGGATCGTCTGATCGTCCTCTATCACTTAAAAAACCATAACGAGTGTCAGTTGATGCATGAACAGAAAGAAGTTTTACAATGCCAATTTTTCGTAAGATTTTAATTTCTTCATTTGATCTCACCCCATCAATAACAATAACATTTGAATCTGAATTTTTTATTTTGTCATGAATTAATTCGGCTACTGCTCCTGGACCATTTTTTTCTCGTAGCTCAAGCATTAATTTGCCCAAGTTCTGGCTAGTTGGTTCAAGATTTCTTTTTTTAGCTTCTTCTCTTACGGCGTCACCCATATTGATAATTTCAAAACCTTTGGATTTCAAACCATTTGCAATAGTAGATTTCCCAGCACCAGGCATTCCAGTAAGACAAACAATAAGCTTAGACAAGTTCTATGAAACTTCCATAATCTTGTCTATGAAGCTACCGGAAATCATTATAAAGACAGGATCAAAAAACTTTTGATGCGAACTTTTGTGGCAATCGAAATTGATAATCAAGAGATATTGGATTTGATTAATAAGGTTCAGTCCAAACTTAAAATTAAAGCAAAACCAATATCAACTAAGAATATTCATTTTACACTATTTTTTCTTGGAGAGGTTTCTGATTCAGTGTCACAGAAAATTCAAGAAGCTTTGGGGTCAATTGAATTCCAACCTTTTGAAGTTTGTATTAGAGGGGTAGGTGCATTTCCCAAACCAAATTTCCCACGAATAATATGGGTAGGCACAGATAATGAGGGTGGAAAAAAGCTTATTGAACTTGCTTCAGTAGTGGAAGAAAAACTATCAAATCTGGGATTTCAAAAAGATAAACCCTTCAAACCACATGTTACAATCTTTAGAGTTAAAAACAAGATTGGGAACATCTCAGATGAATTGAAAAAATTAGAGACATGTTCATTTGGAATTCAGAAAGTATCTGAAATAAAATTTAAGAAAAGTGTTCTAACCTCTGATGGACCAATATATTCAGATTTACAGGTGATTAAAGCAAAACAATGAAACAAATCATAGAACAGGCAAGAAGGTTAGCTATTCCTTCTAAAAAATTACAACAAGATAAGACAAAAGTTGCAAAGCTTGCTTTTAATTTGGTAAGAAAACAAGTAACAAAATATTCTCAAATAACTGGTGTTGAATTTGGCGGATCATATGTAAAAGGTACATGGTTACCAAACAAAGCTGATGTTGATATTTTTATAAAATTTGAAAAGTCAACACCAGATAAGAAATTCGTTGAGATTTCCAAAAAAATTGGATTTGATTCTATGAAAAAATTCAAACCTTATGTAAGATATTCTGAACACCCGTATGTTGAAGCAACAATCAAAGGAACTAAGGTAAATGTCGTTCCGTGCTATGATGTAAAAAAAGGACAATGGCAAAGTGCTGCAGATAGATCTCCATTTCATACAAAATTCATGTTAGAATCATTAACAGGTGCAATGAAAGATGAAGTTAGACTTCTCAAAAGCTTTCTAAGCAACAACAAAATCTATGGCTCTGAGATTGCAAAACAAGGGATTAGTGGATATGTAACAGAAGTTCTAATATTATATTATGGAAGTTTCCAAGACGTCATAAAAGCTATTGCAAAGCTAAAGAAAAACCAGATCATAGGAAAACCAACTAAATCGTTTGATACCTCAATAATTATTATTGATCCAATTGACAGCAATAGAAACCTTGGTGCTGCAATTTCAAACGAAAATGTTGGGAAGTTTATTATTGCGTCAAGAGCATTTCAGAAAAAACCTTCAATATCTTTTTTTAAATCACTACCAAGACCAAAAATTTTCAAGAAAAATTTAGAAAATACTATTGCGGTCCAATTTAACTATAAACCAAGAAGTCCTGATATAATATGGGGCCAGATTAAAAGAGCTGCAAGTTCATTAGTAGTACAAATGGAACTTGGCGGATTCCAAGTTTTAAGATATGCGGGAGTAATAGATGAGAAAAATGAAGCCTATTTGCTTTTTCTTATACAGGCTTTAAAGATTGAAGAGAATTTCCTTAGAGAAGGACCTGATATCTTTTTTGAGGTAGAATCTGAGACATACATTACAAAAAATTCTAAAAATAATATGATGTGGATTGGTTCTAATAGAAAGATCTTATCATTACAAAAACGCCGACAAAATGATGTTAGTTTATTTTTAAATGATTTATTGAAAAATCATCTTAACAAATCAGGAATACCAAAGGGATTAAAGGCAGATATCAAAAAAAAATTCAAGATCATTCCTGCTAAAAAAGTAACAGGAAAATGCATTAAAGAGGCAGTTGCAGAACTTGTCTCAACTGATGCAACAATCCTTTCTTTCAATTAGTAAACTATCTGAAAAACCATATGCAATAATCATAGGATATCCAAAGGCTACAAAAAGACAGGTGGAATTAAGAATAGCTCAAATGAAGAAGCTTGGAATTAATAGTATTTCCTTTCAGGGTGATTTGAAATTAGGTTCGATTAACGTTTTGGGAAAAGGATATGTTGGAATTGTAGTATTAGCAAAAAAACAAAAGAAGAAAGTTGCAGTTAAGATACGTCGTACTGATTCACAAAGAAAAGAAATGCAAAGTGAAGCAAAATTACTAAAAATAGCAAATTCTGTAGGAGTGGGACCTCGTCTGATGGATGGCAGTAAAAATCTTATGATTATGGAATATTTGGATGGTAAAAAAATAGGAATGTGGATAAAAGAACTAAAAGGAAAAGGAAGTGTTTCTAAATTAAAATCTATAATAAGAAAGACTTTAGAAGATTGTTATAATCTTGATAGGATTGGATTAGATCATGGTGAATTAAGTAGTATAGCAAAACATGTTATCATAGGAAAATCAAAAACTACGATAATCGATTTTGAAAGTGCAAGTACAAAAAGAAGAGCTTCAAATGTCACTTCAGCAACACAGGGAATTTTCATAGGTTCAGGCATATCAAAATCCATTCGAAAAATCTACAATATACCATCAAAGAATAAGATGATTAAAGTATTAAGAAATTACAAATATAATCCAACTAGGGAAAGTTTTGATAAGATTCTAAAAGTGTTAAAATTGTAAAGTTATGATAGATAAAAAAGCCATTAAGTTTTTAAAAAAAGATCCAAAATTTGCAAAAATCATCATGCAGGTAGGAGATTATAATGTAAAGATAACAAAAAACCGCTATCAATCATTAGTGGAAGCAATAATTTCACAGCAATTATCTGGTTCTGCTGCAAATTCTATTACAAAAAAATTTAGGAAATTATACAAATCAAAATTTCCAAAACCAAGAGATATAATCAAAACATCAGATTCAAAACTTCGTACAACAGGATTATCAAAAATGAAAATTGTATACATTAAGGAATTATCAAAAAAAATTGAATCAAAAGAGCTGAATATGAGAAAAATTTCTACCCAAAGTAATGAACAAGTAATTGAAGTTCTAACTGACGTGAAAGGAATTGGTAGATGGACAGCTGAAATGTTTTTAATTTTTTCGCTTGGTAGATTGGATATTTTACCAGTTGGGGACTTAGGACTAAAAAAAGGAATACAATCAATGTATTCTTTAAAGGAGCTGCCAGAAAAGGAGCAAATTGAGCAGTTAGCAGAATCCTGGAAACCCTATAGGACAGTTGCAACTTGGTACCTTTGGAAGAGCTTACAAAAATTTGATACAATTGGATAACTAGTAATGATATAATGGGACCGGCAGGATTTGAACCTGCGACCTCCAGCACCCCAGGCTGGCATCATAACCAAACTAGACGACGGCCCCTCATGTTTGAAGCAAATAGTGAAATTATTAAATCGTGGGATTAGATAATTAACTTAGTTGAAAATTTGTTCAATATGTCATAAAATTTCAGGAACTGAAGAGGATCACCTAGATTGTAAAGAAATGAGACGAGTTGAATTAGAAGCTGATGATGTTAAAGAAAAACTTCCAGAGAAACTAGACATGGCAAAAAACGCAGATAATCTGAATTCAGATATTAAAGCTGTGTTAAATCATATGACAAGAGAAAAAGAAAAAAGATTAGAATAATATTTCTTGTTATTATCTTTCTTGAGTTGTTGGTCTTATTAGCACTTCATTGATGTTTACATGACTTGGTGCCTCAACTGCAAATAATATTGCATTAGCAATGTCTTCTGCATTTAGTGAATTCATTTTCTTAGAAGTTTCAACAAAACTTTGTAGTGATTCATCGGTTATGGTGTTAGTAAGTTCAGTTGATACAACTCCAGGTTCAATACAAGTCACTCTAATGTTTGATCTAGTGCTAAATTCTTGCCTTAATCCCTCACTAAATGCGGTTACAGCATGTTTGGTGGCACAGTAAACACTCCCAGAAGGAAAAACGATTCTGCCTGCCACCGATGAGATATTTATGATGTGTCCGGATTTTTTTGCATGCATATGTGGAATTACTGCAGCAGTACAATACAGTACACCTTTTATGTTAACATCAATCATTTGATCCCATTCATCTATCTTCAGATTTTTAATAAAACTGAGAGGCATTAACCCTGCATTATTAACCAAAATATCAACCCCGCCCCATTTTTTTATAGTTGCATCTACAAATGAATTACAATCTGATTTTTTAGTAACATCTAATTTTTGAGAAAATGCTTCTCCACCATTTTGTCTAATTTCATTTTCAAGTTCTAATAGCTTATCAATTCGTCGTGCCCCAATTGCTACTTTTGCACCTGACTTTGAAAGTGTTAAAGCAGTTGCATAACCAATTCCGCTGCTTGCTCCAGTTACAATGGCGACTTTGTCTTTAATCATATCAAAAATCTACTAATAGAAACTCAAATTGAACATTGTAAAAATGTTTTCAAATAACTTGTAATTTTTCATTTTATAAATAAATCCGGAAGATGATTTATTAGAACAATATCCTTAGCTAAGTAATGAAACCTGCAAATTGCGCTTATTGTGGTGATCTTCAAGATATGCCTTTTCAGTGTAACTATTGTAAAGATCCATTTTGTGCTGAACATAGGTTGCCTGAAGACCATAGATGTGTTAAATTAACTCAAATTAGGGCTAAAAAATTTGGCCAAAGTGGCGTAGTTAGGGATGGGGGAAGAAACAAAGGAAGTTTTTTTAAAAGATTGTTTAGGAAACCTAAGAATTAGCTTTTCTAGTAAATTGATTTACCAGGATAAATTTTTGCTCTGCGGGCTTGATAGAATAATGCAATTGCTAATGCAGCTAAAACAATTGATGTTAACCAGTGAGCTGTAATCAGAGTAACATAAGCAATTGCAAATCCAATTGATACAAATCCTTGAATAGTTAATTTTATCCAAGATGAAATTTTAATTGCCCTGCTAATCATTTCGACTATGAAAAGGCCCCCTACAGGATAGATAGTCAATAATAGGAAATCGATTACATCTACATCAAGATGTGACATTTTTTCTCAACATATCTCTAAAACTAATCTAATTTCTACCTAGTCTTCCCAGCGAATTTTTGTTGCAATATTTTTTGATATTAATGCCTGAGCGTTTTCGTATGGAATAGTTGCTACATCTTCTGCTTTAAATGGACCATATTTGGCTAAATCTGCGCCTATCATCTGATCCATTTCCTTTAAAAATCGAACAACAGTTGACTTGGTCTTGTGTTTAGTTGCAACAGAATCGAGAAGCTTAGATTTTCCATTTAAAGTACTAGACAGGATAATATCGATTCTTTCATTTCTTTCTTCATTAGCATCAAGAATGAATTTTTCTTCGTCAAGTAAATTGGAATAATCAATCTTATTTGTTTTTGTAGCCTTTTCTAGTCTAATTTTCAAAAGTAATGATGTAAGATCTGTTATCATGTTAACTAGAGCATCTTTGACTTTTGCTTCTACTCCATCATATTCTTCACTCTTAAGCTTGCCAACAAAATCTGAAATTGAAACGTAAAGTTCTGTAGAAACTTCTTGGACAGTATCATTTTCAGTTTCACGTAACAAAATCGAATACAATGAATTGGCATCAATTTTTTTTGATTCAGACATTCTTTCACATCCAACAATCCTTAAATGACGGATCTTTTTTGTTAGCTTGAAGGTATAAAATTGCCATATAAAGTGATTGGTGGAAAGGCAACTCAGATACGTTATTCAGCAGATGAAGTTTTTGCAAAGATAAAACATGATCAGATTAAGTTTATTGATTTACAGTTTTCAAGTCTTACTGGAAAATTTCATCACACTACAATTTCAGCTGATACTTTTACCCATGATCAGATGGAAGATGGTCTTCCTAAGCTTGATGGATCATCAATTATTGGATTTACCAGTATAGATGATTCTGATCTAGTGCTAAAACCGGATCCAAGTTCCTATGCTTCGATACCATGGATGGTTGAACATAAGACAGCACGTCTATTATGTGATGTTTACTGGGGTTTTGGGAGGGGAAGATTAGAACGAGATCCTAGGGGAATTGCGCAAAAAGCAGAGGAATATCTCAAAACTCAAGGATTTGATTATAGTGCATGGGGTCCAGAAGTAGAGTTTTTTGTGTTTGACAAAATTCATTGGGATGTATTAACACCATACAAAGGTCAGTCTTATTCTATTGAATCAAAAGAAGCACCTTGGAGCCAAGATGGAACTGGTTATCCTATGGGACTTCAAGAAGGATATTACCCAAGTACACCTTCTGATACACTTGCACCATTTAGAAACGAATGTGTTGATGTACTGAATGAACATTTTGGAATTTTATGTGATAATCATCATCATGAAGTAGCAACTGCAGGCCAGTGTGAAATTGATATAAGATATGATTACTTGACAAATGCTGCGGACGCTACTCAGACATACAAATACGTTATTCGAAATATTGCGCAAAAATTTGGTAAGGTCGCAACTATGATGCCAAAACCAATTTCAATGGATGCTGGTTCAGGAATGCATACAAATGTGAGTCTTTGGAAAAATAATAATAACTTATTTTTTGACAAAGACGAAAAAGATGAACTTAGTCAGACTGGCCGGTACTTTTGTGGTGGCATACTTAATCATGCAAGGGCCTTGGTTGCCATTTCCAATCCAACAACAAATTCCTACCACAGACTTGTTCCAGGTTATGAAGCTCCTGCATATATCGCATGGAGTGGAAGTAATAGATCAGCCATTATTAGAGTTCCCCAGCATTTTAAAGGTGAAAAATACTCTTACCTAAAAAGATTAGAGTTTAGAGCACCAGATCCAGCATCAAATCCATATCTTGTTTTCTCGGCGGTCTTGGCAGCAGGACTAGATGGGCTAAAGAAAAAAACTGATCCAGGTGAACAAGTGCGTGAAGATATTTTTAAAATGACAAAAACAGAACGTAAAGAGAGGGGGATTGGTTTTTTACCAGCTAACTTAGGCGAGGCACTTGATTCGCTTGAAAGCGATAGAAAATTCCTTAATCCCATTTTTACAAATGATGTAATTGATAAAATAATTGAGTTAGAAAGAAGGGATCAACGAGAGATTTCGATTAGACCTCATCCTCATGAATTTTATCTGTATTTTGATGTATAGTAAAACTAGACTCTACCAGTAAACTGTAGGATATATGCAAAGGAAATAGCTATTAATCCAAAACCTCCACCAAGGTATATTCCACGTTTATTTTCAGAAGTTGCAGCTTTGTACACTAAGACTGTCCCTGCTAGTCCTATGAACAAAATTATGACTCCAAAAATTACTGGATCAAATGAGGTTCCAGTGATAAGAGGGTGAAAGAAACCTGAGAGTAATGCAAAAAAGAATATCAAATAGATATATTTTGCCCCGGTTAATGCTTTTGAAGTAATCTTACTCATT
>Ga0209541_10001172_pt1 | contig 52442 bp, 53 predicted proteins | sample RifCSPlowO2_01_FD_184027 | JGI IMG/M metagenome (GOLD analysis project Ga0209541, IMG submission 184027) | Groundwater microbial communities from Rifle, Colorado - Rifle CSP2_plank lowO2_0.1 (SPAdes) (version 2) | ecosystem: Environmental > Aquatic > Deep subsurface > Groundwater | place... | reverse complement strand
TCTCGTTCTAGAAAAGTAACGTTTTATATCCTTTGAATCAAGAGAAGTTACAACTTCATCATCCTCTTTCCAATCAAGAGAAGTTACAACTTCATCATCCTCTTTCCAGTCCAGATCATTACCGCTATAATAAACATCATTAATATTATATAAAAAAGGTTTCATAGAATTATATAAGTTAAAAAAATTTAAAAACTTAACTAAATTTTCATAGCCACTTCTTTCAAAAGCGAAATGTACTTATTCCTCATCTCAATATCCCTTAAAAGTGATTCTAAACCCTCCACGTACGAATAAACATCTTTTTTTCCTTCTAAATTGTCTATTGCTATGCTATATTCTTTAAAATGTGTTAGTAACAAAGCTTTTTTATTTAACTTTCTTATAGCATCATCTGAGTTATTCTGAGCCTTTCTTAGACCTAATATATTTTCTGGAGTAATATCCTCTATTTTCAATTTTTTAGGATGTTGTTTAGATTCTTGTTCTTTTATATCCTTATATACTTGTAAAAGATTTGCAAATATATTATTGATATATATATTTAAAACACTAAGTAAAGTTTTAATTTCTTTTAAATCCTTTAATCCAGTTTCTTCTTGTAGCTTTTTTATTGTTATGCTTTTTGACATACAAATGAAAAATAATTTAACTATATAAATATTTTTACACTGTTTGACAATCTTGCCTAAAACTATGTTCATTCCAGAATACTTTCAAAGATTCTTGCATTATTTCTATTTATTCAAAATAATGTGATATTGAAACAATAAAATATTTAAGGATAATTGGGTTTAATTTATTATGAATGATGTACTTGTAGGAATTGAATGTCATGTGGAATTAAATACTAAGAGTAAGTTATTTTGTGGATGTTCATCTAAAGGGGAAATACCAAATAGTTCTTGTTGTCCTGTTTGTTTAGGTATGCCTGGCTCTAAACCTGTGTTAAACGAAAAAGCATTAGAGTATGCACTAAAGTTATGTTTAGCATTTGGTTGTAAGATCGATAAAGAATTAATTTTTTCTAGAAAAATTTATTTTTACCCTGATATGTCTAAAAATTATCAGATTACTCAATATGAAAATCCATTGGGTATAGCTGGTGAGGTGGAGATTTTAGGCAAGAAGATTAGAATTAGAAGAATACATATGGAGGAGGATCCAGCAGCTTTAATTCATGAAAAAAATAATGTTTTAGTAGATTATAATAGATCTGGCCATGCCTTATGTGAGATTGTTACAGAGCCAGATATGCATTCAGCAGAAGAGGCTAGGTTATTTATGAGGTATTTATTAACAGTATTAAAATATTTACAGATTTATGATGTTAAAGAAGGAATTGTTAAGGCTGATTTAAATGTAAATATTGCTGGCTGTTCAAGAGTTGAAATAAAAAATGTCTCAGGTTTTAAGGATATTCAAAGGGCAATAGAATATGAAATTACAAGACAAAAAAAATTATTAAATGACGGTGAACCAATTGTTAAACAAGAAACTAGAGGATGGGATGGAAGTAAAACTAATTTTCAAAGATATAAAGAACAAGAAGATGATTATGGTTATATCTTTGATACTGATCTAGTACCCGTTGAGACTGCTAAATATCTCAAGGGGCTTAAACTACCGGAATTGCCAAAAGAGAAAAAATTAAAATATGTAAAACAGGGTTTGAAGTTAGATGATGCTGAGGTTATTGCAGATGATTATGAATTAGCTGAATTATATGAATCTATAAAAGTAATGGATAGATTATTTTTGTCAAAGTGGATTAGGAGAGAGGTTCCAAGGGTTTTAAATTATACAAAAAAGAGTTTAGACGAAACTTTTATTGCTAATCATTTAGGGAAGATTATTAATTTAATTTTGAATAAAAAAATTACAGAAAGGGTTGGACAAAAATTAATGGAATTATTAAGTGAAAAAGATTTAGATATAGAAAATTATATTAAAGAACATGATTTAAGTTCTTTAGCTAATGAAAATGAATTAATTATAGTTTGTAAAGATGCTATTAAAAATAATAAACAAATCATTCAACAATATAAGTCTGGGAATGAGAAATCTATGAATTTTTTAGTAGGAATAGTTATGAAGGAAACTAGAGGGAGGGCAGACCCTAAAAGAATTAGGGAGATTATATTCAGTTTAATTTAGAATTCTTTTTATATAAGTTTTATTTTTGTTTTTTATGGCTTTTAGAATAGCTAATGTAAGTAATACAATTGATAGATTATATATGGTTGAGTTGTATACTGCTAGTAATGGTTATCAATTAATTTGGTTTCCGAGGAATAATGTTTTGTTAGCTAAATACCTCTCTTTTAGCACCCCTTTTATTGATTTGGAATTAGAAGTTACGAATGCTTCTATGTTTCAGCTTTTATATTTTGAAAATGATGAATTAGGTTTAATAAACACCTTAGAAGAAAAATTAGGATGATTTTTTTAATATTAATATTATTCCTATTATATTAAATATATCTGCTAGATTAAAGATTGGCCAAATCCAGATTTGAATAAAATCAATAACATACCCATATTGAAGTCTATTTATTAGGTTTCCTGTTGCGCCTGCTAGAATAAATGTTATTCCTAATTGGTATTTTTTTTCTTTAATAAAAAAGTTAATTAAAATTATTATTATTATCATTGAAAGGGTTATTAGTAGGAAATTTTGATTATTTAGAAGTGAGAAGGCTATACCAGTATTTTGAGAATAATTTAATAAGAAATATTTGTTTATTGCTATCTCTTTGTTGATTATTAAGTATTTAGTAGTAAGATCAATTATTAATAGTGGAAAAAAGAGAAAAATATATTTTTTCATAGGGAATATTAGTAAATTTTAAATATAAACTTTGTGTAATATGTATATGGATTTACCTAATTGGAGTGAGGTACAAGAGAGTATTGAGAAAAGTAGTGATCCAAAAAAGGCTATAAAGGTTTATTTATTAGATGATAATTTTAAGGAATATTATTCAAAGTTAAATAGATTGTTAGTTAAAGAGATTAAGAAAAAAATATGTTGTAAAAAATATATGATTTATGATTCTATTGGAGAGGGTTTGGAACCTATTTATTTTTGGTTATTAGATTTTATGCAGGATAAAGGTGCTTTGGGATTAGCAGGTTTGAGTGGAAAAGAGGGTATTACAAAGGTAGAAGAGGGTTTTGAGGCATCTGTTGCAGGCGGTTATTTTGGAGAAATGGGTGTCAGACGAACACAAATGGAAGCTAAGACTATGGAATATTTAGGGGCTATTAATCAGGTAATTAAATCTATTTTGAATTTAATTTATGATTTGAAAGAGTTTGAATTATTGTTAAAACCGTACGATGAAATAAAGAGTGAAGATAATTCTCTTATTGAGAATGGACGATATTCTTTAAAGGGTAGATGGATGGATAATGTAGATGTGAAAAAGGGAAGGGGAAGTATTAATGGGATGGCTCAAGAGTTGCAATTTATTACTTTGAGAGATGCATTTTTTTATGTTAATACTAGTAAAGATGCTGATAATTTAGATTTAAATGATCGAGTTAAAAGAGTTTTAAAAAACAAATTAGGAGAATTTGAAAGGTGGGTTGAGGTAAGTGAGAAAGAGTTAAGGAAAAGATTTAATGTAGAAAAGAGCTATTTAAAATCGCAATATGGTACTTTTAAATTATACTCTTCTTGGGTAATGCCTTACTTAAGGGCTGCTGAAAAATTAAAAATGAAGGAATTTAATAGAGCAGATGTTGTAAACGCTTTTAGTAATTTATATATGGAGTTAAGTTTATATGGTGTAAAAGAAATTTTTATGACTGAATTAAGTCATATTTATGAAAAGATGGATTTAGATAGGAAATATTATGCGGTATTAGAGATAAATATTAAATTTAGATCATTACCTCAACTAGCTCAAGGCCAGGGTGGAAGGCATTATATAGAGGGGGGGAGGGTAGATATTCTTTATAATGGATATTCTGTGGATGATATAGAGTTACATGCTTTAGATAGTGTAGATACTAACGAAATGTTGGAATTAATTGAAAAATATCTTGGAACTGGTTTGCAGGATTTAGAAGAAGATATTAATACATTTATTAATCCAATTAAAGAAAAAAAAGAAGCAAATATTGAAAAGAAAAAGGTAAAATTTGAGAACCCTTTAGTTTATGTTTGGAAGGGGTTTGTTGAGGGTTTTGGTTCTCCAGTTAAATTAGTTAAAAAAGAAATAAAAAAATTAACAAGTACAGAGGGTCTTGAAAATTTTCCTGATATTTATATTGATAGTTCTATGAGAACGCTTGTAGAAAAAGTAGCTACTGACCTCTGTACTTTAATTTATAATACGTATAAAGATGCGCATGGAATGATTAAACCATAATTATTGCCCCGTCCGGGATTTGAACCCGAGTTCCAGCCTCGAAAGGGCTGAGTGATTGACCGGACTACACTAACGGGGCCTAATTTTAGAGACTGAGAATTTATTTATAAATGTTTGGTTTTAAAAAAGTCAGTAACATTTTTAAACTACTTGAATCTTCAAAGTTTAATGAAAATTCAGCAAATAGAGATGTTTTATAGGGAGAAATATAAAATCTTAATGTTTATTCCTATTATTTTTTTAGTTTTATCTTTATTGTTTTTAGGTATAAAATATGTTAATACAGGTTCAGTTTTTGAAAAGGATGTTTCTTTAAAAGGCGGTATTACTGCTAGTGTTTATACAGATAGGATTGTTGATTCTATTGAATTATCAGAGGGATTAGGTGTAGAAATAGATTTCAGGCAACTAACTGATTTAACTAATGGACAGAATTTAGGATTTATTATTGAGGTTTCTGATTTAACTGCTGATGAATTAAAATTGGGATTAGACGGTATTTTAGGTATTGAATTAAATTCTCAAAATTATAGTGTAGAGGAAACAGATCCTAAATTAGGAGATTTATTTTTTAAACAACTATTGATTGCAATCTTGATTGCGTTTGTTTTAATGGCAATTTCTGTATTTTTAACATTCAGAACATTTATTCCATCTTTGGCTGTTGTATTTTCTGCTTTAACAGATTTAACAATTACTCTAGCAATTATAAATTTGTTGGGAATTAAATTATCTACTGCTGGTATTGTGGCTTTTTTGTTGGTTATTGGTTACTCTGTAGATACTGATATATTAATGACCTCAAGGATGTTAAGAGAGAAAACTGGTACTTATTTTCAGAGGTTAAAAACTTCAATAAAAACAGGTTTAACAATGATAGGAACTACTGTTGTTGCTTTGTTAATGGGTTATATTTTTGGAACTTCTTTAGTTTTTAAACAAATGTTTTTGATAATTATTATTGCTTTAATTGTAGATGTATTTTCAACCTATTTTACTAATGCTGGGCTATTAATGAATTATTGCAAGAAGAAGGGAATAGAATGATTAAAGAAGTATTAAAACAATGGCGAGTTATTGTTTTAATACTTTGTTTATTTTTTTCTTTTTTAGCTATTGGTTTTAATTTGGATACTTCTGGAGTTGCTATTGCTTCTGTAGAAGAAGGTACTATTGCTCAGCTAGCAGGTATGCAAGGCCCAGCTCAAAATCTTAATTTAATCAAAAGAGAAAGAATTTTAAGTGTAAATAACAATTTAATCAATAATATTGATGATTATTCTAATCTTATTAGAAATTTAGGTAATATTACTACAATTAATATTCAAACTGATAAGGGTAATTATTTGCTAATTAATGATTTAAATAATACGTTAGGAATCGAGGTAAAAGAGGTTGCTAGTTCAAATATTAGGAAGGGTTTAGATTTACAAGGGGGGACTAGGGTTTTATTGGAGCCTATTGAAGCAGTAACTGATAATGATCTTAAGGATATTGTGGATGTTATGACTAGTAGATTAAATGTTTATGGTTTAAGTGATTTGAGTATTAGAGCTGCTTCTGATTTAGAAGGAAATAAATATATTTCTGTTGAGATCGCTGGTGCAACTAAGGAAGAGGTTAAGGACTTAGTTGCTAAACAGGGAAAGTTTGAGGCTAAAATAGGAGAGGATATAGTTTTTGTTGGTGGCCAAGAAGATGTTACTTTTGTATGCAGGCATGATGGTACTTGTTCAAGAATAGTTGATTGTGTTGAGGTCCAGGTTGGGAGTTATAGTTGTAAGTTTGAATTTGAGATCTCTTTAAGTGATGGGGCTGCTAAAAGGCATGCACAAATTACTAATGATTTAAGTATTAATCTATCTCAGGGAATAGGTAGTTATTTAGAAAGGCCATTAGATTTATATTTAGATGATAGGTTAGTTGATAGTTTATTAATTTCTTCTGATTTAAAGGGCCAGGAGGCTACTAGAATTTCTATTAGTGGTCCTGGTTTGGGGATAACTATGCAAGATGCTATAGATGATGCTGTATTCAACAGAAATAAATTACAAACGGTTTTAATAACAGGTTCATTGCCTACACAAATGGAGATAATAAAGTTAGATTCTATCTCTCCACTTTTGGGAGAGGAATTTTTAAGAAATTCGTGGGTTGTTGGTTTATTAGCTTTATTAGGAGTAGTGTTTGTTATTTTTATTAGATATAGAAACTTAAAAATTATAATTCCTATGGTTATTACTATACTTAGTGAAATTTTTATAATACTTGGATTAGCTGCTTTGTTTAAATATAACCTAGATTTGGCAGCTATTGCTGGTTTGATTGCTGCTGTTGGTACAGGGGTTGATGATCAGATTGTTTTGGTTGATCAGGTAAGAAATAAACTTGTTAAAAGGGAAGATAGTGTAAAGAAAGCCTTCTTTATTATTTTTGCAGCATTTGCTGCTACTGTTGCTGCTATGTTACCTTTATTTTGGGCAGGTGCTGGTTTGTTGACTGGTTTTGCTTTAGTAACAATTGCCGGAGTAACAATTGGGGTGTTTATTACAAGACCAGCTTTTGCAGCGATAATTAAGATTTTATTGAAAGACTAGTATTTTTTGTTGTATATAATAAAGAACATATATATTATATAAGAATAAGGAATATAAATCTTCTGTTATAATAAAAAATATGAAGGTTTTAGATAGAAGGGGTTTTATTAATCTTTGTTGGGATGCTGTTTTGGGGTTTAGTTTTTTAAATCTTCTTCATTGTGTTTTTACTAGAGAAGACGAACTATATAAAGAAATAAATTCAGATGGTCAGGCTGTTGATCCAAGATTAATAATTGAGGCAGGAATTAGGGATGAATATGCTAGAACATTTGTTAGAGATAATTTATCTAAGCATTTAAATGGAGATTTTTCTTTGGAAAATATTTTAGTTGCTTTATGTAGATTAAATTCTGAAGGGGTTAGTAAGGTTGTTAGGGGTTATAGATTAAATTATGGAGAATATTTGAAGTTAAATAGGTATGGTTGTTGTGCAGATACGAGTATTGCTGTTGCTACTGCTGCTGAAATCGCTAGAGATAATTCTTTTCCTGGATATGAATTTGAACAGATAAGGAATGTTTTAACTGGTGGGGAAATGGGGGTTTTAGGAATGTTAAAGTGGGATACAATAGAGGATCATGCCCTAAATGTTTATGTTAAATCCAAAAATCTTAAGATTTTAGATATGCAAGAAAATAATCCTTTTGTTTTAGGGAATTTTGAGGATTGTTTAGGGAATCTGTGTCTTAATGGTAAAACAGCCTTTGTTTATTATTCTAGAAATAGAGTTTATAAGTTGTTAGAATCTTTAGAAGGAAGGAGATATCTTCTTAATGCCATGTAATTTCTATTTGATCTGTTCTTTGTGATGGATAGATATCTATATTTTTTGTTTTATATCCCTCTAGGTTATACATTTTTTCTGCTGTTAGAGCAATCATTGCAGCATTATCTGTTAAGTATTGGTTTTCTAATATAAAGAATTTAGCATTTCTTTGTTTACACATTTTTAAACACATCTCTTGTAGTCTTTTGTTACAAGCTACTCCTCCACCTAGTAGTAATTCTTTTTTATTACAATGTGCCATTGCTCTTTCAGTTACTTCAGTAATCATACTAAATACAGTTTCTTGTAATGAATAACATAGATTTTCAATATTCTCTATTTTGATTTTTGAAATAATATTTGTTTGAATTCCAGATAGAGAAAAATCCATACCTTTTATATTGTATGGTAATTCTATATATTTATTTGATTTTTTTGCTAGTTCTTCTATTTTAGGACCACCTGGAAATCCTAGATCTAGTTTTCTTGCAATAGTATCAATAAAGTTTCCTACTCCTAGATCAAGTGTTTCTCCAAAAATCCTATATTTTTTTCCTTCATAAGCAATTATTTGTGTATTAGCCCCAGAAACATAGAGTAAAACAGGATCTTTTGCATTTGTTAGTGATCTTCCAATTTCTAAATGAGCTATACAATGATTTACTCCTATTAGTGGAACATTAAGTTTTTTGGATAATTTTTTTGCAAAATTTAAACCAACCAATAAACAAGGAGCTAGCCCAGGAGCATTAGAAATACCAATAAGCTCAATATCTTTTACCTTTAGTTTAGATCTTTCTAAGGCTTGTTTTAATAGTTTTTCTTTTATTTTTTCATGGTGTTCTGCAACTTTATTAGGAATTAATCCCCCTTTTTTTGTAGTAAATACTTTTTTTAAATTGCATAATATTTTTTTGTTTTTTATTATGGCTATCCCAAAGGTATGTGCTGTTGATTCAATTCCTAGAATTATCATCTGTAATTATTATAGGGAAACTTTTTATAAGTATTTATTATATTTAGTTATATGAACTATAGATTGATTCTTAAGAAAATAAAACCAACCAAATTAGAAGGATTTATTTTAAACTTAAAGGTTAAATCTTTTGTTAATAAATTACAAAAGGGAATTAATGCAGAGGTAGTTTTAGGAGGGAGTGTTGCGAAGGGTACTTGGTTAATGGGTAATTATGATATAGATGTTTTTGTTAGGTTTAAGTTAAAGGGTGATTTAAGTGAAGATCTTTGGAAAATTTTAAAGGAAAGATTTAATAAAATAGAGAGAATTCATGGTAGTAGGGATTATTTTCAGGTTTTTTATAAAGGCTTGAATTTTGAAGTAGTTCCAGTTTTAAAGGTGAAGTGTTCTAAAGAGATAGAGAATATTACTGATATCTCTCCTTTACATGTTATTTGGGTAAAAAATAATATTAATGATTTAGAAGATGAAATAAGATTAGCAAAATCTTTTTGTAAAGCGCAAGAGGTTTATGGTGCTGAGACCTATAAAAAAGGGTTTTCTGGTTATGTAATTGAATTATTGGTTATTAAGTATAATGGTTTTGAGAATTTTTTGAAAAACGCGATTAATTGGAAAGAGGGGGAAATCATTAGTTTCTTTGATAAAAAGGTTGATTCTAAAAATATACCTCTTTTTCTTGCAGATCCAGTTCAGGCTAATAGGAATGCAGCAGCTGCTTTATCTTATGAAAAATTAAATAAATTCAAGAGTGTTGCTAGAGCATTTTTAAATAATAAATCTAAGAGATATTTTTTAAGAAAAAAAATATTATTAAAAGATGTTATTGATAATAATTTAGTCTTAAAAATATGGAATTTAAAGGGAAATATGGATATTGTCGGAACAAAACTTTTAAAATTTTTTGAGAGATTATCTAGTTTGTTAAAAGAAGAGGGGTTTTTTATTATTAATTCAGGTTGGAGTTGGGATGAGAAGAAAGAGGCTTTAATGTGGTTTTCAGTCAAGGTAAATATATTACCAAAATTTAAATTACATAAAGGACCACCTTTAGAGAATAAGTCTGATTGTTTGAAGTTTAGAGAAAAATATAAATTATATGAAATTAAGGAAAAGAATGGAAGATTATATGTGAATTTACCCAGAAAAGTACGATCTTTAAAGGAATTTATTGAACTGTGTCTAAAGAATGATGCTTATTTTTTAGAGAGAGTACAAAGTGTTAAGATTGTTAAAGGTTAATTAAAATTATTCTTTTACAGCTCAAGAAGCCGATGATTTATTTAACACTGCTTCTGTTAATATCTCTTTTAGATCACACGATCCTAAAAAACAGATGATATTAAGAAAAGACAGCTTTTATTAAATATCAGGCAAATTGTTATCATCCGCATCCGACTTAGAATCTAAATTAACCGAAATATTTATAAATCCTTTTAAGATATAAATTTAGAGGTGAATTAAGTTTCTGAGGTTGAAAGTTTATGGAACAATTATTAAAAACAGGTACTACTACTGTGGGTTTAGTATGTAAGGATGGAATTATTTTAGCTGCAGATAGAAAGGTTACTGCAGGTAATTATGTAATGGCTAGAGATTTTGAGAAGGTTATAATTATTAATGAAAATGTAGCTGTTACTACTGCAGGTTTGGTTTCAGATGTTCAATTATTGACCAAAGTTATTCGGGCACAAATTAAATTAGATGAATTAAGAAGGGGTAAATCTATAAAGATAAGTGAAGCTGCAAATTTATTAGCTAATTTAGTTTATACTAACATAAGAAAGATGAGTATGGTACAAGGAATTACTGGTTTTTTAGTTGGTGGAAGAGATAAAACCGGTTTTCATTTGTATTCTTTAGGAGTCGATGGATCTTTAACAAAATATAATAATTATTGTGCAGATGGAAGTGGTATGATGTTTGCTTTGGGTGTATTTGAGAGTGAATATAAGAATGGGATAAGTATAAATGAAGGCGCAGTATTAGTAGAAAAGGCTATAGTTGCTTCTTTACGGAGAGATACAGCTTCTGGAGCAGGTCTTGATGTAGTATCTATAACAAAAGATGGAAGTAAAAAGATAGTGTCAAAAAATTTGAATGAAAGATTGGAATAGGATTTTCTAATGGTAAAAATCTTGGATGAGGTAATAAAGCAATTACCTTCAAATATTAAAATAAGTGAAGCCTGTTTTGAAGGGGCAAATATAGTATTATATACTAAGAGTGAAGATTTTTTTTTAGATAATCAGGGAGTAATCAAAGGGATTGTTGATAATATTAAAAAAAGAGTTGAATTAAGAATAGATCCTAGTATGTGCATGGATCTTGAATTAGCTAAGGGTGTAATTGAAAAACTTGTGTCAAAAGATGCTGGAAATATTAGTATTATATTTGATCCTCAAAGGTCTGTAGTTATGATTGAGGCTGAAAGACCAGGTATGGTTATTGGCAAGAATGGAGAGATTCTAAAAGAGATTAAAAGAAAGACTTTATGGGTTCCAATTGTTAAGCGAATACCCCCAATTAGATCTCCATTATTAGAAAATATTAGACAGGTTTTATATGAAAATAGTGATTATAGGAGAAAATTTTTACATAAGGTTGGTAAAAGGATATATGATGGTTGGATCAGGGGTAAAAAGGATGAATGGGTTAGGATTAGTTTTTTAGGTGCCGCGAGAGAGGTTGGTAGAAGTTGTTATCTATTACAAACCCCTGAATCTAGGGTTTTATTAGATTGCGGGATTAATGTAGCTGCTACAAAAAAAGATGAGATGTTTCCTAAATTAGAGGCACCAGAGTTTGATCTAACACAATTGGATGCTGTTATTGTAAGTCATGCACATTTAGATCATGTTGGTGCTGTACCTTATTTATTTAAATATGGTTATAAGGGACCAGTTTATTTGACTGCTCCAACAAGAGATATTTCTGCTTTGTTATGTTTAGATTATATAGGTATTTCACATAAAGAGGGTAAAGATGGAATTTATAGTGCTTCAGATGTTAAAGAAATGATGAAGCATTGTATTTGGTTAGATTTTGAAGAGGTTACAGACATAACTCCGGATATTAGATTAACTTTTTATAATTCTGGACATAATTTGGGAAGTAGTCTAGTACATTTGCATATTGGAAATGGATTGCATAATTTTTTGTATTCTGGGGATTTTAATTATGAAGTTAGTAATCTATTAAGTTCTGCTTATACTAAATTTCCTAGATTAGAAACTGTTATGATGGAGGCTACTTATGGTACTCAGAGTATAAATGTTCCTTCAAGACGAGAGAGTGAAGAGCAGTTAGTTAGTATAATTAATGAAATAGTTGAACGAAAGGGAAAGATTTTAATGCCTGTTTTGGGGGTAGGTAGAAGTCAAGAGGTAATGTTAATTATAGAGAGAAATATGAGGGAGGGTAAGATTCCTACAATGCCAGTATATATTCAAGGGATGTTATGGGATGTTACTGCTTTACATACAGCTTATCCTGATTTTTTTAATGCGAAGGTAAGAAAGAGTATATTTCAAAGGGATCATAATCCTTTTTTAAGTGAAATCTTTAAGAAGGTTGGTAGCCAGAAGGAGATGAAAGAGGTTATTGAGGGTAAAGGACCTTATATTATTATGGCTACTTCTGGAATGTTGACTGGAGGGGCATCTTTAGAGTATTTTAAGGCATTTGCTGAGAATAAAAATAATGCTGTAGTTTTAACTTCTTACCAGGGTACTGGTTCTTTGGGCAGAAAATTAGAAGAGGGAGAAAAAGAAATAGTTTTTTCTGATGGAAAAAAACAAGAAATAGTTAATGTGTTATTGCGTGTGTATACAATCCAAGGTTTATCCGGGCACTCTAATTATAAGCAGTTAATTTCTTGGGTTTATAGATTAGATCCTAAACCAAAAAGAGTTATAGTTGTTCATGGAGAACAATCTAGATGTTTGGAATTAGCTTCAAGTATTTATCAATTAAATAAAATAGAAACTGTTGCTCCAAGATTGTTGGATTGTTTAAGATTAAAGTAAATTAAAAAATTTTTTTCTTTCTAAGATTTCTCTACCAGTTGTAATTTTTCCATAATTTTTACCAGAAGGTACACAATCTAGTAAAAATTGGTGATCAAGCGGACTAGTAATTCCTGGTTTATCTCTTAATACTCCTTTTCTTTTTGGTTTTGGTATTCTTATTGTAATCCCTTTATATTCCTCTGATTTAGGTTCTTCTATTAAAATTTCTGGTAGATTATATGTTATTCCTTCTTCAATTTTTGGAGTCGATGTTACTTTAGATTCTATGGTCGGTCCTACTATAATTGGTTGATATGTATTTTCTTTTTTATTGTCTCCCAATATTCCAATAGCGCTAAGACCTATTAAACCTGCAGTTACTAATCCTTTAATGTGTCTTAGGTACCATGGCTGAAAATTTTCTATTTCACTAGGTTGACCTATTACATAATCTCTAGCCCTATCATATAAACCTCTTACTTTGTTGCCCAATGTTTCCCTTGTAGGTTCAATAGACTCTAGGCTTTCTTCTAGATTTTTAGGCCTTAAAACAATTGTTTCCTCGTTATCCATAAATTCTATAGGTTCTACTACTATGGTTTCTTTTAAGTAAGGTTTACCTTTTGCGCTTGCAATAGCTTCATTCCATAAATTATCTTCTGCAACTCTTGTAAAATATTGTTCACATGCTTGTTCTCTTGCATTAAGGTTTTCTCTTAAACTTACTGTACGATTAAAATTATAAGGAATATGTGGTTTTCTTATATCTTTTTTTGATTTATTTCCATTATTATTTAAAAGATTATATCTGATAAATTCTCTTGATAATTGATTATATGCTTCTAATTCAGCTTTTTCATGGGTTGTTTCATAGTCGAGTTTAGCTTCATTCAAGCTATCTTTAAATTTATTTAATTCATCTTTAGCATTAAGCTCTGCTTGCCATCTAGCTAAAATTAATTCATTATGATTCAATATTTCATGTTTATTTCTTGGTATATTGGTTTTCATATTTGATTATCCTCTTTGATTATTATTCTTTATAATATATATTATAAGAACTAGTATTTAAATCTTTCGTTTTGTTATTACTATAAAGTAAAAAATTAAGCAAGATATTTGCTTTTAAAATTATTCCATCTGTTTTTTACATATTGACCTAAAACAACGCCTGGAACCCTTTGAGATTGATCTAAGAGACCTACCTCATCATTATAATGTGGTATTGGTCCATTAGGTAATCTTACTTTTCTAAGCTCACTTCCATCTTCTGAAGTTTCTCTTTCTATTCTAACTGGTGATAATTCATTTAATCCAGGTTCATAATCTATTCTTGGTCTACTAAAGAATGGAACTCCACCCACATAACCCTCTTCATCAACATATCCCCTTCTATCAATATCATATGTTTCTATTTCTGCTCCATCAACAGTTTTTCTTTTTTCAAATAATACTTTATATATGTAATTTTGTGGATCTATGTAATATCCTGTTTTTAAGGGTTTTTGTTTATATTCTCTTGGTTTAGCTTCAGGTACTTTTATTATTTTTACTTCTTTTAATTTGTCTTTTTTTTCAACTTCTATATGATCTGATGTATCTGGTAGATCAGGTATACTATCTATCTTTGCTCTATTTTTAACCCAATCAGGATTTTCTACTCTTGTAGTCTTTTTTGTATGAGGTTTATAACCAGTCATATCATTAATACATTTAATAGCCTGTGCATAATCTCTTTTTTCAGTATATAATTCTACTAAATATCCATTAGTACTATTAACAATATCTTGCCTATTTAACCTTGAAGCTTGTCTATTTTCAGCTTTTGTTGATCTAATTAATTGATCTAAATTATTTCTATAACCAACATGCGTTTTTTTCCCAGCTTGATCCATTCTATATTGTAATAAGTCAATTACTACACCACATTCAGTTTGACAATTACCAGAATAACTAGTAATGGGGGTTGGACTAGGACTTGTTTGATCCTCAGATCCAACAGCGTGTATAGGAGCTAATGTTCTTTCAATATTAGCTAATGCTCTTTGTTCTAATTCAGCTACTTTTACAACTATTGCTTTATCAGCCTCTGCATTTTGATTAAGCATAGCTTCTAAATTTTTAATTAATTTAGTTTGTTTATTATCAATTTCATTTTGAGTTTTAGCATATTTAGTTATGTCTGGACTTTGTTTCAATTGATCATAATGATCTAAAAGAGTTGCTTGTGTTTTAATTATATCACTCACTTGATCAGAACTTGTTCCAGTACCAATTTTAGCACCTACATATCCAGCAAAACCTGCTAGAGTTGCAATACTTAATATTTTTGCTACTGTATTTTCTCTTAATTTACCTAAAAAACCAGTTGGTTTTTTTGGCATTAAATCATAATATTCCCTTACTAAACCATCAGCAATAGCTTCTGCATGTTTAGCATCAGGATGAGTATCATATAAATTATTTATTTGTATTTGAGTAGTTGAAGGTAAAGCCTCCCACATATCTTGTTTCCCAGAATCGTTATGAATAAGATCTGAATATAAACCATTTGCCATTTTGTTTTTACCTCGCTTATTATTTTATAATATATTTGTTACTTAACAGTAAACGTAGTATGATACTACTATTTAAGTCTTTCGTGATATATAAGTAAATAATAGTCAAAGATATTATAAACATTTAGAGGCTTAAAATTATATTATGGAAATTATACACGGAATAAATATTGTTGGTTTTGGTCTTTTCATTAGGGAATTTAAATGTTTAGTTTTAGGGGATTTACATCTAGGATTAGAGGCTTCTTTAGGGGAAAGAGGTTATTTATTACCTAAGGCGAATTTTAGTAAATTAAAGAGATCTCTGGAAAATATAAAGGTTAATTATTCTGTTGAAAGGGTTATTTTTAATGGTGATATTAAACATGATTTTGGGACAATTAGCCATGAAGAATGGGATGATTGTCTAGAATTAATTGATTTTTTTAAGGATCAAGAAGTCATTTTAATTAAGGGAAATCATGATAAGATAACACAAATTATAGCAAAAAAACGAAATTTAATGGTAGTTGATTATTATAAATTAGGTAATATTTTAATTTGCCATGGAGATGTTATTATTGATCAAGAGGGGGATATAATAATTATAGGACATGAACATCCTGCAATTTCTTTTGTTGAAGGACCTAAAATTGAGTTATATAAATGTTTTTTAATAGGTAAATTTAGAGGGAAAGATTTGATTGTTATACCTAGTTTTTCTTATCTTAATATTGGAAGTGATGTTTTAAAATATGAAAGATTGAGTCCGTATCTACAAGAAGGTTTAGGAAATTTTGAGACTTTTGTTGTTTCTGATTCTGAAGAGGCGTTTTATTTTGGAAGAATTAAAGATATTTCTTAGGATAGATTATTTTAAAAATTTATATTTTAATTAAAATTAATGGTTGGTATTTTAGGAAGGAGAACAACTTATTTTGTTTCCCCTTGTTATGAATATGTTTATAGAAGCGATAATAGAGAAGTTAGAGAGTTGGCTTCAGTTGATATTCTTAAGCATTTTATTCCAGAATTTGTTCTTATGCCTAGGCGAGATGATAGAGCTGATTGGAGTTGTGTGGTACGTAGAGGTATTTATCAAGATAGTAGATATATACTTTATGAAATAGCTGATTTGGTTGTTTCTTCTGTTGCAATTGATGGATCTCTAGGGAATACTCGAAATAGTAATATTTACCGACGAATCTTTGAAATTACTTGTTCAGATGAACTAATGATTGGTTCTTTTTTAATAAAAAAATTTCGAGATCATGGGTATAAAGAAAGAAAAAATATTAAATTCCCTAAAAGGATTATTTAAATTTTGAATTGTTATATTCAATGAAAAAAATAGTTGTTATTATTCTAACGATAGCTTTTTTGTCTCGCAGCTCTTGCACGAGAATCATTAGGTTTACGTTGTTCTTTTAGACGTATATCTGATACAATAAGCATTCTGTCATAACTTAAAAATATACTTTTTAATTTTTTATTATATTCAATAAATGCTTTAGAGATAGCTACTCTTGAGGCATCAGTTTGGCCTTGAATTCCACCACCTTTAACATTAACAAAAATATCTACTTCTTTTCTAGTGTCACCAGCCAGATGTATTGGTTCCATTAGTCTTTCTTTGGCTAAAATAGGGGTTATGTTTTCAATTAATCTTTTATTAATTAAAATTTTACCTGTTCCTTTTAAGAGAGTAGCACGTGCTAAAGCACATTTTCTTCTTCCAATTGTTTGGATTGTTTTTTTTGTGCTCATATTTGTGATGCAATTTCTCCTATTTTTTGTTGTTTTAATGTTTTCAATCTAGATGCTTCTGCACTCTTAATGGTTTCTAATTTTAAGTTTTTTAGGTTTTCTGGAAGGCCTATGTAACATTTAACTCTCTCAAATGCTTTTCTTCCTCGTTCATCTTTATAGGGTAACATTCCCCTTATAGCTCTTCTTATTATTCTATCTGGTTGTTTAGGATATTTTGGACCATGATGTGGATCTCCTCTTTCACGTCTTTCTTTATAATGTGTAAAGACCATTTTTTTACTGCCTGATATTATCATTTGTTCACAATTTACAATTATTATTTCTTCTCCCATTAAGGCTTTTTTAGCTACTATAGTAGCCATTCTTCCTATGATTAGATTTTTTCCATCAATTATCATTTTATTATTCTTACTTTATTTCCTTTTGGATTCTTTTGTATTAGTTCTTTAATTGTAATTAGGTTTTTTCCTAATTTTTCTTTGGCTTGCATTGAAGCGTTAAATGTAGAGATATTTATTTTTTTTATTAATTTCCCTTCAGATAATACCTTACCAATAACTAGAGCAGTTTCTCCATCTCTAATGTATTTATTAATTTTAAAAATGTTAACTGGTTTTTTTGATCTCGCTGGTTTTTGTAGTTCTTTAGCTACTCTTTTCCATATTTTTACATTTTCTTTTTTAGATAATTTTTCTAGATTAACACACAATTCTTTTAATGTTTCATTAGTTGGTCCTTTCATTTTAATTTACTAAATTTTGTTTCAAGTTCAGTTAATTTTTCAGATAAAATATTAGCTGATTCTTTTAAAATAATTTCTGGAGGAAGTTGTCCCCATGGTTCTATTGTAATTATAAATTCTTTGTCACTTGCTGTTATTTCTATTTCACTATTTGAGGCTTCTGCACAATATTGACATAAAATACATTCTTCTTGATTTTTTACTTTTAATTCTTTATTTTTAACTTCAAATAGTTTTTTTGGACAAGATTTTGCAATTTCTTCAATATTTTTTGGATTTTTAATCTTAATCTTTGGAATACCTTTATAATATATTAAACAGGATGAGTATTTAGAATGTTGTTTGCCTTTTCCTAGGGTAATTATTCCTTCCATCTCTATTTCTTGTTCATCTAGTAATTTTACAATTGGAAGATTTTCATAGACGGGTTTAATTACTGGATCTTCTATTTTCATCTCAGAAGCCATTATTGTTCCTGGACCTATAGCTTTCAAAGTAAATTTAAGTTGACATTTAGCACAACCAGCAGCTTCACATGAACATTTTTCTGGTAGTTCATATGTTTCTAAATCTGTAATTAATGGTATTAAGCCAAGTCTATGAGATAAGATTTCATCAAAAAGGGCTGAACTGTTTTTCTTAATAGTTATATTTTTAACTGCAAGGGTTGGAACTTCAGCGAGGATCGTTCTTCTTAATGTATTAATAAATTCATGATCTATGTTTTTAATAGTAAAGATATGTTGTTCTTTATGTTTTCCTTGTTTTTTAATTTCCATTTATACTCTCCTTCCCCTTTTTCCACCTTTCTTTCTACAACCATCATGTGGGATTGGTGTTACTTCTTCTATAACCCCTATTCTGAATCCTGATCTTGAAAGTGCCCTTACAGCTGCGTTTGCTCCTGGTCCAACACTAGTAGGCCCATTTTGACCACCAGGAGCTCTTATCTTTATATGTAATGCATTAATACCCTTTTCTTTAGCTTGTTCAGCTACTATTTTTGCTGCTGTCATCGCTGCAGTTGGTGAAGACTCTAAACGATGTGCTTTGACAACCATACCCCCAGATGCTTTGGCTAATGTTTCTGTACCTGTTAAATCAGTTATGTGTATTATAGTGTTATTATAAGAGGAATAAATATGTGCAATACCCCATCTTTCTCTAAAAGTTTTTTTTGGGATTATATTTTCACTATTCATCTTTTACCTCTTCTGAACCTTCTTTTATTTCTTCTTTTTTAGATTTTTGAATTAGTTTTTGTATTTCAGGATGATCTTTATCATTATACTGAGAACTAGAGCTAAAACCTATTGTTGACTCTTCTTCTAAAGATATCATATAAGATGGAATTGTAATTTTTTTATTATTAACAATAATATGCCCATGAGAGATAAATTGTCTTGCTTGTTTTATTGTATTGGCTAGTTGTTTTTTGAAAACAAGGGTTTGTAATCTTCTGTTTAAAATATTTGTTATTGTTATTTCTAAAACATTTTCTAATTGACTCTCTGGTGTAATAAACCCATATTTAGTTAACTTATCTAATAGTTGTTTAGTTTCAATTTGGGCTTGTTTTTTTCTTTTATCTCTAATAAGGTTTTTTGCAAGTGACGCAAATTTTCTAGCCTTTGATTCAGATTTATATATTTCTGTTTTATTTTTTAAACCATATTGTTTAACCATTTCTCTTTCTTTATCTATTCTTTCTTTTTTCCATGGATGTAATGGTGTAGAATACTTTTTTTTAGATTTTTTAGGGTCTCCCATCTTTATTTAGTACCTTTTTTACTTTTTGCTACACCTACAGCTTTACCTTTTCTAAAGTGTGCCTTTGTTCTTTGACCCCTTACTGGTTGATTTAAAGAATGTCTTATTCCTTTATAAGATCTAATCCTTCTCATTTTCTTGATATCTGTTTCTTTAGTTAGTTTTAAATCAGCAGATGTAATATGTTTGTCAATACCTTCTTCTACATCTTTTCTTCTATTAAAAAGCCATTTTGGAATAGAATCATAGTTTAATATTAACTTTTCTAATCTTTGTATTTCTTCATCTGATAGTGTTCCTGTTATTTTGGTTGGTGGAATTTTGGTTGCATAACAGATTGCATTTGCAAAATTAAAGCCTACACCATGAATTTTTTGTAATGCCATAAGAATCTGTTTACTTCCTAATAGGTCTGTATTCCTAATTCTGACGAAGTGTTTTATGTTTTCTGCCATTTTATTTTGGCAACCTGTACATGTTAGCAGGTTATGTTATTTTGGACTAAGAAGAATATTTATAAAGGTTTCTGTGAATTTGTGTAAAAAGTAGCTTTTATGTATTAAGCCCAAGTTTTGTGTAAAAAGTGTATATTCTAAGACTAAATAAATTTTTAAGGTATATTTTAGTCATTTTTTGTATGAATAAATCTTATATCATAATTTTATTATTACTTTTTGTATTGGTGATAACTAATTGTGTAACACCAAAAGAATGTAATCAGTATGAAACTGATTTTTTAACTTGTAATACTCAATTAGCTTCAAGTAATTTACTTAATAAAGAATTTCAAGATAATTATAACATTTGCTCAGAAAATCTTGAAACTTGTCAAAAAGGTTTTATAAATTTAGGAAGTAATTATAATTCTTTATCTACTTTATTTAATGGAACAGCCTATGAGTTAATTATTTGTCAGAAAGATCTTACAAGTACAATAAAAGAAAGAGATCAATTAAAAATTAAATTAAACGCCTCCATTTTAGGGGGGATAGCTCTTTTAATTGAAATCATTTTATTAATTTTATCTAACTTTGTTGGTTCAATCTATCAAAAATTAGAAAAAAGATTTAGTCCATCTACACCTATACTTATTTTTTCAGTTATTTTTCTTATAACCATCATTATTGTATTGATTTATATCAATACTTAAGATGATTTCTTGTACGTATAATATAGACAAAGCACATATAAGCGACCTAATAAAATAACCAATAAAACCAATTAAATAATATATTTTTATTGTGATATAAATCCACAATAGCAAATAAACAAATTGAGCCATCTTTAAAATTAATATTCCATTTTTAATTTTTTTAAACATTTTTGCACCACCTATATATTTAAAAATAATTAGATTCTTCTAATTATTAAGAATAAGTTTACATAATTTAGAGGTGCGAAGTCTAAATTAAATTTTGATGATATATTTAGTATATATTCAATTAAATAATTTTTTATTTTTTCTTTAATTCCTTACCAATCAACTCTTCTAAAAACATAGAAACATCCTTTCCAATTTTAATACAATGAATCTTTAACTCTTTCCAAAGCTCAGGATCAATCTTAATACTCGTAGTTTTTCTCATTAATAGTATTAATTTATAGTATTATATAAATATGTATATATCGTAGTATATCAATATTTATAAAGAAGTATAGTATTATATAATACTATGAGGGGAGAATTAATAGAATCAAATTATAAGAATTTAACACGAGAAGAAAGAGGGAAATTAATAGCTCAAAAGTATAAAATAACCCAAAACAAAAATGGTGACTACAAAGTCGAAAATATTACGAAAAAACCAACGGAAGTTATTTAAAATGAAAAAGTTACACAAAAAATGTAAAGGGGAAAAGATGAGTGAACAAAAACTATTATTCGAAAAGAAAGAAAAAGAGTTTGTATCTTGGGACTTTAAAGAGGCAGATGTAAAAGAATTTACTCATTGTATGCACACATATCCTGCTGTGATGATCCCACAAATAGCAAGAAGATTGATTCATTTATACGGAAAAAATGCAAAAAATATTTTAGATCCGTTTATGGGTACTGGGACTTCTTTAGTTGAAGCTTCATTAACTCCCCAAATAGAAGAAGCTTATGGTTTTGATTTAAATCCTTTAGCCTTACTTATCTCAAAAGTAAAAACTACATCTATAAGTATTAATGTTTTAAAAGATAATTTAGATAATATAATTAAATCCAAAGAATATTATAGTTTGCCAAATTTTAAAAATATAGACTTTTGGTTTAAAAAAGAGATTATTGAAAAATTAGCTATAATAAAAACAGCAATTAATAAAATTGAAGATATTAATGTTAAAAACTTTTTTTTAGTTGTATTTTCTGAAACAGTTAGAAATGTTTCTAATACTAGAAGTAGTGAATTTAAGTTATATAGGATGACTAAAGAGAAGATAGATAAACATAATCCAGATGTATTTGAAGAATTTAATAAAATAGCTATAAGAAATATAAACGGAATGAGTGAATATATACCTGTAAAAAATCATACTAAAGTAAATACTTTATTATTGAGTTCCACAGATACATTGCCTATTAAAGAGAATAGCATTAATCTACTTGTTACATCGCCTCCTTATGGAGACAGTAGAACTACTGTAGCCTATGGTCAATTCTCTAGATTAGCTTTACAATGGTTGGGTTATGATAATGCAAATATTATAGATAAATCTCTTTTAGGAGGAATACCTAGTAAGAATATAGGAGTGTACATAAATTCTCAAACACTAGAAGAAGTAATAAGTACTATATCTCAAATAGATCCAAACCGAGCAAAAGAAGTATTGAGCTTCTTTGAAGATTTTGATAAATGTGTTATGCAAATAAATAGAGTTATGGCTAAAGATAGTTATATTTGTTTTGTAGTTGGAAATAGAACCGTAAAAGGAATAAATATACCTACGGATAAAATAATGACTGAAATGTTTATGGATGTAGATAATTATGAGCATATAATAACTTACACTAGAAATATACCTAATAAGAGAATGCCAAAAGTTAATTCACCAAGCAATAAAAAAGGAGAAAATGGAAGTACAATGACTAAAGAATTTATTTTTGTTCTTCATAAGATTTAGTTTCATCAAAAATAACTTCTTTGCTTGAATATAATTTATCTAAATGTAATCTACTTACTCTAAATCCTGGACCATGATCTCTGACAGTTCCGTTTTCTTTTATATGCATTCTAAATTCCCAAACAATTAATCCTTCTTTAAATAATCTTTCAAATGATGTTTCATTAAGTTTTTTTAATAAAATAGCTTTATTATATTTAAAATATTCTAAATTTCCTTCTTTTTTATTCTCTGCTAAAACTAAAAGTAAATTTTCATATAATTTTGTTCTTAATTTATCCATAAGTTCATTTATATTAAAATAAGAAACTATCCCAAAATCTTTATGGATTATGTTTAATCTTTCTTTCTTTTTATCAACTTCTAGTTTAAAGTTTTGAGTATTAAATTTATCAGCAACAAGTGTTATTTTTAATGCTTGTCGTCCTTCTTTGTCTTTATAACCAAATTTTTCTATTATTTCTTTAGGACTTAGTGGTTCCCAATATGGTGTTTTAGTCATTAAAGTCACTCTAGAACTAGCATTATCTCTTTGTGCTTTTAATTCTACAGGTAATCCTTGATATAAAAAATCAGGTTCGCCTTCATTATTCTCCTTTATTTTTAATAATGTTTCAAAAGTATAACCTATACCTGTATCATCAATTCTTAAAGATTTTATAAAACCCTTCTTAAATAATTCCTTTAACTCTTTTACAATATCTATTTCTTGTAATTCAGGCATATATCTTTATGAATTTTTATTAATATATAAGCATAACGCCTAAAACTTACAATGGATACACAGCCGAAAGACATTTTTGTATAAGAAACCATGATTCTATGTAAGAAGTGCTTAAAAGTTATTAGTTTTTACACAAAGCTTGTGAATTTTACCACATTAGTTTATCAGTTTTTTTATCTTTTAATAGTTGTTTGTATAATTCTTTTCCTGTTTTTTTAATTATTTTTTTATTATTCAACAATTCAGAGATTGCTATACCGGCTATTAGTTCTGGAAGTGCTACAAAATCTGCACTATTTTGATATAAAATTACAGCTTCTTCAGCATTTTGAGCAGTTACAAATACAATTGCCTTTTTATTTTTTTTCCTAGTAATTTCTAATAATAATAAATTATCCGATGTTTTCGGTATTGTTGAGATTATTAGTTTTGCTTTTTCTATCCCAATTTGTTCTAATAGATCTACATTCGCTATATCTCCATAAATACAATTTATTTTGTCAGAGATTAACTTTTTAATAACTTCCGGATTATAATCAATAACAATAAATTTCTTCTTAACAGCAATTAATTTTAAAATTATTTTAGAGCCCATTCTATGTGCACCAAATAAAATTATATGATGATTCAGTCCTTTTGGTATATTCTCTAGATTTTTTTTACTAGTAAATTTTTCTAAAGGAATTAAATATTTAGAGAATAAAGAATAAATTTTTTCATCATAGTTAATTATATAAGATGTTAAGGTTATTGTGAATAGGCTTATAATTATAACTATATTAAATATTTCTTGATTTAAATGATTTAATGTTAGGCCTATTGCTGCTAAAATTAATGAGAATTCACTTATTTGAGCGAGTGAGATAGATGTAATAAAAGAGGTTCTATTTCCTTGTTTGAAAAATTTTAAGGTTGTAAAGATTATTAATGGTTTTATTAATAATACAATTAAAGTAAATATTATTATTGGAATTATTTGATCTGAAATGTTTATTAGAGTAACTTGAGTCCCAAGAATTACAAAAAAAATTATAACAAAAAAATCCTTTAGTGATTTTACTCTCCCTTCTATTTCTAAATTATAAGGAAATGTTGCTAGAGATATTCCTGCTAAGAATGCACCAATTGCAATTGAAAAGTCTAAAATATAGGCAATTCCAGAAAATAAAAAACATATAGCAATGGCAGTTATAAATAATAATTCATGGGATTTAGCAGTAATTTTTACTAGATGTTTAAATACAAATCTATTTGCGCTAAACGCTAGTAAAAATAAAAATGATATTTTTGTTATAGTGATCAATATTGGAATATAGTTTATATTATCTAATGTTGTTATTAAAGGCAGAGCAATCATTGCTACTATATCTTGAACTAACAAAATTCCCAAGATTATTCTTCCATGCAAGGTATCTAATTGGTTGTCGTCAGATAATAATTTGATTACTATCATTGTTGATGATAGGGAAATTATCAAACCTATATATGCAGATTGGATAAAAGAAAACCAATAGAGTGCAATTACAGTACTTAATAGAAATGTTAAAATTATTTGCGTAAATCCTGTAATTATTATTAATTTACCCATTTTTTTTATTTTAGAGAAATCTAATTCCATGCCTACAAAAAAGAGTAAAAATGCTATACCTAATTCAGATAAACTTTTTATGAATTCTGTATTTTTTATTATACCTAGCAGAGAGGGACCCAAAAGGACACCAGCGATTACATAACCTAAAATTAATGGTTGTTTAAATAATCTAGCGAGATTTGCTAGGAGAGCTGCGAATATTATTACTAAACCAATTTCGATTATTAATGAAAATTGCATTGATAGAAGTAAGGATTATTATTTTATAAAAGTTATCTTACTTTTTTATAAAAAAATTGATTACACGCGAGAGTATAAAAGAAAAAAGAATTAAAATTATTAAATATATTATAAAATACTTTGTTAAACAGAATGCTTCAAAACAATAATTTTTTGCTAGATAATATGCACTTATAATTGAAATAATTATTAATATAATGAATAAAATATTTTTATTTGCTTTATTTTTAAAAATGGTTTCTTTCATAGCTATTTGAATAATTAAGCATTTTCGCTTAATCCTTTTCTTTTTCTAATTTGTTGAATAATTTTATTTTGTAAATCAGGAGGTACTCTTTCGAATAATTGATCTACTACGGAAAAATTACCACGACCCTCTGTTGCACTTCTTAGCTCTGAGGTTAAACCAAACATTTCAGCTACTGGAACCTTAGCTTTGATTATCATTTGACTCCCTTCTTGATTTGTTTCTAATAATTGCCCACGTTTATTTGCAACAAGTTTTGATATGCTGCCCATGAAATCTAATGGAACATCTATTTGTAATACTTGAAGTGGTTCAAACAATGCGGGATTAGCTGCATTCATTGCTTCTCTAATAGCTTCTCTGATAGCAGGATAAACTTGTGCTGGACCCCTATGAATTGCATCTTCGTGGAGTTTACAATCGTGTAATTTAATTAACATTTTAATACAATTTTCTTTTGCTAATGGTCCTGCTTTTACAACCTGTTCAAAACCATCTAATACTAATTCTATAACTTCATTAATTTGAACAATACCTCTTGTGTTGTCTAAAAACATACAATTGTTGATAATAGCTTTAACTTTTTTTGCTTCTTTTGTTTCGAATCCCATTTCAACAAGTTTTGGAACTAGGGTTTCTTCATCTTTCTTTCTTAATCTTCCTATAGGTAATTCTCCTTTTTTTATAGCTTGATAAATATTATCTGGTAGTGGTTCTACAGTCATATAGAATTTGTTGTGTTTATTTGGTGATTTACCTTCCATTTCTGGAGAAGGTTTCATTACTGTCTCTCTGTAAGTTACAATTGGTGCTGATGTCTTGACTTGTAAACCCTTTTCTGAGACGATTCTATTTTCTATAATTTCTAAATGTAATTCTCCCATTCCAGAGATTAAATTTTCACCTGTTTCCTCATTGATTTCTATTTTAATACTTGGATCTTCTTTACCTACTTTTCTCAGAATTTCAATTAATTTCGGTAGATCAGCTGTTTTTGTAGCTTCTATTGATTTTGTAACTACTGGTTCAAAAATATGCTTTAATTCTTCAAATGGTATTTCTGGCTCTGATGTTACAGTTTCTCCAGCTTCTCCTGAGATTCCGGTAATAGCTAATACATTTCCTGCAGTAATTGAATGTATTTGCTCTGGTTTAATTCCATTATATATCAAAACTTGTTGAATTCTTTGTCTTTTTTTAGCTAGATTAAGATATACTTCCATGCCTTCTTCTAGTTTTCCAGAGAATAACCTTCCTGCGCACATTTCTTTTCCATATCTTGGGTCTATCATTACTCTCGTGATAACGAAACCTGTTTTTCCATTGGGATTACACTCTATTAGATTTTTACCAAATTCTGAATCTAGTTCTCCCTTCCAAATCTTTGGAATTCTATATTTTTGAGCTTCAATAGGGTTAGGTAAATGTTTAACTACCATATCTAAAATAACCTCAAATAATGGGGCATTTTGCCAACACCATTCCTTCTTTTTGTCTTCATCCATATCATACATTGCGATTATATCTTTGAAATTCACTCCTTTTTTTTTCATATAATGGAGAGATAATGCCCAATTTTCTCTAGCACTACCAAATGCTACACTACCATCAAGAATATCTACTTTCCATTTTTCTGCGTACCCTGGTTCTGCTAATTTTTCAATTAATTGATTAAAATCTTTAAAAATATTCATGAAACGTTCTTGCATTTTTTCAGGAGTTAATTTTACTTCTTTGATTAATCTATCAACTTTATTTATAAATAAAACTGGCTTTACTCTTTCTCTTAATGCTTGTCTTAATACAGTTTCAGTTTGTGGCATTATACCCTCAACAGCACATACAAGGACTATTGTTCCATCTATTGCTCTCATAGCTCTTGTAACATTTCCTGAGAAATCTATATGTCCAGGAGTGTCAATTAAGTTTATTAAAAATTCATTTCCTTGGAAATCATGTACCATACTAACATTAGCTGCATCAACAGTCATTAGTCTTTCTTGTTCATCTGAATGTTGCCATGTAGCCATGCCTTGGTTTAGATCTCCTGCATATTTTGCAGCCATTTTTCCTGATGCTGCTAAAAGATTATCTGTGAATGCGGTTTTTCCGTGATGAATATGTGCAGAAGTACAGATATTTCTTATATTTTCAGGATTTTTAATTATATTTTGAACTTTTTCAATCATACTTTCTGTCATTGTAATAATACCTTTATTAAATTGCAAAAATGTAAGATATTTAAATGTTGTTATTTAAATTTTTAAACTAATCACTTTAGAAATACCATCTTGCATTGAGACTCCATAAATTTGATCTGCTTCATTAATTATTGTATCGTTGTGGGAGATTACTATATATTGAGCTTTATCAGCATATTTTTTAATTAATTTAGATAATAACTCTGAATTTTTTTTATCTAATGCTGCATCTACTTCATCTAATAAGTAGAAAGGGGATGGCTCAAACTCTTGTAGGGAAAAGATAAATGCTAGGGCACACATTGTTTTTTCTCCACCAGATAATGCTTTTACATCTAAAAATTTGTTACCTGTGATTTTTACTTTAAAATCAATACCTCCTTCAAAAATCTTTTCTGGATTTTCTAGTTCCATATGTGCTTCACCTTTAGTAGTTAATGACTGAAATATATTTTTGAATGTTTTTTCTATTTTATTATATGTTTTTAAAAAAACATCTTGTTTTTTATTTTCAACCTCAGTGATCATACCTAAAACATCTTCTTTTTCTGTTCTTAATTTACTTACTTTTTCTTCTAATTTTTCTAATTCTTTCTCTATTTCTTCATATACTTCTAATGCTCTTAAATTTACATTACCAATTTTATTTATTTCTTTTTCTGTTTCTCTAATCAAAGAGAATAATTCTTCATAAACTATTCCTCTTTTGATTTTGGCTTCATGTAGTGGTTCAAATTCTTTTTGTAAACCTTCTATTTCAGCAACCATTTTTGCTTTATCTATGATAACATTATTTAATTTTTGTTGAACACTCTTTATTTTCTCTTCTTCTCTGATTATATTTGTTTCTTTAATTTGTATTTTTTCTTCTAATTTATTTCTTTTTGCTACTAATTCTTTAAACTGTCCATAATATTTTTTTTCTAGATTTTCTTTTTCTCTTAATTCTTTTTGTCTTTCTTTTAAAATTTGGTTTAATAATTCTATTTCTTTTTTAAATTCTTCAAATTCTTTATCATGCTGCTTTAAAATATTTATTGATTTAATAATTTCTGGTTGTAGTACTGAATTAATTTGTAACTCTAGATTTCTGATTTGTGCTTCAAATTCAATACCATCGCTTTTTACTTCTAATTTATGAGATTCTAATTCTTCTAGATTTTTTCTTAACTCTGAATTAGATAATTTTTCTCTTGTTTTATGTTTATTTTCTTTAAGATTGTTTAATTCTTTATTAGAATTTATTATTTTAGTTTCCATTTCTTTTTGTTGATTATTTAAATCTTTAATTTGCTCTTCAAGTTTTGTTTTTTCTTGAGTTAGAACCTCTAAATTTGTTGAATTTAAACCCATTGATTTCTCTAATTGTATTATTTCAGTTTCTAATATTGCTTTTTCTTCTCTCAATTTAAATAAATTATTTTCATTTTCTAATCTTTTTGATTCGATAATGTTTAATTTTTCTTGATATTTTTCTATTTCTTTTTCTAATTTAGGTATTTCAGAATCTACTTCTTCTTCTTTAAATCCTAGGCCTCTACTTTTTTGGCGGTAACCACCAATCATAGCACCACTAGTTTCTAATAGATCTCCTTCTATAGTAACCATTCTAGCCCTACCCACTCCTATTTTTCTTCCAATGTTAATATCTTTAATAATTACAGTTGAACCTAAAACAAAGGAAAATACATTTTTATATCTCGGATCAAATTTAATTAAATCTATTGCTAAACCTTCAGTTTGTGAGAGAATTTGTTTTGTTTCTAATGACATCTCTCTTGCTTTTATTTTATTTAATGGTATGAATGTAGCTGTGCCTAATCTATTTTCTTTTAAAAATTCTATACATTTTTGGGCTGTTACATCATTGTCTACAACTATACTTTGGATTCTTTGACCAGCAGCAATTTCTAATGCAACTGAATATTTAGTTGGTACCTGTCCAAGTTCTGAAACTACTCCAAAAATACCTTTTATTTTATTTCTTTGTTCTATTATCTTTCGTGTAGCTATATCTCCTGCAATTCTTTCTCTAATTGAGGCTTGTTTTGTCATTAATTTAGCTAATTCTTCATTAGTGTAAAGTAAATTTTGTCTTAGAGATTGAAGTTGAACTGCCAATAAGCTGTCTTCACTTAATGATTTGGTTAGTTTTATTGTTGTATCTTTAAATTTTTGTTTAAATTCTTTTAATTTTGTAAAATTTTCAGTTTTACTAGTTCCTTTAATGTTTCTTAATTTCTCATCTATATCTTTAAGTTGAAATTCAATTTGATCTTTTGATCTAAGAATAGCTTGTTTTTCTTCTTGAAATCTTGTAATATCTTTTAATGTAGTTTCTATCGTGTTTTCTATACTTTCTAAAAAATTATTTATATCTTTAAAGTTATTAATATTATTTTTTTTCTTGAACTCTTGAATATCTTTTTCTGTATCATTTTCTTCTTGTTTTAAAAGATTTAATTTTTTATTTAAATTTAATTTTTTTTCTTCTAATTCTTTTATTTTAATTCCTAACTCTTTTTGATTTTTACCTAGTTGTTCTTTTCTTGATTTTATTTTTTCTATTTCGTTTGAACAAACATCTAGTCTACTAGTACTTTTAATAATTGTTGTTTTCAATTCTTCTATTTGCTTTCTAAGAATTAGTTGCTCTTTTTCTCCTTTTTCTTCTATTTCGTTATTTATCTCTTTGGTTGTATTCTTGTGTTCTTCTATTTTTGTTTTTAATTCTGAGATTTGTGTATTACATTCATTTGTTTTCGATTCAAATTCTTTTAGATTTTTTTCTATTTCTGCTAATTTTTCGTTTCGTAATTTAAGTTGATTGTTTATATGTGTTGCTTTATAATCCTTTAAATTTTCTTGAAGTTGTTTAAATTTAATTGCTTGATCTCTTTCTTTTTTTAACTCTCTTAGATTAGCTTCTCTCTCTATAAGTATTATTTCAGCTTCATTAAGTTTTGAATCAACTTTTTGTAGTTCTTGTAAACATTTTTCTTTTTTTTCTTCAAATACTGAAATTCCTGAGATTTGATCTATAATTAATCTTCTTTCTAATGGTTTCATTTCCATAAAATTTATCACGTCACCCTGTAATAGGATATTATGACTATCAGGATCTACTTTTGCAGATTTTAATAGGTCTACTACTTGTTGTCTTGTAGAGGTTTTATCATTTATTTTATAGATACTTGTACCATTATTTCTTAAAACTCTTGTAATCTTTATATTTTCTTCTTTAGAAGCAAATTTTTTAGCTTTATTACAAAATACTATGCTTGCCTCTGCTTCTTTTGCTGCTTTGCCTTTTTTTCCACCATTAAAGATTAAATTAGCTGATTTTTCAGCTCTTAATGATTTTGCAGAGCTTTTTCCTAAAACAAAACATATTAAATCTACAATATTGCTTTTGCCAGCACCATTTGGTCCAAGCACACAATTGAACTGATTTCCAAAAATAAGTTCTGTTTTATTAGCAAAGGATTTGAAACCTTTAGCAGTTATTTTTGTGATGGTTGTCATTTGTTTATTAATTTAGATTAGTAATTTATAAATCTTTTCTATTATCGGCTCAATCCTAAATAGTTCTAAATCTACCCAATAAGTTATTGGTAAGGATTCTCCCATAAATCTCTGATTTGATTATGCAAAAAGAGGATTAAAACAAATCAAAAATTTAGATAAAATATTTTTTATTTTTTAATCAACTTTATTAATTGCTAAAGTTTAATTAATTTATGAATAAGAAAGGTAGTTTTGGAATATTTATTACTATTACTACAGTTGTTTGTTTCTTTATTGGTTATGTTATATGGCCTATTAATACTTTTAGACTGATAAATCCAATAGAGACTTATGATGATATGAGTGAGAATTATATTCATGAATTAAATCTAATAAAGAATAAAGCAATATTAGAGGGTAAAGATCCTAATTATGAAGCACAAAAGTTTACTGATCTTTATTTAAAACAAATGCAAGAGGTTGATCCTAATTTTGGTGTAATTACAATCTATAAAGATCTTGTTACTGGAAATATTATAATTAAAAATTCTATGCTTTCCGGAGACTGGATTACTATAGAAAGTGATGTTTTAAAAGGAGAAGGAATATTATTATCTGGATATGATCAAATGGAAGGAAAAATCCAAGTAGGTGGTCTTATGAGTTTTAATGTTGGTACTAATTTAAATACCTATGGAGAAGAATTAAGTACTTTAAAGGTTAGTCCTGATGCTGAATATATTAAGATTTGTTTACCTAGTTATGGTTCTAGTGCTTGCTTTCCTGTTGAAAAAACAGACGGAGAATGGAAGAGTAAGAGTATTATAGTTTCTCAACGTTGTCCTGAAAATGAAAGAGGTGAATTAGAAGAAGGTTTTAAACATGTAGATGAAACAGGTAATACAGCATGTACACAAGAAGTAACAGTTATTTAATTAATTTTCTACTACATGATAATTAAATATAATAAATTCAGATCTTTCACCACAAGTATCGAAACTATAGACTTCTACTTCATATTCACCAGTTGAAAAAAATCTGTCCATAATCACCTCATCACAATAATAACCTCCCCCACCTATATTTTCACCATCTCTGTAAATTCTGGTTTGACAATGATCTAAATTTCCATCTATATCTCCTGTTCCTTCAGGATGAATAGTAATATCAACCCTATCTACGTCTTTTCTTATAGTACTTCCACTAGGAGGATTACTTGTTGCACTTATATAAGGTGGATGATTATTAGCACAAGGATCTGTATCTTCTCTAGAGTTATCTTCTTGTAATAAATCTTCTAGATTAATTTCTTCAGTAGGTATTTGATCATTTAAAACATAGTCTGTCTTGGGGCTACCATCGGTGCCCAGCTCTCCAGAGGGTATCTGGTCTGGATTATCATATAAATCATCTAAAGGAATATCAATTGAACCATCTCTGTTTAAAACATAATCTTCTTCAGGGCTACCATCATTTCCTAGATCAGAGGGTATCTGGTTATCTAAACCCATATCACTAAGAATATTTTCTAAATCAGGAAGAGAGGTATCATATTTTGTAGTTAAATCTGATTGATTATCAAAATTAGATTTATTCTCACAACTATAAAGAGCAGTAAGTAATGCTCCAGTTGCTAATAAATATCTTCCAGTTTGTTTTATTGAATTATATATTGTCATTACTAACCAGTAAGATATTTAGTATTTAAGAGTTTTGGTATGTATTTTGTGCTACTAAAAGTGCACAACTCTTCCGAGGTTATCTGGTTATAAAAAAATTTTAGAGATGTTGAACGAAGTGAATGCATCTCAGCTCTCCAGAGGGTATCTGGGTTTAAAGGTTTTGGCTTATTAAATACTGTTGTAGAATCCACAATTTTTAAAAGTTGTAGAAAGATTTATATACTTGTAACTATGATCAAGTAATAAATAAAACTACAAAAGTTGTTTAAGAGAGGACAACATGAGAGCTATTATGATAGATCCTAAAACTTATATTGATGCAAAGGTAGATGATTTAGAAGAAGGAATGAATATACAGTTTGAGGCAGTTAAATCTGAAATACATAGTTTAGAAGGTCAGATACAGGGTTTAAAGACGGGTTTAGAAGGTCAGATACAGGGTTTAAGAGATCAATATCATGGTTTAGAAGGTCAGATACAGGGTTTAAAGACGGGTTTAGAAGGTCAGATACATGGTTTAAAGACGGGTTTAGAAGGTCAGATACAGGGTTTAAGAGATCAATATCATGGTTTAGAAGGTCAGATACAGGGTTTAAGAGATCAGATAGGTGTAGTTTTATTGAGAACAGGAAGAATTGAAGAACAATATACAGAAATTATTGATTATTTACGAACGATTACAGAAAGAACAGTCGATAAAAAAATAGGATTTTTTAAAGAATGAATTGAATTTTTTTATTGTTTAGGCCATCATCTTCAAAAAGTTTATTAATGTTCTTAAATTTTATATTTTAATGAAAAGAGGGAGTTATTTGTATCTAATTATCTTTTTAGTATTTTTCTTTTTATTTATATATTTTTTTGGGTTTAATTTAACAGGCTACAGTATTCTAGAGGATAACCTTTCTTTTGAAAATCAGATAATTAAAGATACTAATCAAAGTTCAAGAATTAACGATACTCAAATTGATGTTTTAGTTGAGAATCAAACATTTTTAAAAGAAGATGCTATTTTTCAACAAGATTATTTTCAATTAATGACTGTTCCAACACATTTAACACCCTTTCTTAATTCTACTAGCTTTGGAAATAGGAGTTATGATAATTTAACTGTTTATAATAATACTGTAGCTGATGTTGATGGTGATCCTCTCTATTTGATTTATGATTGGAGATTAAATAGTACAAGCATAGCTGTGTTAAATATACCATGTAGAAACTCTTCTTCTAATGAATCTCATATAATTGATTACTCTACAAATAGTTTAAATGGAACGTTTATTAATTCTGAGCTTAATTTTACTACGGGCCATGACGGTTTTGGTGCCTGTGAGTTTGATGGAAGAAATGATTATATTCAATTTAATTATAGCTCTGTTTTTGATATTTTAACTGACTTTAGTGTAGAGATGTGGATTAATAAATCAGGTACAAATGAAACTCAGACAATTGCAAGAAGATGGGATGCAACAAGTAATGATCGAGTTTTTATGTTTAGATTATTCAACAATACTATAGAACTTTTGTTAAGTAAAGATGGTACAGCTAATGAAGGAAGCTATGTTAGTGCAATCGCTACTAAGAATTTAACTCAATTTAGACCGCATCATGTTGCATTTACCTATAATGGTAGTACTGTATTTTTGTATATAGATGGGATATTAAATAAAACTAATTTGTTTTCAGGTAATCTTCATTCAGCGGTTCTTCCTTTGGTAATTGGATTAAATTCTACAGGTTTTAGATTTAATGGAAGTATTGATCATTTTAGGATATATAATAGAACCTTGACAGGAAATGAAATTTTATTGCATAATCAATCAAGGTATGATCAGATACATGCATTTGAAACATATCATTTTGATAATTGGTCCTGTGCTATAACTCCAAATGATGGAAATAGTGATGGAAATACATTGCTTAGTAATTCATTAAATATTACTAATTTAGGGAGTAGTCCATATAATTATGATATAAATCCTAAAAATAATAGTTGGTTTAGTGTATCGAACTTTACTGTAGCTGTTAGTTCAAATGTTACTTATATGCATAATATTACATTTAGATTTTGGAATTCAAGTTTTACAAATCTTACTAATTATACCTTAACAGATGGTGTAAATCAAAATTTTACTCAGGAATTTTTTATGAGTAATTTAAGTGGGGGGCAGTATTATTATAATGTTACTTTGGTTACAGCTTTTAATGAATCTACTACAGCAGATACTTTTACAATTGGGGGGGATAATATAACTCCACTAGTTAATATCACATATCCTTGGGATTTTAAGTGGGTTGTTGGATCTATTGCTAGTGGTACTAGCCAGATAAGAATAATTGGAAATGTTAGCGATAGTGAGAGTCTAATTGATAGTTGTTGGTATAGGTATAATAATTCTATTATTAATTATACTTTAGATTGTAGTGGGGGTAGTTTTAATCAGACAATTGATTCTGGCGATTATGGTTGGCATAGAGTTTTTGTTTATGCAAATGATAGTGCAGGAAATATAAATAGTGATAATATTACTTATAATAGGGTTACACCTGAAGTATTAGCAGAAAAAAAAGCAGCTATACTTGGCACAAAGAAGGATACTGTAGAAGAAGATACTGAAACTGAGGTAGTTGTTCCTCCAGAAGAGATTCTTTCAGAACAACAAGAGTTTAGTATAGATATCTTTGGAATACCTTTGCATTTAATTGAACCTATTGAATTAGACTATGTATTGGGACAGATAACCGATAAAGGAATCTTTTTAGATTTAGGGAATAAAGCAAATTTAAATCTGTTATTTGGTGATAAGCCTTTAATTGATATTGATTTTACTTCTGAAGAGATTAAGGGAGCCTTATATAGATTAGTTAATATTATAATGACACCTTATTTTTGGTTGAGTATTTTTATTGTTATTTTGATTTTTTTTATAATTATTAGATATATAATTAAAGATATTTCTCTAGGTGTGGGCAGCGAGAGTTTAAATAAAGTACATTATCTTTTAGCTAATATTTTATATAGGATTTATAGGAGAGGATATTATAAAAATAGTCTCATTAAATATAATTATTTTATTAGAGAAATTAAAAAGTTTAATGATTATGTTGGAAAATATAGATTAAAGAAGGAGGCTATTTTAAAATTTAATCAATTAAATAATTTATATCTAAGATATGTGTTTTACCTTGAAAATTGGAGGAGAAAAGAGGTTTATGAGTTATTGAGCTTAAGTTATGAAAGAGTAAAGCTACTATAAGTAGTAAATTGTTTTTTTACTATCAAGGAGTGGACACATACCGAAAAGTTTAAATACCTTTATGTATCTAGAAAAGTATCACCTCTTTTTCCCAGGGAGAGTTACTTCGGTAATTCTTCTTGGGTTTTTTAATACAGAAGTATTTATAAATTTCTTATAGTATATTTTTTTATGTTCGATTTTATATTCCCTCAACGTAGAAAAAGAAGAAGGGGAATTATTCAAGGAATATATGGACCTATGGGTGCTGGTAAGACTGATGAACTAATACGTATAGTTTCTCGATATAAGCATGGGATTAGTGAAAAATTTATTGTTTTTACACCTAAACTTAATTACAGAGAGGCGGGTTGTATTGCAACACATGATCGAAGAACAAGGTTAGATGCAGTAACTGTTGATAAAGTTTCTGATATTTTAAATTTAGTTGAACGAGCTAAGTATTCTTTAATTGCTATTGATGAGATTCATTTTTTTCATGGGGAAATTATTGATTTTTTGTTAGCTTGCCCAATAGAGCATACTGATGTAATTTGGGCTGGTTTAGACAAAGATTTTAGGGGTTTGGCATTTCCACTAATCGGAAGTGATTATACAATGCGAGATCTAATTGGAATTACTGACTTTTGTATACAAAAAACAGCACTGTGTGATTATCAAAAAAATGGTACTAATTGTTTAGCACCGGCTATATATTCTGTTAGATTTATTAAAGAACAAAATAATAGATTAACTTTAGCACCTTATGATGATACGACAATCGCTGTGGGGGGAAAGGAGGGTTATGCTTCAGATAAAGAAGAAGTTACGTATGTGTATGGTGCTCTTTGTCCAAAACATACTCCTATCTTAAAAGGAAGTCCATCTAGACTTTCATTCAGATTGTTACGTTCTAAAGAAAATTTAAATAAAAGAATTCATGATGGATTACATAGGGACGGAAAACGATTAGCAGAGATATTAGACGAATTTCATAAAAATTAAATTTTTTCCATATATCCACATTTACCACAATGTTTTCTATCTTTATGAATAGCTAAAAATATTCCTGACCCGCATTTAGGACACGATTGTGATTTTTTAAGAATATTATTTTCTATCTTATATTTTATCCATCTTTGGGATGGTTTCTTTTGTTTTGGGGGTTTTGGTTTTGTCATTGTTTTATTTCTTTTTTCTTTCTTTTTTCAAAATTTTTTAATTGGCTAATCTCGTGATAAATTTGAGCTTTGAATAGTGTTTTATTTGAACCAAATATTGTTTTAATTTTTATTAATGAAATAAGTTCTATTGGTGTTTTATTTTCTCTAGAAATTAATTCTTTTATTTCTTTTCTCGTTGGTGTTTTGGAATTTTTGTGTTCTAAAAAACCATCTATTTCTTCTCTGTTCATAAGTTTTTGTTCTTTAATATTTGTAATTTTCATCTTGTTTTAATAGCATATTCTCCTTTAACCTTGATATTTAATTTTTTAGCTATTTCAGATCTATTTGCATCGAATATTATTATTCTCCCTTTTACATTGCTTGATAAATCTTTTGATTTACATAATGGACATTCTATACCTGTTACATAGATTCTACACTTTTTGCATGCTTTTCTTTTTACCAATTTCTTCCTCCAACCACCTTATAGCTCCTAAACTCGGTTGCCTCATAGTAAGACCTATCTTTGGATTATTTAAATCTTTATAAGAAATAGCAATTATTCTTCCTAAACATATATCTCCAATTTTTAAGACTCTTTTTGATTCTTTTCCTGTTAGGGTTTTTTGTTTACCAAAAGAGATGAAATCATCCATTGTTTGAGAGATATGTATCATACCCTCAACAGGACCTATATTCAAAAATGCTCCAAAATTAGTGATATCTGTTATTTTTCCTTTTACTATTTCTTGCAATTCTGGAAGATATGTTATTATTTTAAATTCTGTTTCATAGTATCCAGCACCATCTCCATGAATAATTTTTCCTTCCCCAACCCATAATATTTCTGTTACACAAATAACATAACCTAATTCTTTTGATATATATCCCTCATAAGACTCATTTAATTTCTCTAAAATTGATTCTTTTATCTCTCTGCCTTGGTATGTAGGTGGTACTCTCACATGACCTTTGACTTGCAATTCATAGAACATTTTGTTATTTTTAATATAGAATAGGATTTATAAATCTTTCTTAATATTTTGAAAGATGAAAATGTTTAAAAATAGGTTTCGTTATCTATTTTAGAGGAAGTTTATTCATTTAGATAAAATGTTGTAAATTTGTGGCAAAAAGTGTGTTAGATTAATCTAGAAGTTTAAGATATTTTTTTTGTCTGATAATAATGATTGGACATTTTAGTACTTTTTTTAATTTTTTATCTTGTGTTGCTATTATTGTATCTTTATTTATTATATCTTTTATTAAATCATCAACTTGTTTATTTTCTTTGGTTTTTATTGTTAATATTTTATTTTCATTTATTTTTAAAAATTTTAAAGATAATTTTGTTAATAATTTATTTTGTTTTTTTCCTTTCTCTTCTAGATTTTTTAATTCTTCTAATGTTTTATCTAAAACATATATTTGATAGTTTTCATATAGAATTCTTTCTATTTCTTTAAATAATTGAATTTTGTATTTAAGTAAATATATTATAAAATTCGTATCTAAAATAATTATTTTCATAAATATATTAATTATTTAGATAATATAAAGATTTGGAATTATTTTGTTGATTCAATTCTTTCCCAACCAAATTGTTTTTTTCTTTTTATTTTTATGTCTTTGAAAATGATTAACCAAAGATATAATCTTGTTGGATATAGTAAAAGACTCCATGCTAATTGTTTAGGGGTTTTTGCATAAATCAGTGGTCTATACCATCCATGGGCTATTTCTTTCATAGGAGATCGCATTTTTATAGGTTTTTTTATAAAATTATTTATTTGCATATAACCTCCAGCAGATCTTCTTTTTTGTTTTATCCAATCTTTTAAGTTTGTAGGATATTTTATATAGACTTCAGCCCTTGGTGCGTATTTTATTTTATATCCTTTTTTCCAGATAATTTCAGATATTATATGATCATCAGATAAACTTTCTGGAGGAATACTTTTTATTATGTTTCTTATAGCATATAAATAACCTGAACATACAATAAATTGATTGTTTTTTTGTTTTTGCAATCTAGTTTTATGTGCACCCTCATCTGTAAGAACATGTGACCAATAACCAAATATATTGCTTTTTTTGTTTATAGATATTGGTCTAGCCGTTACTGCCCCTACTTTTGGGTCTTTAAAGAATTTTAATAGTTCATTTATAGAATTTTTTGATACAAATACATCCCCATCTGTTAAAATTAAAATATCACCCTTTACTTTTTTAAAAGCCAAGTTTAATGCAGTTGGTTTTCCTTTCTGTTGATCTTTTAATGTTTTTATTCCTTTATATTTTTTAGCTACGTCTAATGTCTCTTTATCAGGGGCAAGAACGATAATTTCATGTTCTAATGCAATTTTTTGGTTTAAAAATGATTCTATTGCTTTACCAATTGTTCTTGGTTCTTTCCATGAGGTTATTATTATTGAAATAAACATAATATTTTAATAACAAACTTATTTAATAGTCTTATTATTCCTTTGTAACAAATTTTTATTCATAAAAATTAAAATGGGTTTATTTAAGCCATAACCCTTAAATTTCGAGGTTTAAAAAATAAGAAAGTTATTTAAATTATGGACTATTTTTTATTATGAAATGAACGAGTACAGTGCAAGTAATATAACCGTTTTAAAGGGTTTAGAAGCAGTGAGAGTACGTCCAAGCATGTATATTGGGGATATAAGTGAGAAGGGTTTACATCATTTAATTTGGGAATTAGTAGATAATGCATTGGATGAAGCACTTGCTGGTTTTTGTAATAAACTAATAGTGATTATAAACAAAGATGAGTCTATCACTGTTGGAGATAATGGTAGGGGAATTCCTACAGCTATTCATCAAGAAGAAAATAAAAGTGCTGTTGAGGTTGTATTAACTACTTTGCATGCTGGTGGTAAGTTTGATAAAGATACTTATAAAATTTCTAGTGGTTTGCATGGTGTTGGTGCTAGTGTTGTTAATGCTTTATCTAAGAGATTAATAGTTGAAATTAAACAAAATGGAAATGTATTTTATCAAGAATATGAAAGGGGTGTACCTAAAGAGCCATTAAAAATAATTGGTGAGAGTAATGAAACTGGGACAATGATTACTTTTTGGCCAGATGAAAAAATATTTACTACTTTAATCTTTAAGTATGAATTACTAGCAATTAGATTAAAGGAATTGGCTTTTTTAAATTCAAGATTATGTATAGACTTACAAGATAATAGAAATGATAAGTCTGATTGTTTTTGTTATGATGGTGGTTTGATAAGTTTTGTTGAATTTCTAAATACTAATAAGACACCATTGCATAATAAAGTAATTTATCTAAAAAAACTGGGAGATATTGAACTTGAGGTAGCTTTACAATATAATGATAGTTATAATGAAAATGTTTTTAGCTTTGTTAATAATATTAATACAATTAATGGTGGAACACATTTAACTGGGTTTAATACAGCTTTAACAAGAGTAATAAATAATTATTTGAAAAAAATAAATAAGAAAGATAATAATTTTTCTTTAACAGGGAATGATGTTCATGAAGGTTTGACTGCAGTAATTTCTGTCAAAATTCCTGAACCTCAATTTGAAGGACAGACTAAAGGAAAATTAGGAAATTCTGAAATAAAGGGAATTGTTGACAGTATTGTTTTTGAAAAGTTAAGTTCGTTTTTTGAAGAAAATCCATCTATTATAAAAATAATTATTGAAAAGTGTATTTCTGCTGCAAAAGCTAGAGAAGCCGCTAGAAAAGCAAGAGAATTAGTTAGAAGAAAGAGTGTTTTAGAATCTGGTGATTTGCCTGGAAAATTATCTGATTGTCAGGAGAGAGATCCTGCTAAAGCGGAATTATTCATTGTGGAGGGAAATAGCGCTGGAGGAAGTAGTCGACAAGGAAGAGATAGAAAGATTCAAGCAATATTGCCATTAAGAGGAAAAATATTGAATGTGGAAAAAGCAAGGTTGGACAAAATGTATAAGAATGAAATTATTTCAGTTTTAATTTCTGCTTTAGGTTGTGGTATTGACGATGAGTTTAATATTGATAGATTGAGATATCATAAAATTATCATTATGGCTGATAGTGATGTAGATGGAGCACATATCGGTTGTTTGTTATTAACATTCTTTTTTAGACATATGAGAGAAATTATTGAAAGAGGTTATTTATATTTAGCAATGCCTCCTCTATATAAACTTGTTAAAAATAAAAAAATATGGTATGTTCAAAATGATCAGGAATTAGAAAATTTATTAAAAGAAATGGGTAGAGACGGAATCAGTTTACAAAGATATAAAGGTCTAGGAGAAATGAATCCTGATCAATTATGGGAGACAACCTTAAATCCAGAAGTAAGAAATTTGAAAAGAGTTACCATGGATGATGCTATAGTTGCAGATCAGACGTTTACTTTATTAATGGGTGAAGAAGTTGAACCAAGAAAAGAATTTATTATGGCTCATGCTCATGAGGTGGTGAATCTAGATGTCTAAGATTAAAGATGTTTTAATTCAAGATGAAATGAAGAGATCTTATTTAGACTATTCTATGAGTGTAATTGTTTCTAGAGCTTTACCTGATGTAAAAGATGGTTTAAAACCAGTACATAGAAGAATTTTATTTGCAATGCATGAGATGGGTTTAGAATATAATAAAACCTTTAAAAAATCAGCAAGAATAGTTGGGGATTGCATGGGAAAATATCACCCACATGGAGATGCTGCAATCTATGATTCTTTGATTAGAATGGCTCAAAATTGGAGTTTAAGATATCCTTTGGTTTTTGGTCAAGGTAACATGGGTTCAATTGATGGAGATGCACCAGCTAGTATGAGATATACAGAAGCAAAATTAGCTAAAATTTCTAAAGAAATATTAGAAGATATTGACAAAGAAACTGTTGATGAAAGAGATAATTATGATTCTACTTTAAAAGAACCTATTGTTTTGCCAGTAAAAATCCCTAATTTATTATTGAATGGTTCTTCAGGAATTGCTGTTGGTATGGCCACAAATATTCCTTCGCATAATTTAGGAGAGGTTTGTGATGCGATATCTTATTTTGTAGATAATCAAGAATGTGATTATAAATCATTAATGCAGTTTATTAAAGGACCAGATTTCCCTACCGGGGGTATTATTTGTGGTACTGTGGGAATTAAAAATGCTTACAAAGTGGGTAAAGGAAAGGTTTTGGTTAGAGCAAAATGTATAATTGAAGATGGAAGGATTATAATAAATGAGATTCCATATATGGTTAATAAATCATTGTTAATTGAAGGTATTGCAGATTTAGTTAGAGAGAAGGTTATTGAAGGAATAAGAGACATTAGAGACGAGTCTGATAGAGAAGGAATGAGAATTGTTATTTTTGTTAAAAAAGATTTTAGTTCAGAAATTATATTAAATCAATTATATAAGCATACTTCTTTGCAAGTTACTTTTGGAATTAATAATGTTGTTTTGGTGGAAAATAAACCTAAAACTTTAGGTTTGTATGATTTAATAAAATATTTTGTTGATCATCGAAAAGATGTGATTACTAGAAGAACTATGTTTGATTTAAGAAAGGCAGAGGAGAGAGCACATATTTTAAATGGTTTGATAATAGCTTTAAATGATATTGATAATGTTGTTGCTTTAATTAAAAAAAGTCATGATGTTGATGTTGCTAAAAATGGATTGATAGCAAATTATGGGTTAACTGAAATACAAGCTAAATCAATATTAGAGATGAGATTACAAAGATTAACATCTTTAGAACAGAATAAATTAAGATTTGAATTAGAAGGTTTGAAAAAATTAATTTTAGATTTAAAAGATATTTTAGCTAACCCAAAAAGAATTTTGGAGATAATAAAAAACGAACTAATCGAGTTAAAGGAGAAGTATAATGATTCTAGAAGAACAAAGATTGAAGAAGGTTTTGAAGAATTAGAAACTGAGGATTTAATTGAGGAAGGACAAGTTGTAATAACTGTAACTAATTCTGGTTATGTTAAACGTATGCCCTTAAATACATATAAGAGACAAGGTAGGGGGGGTAGGGGGGTGATTGGTACTGGTAAAAAAGAAGAGGATTTTGTTGAACATTTATTTGTTTGCGATAGTAAAGATTATTTAATGTTTTTCACAAATACTGGAAAAGTACATTGGTTAAAGGCTTATAATATTCCTGAAGGTACAAGATACGCTAGGGGTTCTGCAATTGTAAATTTAATTGAAATGAAAGGTGAAAAATTAAATGCGGTTAAGGCAGTTAAAGAGTTTAAAGATGGACTATTTTTAGTAATGGGCACCAAGAACGGTGTTATTAAAAAAACTAGATTAAGTGAGTATTCTAGACCTAGAAAAGGTGGAATTATTGGTATTAATCTAAAAGAAGGAGATGAATTAGTTGATGTTTTAATTACAGATGGTTCACAAGAGTTAATTATTGCAACTGAAGATGGAAGAGCGGTTAGGTTTAATGAACAGGATGTTTCTGTTGTTGGAAGAAATTCTCAAGGTGCAAGAGGTATTAAAGTTCGCGGAAGCAAGGTAGTTGGTTTATGTGTCCGTGATGATTTGTATTTATTAACTATTACTGAAAAAGGATTTGGTAAGAGGAGTAAGATAGAAGATTATAGACTAATTAACCGTGGCGGTTCTGGAGTTCTGAATATAAAAATAACTGCTAAAAATGGGAAGGTTGTTGGTATTAAAGTTGTAAATGACTATGATGACATTATTTTAATTACAAAAGAAGGTGTGGTGATAAGAATAAATGTTTCTTCAATTTCTGTTGTTGGTAGAAATAGTCAAGGTGTAAAAGTTATGAGATTAAGTGAAGAGGATAAGATTGTTAGTTTTAGTAAAGTTGTGAATGAAGAGGATGAAGAAGAAATAATTGAAGAGAAGGTTGTTAATGAAATTAAAGAGGAACCAAGTCTCGAGGGTTTAAATGTTAATGGTATTAATTTAGAAGAATAATATTGTAATAAATTTTTAATTAATTTCTGCAGTTCCAATTAATCTCCATCTTGATTCAACCATTCTGGAAATAGCAACATTTGCTCCTTTTTCTGCACATATTGGCCTTTTTAATTTAACAGAGAAATTATTTTTTTTATCAATGTTAGTTACCATACCTGCAGTGGTTGCTGCATTAACATTTAACATTAAGGCCTCTCCTTTTTTTATTTTATGCACTTCTTTATTTTCTTTTGAACCAATTACTTTTTCTAGTAGGCTTGGTTTAAGCTTTAATTCATCCCAAATTGGTAGTAGCTTTGTAGGTAAGCTTACAGTATTTCCTACTAATTGATCTGCTTTAACTAAAGAAGGGTCTAAAGATGTTTGCAATGCAATAGATCCCCCTGCATGTGCTTCATCTATTGGTTTATTAGATGCCCATATTTCTATAATTTTTGTTTTAATTGGAATCCATTTTGTTATATTTTTTTCTATAATTTTTCTTCCTGGGGAAATTACTATCTCTTGATTAATTTTTAAAATACCTTGTTTTAATGATCCCCCTAAAACTCCTCCAACAAGGTGAGAAATATCATCCCCAGGTTTATTAACATCAAACGATCTTGCTACAAAGAATATAGGATCCATTTTAGAATCTCTTTTTGGTGTTGGCATATATTTCTCTATTGTTTCAATTAGTAAATCTATGTTTGTTTGATGGATAGCAGAAATTGGAATTATTGGTGCATTTTCTGCAATAGTTTTTTTTGTAAAATCTTTAATTTGTTTATAATTTTCTAAAGCTTGCTCTTTTGTTACCATATCAATTTTATTTTGTATAATTATAATATTTTTTATATTACTGATTTCTAAAGCTTTAAGATGCTCTTTTGTTTGGGGTTGTGGGCATTGTTCATTTGCAGCAATTAGAAGTAATGCTCCATCCATTATTGCTGTTCCAGATAACATGGTAGCCATTAATGTTTCATGACCTGGTGCATCAATAAAAGAAACAGTTCTTTTTAATTTACAATCTTTACATTCTTGTTTGCTTGTAAGTTTATGTATTGGGCATTCGTAAATTGAAACATCTGCATAACCTAATCTTATCGTGATTCCTCTTTTCTTTTCTTCAGAATGTGTGTCTGCCCATTTACCAGATAATTTTTCTAGAATAGTCGTTTTACCATGATCTACATGCCCTATAAGTCCAATACTTATCTCTGGTTGGTTTGCCATGTTCTGTTGTTAAAAGTAGTAATATTTAAATATTTGTAATTAAAGAAAAAAAGGATTTGGAGGGAAAGTAGTGAGAATTAAAGTCTTAGATAAAAATATAGAGTATAATGTTGATTGCTGTTTTAGTTTTTTATCTCAATTAAGGGGTTGGATGTTTAGGAAAACTTATAATAAAGATGGTTTATTTTTTGATTTTAAAAGAGTAAAACAGGTTGATTTACATACTTTATTTGTTTATAATAAATTAGATTTAGTTTGGTTAAATCCTGAAAGGAGAGTTGTGAAGATTTTAAGAAATATTGAACCATTTAAATTTAGGATAAGAGGTGAAGAAGCTAGATTTTTATTAGAGATAAAAGATGCTAGAGATTTAAATGAAGGAGATATTTTATTATTTTGAAACACATATACCTTCTTTACATTCACAAAATTTTTTATCTTTACAGAAACCAGTTAATATACATTCGTCTGTATTAATACAACCACAAGATTTTGTCTGTTCTATTATTTCTTTACGGCCTTCTAAACCATTAAAAATACAAAATTCTGTGCTATCTTCACCATTACAATTTCCATATAACACAAAATTATAAAGGCCAATACCTGACCAAATTAGACTTACAATTAGTATTATTGTAAAAAACCAGCTAATTATTTCAAAATTTTTATATACTTTGGTTGCAATATTCGGTGCTTTTTTCATTAAGTTTCCAGTAATTTGTGCTTTAAGTCTGATATCTAAACCTGATGTACATTTTCTAAAAGTTATTCTTCTGAATACACAATCAAATGCTTCTTTTGCAATTATTCTATACTTTACACTAAAAATACCTAAAATTCCAAATACGATTAGAGCGAGTATGCATATCATAGATCTTTATGTTTATTGTTTGTTTAAATATTTTATGAATTCAATTCATAATCAATAATTTTATTGAATTTTTTTAATGGTTGTGCACCTTCAAGTTTATAACCATTTACAAAGAAGGTTGGAGTGCCTTGAACGCCATAAAACTCTCCATCTGCAGTATCTTTATTAACTTCCTCTAGTTTTTCCTTATTATTTACACAGATATCGTATAAAGCCATATCGATTCCTAAAGTAGTTACATATTCCCTTAATGGAGTTAAATCTTGGACTTCAAAGGCTTTATCATGGACTTCCCAAAATTTTCCTTGATCTTTAGCACATTCTGCTGCTATTGCTAGATTCTCTGCTTTTTCCCCATGTACTATAAAGTCTCTATATACGATCTTTACTTGATCTCCATATTTTTGGTTTATTTCCTTTACTATAGAATCTGCTGTTTTACAATAAGGACATAAATAATCAGAAAATTCTACAATTGTTACTTTTGCATTTTCTCCACCAATAAACGCATCATCATCTTGGGATACACCTTGAATTTTTGGGTAATCTGGAATAGATGGAACACAAGCTGTAATTAGGAGTAATAACATTAGAATTAATGTTGTTTTCATAATACTGAGCTTGATTTATAGTTTATATATTTTATGAATTATTCCCACAGATCTTTTTTCTGAGATTAATAAATTTATAAGGTTTAATCAAACTTAGTTATGTGTTGTTTAGAATTTCAAAAATTATTTTACTAACTAATTAAAATTATTATGTTAATAAAATTCATGCACTAGACAAGCATACAGAAGACTTTTAAATTTATCTAGAAAATATTTACAAAATGATTACATATAAAACTAAACCAGATACAGAAGAAGAGATTAAAGAATTATTAATTCCAGAAATTAAGGAATGGTTCTTTAAAAAATTTAAAAATTTTTCAGAACCACAATTATATGGTTTATTAGAAGTTCATAATAGAAGCAATATCTTGCTATCTGCACCCACTGGTACTGGCAAAACTTTGACAATGATGCTTTCTATTCTAAATGAATTAATAGACTGCTCAAAGAAAAGGATTCTTGAAGATAGGGTGTATTGTGTTTATATTTCTCCATTAAAGGCATTATCAAGAGATATTCAGAAAAACTTATTAGAACCTTTAAAAGAAATTGAAGAGATAACAAAAAGGGAGTTTGGGATTAGGATTTCAATTAGGACAGGAGATTCTACTCAAGCAGAAAAAGTTAATATGCTGAAACATCCCCCCCATATTTTAATTACTACTCCTGAATCTTTAGCTTTGATGTTAACTTCATATAAGTTTAGAGATCACTTAAAGAAAGTTGATTGGTGTTGCATCGATGAAACACATGCTTTAGCAGAGAATAAAAGAGGGACTCATTTAGTTTTAAGCTTAGAAAGATTACAATATATTTCTCCTGGATTGTGTAGAATTGGTGCCTCAGCTACAATTAGTCCACTTTTAGAGGTGGCTAAGTTTTTAGTTGGATCTGAAAGAGATTGTAAGATAATTGATATCCAATATTTAAAAAAATTTGATTTAGAGGTAACTTCTCCTGTCAAAGATTTGGTTAATACTACTTATCAAGAGATTTCTGATAAAATGTATGGATTGCTTCATAAATTAATTCAAGAACATAAAACTACTTTAATCTTTACAAACACAAGAGCAGGAACTGAAAGTGTTGTTCATAATCTAAAAGAAAAATTTCCTCAGTTTTATAATGAAGAAAATATTGGAACACACCATGGTTCATTATCTAAAGAACTAAGATTTAACACAGAAGATAGATTAAAACAAGGTAAAACCTTGGTTTGTGTCAGCTCAACATCATTAGAATTGGGTTTAGATATTGGTTATATTGATCTAGTAATTTGTATTGGTTCTCCAAAATCTGTTGCTAGGGCTTTGCAACGACTAGGGAGATCAAACCATCAAGTTGAAGGAGTTACTAAAGGTAAAATAATTGTTACAGATAGAGACGATCTAGTTGAATGTGGTTGTTTATTAAAAGATGCATTAGAGAAAAAAATAGATAGGATCCATATTCCTAGAAATTGTTTAGATGTTTTGGCTCAACAAATAATTGGAATGTGTTTAGAACAAGTTTGGGATGAAAGAGAATTATTTAAAATATTGAAACAATCATATTCTTATCAAGATTTAACTTATAAGGATTATGAAGATATTTTAAAATATTTAAATGGAGAATATTTATCATTAGAAGAAAGAAATGTTTATGGCAAGATTTGGAGAAATGAGGGTTCATTAGGAAAAAAGGGAAGATTAGCTAGAGTAATTTATATGACTAATATAGGAACTATTCCTGATCAAACTGGAATAATTGTTAAATTAGGAAGTCTTGTGATTGGAACTATTGATGAGGCTTTTTTGGAAAAATTAAAGATGGGAGATGTATTTGTTTTAGGTGGAAGTACATATGAATTTAGAAGTGCAAGAGGAATGACTGTAAATGTTAGAAGTGCTGCAGGTAGGTTGCCAACTGTTCCTAGGTGGTTCTCAGATAATTTACCTTTATCATTTGATTTAGCTATGCAAATACAAACCTTTAGAAAATTAATGGAAGAGAAAATGAGCTTATCTAAAAAAGAGGTTTTAGACTTTATTAATTCATATCTTTACGTTGATGAAATTGCTGCTGAAGCAATTTATAATTATTTTAGAGTTCAATATGATTATTTAACTATACCTCATAAAACTAAAATTGTTATTGAGAATTATATTGATGAAAGGGGTAAATTATATGTTATTTTTCATACTTTATTTGGAAGAAGAGTAAATGATTGTTTATCTAGAGCAATTGCATTTATAGTTGCCAGAACCCAAAATAGGGATATTGAAGTGGGAATTTCAGATAATGGATTTTATTTGTCATCTATAAAAAAAATTAATGGTTTAAGTGCCTTGAAACAACTAAAATCTAAAGAATTAAAAGATATTCTAAGATTAGCTATTGATAAATCTGAAGTTTTAAAAAGAAGATTTAGACATTGCGCTGGAAGAAGCTTAATGATTTTAAGATCATATAAAGGGAATGTTAAAACTGTTGGAAGGCAGCAGGTAAGTTCAATGATTCTTTTATCTGCAGTTAGAAGTATTTCTGAGGATTTTCCAATTTTAAAAGAAGCACGTAGAGAAATATTTGAAGATTTAATGGATTTAGCAAATGCTATTGATATTGTTAAATTAATTGAGAATGAAAAGATTAAAGTTAAAGAAATAAATACTTTAATTCCTTCTCCCTTTGGCATTCATTTGGTATTGCAAGGATATTCTGATATTTTAAAGATTGAAGAAAGACATGAATTTTTGAAAAGAATGCATGAATATGTTCAATTGAAGATTAGTATGAAAAAATAATTAAGTTATTCTTTCAAACTCTTTTTCTAATCTTAAGGTTTATTCATTTAAATCAGAATAAACTAAGATTGATCTTTTTTAAAATTCTATTCAATCTTATAAAACAATCTCTTATTTTTAATGAGGTAAACATAAATCATTTAGAAAGATTATCATTAAAAAAAGTATTACATTATGAAGGAATCGACCTTTTCTTTTAATTCTTTTGCTTTTTTATTTCTTTCAAAATAAGCTCTTACTGGCTTTATTAAAATATCTATTTCTTTTGCTGTAGCATTTTTTAGGTCCATTGGGTGTAATTGTTTATTTGCATAAACTTCAATTAAATCTTCATAATTCTTAAAAGATAAATCTCCTCCAAATTTTTGAGATCTTTCTATTTTAAATTCTTTTTTTTGTTGAAATATAATATATTTACAATATTCTAGTATTGGATTATCTTTCTCTTGTGCTTCTGGACAATATGCTTTTTTTATCTTTCTTTCAATTGCTTCTTTTGAATCTGTCATAAAAATAGCTGAAGTAGGTTTTGATTTAGACATTTTTAAGTCTATAGCTTTATCTATTGTATCATTTGTTTGAGAATTTGGTTGATCTAGACCTAAAAGCATATGATGATGTACTGCAACAGGAGAATAAAAACCAATTTTTGGTCCTATTTCCTTAGCTAACATATTTACCTTTCTTTGATCCATACCTAATTGAACAATATCTACTTCTAAATGAAATATATCAGCACATTGCATACAAGGATAAAGAATTTGTGATGCCTGTAATGCATCTGATTCTTTTCTTCCCATAATTTGTGAACAACGAATTATTCTTTGTAATGTGGTATGGCGAGCAACAGTCATTACTTTTTTCCAATAATTTGGATCTTTTATATAATTTGATACCCAAATAAATTCTATTTTTTCTGTATCCATTCCACACGCTTTCCAAACTTCAATTAAATATTTTCCTGTAATTTGTATTTTTTCTAAATTTCCTCCTAGTTTATTATTTGCCCAGGCATGCCAATCAGCAACTAGTATTTTAAATTTACAACCAGCTTTTAGCATCTTATTAATATTAATTGAACGCATAATACCTTGGGCAATATGAATATTTCCAGAAGGTTCAAAACCATCATAAGCAATAGGATTCTTTTTTACTTCTAATAATGATTTTAGATCATCTAAAGTTATAATTTCCTCTCCAACTTCTCTTATTAGATTTATCCTCTCTTGAATATTCATCGCTAAATAATTCCCCATTTTTTAAAAAAAAAGAATAACAACATAAAAATTACAATAATTAACATTTTATATTTTCGCATTTTTAATCCTTTCTTTTATTTCTTTTATATCTTTTTAATATTTTCTATTTCTACAATTAAACTTTGAGCACATAAAATTATTATTAAGACCATGATTATCATCAAAATAAGTTTACTGAAGGGTATTTTAGATTAATACTTTAAGTAATATTTCCTAAAATCCAAGCATTTAGAACTCCAATGATTATATGTATCAGAAAATTATCTTTCCATTTTTTCATTAAAATTTAACTATTTTAAACTTATTTGCCTTTGAGTTATATTTAAAAACTTTTCTTGATTTGATTTTATATGGAAAAAATAAATGGTGAGTTATGTCCTTTATGCCAACAAAAGACACTAATTTTAACTGAAGAAGAAATTGAGATTCCTCATTTTGGAAAAGCATTTGTTTTTGGGATGCATTGTGAGAATTCTGAATGTGATTATAAAATAAGTGATTTAGAATTTGAAGAGCAAAGAGATCCTTGTAAATGTGAATTTGAAATAAGCACTAAAAAGGATTTTGATGTTAGATTTGTTAAGGGTGGAAGTGCGGTTGTTAAGATTCCTGCTTTAAAAATAACAATTGAGCCTGGTGTTGCTTCTGAGGGTTATGTAACGAATATTGAAGGGTTTATTAAAAGAATTAAAAAAATATTGGAAGATCAAAGAGATACTGCTGAGGATGATGATGCTAGGAAGAAGGCTAAGAATTTATTGAAAAAAATATGGAAGGTTGAATGTGGAGATGAAAAGTTGAAAATAACAGTTGAAGATCCTACTGGAAATTCTGCAATTATTTCTGAAAAAACAGTAATTAGTAAATTAAGGAAATAATTAACTTTTTATAAACTTTTATTTTAATAATTTTATGAAAAGAGCGTATGAAGATAAGTTTCATTCAGCTTTATTATTTGCTAATTTTGAAAAAGTGAATAGTAGATATATTTTATATAATAAATTCTAAAATAAAGAATGTGAAATAGATCATGTGGCTTGTAGAAATAAAATAATTTTTATCTTTGAAGGGAAAAGAACAAATATTAAGGGAGTTGAAAAACAATTAATAAAAATTGCTGGATTAATATTAAATCAAAAGGAATTATTAGAAAAGAACATTATTTTTGGAATTTTTAATTCAATTAGACTATTTGCATATTCTTGGAAATGGCAAACTTTAGTTGAATACAATTTAAAAGGTAAAATCATACAAACTTTGAAATATGAAAATAATAAATAATTAATTGAATTTTTATGAAATCTTTAAATAAGTCATTATTTATTAGATAATGATGGAACAGAGGATTTTAAATGGTTATAAAATGGAACAATTGGAGGAAATAGCAAAAAAATTAGATATACTTTTTAAGGATCATGAACAAAAAGGATTGGTTATAGCTATTGATATGCCTCATTCTGATTTGGTTTCTG
>Ga0209541_10001171_pt1 | contig 52499 bp, 48 predicted proteins | sample RifCSPlowO2_01_FD_184027 | JGI IMG/M metagenome (GOLD analysis project Ga0209541, IMG submission 184027) | Groundwater microbial communities from Rifle, Colorado - Rifle CSP2_plank lowO2_0.1 (SPAdes) (version 2) | ecosystem: Environmental > Aquatic > Deep subsurface > Groundwater | place... | reverse complement strand
AATAAACGCGTAGGTCTTGCTAAAGCGGACTTTTGGCGCGGCAATCGGCATGCCAGCTTTAAGCTCTTTAACTTTTTTCCAGCCCCCTTGAGTAAGATACGGATGGTTATCGGTAGTGCGGATTTGACGGCCAGAGGCGGTCGTAAGTTTATATGTTGTTTTCACCCCCATATCCATCAAAGCATTAACCCGGCTCCAGACTAACTGGCCGGTTTTTTCGTCTAAGGATTGAATCTCGTCTCCGGGCTGAATGTCTTTGATGGCAATTTCTCCGTAATAATATTTTTCGTCTTCATTTTGAATTTTGAATTGTAATTTTGACTTTTGACTTTTGACTTTTGACTTTTTGCGACGCAGTCGCAATCTTGTGTCTCCGGTCACGCACTGCCCAGCTACTGATAAAAGGGTTGAAGGACTCGTGGTACCAATGCCAACATTCCCGTTATTATTAATATATAATTTAGAAGCGTCTGTGTTGTTAGTAATATTTAATAATGGGCCGGCTCCGGCTAACTTGAAAAGTAAATGAGTATTAGTGGAAGAAGCGGTCAAAGATAAAATATTGGAAGTTGAAGAAGCGTTAGCTATGGTCATGCTCCCCCCATCAGCGATAGTAAAGACAGAATTAGCTCCATCTTTAAAATCAACAATAGCTCCGGTGCCATTTTGCCTAACGGATAAAGCCGGACTAGTGCTAGTGGCGGTAAAAGAAGCAGCGCCGCTGTAGGCTTGAGCGCCGGCAACTATTAAATCTCCGCCAATATAAAGAGAGCCGGTAGTGGTGGCATTGCGAGAAACCAATAAATCATTATTAACGGTTAATTGAGAAATGGTTGAGGTGGCCGCGCTGAAATTACCGCTCGTTCCAATACTCGCTGCGCTAAGACCTTTATTAAAGGTAGCGTTTTCGTGAAAAGTCGCGTTTGCGTAAACGTCAAATGCGTCTGTGTCTGATTTTGGATTGCCAAAGCTGGAATTTTCCCTGACCGCCAAAGAGCCGCCCACAGCCGCTGAACCGCTCACATTTAGCGAAGTTAAAAGAGCATGGCCGCTCACCTGAAGGCCGGCTGAAGGAATATAGGTCGGCGCGTAAGAAGGCACGGTATAATCCACTTTAGAAACGACTTGAGATTTGAAATTATTGAGTTGAGTTTCAAGAGAGGAAAGCCGGGAATTGATTAAGGTTAAGTCAGCCGGCTGGACTACTTGACTGACTTCGGTTACTTTTACAACTTCTTTAGTCGTCTCTTTTGTCAATTCTTTGGTTTTAGTGACCTCGGTTATTTTGGCTTTTTCTTCTTTTTTGATTATTTCCTGAACTATTGATTTTTCAACTTCTTTGGTTTCAACGCTCTGAATTTCTTTTGGAGCTTCGGCTGTTTTTTCAAATGAATAGCTATGAATTAAAAACTCGGCCACTTTTATATAAGCGTCGCCAAGCGCGCTTTTTACTTTTTGAGATACCTGATCCAGTTTTTGGGAAAAATTGTTGAGCGAGTCAAAAATGCCGGCCAGACCCTCCGTCATTCTAAACTTTAGTGAAGAATCTGGCTCAATAACCATTTCCACGGAATCCTTCACTTCGTTCAGGATGACATTTATAATATCTTTTGCCTGACTTAAAATAGTATGAGTTTGAGATTTCTTTTCGTTTAACCATTCATAAACTATTTTGGGCAAACCTTTAATGAGACCGGATATTTTTTCTTTAGCTTTTTCATTTTGTTCTGACAATAAAATCAATCTTTCCTGAATTCTTTGAACCTGATAAATTAGCTTATTTCCTGCTTTTTTAGCCGTATCGGATAATTTTTTAAGCATATCGGATGCGTAATCAGGCGCTGTTTTTACCATATCGGATGTTCTACCCAACAAATAACGCATATTTTGAGGAATTGATTTTATTTCTCTCGCTAAGACTTGAGGCAAGTCCTGTAGCTTCGTAATATACTTCGGGATGGCCGCCTTTATTCTTTCTGCTCCTAACAGTAAATTGGATTGCGCTGTCTCTATTGCCTTTTGTAAGGACAGATAAAATTTATGGCTCTCTTTGGGTAATCTAATTTGTAAGATTTCATAGCGTTGTTTACACTTTTGGCGTAAAGTAAACAACAATATGACAATACATAAAAGGGCTCGCCTGACACCCGTTCAACGTCAGGAAATCTTCAGCAAGTATTATCAACAGAATATCAGAATTTGCGATTTATGCCGGCAATACAGCGTCTCAAGGCCGACTATCTACCGAGCGCTGGAAAGAGGCAGGAATAAGGATTTTTCTATCCATAAGAGCGAGAACAAACGTTTCCGGTGCTTGGAATACGGCCTGAAAAGGCTATCAAGGGTCGAAGCAGCGCTGGAAAAGAAACTGAAAGCTCAAGCCAAGAGATACAACAAGAATTATCCGGGAGAAATGATGCACGCTGACACGGTAAAACTGCCATTGCTTAAAGGAGAGTCTCTTTTTGAGAAGCCGGAACGTTTGTATGTTGCCATTGATGATTTTTCCCGAGAACTCTACGCTGCTATTCTATCTGATAAAACCCAGTATTCAGCCGCTAAATTCCTTGAACGGGTTGTTAATGAATGCCCTTATACCATTGAAGTATGGTATACTGACAATGGCCGCGAATTTCAAGGAAATCCTGAAACCCACGCCTTTATGAAATTATGCTCTGAAAACAAGATTGAGCAGAAATTCACAAGGGTGAAGACTCCAAGAACCAATGGCAAAGCGGAAAGAGTCATCAGAACAATTATGCAGATGTGGCACAGGAAAACAATTTTCAAAAGTCGAGTCCATCGGAAGCAAGAACTTATCAGATTCGTGAATTACTACAACACAGTCAAACCGCATAAAGGAATTAATAATCTGACGCCGATAGAAAAACTTATCAGTTATTTTTATCCATTAGAACTGTAAACAACGCGGACGATTCTTACAGGTAAAAGAAACAGATTCTAACGCGAAGGTTGTTTTAGGGGCGTTGCTTTTGGACGGAAATTTCTTAAATTCGTTTTTATCAAGTTCAAATTTGGAAGGGTCGTTTTATCCTTATTTTGATATTTTGGATATGCATTACTATCCGGATGTTGATGGTATTACAAACGGCGACTTCAGCGATCTACTAAGCAGAGGAGATAACGCGCAGTTTTTTACAAGTACTATGCAGCCGCATAGCGTATCGAAACCAATAATAATAACCGAAATGGGATCCGCGTCAGGCCCCGACTCTGACAGCAACGGCACAAATCAGGCCGAACGTCTCGTAAAATATTATGTTTATTCTTTTAGCCGCGGCGTAAAATCTATATCTTGGTTTTTTGGCTGGGATTCAAGCATGACTCCGAATTGGGGAATACTAAAACAAGCCGCTCCCGGATTTACGCCGACAAAAAAAACATCATTTTTTTCTTATAAATCTTTATCCCAGAAATTGTCTGGGTTCGCATCTGTTGAAAAAATAAGCGAAGGAAAAATAGGCAACTTTACGGAAGGAGTTTATAAGTTTAATTTCAGCGAGAGAAATCCCATTTATGTTGGTTGGTCAGAATCAAATAAGATACTTGATTTAAGTCCTTATATTTCAACGCCTAATGTTTTGGTAACAGATATTATCGGCGGCGCGCAGACAAAAGAAACAATTAAAGTGCCAATATCCAAAAGCCCTGTTTTTATTGAAGCAATGTAGTAATTCTATGGTAATGGAACTTTACCCTATAATAAAAGATTAAACTTGTTTCACATCAACCACTATGACTCTTAAAAATATTTTCGTTTTTCTAATAGTCCTGCTTGTCCTTGTGGCAGGCGCTTTGGGATTTTATAATTTCTTTTTTAAAAAAGAAGCCTTGCCAATTACAGAAGACGGAGACGAAATAAAACCGTCAACAGAAGCTAAAATTAAAATAGTTTCTCAAGAACCGGTTTTAGCGCCGATTATAGACAACGATAAAATCAAATATTATCTTAAAGAGAACGGCAATGTTTTTCAGTCTGATTTTGACGGCGAAAATTTAGAAAGAATCAGCTCAAATATACTTCAAGGACTTGAATTTATTCTTTGGTCGCCGGACAAAACAAAAGTAATCGGAATTTTTTCCGTTGAAGGCGGAAAAGAAATAAAAAAGCATTTTTACGACTACGAAACCAAAGAGTCAATCTTGCTTAATCAAAATATCCAATGGATTAGCTGGGCCCCGGAAGAAAATAAGATCGCTTACCAGTATTTAAACCCTAAAACCGAAGATAATTTCATAAGCACGGCAAACCCGGACGGCTCAAACTGGAAAAATATCTTAAAAACCAGAATAAAAGACCCGATAGTTGAGTGGCCGGCCAAAAACCAAGTTTCAATCAGGACCAAGCCGAGCGGCTTGGCTCAAAGCGTGCTTTATACGATAAATTCGGCGGATGGCGACTTTCAAAAAATATTAAGCGATATTTACGGATTAACCGCGCTTTGGTCGCCTTCGGGAGAAAAACTGCTTTTTTCAGAAACAGACAAAGACGGCAAAAACCTAAAATTAAAAACGGCTGATAAAAACGGCCAAAATATTAAAGAATTAAATATTTTAACCTGGCCGGAAAAATGCGCCTGGAGCCAGGACGAGCGGATTATCTTCTGCGCCGTTCCGAGAGTTATCCCCGATGACGCGATTTGGCCCGATGATTATTATAAAGGACTTTTTAGAACTACTGACGATTTCTATAAAGTTAACTTAGAAACCAATGAAAAAAGCCCCTTGATTGAGGCGGATAAAATTGGCGGCGAATACGACGCTACAAAAATTTTTCTTTCTCCTCAAGAAGATTATTTGTTTTTCGTGAATAAGAAAGATGGATTGTTGTATAACTTAAGGCCATAATCAACCAAAAAATCATTGATAAATCGTTTTTCCAATAAGTAGCATCAACCAAACCGTGAATTAGAATATAAATCATAGCCGCAATTAAAGTAATGCGTAATGGATAACGAGTAATGCGTAATCGCTTAAAGTTGGTTCTAAAAAACAAAAAGAGCAGCCAGATAAAGCCAATTAGGCCAATTAAGCCGGTTTGAAGCCAAAAAGCAAGGAAAAGATTATGGGGTTGAGGCGCGGCCCATTCTAAATAAGGCCCGAATTCAGACTGGTATTTTAAATAATATTTCTGAAACGTTCCGGGACCAATCCCAATTAGAGGTTGGTCTTTTATTATTTCTACGGCCGTTCGCCAAATCATCAAACGCGATTCCAAAGACGAACGGGAAAAATTAAAAAGATTTTGAGCTTTTTGAGTTTGGAATTGAGAAAAGATTAAGATGAATAGCAATATAATCAAAAAACATAACAAAAAAAATTTCTTTGGGGTCGCTCGCAACGACAAAAAAATAAAAACGCCTGCCCCAATTAACCCGAGCCAAGCGCCGTAAGAGTAAGTTAGATAAATTATAACAACCAGTAACCAGTAACCAGTAACCAGTAATATTTTTTGGTATTTATTTTTTGCGAATTGCCATAAAGCAAGACTTAGGATTAAAATCGGCGCTAAATACATAGCCAAGTGGTTTGGCGAGAGATAAAACGCCTTTAATCGCCCATCAAAAGTTAGATCACCAGAAAACCAATGCCAAAGACTAATTAGAGCCACTCCGGCGCCGGACAGAGTTGAAGCAATTAAAGATTTTTTAATTTGCGTTCGGTCTTTGATTATATCTATAAAAATAATAAAAAACAGCAAAGGAGAAATAAGCCAACTCTTCCAAATGCCGGCGCTTGTTTGAATGTCAGACGAAAACAAAGTAGAGATTGTGAAACCGGCAAAGATTAAAAGAATTGGATAAAAATAGCCGGTTTCCTTTAATTTCTTTAAAAAGTTCGGCGGTCTGAAACATTGAACTTTTTGAAAGAGACATAAGGCAAATACCCCGTAAACCATCAATTCCGAAACCGTAAATGGAATTCCCAAAATTTTTACTTTCAACAAATAAAGAGGTAAAGAAAAAACAATTAAATAGATTCCGAACGAGATAATATTTTTGAGCATAGACCTAAAATCACCATTAAAACAGCGAAAATAATTGGCGAATAGATAGCTGTTTCAAAAAAGCTATGGACTGAAAAATAGACCAGAGACCCAATCAATCCTACTGCTGTTCCGCGATGACTTGCGTCAATATTTGCGGCGCTTCGCGCGATGTTAAACAGTCCCCAAATGGTTCCAAGAATTAAAACCAGCCAAACCAGCAAAGCAAAAATGCCCATTTCCGAAAAAAGATCCAAATAAAGATTATGGGCGGTCATCGGGTTTCTGTAGCCCAAAGACGGATCAATGGCCAAAGAATAATTACCAAGACCCAATCCCCACCAAGGATTTTCTAGTCCTAAATAACTAGCTTCCTGCCACATTTCCAGACGGCCGGCATTTGAGCCCTCTGCCAAATTAAAAGCAGAGTAAAAACGCGCTGAAATTGGCGTCTTGGGAATAATCAATATCAATAAACTAAACAGAAGCAAAAGAGTGATTTTTTTTGAGTTTAAATGCTTCCAAAAAAGCCAAGCCAAAACTAAAAAGGCCGCTGTTAAAGCCAAGTAGGCGCCGCGCGAAAAACTTAATAAAGAGCTAATGTATAAGATAAAATATGAAATAAAAATAATTAAAAATTGAAAATTAAAAATTAAAAATTTGCCCTGATTTTTTTTAAGAAAGCCGTAAAGCAAAACTACTGCTAAAGGCAAAATAAGCCCGATACAAAGACTAAACACATGGGGATCGGAAAAAATAGATATGGCCCGCATAATTGTTTTCCCGGAGACATTTACCAGCCAGCTCGGATAAGCCAAAATCAAAGCCCCTAAATTAAAACCGGAAAAGACAGGCACGATATTAAAAGCCCAAAAGCCGTAAATCCGCTCCAAGCCAAAGACGAACTGAGCTGAAAATTGAACCAAACCGATTAAAGCGGCTGTTCCGGCGCTAATGACCAAAGTCCAAATAATTTTCTTTATTTTCTCATAACTGTCAGCCAAATAAGCCGCTAAAAAATAAAGAGGGAAAATAGATAAAAAAAATAAAAATTTCCGCAGCCCCCATAAATAATTCCCTGACATCAAAATAGAAAAGCCGCTCATAAACAAAAAAATCAATAAAATAACGGCTTGAAAATTCAGGGAAACATTCAGTTGTTTTCTAAAAAACGCCGTAATCAGCCAAACCCCAAACAGCAATAAAATAAAAACCCGACCGGAAGCCAGGTCAACGCCGGGCCAAGGATTTAAAGCGATCTGAAACGGAATATAAGCGATTAAAAGCAGAAGCCAATTAAACATTGGACTTGGGTGATTTTTGATAAATTTGCGCAAATTCGCGAATGGGCAATCCGCCGATTAAATACAAAGCGCTAAAATAAATTAAAGCGGCCAAAACAACGGAAATCAATAAATTCCAGCCGGAGGAAAAATAAAGAAGCAAAGCCATAATCAAAGCGGCAAAAAGGCATTTGTAAAATAAACCAAAAGAAGGCAGCTCTTTAATTGCCCGACGAAGAACCCAAAGCATTAAAACAGTAACCAAGAGCTCGGTAAAGACCGTGGTCGCGGCGGCGCCGTAATAAGAATATTTGGGAATAAACACAAAATTCAAAAGCACATTGACCAATGTCCCGGCCCCGTAAATATAAACAAGGGTTTTTTGCCTTTCTAAAGAAATCAACATATTGGAAAAAAGAGCGCCTAAAAAGATTATGCCAGTAGCCAAAATAAGAATATTTAAAACTCCGGATGAAGGAATAAAATCCCTTCCGCCGATTAAAACAATTATTTTAGAGGAAAGAAAAAAAGTGCCGACTATTAAAGGAATAATTAAAATCAGTAAAACATCTAAAGTTTTTTGAACAATCTTTTTAAATTCTTCTTTGTTGAGAAAGGCGTATTTTGACATTAGAGGCATAACCAAGCCGACAAACATGGCTGGAAAAAAAATCAAGCTTTCTAAGATTTTATAAGCCAAACCGTAAATGCCGACCTCGGCCTGCGTTTTCATTAAGGAAAGCATAATAGTGTCCAGCTTAAAATAAATCATCGTTAAAATAGCGGCCAAGCCCAAAGGCAGTGATTGCCTTAGTAATTCAAGCCAAAAAGAAAAATCAAATTGAAGCCGGACAGAAATATGTTTTTGAACAAAAAATAAAATCAAAAAAAAGTTGACCGCGGCGCCGGCGGTTAAAGCGCTGACAATAAATAAAAAACCAAAATCCTGCCTGACAAAAAAAATAACCAAGCCCAGTTGGACAAAACGGCTTAAAACTTCAGCCAGGCCGACTTTATCCAGACGCAAATACTTTTGAAAAACACCCATCAAGACCTGATTATTGGATAAAAGCCAGAACCCGGCCGCCCCAATAAGAATTCCCAGTTTGGTTTCTGACGAATAAGGAAAAAAATAAGCGGCTAAAGGAGCAATTATAAAAACAAAAAGACCGGCAAAAAATCTTAAAGTAAAAGCGTTGCTGACTATTTTAGCCTCATCAGCCCCTGATCTTGAAATACTTCTGACGCAAATTGAATAAAGGCCCAAATCGGCCAAAACCGTAAAAATAAATAAAAAAGCCAGAATGGTTGAATATTGCCCAAAACCAGTCTGGCCCAAATAACGGGTCAAATAGCCAACAATAACCAAAGCCAGAGCCGTACTAACAAATCTGGCTATTACTGAAATAATAGTGTTGTAAGCTATTTTTTTGACAATTGCCATTGTAAAGCCGCATGAATTTATATTTATGAAATTCGGGCTTATTCGCGAATATCCGCGGTTTTTGGCTTAATAACTATTCTCCTATTCGGCTCCTGACCAATACTTTCCGTGCCCACCCAAGGATGACCGGCCAGGGCCAAATGAACAATTCTTCGCTCGTACGGCGGCATGGGCTGGAGAAAAAGAGACGATTTTTCGTTAACGACCTGTTCGGCCGTATGGCTGGCCAGTTCTTTTAAAAGCTCAATCCTGTTCTTTTGGTAATTATTAACATCAATAATAAAATGTATTGGGTAGCCTAATTTTTTATTAACTAAAACTCTGGACAAATGTTGAAGAGCATGCAGGTTTCCCCCGGCCTGCCCGATTAAAAATCCGGCTTCGTTTGTCTGAATATTAACCGTAATATTTTTTTTATCAGAAATATCCAAGTCAACCGCGCTTTCAAATCCTATTTTTTCTAATAAATCTATGATGGTTTTTTTAATTATTTCTGAATTATTCATTTTTTTTCAAAGTTTTATGGTTTTTGTAAAATATTGCTGAATTATACCAAAGAGAGTGATCACCGCCCAATAAAGAGGCAAACCAGCAGGCAGGGTCCAACTGATAAAAACCGTAACTATGGGCATTAAATAAGTCATCTGATGGCTCATCATGGAAGAAAAATCTGTCTTGCCTATTTTTGTTCCTTGCGTTTTTAAAGGAGAGCTTTTAGACATCATCATCTTAGACTGAACAAACATAAGGAATCCGGCCAAAAGAGCCAGGGGTATGTTTCTTTCTGAAAGATTTATTGCCCCTAAAAACATTGGGTTTAAAACTTCCGGCCGAACCACAAAGCCATAAAGACCGTTTAATCTTTCCGGGTCCAGGCCCGTATAAAAAACCCTGTATAAAGCGATTAAAATAGGCAACTGGATTAAAATCGGCAAACAGCCGGACATTGGGTTTATTTTATACTGGCGATAAAGATCCATTGTCGCCTTGGCTTGTTCCGCTTTGTCTTTGTATTTTTTCTGAATCTCTTTAATCTTAGGCTGTAATTCAGTTAATGATTTTTGGGATTTAATCGCTTTTTGAGAAAGAGGATAAAGAAGAAATCTGATAATCACCGTTAAAACAATAATAGCTATCCCTAAATCGTGACCGGGTATAATGTCATACAAAAGGATTAACGCGTTAAATAACGGCTTATAAAGAACTTCGTTAAAAATTTGGGTTACTAAATCCATATATTCCTGATTTTTTAAATAAATCAACCAAAGTTTGTTCTGTTTCCCGATAACCTCTTCCAATAATCCCTGGTTGAGTTAAAACGACTATATCAAATCCTGGTTTCATCTCTTTTAATTTTAAACGGACGATTTCGCTAAGCCGTCTTCTGATTTTGTTTCTGACCACTGCTTTTTTGGAAATTTTTAAACTAACCACAAATCCATACCGATTAAACTTTAAATTATTTTTAACCGTTCTGATGCTAATAAACCCTTGACGATAATATCCCCCTTCTTTAAAAACTTTTTCAAAATCTTTCTTTTTTGATAATCTGTTTTTCTTAGGCGGCATAATTATCACACCGTCAATCTTTCTCTTTTTTTTCTTCGCCGTCTAGCCAAAACTCGGCGGCCGTAATGAGTCGCCATTCTGGCCCGAAAGCCATGGACTCTTTTCCTTTTTCTCTTTTTAGGTTGATAAGTGATAGACATAAATTTTAGATTTAAGATTTATTATTTAGGTACAATGTAGCATTTTTTATCCATTAGGTCAAATCATATCTTTAATCTTACGCCTTTAATCTCGCGTCTATCCCCATCTCGTCCACATCTTATTCACAAAAGCATGATTTTTGTTTATTTTAGAAGGTATTTTCTTTAATTTCCAGTATGCTATAATAAATTTACGAATAAGCTCGCGAATTTTATTCACTAATTATCACGAATTAAGACATTAAGAATTCGTTGATATTCAAAATATAATTCGTGATAATATTCGTGATTTATGAACTTAAAAGAACTCTGGCAGGCCGCCTTGGGAGAAATTGAGTTAGGTATTTCTAAGGCCAACTTTATTACTTGGTTTAAAAACACTGAAATTAGCTCCAAGAAAAATGGAGTGGTGATTGTTAATGTCCCCAACGGCTTTACGAAAGAATGGCTTGAAAATAAATACAATAAACTTATTTTCAGGGCACTGCGAAATATCAGTCAAGACATTAAGGAAGTCCAGTTTATTATCGGAACCCCCCTCCCCCTCAAGCCGTTTATAAAACAAAGAAAAGAATTACCCAAGACGCCGCCTGAAGAACAACTGGGTTTTGAAGAGTTTAACGTTGATAAAGAGACCAATTTAAATCCAAAATACACTTTTGATAATTTCATTATCGGCTCATTTAACGAATTGGCCCAAGCCGCCGCGAGAGCCGTAACCAAACATTTAGGCACTCTTTATAATCCGTTGTTTATTTATGGCGGCGTTGGACTGGGTAAAACGCATCTTCTTCAGGCCATCGGAAACGAATTAAACAAAAAACATCCGCTTAAAAAAATAAAATACTTAAGTTCGGAAAAATACATGAGCGAATTAGTTGACGCCATTTCAAAAAAGGGCATGGAAAGCTTTAAGCCGAAATACCGAAAAATAGACGTTTTAATTATTGATGACATTCAGTTTATAGCCGGTAAAGAAAAAACCCAAGAAGAGTTTTTTCATACTTTTAACGCTTTGTATCAAAAAAATAAACAAATTATTATTAGTTCGGACAGACCGCCGAAGGCTATCCCCACCATCGAAGAAAGATTAAGCTCCAGATTTGAAGGAGGAATGATTGCCGACATCAGTTATCCGGACATTGAAACGAGGATAGCTATTTTAAAAAACAAAGCAAAAGAGAATAAACTTGAGATATCAGACGAAGTTATTTATTATGTCGCCAGTCATGTTCAAAAAAATATCAGAGAATTAGAAGGGGCTTTAAATAGAATTATTGCCGCTTGTAAAATAACCGAGAGCGCTCCGGATGTTGACAAAGCGAAGAAAATATTATCCGGCATTATTTCCAAACCCAAGAAATTAACTAATTTTAAAGATATCATTAAAGCCGTCGCCGAGTTTTATGATATTAACACTAATGATTTAATCAATAAGTGCCGGCGAAAGGAAATAGTCCGGCCGCGGCAAATCTCCATGTATCTCATTAGAAAGGAATTAAACGGCTCTTTCCCTTATATTGGAGAAAAACTAGGGGGACGAGACCACACAACCGCTATGTACTCTTATGAAAAAATTAATAAAGACATGGAAAACAACGAAGCGCTTCAACAGGAAATAAATTTAATTAAAGAAAGGATTTATAACTAACATCTTAATATCCCACATAAAAACATGTGGAGTAATTCTTAATAAATATATTTTATTTTTAAAATTAATATTTATCCAAAAATAATTCATAATTTATTCATTAAATAATTAACAAAATATTAAACGCAAAACACCAGACACAAAATACAAAAAATAACTTTTCCACATTTTATAATAAACTAATAATACTAATAAAATTTATATAAATATATTATTACATATTATTATGCAGATAATCTGTCTTCAGGAAAATTTAAAACAAGCGCTAAATATTACCGAAAGAATTATTGGTAAGAATTTAACTCTTCCTATTTTAAACAACCTTCTTTTGGCGACGGAAAACAATCGTTTAAGAATTTCTTCAACGAATTTAGAAATAGGGATTAATTGTTGGGTGCCCGGGAAAATTGAAAAAGACGGAAGCATTACCGTGCCGGCTAAATTATTAAGCGGTTTTATCGGTAATTTACCGAATAAAAAAATTGAACTTAAAACTAAGGATAGTCAATTATATCTGGGGTGCGAAAACTTTAAAGCGGTTTTAAGGGGAATAGACGCAAAAGATTTTCCGATTATTCCTAAAATTAAAAACAGTCCGTTAATAAAAATAAAAAGCGAAGTTTTAAAAACAGCCCTGGCTCAAGTGGCAGAAATGGCCGCTATTTCAGAAGTCAGGCCGGAAATTTCCGGTGTTTTTGTAAAAATTGAAAAAGATTTAATTAAATTCGCGGCCACTGACAGTTTTCGTTTGGCGGAAAAGATAATCTACCAAAATAAACTTGTTTCAGCCAGAGCGGGACTTGTCTCGGCCAAAGATGGATTAGAATCCCTTAATCACTCTTTAATTATTCCCCAAAGGACTATTTTGGAATTAGTGAGAATTTTAGGAGAAAAGGATTTATTGGGCGCTAAAGAAGACCAAGAGGTTGAAGTGATTTTGGGCGGCAATCAGATTTTATTTGATTTGGGTTATTCGCAGGTTGTTTCAAGATTAATAGAGGGGCAATACCCAGATTATCAACAAATTATCCCCAAAAACCTTGAAATTCAAGCGACTCTAAACCGAAACGAATTAATAAACGGAATTAAAATAGCCAGTCTTTTTAGCGGCAAAGTTAATAATATCAAACTTTCTATTCAGCCAAAGAAGTCTTTAATAGAGATTTCTGCCAAAGACACAGACATCGGAGAAAACAAATCGCAATTAAACGCTAAAATAGAAGGCAAAGAGGTAGAAATAACCTTTAATTACCGTTATCTTTTAGACGGTTTGAATAACATCTTTAGCGATAAAGTTATTTTAGGCCTGAACAGCGCTTCTAATCCTGTTGTCATTAAACCCGTCGGCGATACCAGCTACACCTATTTAGTTATGCCGATAAAGGCTTAACCCTAATAAAAAGCATAATCATCTCAAAAACCCTAAATAGTAAAACTATTTAGGGTTTTTGCTTTTAAGAAAAATTAAAAATATTATACCCCCAAATCAATGTTTTCTATATACCAATTATAAAACTCTTTTGGCGATAAAAATTTCGTTCGTCCGGGCTTGCCCTGTTTTTTGCCGGCTGGCCTAATAATAACTTCGGTAGCTCTTATTTTGCCATTGATTCTTAATTGATTGGTCCTACCTAAACGACTAGGCAGGGTTTCTATTTTATCAACCGGATCAAAACCAATAGCGCAAAGAAATTGTTTCCCTTTTTTATCAATAGAAGTGGGAGCAAAAGCAATAGCGTCACGGTCGTAAAGAGTGGCATTGTCTCGTTCCCCTATTGGGTCATGCTCTGGTTTTGAGCATAGTTCTAAATAACCAAAAAGAGACTTAAAGGCGTCTTTTGCTGATAGGCCCCGATAAAAACAAGGCGGTTCTTGGTAATTTGGTAATCGCTCTATTTGTTCTTTAGAGATTTCTTTTTCTACTTCAGTCGGTTTTGGGTATTCAGTTTGCGATTTTAATGCTTCCATCGTATTTATTGATATATTTCAATAATCATCTCATCTTCCGCCCTGTTTAGGGCCTTGTCATAGGCGCGGACCTTGATGGTTTGTTCGGTAGTAGAAGCATTAAGATAAGATAAAAAATTAAAAGTGATTAAATAGGGTTTGGTCGTATCCGCGCCGACTAATTGATCGTTAAAGAAAAAATCAAGCTGTTTTACGCCTAAAGGAGCTTCAGCCTCGGCCTCAATAGTTAAAATAGATTGAGTAATCAGTTCGTCGTTTCTTGGCGAGATAATTTTTATTTCAGGCCGATTTTCTTCAGTGTGAATATTATCGTATTCAGTCGGCGGTTTTTGATTAAAAACCAAACAAATAGGGCAGTATGAATTTTTAGCCCATCCTAAAACAGGGATTTCCCAGTTAAGAAATTGGGGATCGTCAGCCGGGTTTTCCGGATACGGTCCGGCCGGATTGTTTTTGTCAACATAATAAAGAATAGAGTGAACTTCCTGATAAATTTTTTCTTCAATTAGATCCGGCGGAGTTAAGTCAGTGGCTAATTTGCCTGAAATTTTATCAATTTTTACTTTCTTTTTAAAGGCCAGTTCGCCGTTAAGAACCGATTTATCCGTCGGCGCCGGTTTTGGCGGCGTAAACTCTTCTATTTTTTCAGGTAAAATAAATTCATTGACATTCATTATTTCCTGTTCTTTGTTTTTTGTTTGATACGCTCTTTTCATAAATTCATTCCAAATCGGGGCCGCCACATAACTGCCGTCTCCCTGCCGCATTGGCGAGCTGTCGTTGTTGCCGACCCAGACGCCAGCCGCAAGAGAGGGAGTATAACCGACTGTCCAGCCGTCGCGGTATTCCTGGGTGGTGCCGGTTTTAACCGCGGCCGGCCGGTCGGCTAAATAAAGCTTTGAATGGGAGCCAAACATTGACGCCCGGGCTTCTTCGTCAGAAAGAATATTATTGATTTGTCTCGCAACCTGCTCGTCTAAAACGCGGAGAGATTTATTCTGGAATTCTTCTAAAACATTTCCTTTAGCGTCTTCAATTTTTAAAATTGAGCTCATTGGGCGTTTGATTCCTTCGGCGGCAAAAACTCCAAAAGCCGCTGTTTCATCTAAAAGTTTAATTTCTCCGCCGCCCAAAACCAATGACAAGCCATAGCGTTTTCTGTCCTTTAGGGTGGTAATGCCCATATCTTGGGCTAAGTTGATTGATTCGTTAACGCCGGCTAAATAAAGAGTCTTAACCGAGGGCACGTTAAGAGACTGAGCTAACGCTTGTTTCATTGTCAGCGGCCCGCGAAACTTGCCGTCATAATTTTTTGGCCTGTATTCTTGTTCTTGGCCAGCCGCGCCGTATTGACCAAAACTTGTTTCTAAATCAAATAAAATAGTTTCCGGCGTAAAGCCCTTTTTAAAAGCCGCGGCGTAAACAAATGGCTTAAAAGAAGATCCTGGCTGGCGATGCGGGCTAATAGCCACATTAAAATTACCTTGGTTTTCAATGTTAAAATAATCAACTGACCCGACCATGGCCAAAACCTGGCCGGTTTTTGGGTCAACGGCCGTTAAAGCCGCGTTATTGGCCCGATGGGTTTTTTTATTGTAATCCGCCCGTTGGGTAATCACCTCTTCAGCGACTTTCTGCAAGTCCCAATCAAGAGTGGTCAAGACTTTGAGTCCGCCTCTTTCCATATAATCTTGGCCGTATTTTTCCTCTAAATATTCTTTAATATACATTACAAAATGAGGGGCTTTAACGGCTTGCCTTTGAAGAGTGAATTTTAATTCTTCTTTTTTGGTCTCCTCTTTTTGTTCTTCATTAATATAGCCGAATTTAATCATTCGTTCTAAAATATATTCCTGCCGGCCCTTTAACTCTTCCAAGTGAGAGCCGTAAGGGGAATAATATGTCGGAGCTTTGGGGAGAGCGGCTAAAAGCGCGGCCTGGGCCAAACTTAAATCTTTGGCTGATTTGTCAAAAAAGGTTTGAGCGGCGGATTCTATTCCATACGCGTTAGAGCCGTAAGGCACCTGATTGAGATAAAAGCTCAAAATTTCGTCTTTTGAGTATTTTCTTTCCAGCTCAAAAGAAAGAATAGCTTCTCTGATTTTTCGGGCAAAAGTTTTTTCAGGCGTCAAAACCGCGTTTTTAATAAATTGCTGGGTAATGGTTGAGCCGCCCTGGGCAAATTTTTGTCCTTTTAGGTTAGCCAAAGCCGCTCTGATAATTCCTTTCCAGTCTAAGCCAAAATGATGGTAAAAATTATCGTCTTCAATCACCACCGTCGCGTCCTTGGCGTATTGGGGGATTTCTTCAAAAGGAATAATAGTTCTTTTTTCTTCAGCGTGGACATCATAAAGCAAGACTTGGCCGGTCCGGTCAAAAATTTTAGTGGATTCAACCACTTGGCGCTCGTTGATTTTTTCCGGGTCAGGCAGATCTTTGGCAAAATAGGCGAAAACAGCCAAGCCGGAGAAAAATAAAAGAAATAAACAAAAACCGGCCAGTTTAAAAACGGCCTTTATTGCCTCTCTTTTTCTTCCCGTTCTTCGCGATTTTTTAAATTTTCTGTAATAGATTCTTCCAACCACCTTTTAATTGTGGCAAATTCAGCCCATTTTAGCAAGAAGGGCTGTGATTTAAAGTAGCGGGCTCTTTTCTTTTTAGCATTATTTAGGTATAGTAAAGACATGAGAGAAGACAAAATTAAGACTTTACTAAGCAAAGGAGTGGAAGAAGTTATTAAGAGAGATAGTTTGGAAAAGAAATTGAGGTCGGGCAGGAAATTGAGGATAAAATACGGGGCAGACCCGAGTGCGCCGGATTTGCATTTAGGCCACAGCGTTTGTTTGTGGAAATTAAAAGAATTTCAGGATTTGGGACACCAAGTCGTTTTTATTATTGGCGATTTTACGGGTCTTGTGGGCGACCCTTCGGGTCGGGACAAAACCCGGCCGGCTTTATCTAAAGAAGAGATAGAAAAAAACGCCAAAACTTATTTTGAGCAAGCGGGGAAAATTTTAGACATTAAAAAAATAGAAATTGTTAAAAACAGCCAGTGGTTTTCTAAAATGGATTTGGCTGAATTTTTAAAATTAGCGGGCCAGTTTACTTTGGCGAGAATTATAGAAAGAGATGATTTTAGCCAGCGCTTAAAAAAGGGAATAGACATTGGCTTTCATGAAACTATTTATCCCCTACTGCAGGCCTACGATTCAATTATGGTTAGGGCTGATGTTGAGGTCGGCGGCCGGGACCAGAAATTTAATCTTTTGGCCGGCCGGGAGCTTCAGAAAAAAATGGGCCGGGCCGAACAGGATTTAATGCTTTTCCCTCTTTTAATCGGCACTGACGGCAAAAAGAAAATGTCAAAAAGCCTGGGAAATTATATCGGTTTGACTGAATCAGCTAATGAACAATACGGCAAAATAATGTCTATTTCTGATGATTTAATTTTTCATTATTTTGAACTCTGCACCCGCCTTTCCCAAGGAGAGATTAAAGAGCTCAAAAAAGAAACAGATTTGGGCCGGCTCAGTTTTCGTCATGCCAAAGCCCGTTTAGCTAAAGAAATTATCGCTCTTTATCACGGAGCGGCAGTAGCGCAAAAAGCAGAGAAAGAATTTGACAAGATTTTTAAAAATAAAGAACTGCCCTCTGAAATGTCCGAGATTATTATTACTGATAAAATTATTCCCATTTTAGATTTATTGGTAAAAACAAAATTAGCCCCAAGCAAAAGCGAGGCTAAGAGATTAGTAGAGCAAGGCGGAGTAAAAATAGACAACCAAATTATTAAAGATTGGAGGGTTGAAGTTCAAATTAAAAACGGAATGATTATTCAGGTCGGCAAAAGGAATTTTTCGAGATTAAAATTGTAAATTTTATCTTTTTTTTTCAATATACTTAATCACTTCTTCGGCAACATTAATGCCGGTTACTTGGCTGAATCTTTTAAATTGAGGCGAACGGTTTATCTCTAAAACTTTTAATCGGCCGTTTTTATCCGGCATAATATCTAAGCCGGCAAACTCTATTTCAGCGGCTCTCGCGGCCGTTAATGCTAATTCTTTTAATTTGGTATGCATTAAAAATTTATGATAATCATAATTGCTTTTAGCTAAAATATCGTCAATAACTATTTTATTTTTATTTTTCATATATCTGGCGATAATTTTGGCCTCAACAATGTGCCGGCTGATGGCCCGGAAAAGAATTGCGTCAAATTCGGAAATATCCCGACCTTTTTTGGTGGAAACGAAAAGATTTTTCTGAAAACCTAAAATCAATTGATTTAAGGGCATTATTTTTAAGTAATGATTTCTTTTTTCCGCTTCTTTTTTCAGTTGTTGAGATTCTATTGATTTTTTAGAGCCAATAATAAGCATTTTCATTTTATTTTATTCCTCTTTTTTCTTTAACTTTTTCTAAGACCCTTTGGGACATAAAAATATTTTTACTTGGGTCAACCAAAAATTGTTTTAAGTCCTTGCGGCCGACAATAATATCGTATTTTAGCTGACTGCGGTCAGCGATAAAAGCCTCGGTTGAGACTAATTTTTTATCTAAAATAAAAGAAAATTCAATAATCGGTCGTTCTTCCAGTCCCAAAGCTCCTCTAACTTTTTTGTATCTCATCGCTTCGTTTAACCCCAATTGACGAGCTAAGTTGGTCGAGATAGTGGTCCGATAAGCGCCGGTATCAATTTTAGCCATAGTCGGGTATTTCCCGCTTTGTCTGTCAGGGATTTCAATCGGTTCGTTAATGCCAATAACTTTTTTGCCGGAAACTTCTTCCAGAGTTTCTTCTACTTCGCCGCCAAAAAGGTCTTGGCTGATTTTCGCGCCCTTAAGAGGGTTTTTAATTTTTAATCCTTTGACTCTTAAAAGGCGGTCAGCCAAAGGAGATAAATTGGCAATTTGGATAGAGAGTCCGGGCCGGGCGTTAAGCTCTGAAATAATTAGTCCCTTTTCCCGGTCAATGGCAATGTCAACGCCCAAAAAATTCAGCCGGGAGACTATTTGGGCTTGAATAGCCAATTTAAGAATTTCTTTCCACTCCGGAATCTGGAGGCCTTTTAGCAGTAATCTGGCGCCCGGCACATACTCAATAAGACGGCCGCGATGGATAGCCGTAGTGGTAATGCCGGTGCCTAAATCAATGCCTACGCCAATGCCTCCTTGATGCAGATTTGCCCGGCCCGAAGATTCTTTGGTGGGCAGGCGTAGTTGAGCCATAACCGGCACTGAATTATAAATAATGATTCTAATGTCAGGAATGCCGCGATAAACATACGGCTTAAAAAGTTTAAGTAATTTAATTCTTTCTTCAAAAAAAGCGATGTCCGGCAAGCTGGTTAAAGAAAAAGTGCCTTCCAGTATGTTTAAAATGTGATTTTCCAAATCTTTAATGTTAACCGGGCGGCCGTCGGCTTTTATCCAGGGATAAGGAAATTTTTTCTTGCGGCCGTAAACGACTAAAATACCCTGGCCGCCCAAGCCGCAGTTGGGCTTTAGGGTAAAAGTGGAAGGCAGAGTTGACCAGTCAAACTCTTTTAATTCTTTGATTTGCCGGATAAGGCCGTAGTTTTGAAGAACCGGCAGACTGGCTTTTCTTAAAATTTTTTTAGTCAAAAGTTTATTGTCGGCGATACGAATAGCCCTCAATGAATTTGAGGGCCGGAGATAATTAAGATTTCTGGCGTTAAGGCCTAAAACATACTTGGATTTTTTTAAGAAGGCGAGCATATTCATTTCTTATTTCTTTTCGGGTAAATCCACTCTTTTAATCACTTCTCTGAAGCGCCAATATTCAAAAAGCCGCAATCCTGTCCATTTTCCTAAAAGAATGTTAATAATAACCGCGCCAAAAATAATCCAAAAAGGATAAATAAAGACCAAATTTCTTAACCAAACGGAAGCGGCTACCCAATAACAGATTATTGAAAGAAATAATGTCTCAATAGTTAAAATAATCGCTTCTCTGGCCCCTCTTTCAATCTGAACAACCACGAATTTTTCCACTAAGGTAATCATAATCAGAACGGCAAAAATAGAAGAGGCGATCAATCCTTTTCGGCCGGAATAAGCGCCTTCTAAAAAAATGGCCAAAATAGCCAAGGCCACGGCTGTTAAAACAATAGCCATGCGCGGCAGATAGAGCAGGCGGATATATCTGACTAAAAATCTCATTAAAGTGCCGACCAAAAGAATAACGATAAAAATAGCCAGGCCGTATTTGAGCCCGGTGGCTAAAAAAGCAAAAGTAATAATCAGAGGCGTATAAATGCCAAAGCCCCTTATGCCGATCACCTGCCGGCCAAAAGCGATAATTGTCGCCACAATCGGGAGCATTAAAATAAGAATAACCGTTTCTTGGGGCACTCCCTGATTGACCATGTATTGAGTGATTACTGACATAATTCAATTAACTATTTATAGGTGTTCGCGCAGCAAATAGCCACGGCCAAAGCGTCAGCCGCGTCGTCTGGTTTTGGGATTTCTTTGAGTCCGAGCAGTATTTTGACCATTTTTTGAACTTGCGCTTTATCAGCCCGGCCATAACTAGTCACCGCTTGCTTGATTTGGAGGGGCGTAAATTCGGCTATTGGAATTTTTGCTTGGCTGGCTGATAAAAGAGCCACGCCCCGCGCCTGGCTGACTTTAATGGCTGTCTTTAAGTTTTTAAAAAAGAAAATATCTTCTATGGCAATTATATCCGGCTTATGTTTTTTAATAAGTTTAGCGATTTGTTGATGCGTTTCTTTAAGCCGTTCTGCTGTAGAAAATTGCGGACTTGTTCTAATACATCCATAATCAATGGCTCTTAATTCACTTTGTTTTTTAATGACTCCATACCCTGTTGCCGCTGTGCCAGGGTCTAGGCCTAATATAGTCATGTTAGAATGTTGAAGATGTTAGAATTATTGGATCACCCGTTTTATTATTAAACAATTCCAACAAGTGAGCAAAGCGAACGATCTAACACTTCTAACATTTATTTTAAATTACTGTATATTTCATTCACATCATCGTTTTCATCCAAGGCCTCAAAAAGTTTTTCTAATTGCTGTTTGTTTTTTTCATCACTAATTTGAAGCGGGTATTTGGGAGACCATTCAGCGCCTTTTTTCTCAAACAGATATTTCACGCTTCCGGTATCAGCCAATTTTCCGTTATGCTGACCTAAAATCTTTTTTATTTCAGAAAGAGTTCTATTTTTATTATCCGTAATCCCTTCAATAATCAAAGCCATGCCATTCGGCCCATAGGCCTCATAAACAAATTCTTCTAATTTTTCTCCTCCCAGCTCCCCCGCTCCGCGCTTAATCGCTCTTTCTATATTATCTTTGGGCATATTAAATTCCTTGGCTTTTTCAATAGCTCCTCGCAGTTGAATATTTGTTTCCGGGTCTTTGCCTTTTTCCTTAACAGCCATAATAATCATTTTGGAAATCTTTGAAAAAATCTTTCCCCGTTTTTTATCCTCAATGGCTTTTTTGTGTTTTATGGAAGAAAAGTGTGAGTGCCCAGACATGCCTCAATGGTATCATTTGAAGAATTAGAGTGTCAATGAAATGAAAAAATAAATAAATCCTCGTTTCTGTGAGGATTCGCTGTGTCTATAAAGGGCATTTACGAAAATTAGAGCCTTATAACAACTTATTTTGTTCCGTTTGATTATATTTCACCCCCAAGTGTTCATAAGCCAATTTAGTGGCGACGCGGCCGCGGGGAGTGCGGGCCAAAAAACCAAGTTGGAGAAGATAGGGCTCGTAGATTTCTTCAATGGTTTCTTGTTCTTCGCTCGTGGCCGCGGCTAAAGTCTGAAGACCGACCGGCCCGCCGTCAAATTTTTTAATGATGACTTCCAAAATAGAGCGGTCTGTCGGTTCAAGGCCTAATTCATCAATTTCCAGCATTTTCAGAGCTTGCCTGGTAATGTCTTGATTTATAACGCCATCGCCTTTAACCTGACAAAAATCACGGACTCTTTTTAAAAGCCGGTTAGCCACCCGCGGCGTGGCTCGGGCTGTTTGGGCGATAATTTTTAAAGCGCTTGGCTCAATCTGGACGTTTAAAATATTGGCCGAGCGGCTGATGATTTTTTCAATATCTTTTTGTTCATAAAAATCCAAACGATAAGTGGCGCCAAAACGGCTTCTTAATGGCGAGGATAAAAGTCCAATGCGGGTGGTGGCGCCGATTAAAGCAAAACGGGGCAAATCAAGCCGCAGGATTTTGGCTGACGGCCCTTTGCCGATGATAATGTCCAGCTTATAATCTTCCATGGCCGGATATAAAATCTCTTCAATGTTTTTATTGAGTCGATGACATTCGTCCACAAAAAGAATATCTCCGTCTTGAAGCGAAGTTAGAATAGAAGCCAAGTCCCCGGTTTTTTCAATGGCTGGTCCTGAGGTGACTTTAAGGTTGGCTCCTATCTCTTTGGCAATAATATGCGCTAAACTCGTTTTACCAAGCCCCGAACTTCCATATAAAAGCAGGTGTTCAACGGCCTCGCCTCTTTTTTTAGCCGCCTCAATCAGGATTTTTAAATTATCTTTGATTTTTTCCTGCCCGGCGTACTCATTAAACGAGCGGGGCCTTAAAGTAATATCTAAATTGCGGTCTTCCTGAAGTTCCTTTGGTGAAGTGATAGGGCTTGACAAATTATTCATAGTTTGATAAAATAAGGGTAATAATCCGCTTGATGAATCTTTATGGTTAAGAATAACAGAAAACATTAATAACATCAAATTTCTTCCATTTGAGTTTCTAAAACACCCGCTAAACTGTAGGCAATAAGGGCCCCATTTTTAATGCAGGGTTCGATAGGGGCTTTATCTTAGTTTCGGATAATCTGGCTCCGGCTGGATTACTCCTCGGAATGGCCTTTTCTCTCTGTCCTTGAACAGAGAGTCGTTGCCTACAGCTTAGCGGGTATTTTTATTGACCAACTATTCTTTCCACTTCTTCTAAGGCCGTAATTCCTTCAAGAACTTTTAAAACAGCGTCCTGATACATAGTCATTGATCCTTGTTTTTGCGTAAAAGCGAGAATTTGGGCGTGAGAAGGAGAAACGCTGATTAGTTTTTCCATTTCGTCTTCTACTATAATTATTTCAAAAACGCCGATTCGGCCTTTATAGCCGGTCTGGTTGCATTGTAAACATCCTTTGGCTTTATGAATTTTAAGATTTTGATTCAAAGCCGGGCGTTCAATCTCTTGAGGCAGTCCTTCAAGAGCTTTTTTTATTTGAGTAAATTGTTTAGCCGAAGGAGAGAAAGCGACTTTGCATTTTAGGCAGATTTTTCTGACTAATCGTTGGGCTATTATTAAAGTTAAGGCCGAAGCGAGGATTGGCGCTTTGGCGCCTAATTCCGTAAAACGGGGCACGGCGCCGGCCGCGTCATTGGTATGAAGCGTGGAAAAAACCAGATGTCCGGTTAAAGAGGCCTGAAGAGCCGTTTCAGCCGTGTCTCTGTCTCTAATTTCGCCGACTAAGACCACATCCGGGTCTTGTCGAAGAATGGCCCGCAGCCCCTTGGAAAAAGTATAGCCCCTTTTTTCTTCTACCTGGGTTTGGGCGATATTTCCCAGATGATATTCAATCGGGTCTTCAAGGGTAATGATTTTTATCGTGGGATCCGCTAATTTTTTAAGACACGCGTAAAGAGTGGTGGTTTTTCCGGAGCCGGTTGGTCCGGTGGTTAAAATCATGCCATGGGGCTTTTCTATTTCTCTTTCAATAATTTCCAGACTACTCTTTCTTAGGCCCAAATCTTCCAGGTTTAATTTGATGGCTTGAGGATTTAAGACTCTCATTACGATATTTTCGCCGTAAGCGCCCGGCACCACCGAAACTCTCACTTCAATGTCATTTTGGCCAATTTTGATAGTAAAGCGTCCGTCCTGCGGTATGTCATAAATATTGAGCTGCATTTCTGAAAGCAGTTTTATCCTCGAGAGAATATATTTATAGATATTTGGAAATAAAAAAGCCACATCGTGGAGAACTCCATCAATGCGGTATCTTAAGGTGACTTTTTCTTCTTTCGGTTCAAGGTGAATGTCGGACGAATCAGTGGCTAAGGCCCCGACAATAGTCAGCTCCACTAATTTCGAAGGATCAATAGCCGGCACTTCAATGATTTTTTGCTTAAAAATTTCAAGATTTTTAATTTCTTTCTGGAATTGTTTGATTTTTTCAATGTCTATTTCTATTTTTCCGGTAATTCCCCCGGACGGCGGTACGAAATCTTTATAAGGCGCCCAAGCTTTTTCCAGCCCCCGAAGAGAAACGATAAACACTTTAATCTGATATCCTTTTTTCTCAAACTCCTCAAATATTCGTTTGGCTAAAGGGTTGCTTGGGTCTAAAGTTCCCAGCCAAAGCTGTTTTTCTCTTTTTTGGATAATGGCGACTTTCGCTTTTTTGGCTTTTGCTTCGTTTAAAAGAGACAAGATTTCAGCCCTTATTGGCGAGACGGTCAGATCTAAATACGAAAAACCAAGCTTATTCGCTAAATTTTTAGCCCTTTCTTCTTCTCCTTGATACTTCAGCCGGATTAACTTTTCCTGAAGAGATTTTGTTTTTGAATTTGAAGAAGCTAAAGTCATTTTTGTTTTCACTCTATCTTATTTTGACTCAAGAGTCAAATATGATAGACTATTTTTAATGAACGATTTAGAAATTATCACGGAAAACGAAAAAGAAACGCAAAAGGCGGGAAAATTTTTAGCCGAAGAATTATTTAAAAAAACCTCAAGAAAAAAAGCCGCGGTTATCGCTTTAAAAGGAGAACTGGGCAGCGGTAAAACTGCTTTTGTTAAAGGAATGGCCCAAGGTTTTGGCGTTAAAGAAAAAATTATCAGTCCGACATTTGTTGTTTTGAAAAAATACGGAATAAAAAATATAAATTTCTACCATATTGATTGCTACCGCCTCGTCGGACCAAAAGATTTAATAGATTTAGATTTTAAAGAGATTATCAATGATTCGGAAAATATTATTGCCGTTGAGTGGGCCGAGCGGGTGAGAGAAATTTTGCCCGGAAATAGTTTATGGGTGAAATTTGAGCATTGGGGGAAAAACAAAAGAAAAATAATTATATGAAGACTTTAATTCTTATTGACGGCAACGCTTTGATTCATCGAGCTTATCACGCTTTGCCGCCTTTAATCACTAAAAAAGGCGAATTAATCAACGCGGTTTACGGATTTACGAGTATTCTTTTGAAAGTTTTAAAAGAATTTGAGCCGGATTATCTCGCTTGCACTTTTGATTTAGCCGGACCAACCTTTCGGGACATTGAATACAAAGAATATAAAGCCAAGCGAGTTAAACCGCCCCAGGAGCTATACGACCAAATTCCCCGCATCAAAGAGGTAGTTAAATCTTTTGATATCCCGATTTTTGAAAAGCAGGGATTTGAAGCGGATGACATTATCGGAACATTGGTTTCAAAGATAAAAGCTAAACCGGAAATTAAAAGCATTATTGTCACCGGCGATCTGGATACTTTGCAGTTAGTTGACGATGATAAAGTGGTAGTTTATACTATGAAAAAGGGCATCAAAGATACGATTATTTACAACAAAGAGTCAGTTATTAAACGTTATGGTTTAGAGCCGAAACAAATAGTTGATTTTAAAGGGCTCAAGGGAGACTCCTCTGATAATATTTTAGGGGTGCCGGGCATTGGCGAAAAAACAGCCGTTGAATTATTGAAAAAATTCGGCAATTTGAAAAATCTTTATCAAGATTTGGGAAACGCGGATTTGAACCATAAACTCAAAGCCAAATTACTGGAATACAAAGAGCAGGCTTTTTTCAGTCAGTATTTGGCCACGATTAGAAAAGACGCGCCGATTGAATTTGATCTTAAAAAGTGCCAACGGGGAGAGTTTGATCGGGAAAAAGCAATCAGATTATTCAAGGAACTGGAATTTAACAGTTTGATTAACAGACTGCCTGTGGTATAATTATAATAAATAAATCAACGAATAACGAATCCTTTACGAACATACGAACATTATAGATTCGTAAATTCGTGACTGATCAGATGTTCGCTGACAATCACATGTCAAAAATTCTTTTAATTGAAGACGAAGAAATCATGATTGAGCTTCTTCAAAAAAAGCTGACGGCCGAAGGATATCAAGTTTCAGTGGCCAAAGACGGTTTAGACGGCTTGGAGAAAATGAAGCAGGACAAACCGGATTTAATTCTTTTAGATATTATTATGCCCAAAATGGGCGGTCTTGAGGTGATGGAGGAGATGAACAAAGACAAGGCATTATCCGCCATTCCCGTAATAATTATTTCTAATTCCGGCCAGCCCGTAGAATTAGGGCGAGCCAGGGAATTAGGAGTCAAAGACTGGCTGATTAAGACCGAATTTGATCCCCAAGAGGTTGTTGACAAGGTTAAAAAACAATTAGAGAAACAATAATTTAATGAATAATAAAGAAGAAAAAACAAAAATTTTAATCGTTGAAGACGATAAATTTCTTCGGGAGCTTTTAGTCCGCAAACTGGAAAGTTCGGATATGGAAGCATTGGTAGCCATAGACGGAAAGGAAGCTTTAAAAAAAATAAAAGAAGAGCCGGCTCAATTGATTTTACTGGATTTGATTTTGCCGGGCATGGACGGCTTTGAAATTTTAAAAGAAATTAAAAAAGACCCGGCCACGGCCAATATCCCGGTTATTATTTTAAGCAATTTAGGCCAGCGGGAAGAGGTAGAAAAGGGGATGAAGCTGGGAGCTGATGATTATTTGGTCAAAGCTCATTTTACGCCAGCCGAGATCGTTGATAAGATTAAAAATCTGTTAAGGCAGAAGAAAGCTGTTTAAAAGACAGAGAAAGACGGATGAGATAATTTTATTTATGAATCTCTTTGATAAAAAAATCGTATTTTTTATTTTGGGCACTGCCTTAGTTTTCGGGGCTTTTTTTGTTTGGGCTCTTGGCGGACGAAGTATTGAGATAAACAAAGAAAGAGAAATTAAATCAGAAGAGCCGGTTTTAAAATATCCCGCGAGTCCTCTTAGCGGTTTGCCTTGCGAGAATTATCATAGGCGGCCTATAGCGGTGATTTTAGCCGAAGATCCGGTTACCCGGCCTTTAGCCGGATTGTCAGAAGCGGATTTGGTTTTTGAGATGTCGGTGATTACCGGAAGCATTACCAGAATGATGGCGGTTTATGTTTGCGGCTCTCCTTTTGAGATTGGCTCGTTAAGAAGCGCGCGGCATGATTTCATTCCTTTGGCTATGGGGCTTGACGCTGTTTTAGCTCACTGGGGCGGGTCGCATTATTCTTTGGATAAATTAAACACGGGCATTATGGAAAATATTGACGCCCTAAAGAATCCTTTTAACGCCTTTTTTCAAAAAAAAGAAATTCCCCAGCCCCATAATGGTTTTACTTCCATAGAGCGGTTGATTAACAGCGCCGAAAAGCTTGTTTATAGATTAGAAGGAGAATTTGAAGGATACCCGCATATAGAACAAATAATAGATAATAGACAACAAATAGCTAAAGCATTAGAAATTAGTTATTCTTATCCTTATAATATTAGGTATCAATATAATTCCGAAACTAATTCTTATCTTCGCTTCAGGGCTGATAAACCCGAGACAGATAAAAATAATAATAAGCGGATAGAAGCCAAAGTTATCGTAATTATGCGGGCCGCTTCTCGGCAGATTGAAGGGCCGTATTACAATGACGTTGACGTGGAAGGAAAAGGAGAATGCCAGATTTATCAAAACGGGGAAGTTGTTTCCTGTGTTTGGCAAAAAGACAAGAATGACCCCAAAAGCAAACTTTATTTTTTAGACGAGTCCGGTCAGGAAATTAAATTTACGCCCGGCCAAATTTGGATAGAGATTGCGGAGCCGGACCAAAAAATAACCTGGCAATGAAAACAATATGTTAATCCTTCTTTACGGACAAGACACATATCGCTCGCGCCAAAAGCTAAAAGAGATTATTGAACAATACAAAAAAATCCATCAAAGCGGGCTGAATTTAACCCGATTTTCTCTTAAAAACGGGATAAGTTTTAATTTTGAAAAAATCAGAGAAATAATTGAAGCGGTTTCCATGTTTAATGAAAAAAAATTGATTATTTTAGAAGACGCTTTTGGGAACAAAGATTTTCAGGAGGTATTTTTAAAATACGTCAAGAAAAACAAATTTAAAAAAAACAAAGATGTTATTGTCGTTATTTACGAAAAAGGAAAGTTTCCGGTTTCGGGCTTTAAGTCTCAAGTAAATATGATTCAGGAATTTAAGTCGTTAGAGGGAGCCAATTTGGTTAAATGGATTGAAAATGAAGTTAAAAAACAAGGGGGAGAAATAGACAAATCATCGGCTCAAAAATTAGCTTTTTACGTTGGCGACGATCTCTGGCAAATGAATCAGGAAATAACCAAGTTAATTCATTATCAATCAAAGATAACCTCCGGGAGCGTTGATTTATTGGTCAACCCCAAGATTGAAACCGACATCTTTAAAACCATAGACGCTTTGGCTATGAGAGACAAAAGAACGGCTCTAATGCTTTTATATAAACATTTAGAACAAGGGGAAAAGGAATTTTATCTGTTAACTATGCTCGCTTACCAATTTCGCAACTTAATCAAGCTGAAAAGTTTGGTTGAGAGAAACATTCCTTATTACGCTCTGACTCAAAAAACAAAGATTCATCCCTTTGTGGTTAAAAAAACATGGGAGCAGCTTAGAAATTTTAATTTAAATGAACTGAAAAATATTTACAGAAAACTTTTGGAAGCGGAGACTGAAACAAAGAAGGGCCGTTTGGAAATAAGGGCCGCTTTGGATTTATTAATAACGGAAATTTGAAGAGAGTTGTAATTTTTGATAAAATAAAAGGACCAAATGAGCTTAATTATTGAGAAAAAACAAATAAAGAACTGGCTGAAAGAATTAAAAAAAGAATTTCAGGTGATTGACACGAGGAATTCGATTTTGCCCGCCAAGCAATATTTTTTACCCCCCAAAGAGGATATTTTTATTTTTAACAAAAAAACAAAGCGATTAACCAATTCTTCTTATCAGAGAAAAACGTTGATTTTCGGTTTGGATTTAAACGATTTAGAGGCAATGACTCAATTGGATGAAATAATGAAAAATCCCCAGCCGGACTTTTTTTATTGGCAGAAAAGAGAAAAATCAGTTTTAGTCGGTTTAACCGAAGAATCGTTTGGGCCGGCGCCCGGCGGCGATATAATTTTTAAAAAAATAAATCCTTATCAATATCAGGCGATGATTTTAACCGAGAAGGGTGAAGAAATAATTAACTCTCCCTTTTTTAAAAAAAATAAGACGCGCGCAAACGAAGACTTTAAGGATAAATTGGGTTCCTTTAGAAAAATACTTTTAGATTCAGAAGTTTTAGCCGACGCCGTGGCTTGGTCTATTGGCCATAAAATTTGGGACGAACTGGCTAAAAAATGTTTGAGTTGCGGCATTTGCACCTATGTTTGCCCTTTATGTTATTGTTTTTCCGTTGAAGATAAAGTGAACTTAGATAACGCAAAATGCGTTCGCTGTCGTCAGTGGGACGCCTGCACTTTGCCCCACTTCGCGCGGATTGCCGGCGGGCATAATTTTCACAAAACAATCAAAGAACGTTATTACAATTGGTTTTATCATAAGTTTGTCCGGGCTTACAGAGAATACGGCCGGTCTCAATGCGTGGCCTGCGGCCGTTGTCAAAGATACTGCCCGGCCGGCATTGACATTGAGAAAGTTTTATCGGAAATTTTAGAAGATTATAAAAAAGTAAAAAAATGAAAAATCTTTATCTGCCGTTTAAAGTAAAAATCGTTAAAACAGAAACGCTTTCTCATAATGTTAAGCTTTTTCGTTTGAAAAAAGATAAAGGTAAATTTTCTAAAGACAAAAATGACTTGGTTTTTACGCCCGGTCAGTTTGTTTTAATCAGTCTTTTTGGCTATGGGGAGTCCCCTTTTGGGCCGGCTTCTTCCCCTTATGAATCTTCTTATATTGATGTAGTTATCAGGGGGGTTGGAACCTTAACCGAAGCGCTTCATAATCTTAAACAAGGTGATGAAATATTTATGCGCGGTCCTTACGGCAATGGCTTCCCTTTGAAATTTATTGAAGGCAAGGATATGGTTTTAGTTACCGGCGGCTGCGGCATTCCGCCTATTGCCGCTTTGATTGAATATGTCAGAGCCAATAGAAATAAATTCGGCGGTGTTTATTTAATTTACGGCGCGAAAACCCCGGCTGATTTATTAATGAAAGACAGATTAAAAAAATGGGAAAAAGACATTAAAGTATTATTAACGGTTGATGAACCGGATAAAGAATGGAAAGGTTATGTAGGTATGGTCACTGAATTGATTGACGATATAAAAATTAACGCCAAAAACGCCGTGGCTTCAATGTGCGGCCCGGGGCCGATGATGGGCGCTTTAGAGAAGATTTTAAGACCCTTGGGCATTTCTGACCGGCGGATTTTTGTGAGCTTGGAAAGAAAAATGCAGTGCGGCATCGGCAAATGCCAGCATTGCGCGACCGGCGATAAGTATGTCTGCCAAGACGGCCCGGTTTTTTATTTTGATCAAATAGATAAAAATTGGGATTGATATAAATTTATGTCTAAACCACGCGTTGCCATTTACGACTTCACGGACTGCGAAGGATGTGAAGTGGAAATTATTTCTCTAAGAGAAAGGCTTTTAGCTTTGGAAAAAAGAATTGATATTATTAATTGGCGGCTGGGACAGGAAAGAGCTGAATTCGGACCTTTTGATATTACAATTATTGAAGGCACGCCGATTACCCAACACGAAATTGACTTACTTAAGTCTTTACGGGAAAATTCAAAAACTTTAATAGCTTTGGGCGCTTGCGCGGCTTTGGCCGGCATTCCGGCTATTGTTAAAAAAGAGGAGCGTGAAAAGTGGTATAAAAAAATCTATGGAGAAAAATATAAGCCGCGGGGACTGGACGCAATGCCCTTAAGCGCTTATGTCAAAGTTGATTTTTTACTTCACGGTTGTCCGGTTAATGGCGATGAAGTAGTAAGAATCGCGGAAGAATTACTAAGCGGGAAAAAGCCGGCTTATCGCGGTTATTCGGTTTGTTTTGAATGTAAGCAGGCAAATAATCCCTGCCGGATAATTGACAAAAAGCCCTGTCTTGGCCCGATTACCCAAGGCGGCTGCGGCGCGATTTGTATAAGCGGCGGCTCGCCCTGCTATGGCTGTTTTGGCCTTCATCAAGAAGCAAGCATTGAAGCATTATTAATAATCTTAAATAATCTCACCAATCCCCAGGAAATAGAGCGCTATTTTACGATGTTTTTAAGGCAGACTGACGAATATCAGAATATAATTAAACCCAGGTTAAAAAATAAAAAATAGTATGAATCAAGAATTTATCGCCCGCATTGAAGGGCACGGAAATTTAAAAATAGACTGGAAAAAAAATCAAGTTAAACTGAATGTTTTTGAAGGCGAGCGGCTTTTTGAGGGGATGTTGGTTGGAAGGACCGCTGAAGAAATGCATTGGATTACGCCGCGGATTTGCGGGGTTTGTCCGGTCGCCCATAATTTGGCGGCTCTAAGAGCGGCTGAAAACGCTTTGGGGATTAAACCCAATAAAACCACGGTTCTTTTAAGGGATTTAATGCTCTGCGGTCAGATTATTCAAAGTCATGTCTTGCATCTTTTCTTTTTGTCTTTGCCGGATTATCTGGGCATTGACCGCGGCACTGAATTGGCTGAAAAAAATCCGTCTGTTTTTAAAAACGCTTTGGCCTTAAAGGAGGTCTCTGATGAGATTGTTTATACGGTGGCGGGACGAAGCATTCATCCGATTACCACAACCATCGGCGGTTTTCATAAAATTCCCAGTAAAGCCGCTTTAAAGAATCTGCTTAAAAAATTAGAAAAAACTGAACAAGCGGCCCAAAAAACAGCGGAACTTTGCGCTCGGCTTGATTATCCGGCGTTAAAAGTTGATTTAGAATTAACGGCTCAAGAAAACGATTCAATCGTATCGGTTTCTTCTCTTAATATAAAAAATAAAAAGAAATCGTCAATTAAAAATTATAAAAAAGACATTGAAGAAGAAGTTAAGGATTATTCCACGGCCAAGTTTGCCAAGTATAAAAACAAAACAATGCTTGTTGGCGCTTTGGCTCGGTTGGCGATTTATCAAAATTACGACAGCGAAAAATATCAAATAGATTTTTCTAATCCGTTTTATAATAATTTTTCCCAAGCCCTTGAAATTCTTTTTTATCATCAAACGGCACGGGAGATTATTGATAAATTACTGGAAGCGAAGATGGATGAGAAAATAATCAAACCAAAGAACAATTCTTCTTTTAAGGGGATTGGCGCTGTTGAGGCGCCGCGGGGCGGGCTTTATTATGAGGTTTATTTAGATTCTTCAAAAGGTTCGGGCCGGGATACGATTATTAAATCAGCCAATATTATCACGCCAACGGTTCAAAACTTAACTTCTATTGAAAAAAGCAGTCAAGCGCTTTTAGACCAAACAAAAAACCGTTCGCGAAAAGAAATAGAACGGCTTTTAATAATGTTGGTTAGGGCCTACGACCCCTGCATCACCTGTTCGGTTCATTGATTATGTTTAAAATTTCTTCAGCTTCTTTTTTTTGGACTTTTTTAATGGCCAAATCATCGTGAATTAATAAATAATCGCCTATTTTTATATTTTTTAGCAAACTCAAACTTACCTGATGCCGATGGTTTCTTGATTCAACGTCAGCCCATTGGTTTTTTATTTTTATGACTTTAGTAGGAGTCGCGAGACACATGATTATGTTTTACAAGTAAATTAAAGGAAAAAGGCCCAGTCTCTTTTGTCTCTTATCTGGTTAAAGAATTTCGTGACCTCTTCCTGGGTCATGCATTTGGAGAATTTAGGGTTGAGTATAGTTATTCTTTGGAAGTTGAAGAATTTTCTTTTTCAAAGTAATTAATCCACCATAACAGATTTTCTTTAGAATCTGCTTCATAAATCAAAATACTTAGATGTCCTGATTCGTGCTTATCCTCCCTAATATCTCTTACTACCTCTTCTATATCTTCTTTCGCGAAATTTAACCCTACCAGATTTAGCAAAGCACCAATCTGGTCATTTCTTAATCGAACTATCCTTGATTCTAATTTAAGCTCTTCTTTGTTATTCCATTTAAGTTCTCCTCTGGTTTTGAACTTTTCATTGATTTTACGGATTTTAATAATGTTTCTTTTCATAAATAATAGGAAGGTCGCACAATATGTTTTATCGGAATTTGATGTGTAAGATTAAAATATCTAAGATTTTACTTTTTCAATAATCTTTTTAAAAATTTCAGGGTGATTCATGGCCAAGTCAGCCAAGATTTTTCGGTCCAGTTCAATCTTGGCCTTTTTTAATTTATTGATAAATTTGCTGTAAGTTAAGCCGTTTTCCCGAGAGGCGGCGTTAATGCGGATCTGCCAAAGCCGGCGAAAATCCCGCTTTTTTCTTTTGCGATCTTTATAGGCGTGAGACCATGCGTGCATTAAAGCGTCTTTGGCTAAGCGGTATTTTGATTTTCGGCCCCACTTAAAACCCTTGGCGTGTTTGAGCAGGTTTTTTCTCCGTTTATGGGCTATTTTGTGTCGTTTAACGCGAGGCATAAATTAAAAATTAAATGTACGGCAGCCATTTTTTAATCTTTCTTTGATTGGCCGAGGGGGCTTTTAAAAAGCCGCGCTTTTGTCTTGTTTTTTGGCCGGATTCTTTGGCGTTAAAATGGTCCTGATGAACAGGCCGCCTAAGGATTTTGCCGGAACCGGTAATTTTTAACCGCTTCAAAGCGATTTTTTTGGTTTTAAGTTTCATTTATTTTCTCTTTTGGCGATAATTATGTTAAACCCCCGACCTTCTCTTTTTATTTCTCTTTCAATAATGACTTCTATGGGAATTAATTTTATAAATTCTTGCAGTTTTTCTTTGGCTAAATTTTGAAATTGAAAGCTTTTTTCCCGTCCTTTCAAAATAATTTCTATTCTGATCTTATCTCCTTTTTGGAGAAATTTTTCCGTTTGCTTGACTTTAGTTTCCAAATCGTGCTGGCCGGTGCGAAGACTAATCCTTATCCCTTTAATTTCTATTCTTTTCTGTTTGGTTTTCTGTGTTTTTTCCTGTCTGTTTTTTTGATATTGATATTTTCCAAAATCAATAATTCTACAAACCGGCGGTCTGGCCATGGGGGCTATTTCAATTAAATCCAGCCCTCGTTCTTTGGCCATATCAAGCGCTTGATATGTTTCCACGATGCCCAAATTCCGGCCTTTCTCGTCTATCAGCCGTATTGGACTAATTCTTATTTGATTGTTGACTCGCGGTTTTCTTAACACTAAACTATTTTAAGAATAGTTTACTTTTTTTAAAAAGTCAACAAGCCGAGGCAAACCTCGGCTTGTTTTTTTATTCGGTGGAGATGATGGGAGTTGAACCCATGTCTAGATAATATTTTTAAAATAATTCTACAAGCTTAGTCTGATTTTTAAAAGAGATTAAGAAATAAAAATCAGACAAAAGATTCTTAATCCTGTCTCTTGTTTTTCAATAATTTAGTTGAGACCGCTAAATTATCTATCTCAATAATTTGACACCCAAACTAATCTATTGAGAATCAATTAGCCGGATGGTCTACGAATTTAGGCGTAGACTGGAACTAAGCTTGGAACGTTAAAGATTGAAGCAATAGCGTTCTTAGCTTTTGAAAATAAGTTTGCACTTATGTTTTGTTAGATGGATTATTGAGGCAACCAACTTGCTCAACCTGCTTATTTTTAAAAACACTTCTATCGAGGCCCGGCATCCCCATTGCTTTATTACATTTTCTGACGCAAAGCCCTTTCAATAGTCCGTTCCGCTTCTCTTTTTTTAATTTTTTCCCGTTTATCCGTTTTTCTTTTGCCTTTGCCCACGGCGAATTCCAGTTTGATTTTTCCCTTTTTAGTATAAACCAGCAAAGGCACTAAAGTCAAGCTTTTTTGTTTAATTCGGCCGATAAGAGATTTTATCTCGCTTTTATGCAAAAGCAGTTTTCTTGAACGGCTCGGTTCATAATCATCCGGCGTATTTTTTGGCTGATAAGGAGAAATCTGGGCGTTGATTAAAAATGCCTCATTGTTTTTAATGGTTACATAAGAACCTTTTAGCCCAATATGTCCTGTTTTAATTGACTTTACTTCATAACCGGCCAAAACTATGCCTGCTTCATAGGTTTCTAAAATTTCATAATCATATTTAGCTCGCGGGTTAATAGCCAAGACGGGCATATGTTTAAGTTTAACACTAAAGAAAGTATTGAGTAAATGAGGAGAATAAGCTATGATAAACACATGATTAGAGAAGAAATAAGGAAAATAATTGAAGAAGCGGGAAAAAAAGCGCAAAAACAAGGAAAATGGCCGGATTTTAAAATGCCGGAAATTCAAGTGGAACATCCGGAAAATACTGGTTTTGGGGATTATTCAACGAATGTAGCTATGATTTTGGCCGGATTGCTTAAGAGAAACCCAATGAGGATTGCTGAATTATTAGTTGATAAGATACAAGATACAAGAGACAAGAAACAAGAAACAAAATACAAAATACAAGTTGTTAGGCCCGGTTTTATTAATTTTACTTTATCTGAAAAATATTTACGGGAGCAAGTTGAAGATATTCTTAAACAAGGCGATGAATTCGGTCGGCTTAAAATAGGCAAAAACAAAAAAGTTCAGGTGGAGTTTATTTCCGCCAACCCCACCGGTCCTTTAACCGTTGGTAATGCACGGGGCGGGCCTTTTGGCGATGTTTTGGCCAATATTTTTAAAAAAGCCGGCTTTAAAGCGGAAAAAGCTTATTACGTGAATGATTACGGGGCGCAGATTTTAGCTCTGGGGCACTCGGTTTTAAAGGATAAAGAAAGTAAATATAAAGGCGCGTATATTGACGAATTGAGTAAAAGAATTAAAGAAAAAGACCCGGAAAAAGCGGGCAGAAAAGCAGCCGAGATTATTTTGGAAGAAATGATTAAAAAAACCGCTGTTCGTTTAGGCATTAAATTTGACGAGTGGTTTAGCGAGCAAACGCTTTACGATTCAGGTCAAGTTGAGAAAGCCCTAATAACCCTAAAAAAGAAAAATTTAATTTATGAAAAAGAAGGAGCTTTGTGGTTTAAATCAAAAAAATTTAGCGATGAAAAAGACAGAGTGGTAATAAAAGCAAATGGCTTTAAAACTTATTTAGCCGGCGATATCGCTCACCATCTTTATAAATTTGAAGATAAAAAATTTGATAAGGTTATTAATGTCTGGGGCGCTGACCATTATGGGGACATGAAAAGATTAAAAGGAGCCATGGAAGCTTTTAGTCACAAAGACAAGCTGGAAATAATATTTTTACAATTCGTGACTTTACTGGAAAAGGGAGAAGAATTGAAAATGTCAAAAAGAGCCGGGGTTTATGTGACGATGGACGAATTATTGGACAAAGTCGGCGTTGACGCGGTCAGATTTTTTTTCCTTCAGAAATCAGCTGACACGCATTTGAATTTTGATCTGTCTTTGGCTAAAGAGCAATCAGAAAAAAACCCGGTTTATTATGTCCAGTACGCGCATGCGAGAATATGCAGTATCCTTCGGAAAATCCGAAGTACAAGATACAAGATACAAAATACAAGATACAAAACATTGACTCACCCGAGCGAATTGAATCTAATTCGTCAGTTAATTAAATTCCCGGAGATTATTGAGAAGACAAGTAAAGATTGCCAAGTCCAGCGTCTGCCTTACTATGTCATAGATTTAGCCGCTGCTTTTCATAAATTCTATAAAGATTGTCGGGTTATTTACGATAATAAAACATTAACCCAAGCGCGTTTAGCTTTAGTTATGGCCGCGCAAATTGTTTTAAAGAATGCTTTGGATGTAATGGGAATTAGCGCCCCGGAAAAAATGTAGATTAAATTTATATGCAGGAAATTTCTAAAACAGAAGAAAAAATACTGGAAGTTTGGGAGAAAAATAAAATTTTTGAAAAGTCTCTTGAAATAAGGGACAAAAACAAGCCCTATGTTTTTTACGACGGCCCGCCTTTTGCCACTGGTTTGCCGCACTACGGCCATATCCTGGCTTCAACGATTAAAGACGTGATTCCCAGATATTTTACTATGAGGGGTTATTACGCGCGCCGGCGCTGGGGCTGGGACTGCCACGGTCTGCCCATTGAAAATATTATTGAAAAGAATTTAAAAATTTCCGGCAAAAAACAAATAGAAAAAATCGGCGTAGATGTTTTTAATAAAGCTTGCCGGGAAACGGTTTTAAAATACGCTGACCAATGGGGTAAAATGGTTAAACGAATCGGCCGCTGGATAGAATTTGAGAATTCCTATAAAACCATGGAGAGTAGCTATATGGAATCTGTCTGGTGGGCGATTAAACAAATCTGGGACAAAGGATTGATTTATCAAGGAAGAAGAGTTTTACTTTACTGCCCCCGCTGCGAGACCCCGATTTCTAATTTTGAAGTGGCGATGGACCAGAGCTACCGCGATTTAAAAGAGGAAACGGTTACGGTTAAATTCAAAGCTAAAAATCCGGAGAAATATAATTCACCCCGCACCAAAACAAGTTTGGTGCGGGGTTTGCCAAAAAACACTTATCTTTTGGCTTGGACAACTACGCCTTGGACATTACCCGGTAATGTTGCTTTGGCTGTTGGCGAAAATATTGATTATCTTGTTGTTAAACAAGGCGAAGAGAATTATATTTTAGCTGAAGCGCGTAAGGATATTCTTGATAAAGACTATAAGATTATTAAGAAAATAAAAGGCAGAGATTTAATCAGTCTTGAATATAAGCCGCTTTTTGAAATTGAAAGCATAAAAAAGACCAGCAAGAAATCCCACTATGTGTCCGCGGCTGATTTTGTCACAACTGAAGAAGGAACCGGTCTTGTTCATATTGCGCCGGTCTATGGCGAAGATGATTATAATCTGGGCCTTAAATCAGATTTACCGGTCGTTCCCCTACTCAACGAACAGGGTATTTTTAACCAGAAAGCGCCCAAATTTATTCAGGGAAAATATTTTGAAGAAGCCGAGGAGTCGATTAAAAAAGATTTAGAAAAAAGAGGTCTGCTTTATAAAAAAGAAGAGATGGCTCATTCCTATCCTTTATGCTGGCGCTGCGAAACCAAGCTTCTCTATAACGCCATCCCGGCTTGGTTTATAAACATTCAAAAAATTAAGCGCCGGCTTTTGGAATTAAATGAAAAAATCAACTGGTATCCGGCGCACTTAAAATACGGCCGGTTTAAAAAAGGCATTGAGAGCGCGCCGGACTGGAACATTTCCCGCAATCGCTACTGGGCCACGGCTCTCCCGATTTGGCGGTGTGATAACCAAAATTGCAAAGAGAAAATTTGTTTAGGGAGCTTTAAAGAGCTAAGAGAAAAAGCCGTAAATTATAAACAGGTCTATCAATCGGAAAAACTGGAAGAAGTTGATTTACATAAGCCCTACATTGACGCGATTAAATTAAAATGCGAAAAATGCGGCAAGGCGATGTCAAGGATTCAGGAGGTCATAGATTGCTGGGTTGAGTCCGGCTCAATGCCCTTTGCCGAGCTTCATTACCCTTTTGCGAATAAAGAATTATTTGAAAAACGCTTCCCGGCTCAATTTGTGGCTGAATATACTTCCCAGACCCGGGCCTGGTTTTATGTGATGCATGTTGTTTCCACAATTATTTTTGATAAAGCCCCTTTTGAGAATGTGGTTGCCACCGGCACTATTTTAAGCGAAAAAGGCGAAAAACTTTCCAAATCAAAAAGGAATTTTCCCGACCCTTGGGAACTTATAGAAAAATACGGAGTGGACGCTTTGCGCTATTATCTAATGAGCTCTGCGTTGATGAAAGCGGATGATTTATTTTTTAGAGAGAAAGAAGTGGATGAGGTTTATAAAAAAGTAATGCTGATTATTTCCAATGTTTTGTCTTTCTATAAAATGTTTGAACAAGGGGCAGAAAATAAGTTATTGCCTGAGCGAAGTCGAAGGCATACCTTGTTTTACGAAAACATTCTTGATAAATGGATTTTAGCGCGGCTGAACGAGCTGATTAAAAAAGTTACGGAGAGTATGGATAAATATAATGTGGTTTCCGCCACCAGACCGATTGGCGAATTTATTCAGGATTTGTCCACTTGGTATTTAAGGAGGAGCAGAGAACGGATTAAGGGAGACGATAAAGAAGCTCAAAAACAGGCATTAGCTGTTTTACGCTGCGCGCTTTTAGGGCTTTCTAAGATTATGGCGCCAATAATGCCTTTTATGGCTGAACACTTGTACAAAGAAACAGGCGGCGAAAAACAAAGCGTTCATTTAGAAGATTGGCCAAAATATGATGAGAAAATTATTGATTCGGCAATTTTGGACAACATGAAACTAACCAGAGAAATTGTCAGTTTGGCCTTGGAAAAAAGAGTCAGCGCTGGTATTGCGGTAAGACAGCCCCTGAATTTGCTTACTATTTATGGTCTAAAATTAACAAGTGATTTTGTCGGCCTTATCAAAGACGAAGTAAACATCAAAAAAGTAGAATTTAAGAAGCAAAAAAAAGAGCTTCAAGTAGAGCTGGATACCAAAATAACAGAAAAACTTAAAAAACAAGGTATTTATCGCGAATTGGTTCGTCAGATAAATGATTTGCGAAAAAAAGCCGGCCTGATTATTAAAGACAATATCTCGCTTTATTTTGAAACAGATTCCAAGCTGATTTTATCAGTCATAAAGAATTTTGAGAATGAATTAAAAAAGGCGGTAATTGCCACGCAGATTAAAAGAGAGAAAAGAGGAACTCAAGAAAATAAAGAACTTCAAATACAAAACGAAAAAATTTGGATTGGGATTGAAAAGGTAAAATGATCTACAAAACCCAAGGGATTATTATTAAAAAAACTGATTTGACCGAGGCAGACCGGCTTTTGACTATTTATACCAAAGATTTGGGCAAGATTTTGGTAAAAGCCAGGGCAGTTAAAAAAACACAGGCAAAACTTAAGGGGCACTTAGAGCTTTTTCTTCATAGCCATTTAATGCTGGCTCAAGGCAGAAATATGGATATTATAACGAGCGCCGAGACCATTGAGGGCTTTCCTAATCTTCATCAGGATTTGTCTGCTTTGGCCAGCGCTTATTATCTCGCCGAACTTATTGATAAGCTTATCGCAGGTCAGGAAAAGGACCAAAGAATTTGGGATTTGATTTTATCAAGTTTTCAGCAGCTAAACATTGATGTGGGAATTTTTGATGTGGGAAGATTAGCTTCCCACATACAAATTTTTGAGAATAAGCTTTTAGAATTTTTGGGCTATGATTTATCCGGCCAATCATCCTCAAAAGACCCTTTGTCTTTTATTCAGTCTCTTATTGGAGAGAAGATAAATTCAGGCGACTTTTTGAAAAAAACCGCTTTTATGATAAAATAAAAAGCATGGAATTAGAAGAATTAAAAAGAAAACTTTATAAGCCCGGGGCAGAATTTGAAGAGCGGTTAAAAGAACCGGAGATTTTTAAGCCGGGCCGGGAAAAAGAAAAAATTAAACTGGAACAATGGCAGAAAACAGAAAAGAAAAAAACATTTTTTACCCCTAAACGAAAGACCTATTTATTCCGTTTGGGCATTGGCCTGGGAGTTGTTTTTTTGATTATTATTGGTTTAACAATTTGGCGCGGTCTGACTTCTTTTGACAAAAATAAAGTGAGCTTGGAAATTTTAGGGCCGGAAAGACTGGTGAGCGGCGATGAGGCCGTTTATACGATTAAGTATAAAAATAATACAAAGATTGTCTTAAAAGAAGTCAAACTTATTTTTTATTATCCTTCTGAATCCCAGCTCCAAGGAACCGGAGATTTAATTCAAACTGTTGATTTGGATAATTTGGGAGCCGGCGAGGAAAATAAGGTTGAGTTAAAAGCGAGAATTATCGGGCTTAAAGACAGTAAAAAAACAGCCAAGGCCAAGTTAAGTTATCGGCCGAGTACAATTAATTCCCATTTTGAAAATGAAACAGAGTTTTCAACTGAAATATTTTCCGTGCCTTTGGTTCTTGATTTTGACTTGCCTGACAGATTAACCAGCGGCCAGTCTTTTAGTTTTACTTTGGAGTATCATAACCAAGCCCAAGTTGATTTTAAAGACCTTAGGCTTGAATTGGAATATCCGGCCGGTTTTAATCTTAAGTCAGCCGAGCCGTTACCCGTTGAAAGAGATAATATCTGGTCAATCGGAGATTTAATGTCCGGCGCCAAAGGAAAAATTTTCCTTAATGGGACCATTGAAGGACAGGAAGGAGAAAGAAAATCGTTCCAAGCCAAATTAGGCGTTTTAAAAGACAATCAATTTGTTTCTTACGCTGAAATAATTGAAGCGCTTCAGATTTCTGTTTCTCCTTTGTTTGTCTCTCAAACCGTTAACGATGTTGCTAATTATATTGGGAAAGCCGGAGAAATTTTAAAGTATAAGATTAAATACAAAAACACCACGGATATGAGCATTAATGAAATTATTATTACCGCTCACTTAGAAGGACAAGCTTTGGACTTATCTAGTCTGAACTTGGAAAAAGGCTCTTTTGACGGCGTTAATCAGTTAATTACCTGGAACGCCGGCAATCTGCCCGAACTGGGTCTTTTGGAGCCATATAAGGAAGGAGAAATCGGGTTTTCAGTTAAAATCAAAAAACCCCTGCCTATTAAAACATATAATGATAAGAATTTTATAATCACAAATACTGTAAAAATTGATTCTTTTAAGCCCCCTCTTCCTTTGATAAATATTCAAATAAAAGGCGAGAGCGAGCTTGTGGTAAAAATAGCCAGCGAACTCGCCATTCGGGCTAAAGGATTTTTCAGGGATGATTTGATTCAAAACAGCGGACCCCTTCCTCCTAAAATCGGCCAGACAACAACCTATACAATCAAGTGGCAACTATCAAACACTTCTAATGATTTAAAAAACGTTAAAGTGATAGCATATCTCCCTCCTCATGTTCAATGGATGAATAAGATTGAACCGGCCGGCTTTGATTTAAAATATAATTCTCAAACCGGCCAGTTAGTTTGGTTCGTGGGAGATTTGCCTTCTGCTACCGGTATTCTTTCGCCGGTCAAACAGGCCGCTTTTCAGGTATCTATTACGCCGGGTTTGGCCCATCTTGGCAAGTTGGTGGAATTAATAGGCCAGTCGCGGGCCACTGGTCAAGATTCTTTTATTGGTTTGGAATTAGAAAGCTCTGATAAACCAATTGATACAGACCTGCCTGACGACTTGACTATTAAAAGCCGAGATGGCACAGTGGTAGAATAAAATCTATGACGACTTTAGAAAAAATTGTTTCTTTTGCCAAGCGCCGCGGTTTTATCGGGCCGTCATCGGAAATGTACGGCGGTTTTGAAAGTTCCTACGATTATGGTTTTTTAGGCGCGGAATTGAAAAACAATGTTAAAAAAGCGTGGTGGAAGAGTATGGTTCAGTTAAAAGAGAATATTGTCGGTTTGGATTCGGCAATTTTAATGTCGCCAAAAATCTGGCAAGCCAGCGGGCATTTGACGGCCGGCTTTGCCGATCCTTTGGTGGAATGCAAAAAATGCCATCATCGTTTTAGAAAAGATTATTTAAAAGAAAACAAATGCCCTGATTGCGGCGGAGAATTAACCGAAGAGAAAAAATTTAATTTAATGATGAAAACTTTTATCGGGCCGGTGGAAGACGAAGCGGCCGTCACCTATCTTCGGGCCGAGACTTGCCAGGGAATTTATATGAACTATGAGTTTATAAAAGACTCAATGCGGCTTAAAATTCCTTTTGGCATTGCTCAAGTCGGCAAGGCCTTTAGAAACGAAATCACGCCCCGTTATTTTATTTTTAAAACCCGCGAGTTTGAACAAATGGAAATGCAGTATTTTGTCTCGCCGGAGGAAAAAGAAAAAGACAAATGGTTTGAATTTTGGAAAGAAGAAAGAATGAACTGGTATTTAAGCTTGGGAATTAAAAAAGAAAATCTGCGTTTTAAAGAACACGAAAAAGACGAGTTGGCTCATTACGCCAAGAAAGCAGTTGATATTGAATATAAGTTTCCTTGGGGCTGGGGGGAGATTGAGGGCATTCACGACCGGGGCGATTGGGATTTATCCAATCATTCTAAACACAGCGGCAAAGATTTGAGTTACTTTGACGATTCGCCATCTGGCGAAAGAAAGAAATTTATCCCTCATATTATTGAAACCTCGGGTGGCGTTGAAAGGAATTTTCTGGCTTTTTTATGCGATGCTTATGAAGAAGTTGAGGGCGGTCGGACTAAAACCACGGAAGCGGCAAAAGAAACAGAAGTGGTTTTAAAATTTCATAAAGATTTGGCGTCGATAAAAATTGCGGTCCTACCTTTGCTTAAAAACAAAAAAGAGCTGGTTAAAAAAGCCAGAGAGGTTTATAATTTAATTAAGCCGCATTTTATGAGCCAGTATGACGAAGCCGGTACTATCGGCCGGCGCTACAGAAGACAAGACGAAATAGGCACCCCCTTTGCCATCACTATTGATTTTGATAGTCTAAAACAAGACGACTTGACTATTCGCGATAGGGATAGTATGAGACAGGAGAGGGTTAAAATTGAAAAATTAGTTGATTATTTTTGTTCTTTGCTAAAATAGGATTGGAAAAGTATAAGAAATAGAAAGGAGGTGTTTTCTTCAATGAAAAAGATTGAGCGTCTTCAGTGGATCGAAAAAGTTTTTGGGTCAGGTTTTGTAATAGAATACATTTTTTGTAAGAATTATGAAGAAATCCTCAGGGCAATTGATTATTTCGAAGGTCGAGGTAAGGGGTGGGGATTGCGCACAGATGCGAATACAGAGACTACCCAGCAGAGTTATCTGTGTCCTTTTCTCTTTTTAGGCACTCGAGATGCGGCGGCGAAAATTTATCAAGAGAATCAAGAACGACTATATTATATTATTTGTGAAAACCTACCGGAGGTTTTATGTCACGGAGTCGCTGAATTAGTTGACGCGGAACATATTTTTATCGAGCTTAATGATAAGGAGAGAAATATAGCCCAGAGAGATATGTATAATCAGCCTAAGAATCTTAGACATTTGGGGGTAGGTCCATCGAGTTATGTTTTTCATAGAGGGATCTGGGTAAGAAGTTTTCACCCGGAGGAAACGAGTCATTATGGATTTGATAAGATTTATTACCCCATGACTTGGAATAGGATTGAGGAAATAACCTTTAGCGTAAAGACAAACAAGCAAGTAATTATTTGGTAAAGGAGGTGGATTTGAATGGCAGCAGCTCAACAAAAGCTGTTGCCATTTTTCATTGGAAAAGTATAATAAAATGATATTTGACAATTATCGTTATATAAAATAAACTATTAACATGAGGAAAACAAACAAAAAAATTTATTCTTATTCTGTTTTTTACGAAGCAGTTCTCGAGGGCGGCTACGTAGTTTTTGCGCCAGCTTTACCCGGCTGTCATAGTCAAGGCGAAACTCTTGAAGAAGCGGAAAAAAACATCAAAGAAGCTATCGAGGTTTATTTGGAGAGTTTAGCGGATCATAGAGAGCCAATTCCTGAAGAAATAAATTCTTTCCATGCATCAAAAAACCACGCTTAAAAACGGTTTAAGGATTATTACGGCGCCGATGAACGGGACGGAAACCGTGACGGTTTTAGTTTTGGTCGGCACCGGCTCTAAATACGAAACAAAAGACATCAACGGCCTTTCTCATTTCTTAGAGCATTTATTTTTTAAAGGGACTAAAAAGCGGCCCAACACTTTGGCCATTGCCGAAACCTTGGACAGAGTGGGCGGCGAGTATAATGCTTTTACTTCGCAGGAAATAACCGGTTATTGGGCCAAGGTTGACGCCGGACATTTGGACTTGGCTCTTGATTGGGTTTCTGATATTTTTCTAAATTCCAAACTAAAAGAAAAAGAAATAGAAAAAGAGAGAGGCGTGATTTTAGAAGAATTAAATATGTATTTAGACACGCCGATTAAGTATGTTAGTGATTTATGGACCGACCTTTTATACGGCGACCAGCCGGCCGGCTGGCGGGTTATTGGCACCAAAGAAACGATAAAATCAGTTAAACGTTCCCAATTTATTGATTATTTTAAAAAACATTATTTAACCCAAAACACCTTAATTACCGCAGCCGGTAAAATTAATTCAAACGACACGATTAAAAAAATTGAAAAATATTTTTCTAAAATTCAAGCTGGCCAGCCAAAAACCAAATTAAAAGTCAAAGAAAAACAGACCCGGCCAAAGACTTTAATTCATTATAAAAAAACCGACCAGACTCACTTGTATTTAGGCGTTAGGGCTTATGATTTGTTTCATCCGGATAAATACGCTTTAGGCATTTTGGCCACTATTTTGGGCGGCTATATGAGCTCCCGTCTTTGGATTAGAGTTAGAGAAAGAGAGGGTTTGGGTTATTACATAAGAACCGGAGCTGAAACTGATACGGACAGCGGCTATTTGGCCACCCGGGCCGGCATTGACAACAAGCGAGTTGACAGAGCGATTAAACTCATTTTAGATGAATATAAAAGAATCAGAGAAAAAAAAGTCAGCGAAGATGAACTTAAAAAAGCCAAAGATAATATTAAAGGCGGAACTTTGTTGGAAATGGAATCTTCCGACGCGCAGGCTTCTTTTTACGCGGGTCAGGAGATTTTAACCAATAAAATTTTGACCTTGGAGCAAAAATTCGCTAAGATTGAAAGCGTAACGGTCGGCGATGTCCAAAGAGTAGCTAAAGACATATTTAAGCCGGAAAAATTGAATCTGGCATTAATCGGGCCGTTTAAGGACAAAGAGAGATTTGATAAATTATTAATTCTTTAATATGAACCAGTCTCAAACTATCAATATTTCAACATCCACCATTTTGCGGATTATTTTGATTTTATTGGGGCTGGTTTTTCTTTATTTGATTCGCGATGTTTTGGTGATAGTTTTTTTGGCTATTGTTATTGCCGCGGCGGTCAATGGTCCGGCTACCTGGCTCCAGAGACATAAAGTGCCGAGAATTTTAGGAGTGATATTTATTTATCTTGTTTTTATTTCCGTTTTTGCTTTGATGATTTTATTGATTCTGCCGCCTTTGGCCATGGAGATCGGGGGTTTAGCCGCTGTTTTTCCTGACTACATTGAAAAGATGAGCGTTATTTTCGAGGAGTGGTGGGGAAGATATAAAATGGAAGGAAATAATTTAGGAAATCTTTTAGGCCAGTTGAGCGGTAAATTAAGCGGGGCCGCCTCAAGTATTTTCGCGACGACAGTCAGCATTTTCGGCGGCTTGTTTTCCGCCCTGATTATTTTGGTTATTTCATTTTACCTGGCGGTTCAGGAAAAAGGCATTAAGAAATTTTTAATGTCCATTACGCCGGCCGAGCATCAGCTCTATGTCTCGGATTTGGTTGGCCGCATTCAGGCTAAGATGGGCGGCTGGTTAAGGGGTCAGCTTTTTTTGGCCGTTATTATCGGAGTTTTAACTTATATCGGCCTCTTTTTTCTGGGAGTTAAATACGCTTTAGTTTTGGCTTTAGTGGCCGGGATTTTGGAGTTAATTCCCTATATTGGCCCGATTTTAGCGGCTATCCCCGCTGTCATTTTGGCTTTTTTTCAATCACCATTTTTGGCTTTATTGGTTCTTATTTTGTATATCGTTATCCAGCAACTGGAAAATAATGTTATTTCTCCTCAAGTAATGAAAAAAGCAGTCGGTCTTAATCCGATTGTTACGATTATTGTTATGCTTATCGGCGCTAAATTAGCCGGTATTCTTGGTATTATCTTGGCTGTGCCGATAACCGCCGCCATTGCCGAGTTTTTGAGAGATGTAAGGAGGAAAGAAATAGAAATATAAGAAGTGTCATGGAGTTGTAAGGATAGAAAAAGAAAGAGCAATGTGATATCATGGGGTAAAAGGTCGAGCTTAATAAACAGAGGATAAAATAAAAAATTATGTCAGAAAAATCAGGAGAATTTGAACAAATAAAACCTGAATTTAGGGAAAATGAACAGGAAAAAAAATATAGGGAAATTCGCGAAGAATTTGTAAGACAAGCATTGGAAGGTCAAATTCCTAATAGAGACCTTATAAAAAGAATGAAGGATGCGGCAAGAGAATTGGGAGCTCGCGCAGATATGATTAACGAAGATGTTGCGAAGCAGAATATGACACCAGAACAAAGACAGATAGTAGAAAATAGAAAATCGGAATTGAATCAGGCTGCTGCTGATAAAACTAGAGAAAATATAAAGCGATGGCAGCAAGAAGAAAAATAGTAATTCCTGTGGTAAGATAGTCATTGGGAGAAATTTATTACTTACGTCATATACTTACATCATTGAATGACGTAAGAGTTGAACGATGTAAGATGACGCAAGAGTAAAAGACGTAAGATTAACTAAAAACCCAGTTTAATGACTGGATTTTTAGTTTGGGATAAGCTATCATAGCTCTATGGCTAAATTATATGTAGTCGCCACCCCAATTGGCAATCTTCTAGATATCAGCTTAAGGGCTTTACGAATTTTAAAAGAAGCAGATTTAATACTTTCTGAAGACACAAGAATAACCAAAAAATTGTTAGAGCGTTATAATATTTCAAAGCCAACCGTTAGTTATCATCAGTATAGCCGTTTGTCTAAAGTTAGTTATATTTTAAGCCAGCTTAAGCGGGGAAAAAACTTGGCCTTGGTTTCAGACGCCGGCACTCCGGGAATTTCCGATCCCGGGAGTAAATTGATTGAAGAAGCGGTTAAAAAATTGGGTAATCAGGTGGAAATTATTCCCATTCCCGGCCCTTCTGCCATTACAACGGCTCTAAGTATTTCTGGCTTTCCGGCTGATAAGTTTCTTTTTCTCGGTTTTCCGCCCTCTAAAAAGAAAAGAAATAAATTTTTTGAAGAAGTAGTTAACTCTAAATATACAGTCGTTTTCTACGAATCCCCCCACCGAATTCTAAAAACCCTAGAAGAGTTCAATGTCATTCTGAATGTCAGCGAAGAATCCCTTAGAAAACAGCTTGTTCTCTGTCGCGAATTGACCAAAAAATTTGAAATAATTTATCGGGGCGATATTAAAGAAACAATCAATCAGCTTAAAGAGGATAAAATCAGAGGAGAGTTTGTAGTGATCGTCGGGAGAAAATGAAGAGTCTATAATATGACAAAAAAATTTTATATCACAACTCCTATTTATTATACTAATGACCCGCCGCATGTAGGGAGCGCTTATACGACCATCGCGGCCGATGTTTTAGCTCGCTATTATCGTTTGAAAGGCAAAGAAGTATTTTTTTTAACCGGCACAGATGAGCATGGTGAAAAAATTGCCCAAACTGCGGAAAAAGCCGGTAAATCGCCGCAGGAATTTGTTGATGAGATAGTTAAATCTTTTAAAAAAGTTTGGCAAGCGCTTAATATTTCTTACGATGATTTTATAAGAACCAGCGAGGAAAGACACAAAAAAGGAGTCAATAAATTTTTATTAGAGCTTAAAAAAAGCGGAAAAATTTATCAAGATAAATATGAGGGGCTTTATTGTGTTGGCTGTGAGAAATTTATTACAAAAAAAGAATTAGTGGACGGTAAATGCCCGGACCATCAAAAAGAACCGGAAAAAATTTCAGAAACGAATTATTTTTTTAAGTTATCAGATTTTTTAGACGAGATCAAAAAACTTATTAACCGGGACAAAATAAAAATTGAGCCTCAAGAACGAAAAAATGAAGTTTTATCCCTATTAGAACAGGAGCTGGAAGATTTTTCCATTTCTCGGCAAAAAGCAAAATGGGGCATCCCCTTACCCTTTGACAAAAGTCAGATTTCTTATGTTTGGGTAGAAGCCCTTTTAAATTATATTACGGCTGTCGGCTACGAAAATAATCCTAAAAACTTCAAGAAATTCTGGCCGGTTGATCTTCACTTGATTGGTAAGGATATTTTAAAATTTCACGCTATTTATTGGCCGGCTTTGCTTTTGGCTGTAGGTTTAAAACCGCCTCAAAAAATTTTTGCTCATGGCTTTTATACGGTAAATGGTCAGAAAATGAGCAAAAGCTTGGGTAATATAATTGATCCGGTTTATTTAGCTAATAAATACGGCGTTGACGCTTTAAGGTATTTTCTTTTGCGCGAGATTCCCTTTGGTCAAGACGGCGATTTTTCTGAAAAACGTTTGAAGGAAAGATATAATGCGGATTTGGCCAATGGTTTGGGTAATTTGGTCAGTCGGGTTTTGGCTTTAGCGGAAAAGACCGAAGCTTCAGTTGCTTCTAATCAGTCAGAAAAAAGAGAAGAATTCCGCAAAAATGAATTAGCCGGAACAATTAAATCAACCCAAGAAAAATACGAAAAAGCCATAGAAGAAATTAAATTTAATGAGGCCATAGAAGCGATTTGGCAATTAATCAGCGCCTGCGATGAATTTATAGAAAAGAATAAACCATGGGCTTTAATAGAAACTGACCAAGATAAATTTAAACAAGTTTTATCCGAGCTTTTAATCATTCTAAAAGAAATCGCTGTTTTACTCCAGCCGTTTTTGCCGGCTAGTTCAGAAAAGATTTTAGAGCAAATCAAACTCAATAAAAAAACCGAAGTTTTATTCCCGCGAATGTGAATTTATATTTATTATTTTAAAATTTATAAAAACAAAAACTGCCTACGATAGACAGTTTTTGTTTTTATCCAGAATCCTCTTTGGGTTAATTACTTATGGAATCAGTAATTTCTCCTTCTAAGAGATAAGTTTGTCCGTCTTTGGCTATTTTGTTGACTGTAAAAGTTTCTAAGCCGTTTATTCTTATCCAGTCGGTTTTAAAGTTGATTTCTCCATTGGTATTTGTAGGACCGGAAACATTTTTATTAAAAAGACCGCTCCAAGCTCCTTCTACTACGGCGCCGGCAATCGCTATGCCATTTTTATCAATCACTGAAACTAAAGCATTAGCCCGCCAGCGTTTGAATCTTAGTTCTTTTGATAATTCAATATTTACCACGGCCGTGGGAGCAATTGGTTTTTCGGAAATAACCACCAAAGCTGTATCAGCGCCGGTTAAGCCACCGTTGTCAGTAACAGTTAAAGTTGCTGTATAAGTTTGCGCTTGAGAATAAGTATGAGTGACAACAGCGCCGCTGGCTGTGGTTCCATCTCCAAAATTCCATTCATAACTGACTATTAAACCATCCGGGTCAGAAGAGCTTGAACCGTCAAAAGAAACAACATCGCCGACATAAGCTGATTGGTTTGGACCCGCATTAGCTATTGGCGCGTCATTAACATTATCAACTGGCCCCGGGCTGTAATTCAGAGCCGCGGCCGCGTCAATTAATCCCCAGCCATAAGTGTTATCCCAACCAGTTGGTCCTAAATCTTTGACTGTGGTTTGAAGAGCTGTTCTTACATCATCGGGCACAGTTGCTTTGCCGTTTGAAATAACCAAAGCCGCGGCGCCAGCCACATGAGGAGAAGCCATTGAAGTACCTTGGAAAAAGTAATGTCCCCATTGAATAAGCCAACCTCTTTTTGTAAATGTTTGCTGTAAGATTCCGTCGACATAACCGTCTTTGTTTTGGTCAACGGTTGTATCGCCGCCCGGGGCAACTAAGTCTAAGTCCTGTCCATAATTTGAATAATAAGCCAAAGTTTTATCATAGCGGGTGGCGCCAACCGCGATTACATAATTATTATAAGCAGCCGGATAACTGATAGAAGAAGAACTGTCGTTTCCAGCCGCAGCTGCGATTGTTACTCCTTTATTATAAGCGTAAGCTACGGCTTGTTCTAAAGTGATAGAGGGACTACTGCCGCCCAAGCTTAAATTAATGACTTTGGCGCCGTTGTCAGCCGCGAAGCGAATACCATTAGCTACTTGAGTGTAGGTCCCGGAGCCGCTGCTGTTTAAAACTTTGACCGGCATTAAGCATGATTTAAAAGCTATGCCGGCTACGCCTAAAGAATTATTAGTGCTTTGAGCCGCTGTGCCGGCCACATGGGTGCCGTGGCCGTTATCATCATTTGGATGGCTGTCATTATTAACAAAATCATAGCCATTTACAAAACAAGTTTGCGCTAAGTCCGTTGCCTGCTGATAACTTGAATAATTTTCATAAGCAATGCCAGTATCAACAATAGCCACCGCCACCCCTTGGCCGGGCAGGCCGGGCGCGCCCAAAACATCCCAAGCCGCTTCTGTGTTTATACCCCCTTTGTCAAAACCGCCTAAATGCCATTGATAACTGAAATTGGGGTCATTCGGAGTCCAGAAAGCGCGGGCAATATAATTTGGTTCAACGTATTCCACATTTTCATCATTTAAATATTCGGCTAATTTTTCCGTTAGTTTGTCTTCGGAAACCTTAATTATTTCAAATGGCTTTCGGCTGTTTTTAAATTTAACGACAATTTCGTCTCTTGCGTATTCTCCTCTTAATAAATCTCTAATTTCTCTTAATTCCGGATTAGGGGCGATTCTTTCTCTTGTATTTCCCGTATCAATTATCTCTATATTTAAACCAGCGCCGACCGGCCCGGCCAGAACAAGGAAGGCCGTTAACCCGGTAATTATTCGTAAACTTATTTTTTTCATAGTTTTATGTATTTCCCCTTTCTATTTTAATAGTAGTCTTTCTTAAAAACCCTGTCAAGCTAAATCCTCTTTAATTTTTGTAAATCAGAAACTGCTCTTTTTTCTTTTGGACTTGAGATAGGCAAGGGCTAAAAATCCTAAAGCTATTAGAATTAAAAGATAAATCAAGAGTTTATTCTGCCAGAGGTTGGCCATACTGGCTAAAAGATATTGACCCAAATTTCGCGTTTCTTCTTTATTATTAATTTCTTCATTTTCAGATTCTTCTGTAAATGTTTTTTCATCTGAATCCGTTTCTTCAATGTTGCTTTCAGCCGCTTCTGCTTCAGGGCCTGGAGAAAAGGGATTAATATTCCCGATAAATTCTTTGATTTGCTCGTCAATGGATTCTGTTTTTTCTTCAGAAAAAGCCGGTTGAGTTTCTGTTTCTTCAGCTTCAGCTAAAGTTCCTGTTTGTCCTTGTCCTTCTTGTTCTTCCTGAATATTTTCGTCTTTACTTTGTTCATTTCCTTCTTTTTCTTTTACTTTAATCACACTGTCTATTTGCCCGCTTAAAATACTGATGTTTCTGTCATTAACATCTTTTCCCTGAATCTCAACCGCGTTTGTGTAAATTCCGGGCTCAATGCCTCCGTTGATTAACAAGCTGTATTCAATGGTAATTTCTTCATTGGACATAATTTCTCCCAGTTC
>Ga0209541_10001170_pt1 | contig 52519 bp, 43 predicted proteins | sample RifCSPlowO2_01_FD_184027 | JGI IMG/M metagenome (GOLD analysis project Ga0209541, IMG submission 184027) | Groundwater microbial communities from Rifle, Colorado - Rifle CSP2_plank lowO2_0.1 (SPAdes) (version 2) | ecosystem: Environmental > Aquatic > Deep subsurface > Groundwater | place... | reverse complement strand
TCATTAAGGCATTATAAAACTTCAATTTCTTAATTTGCATCCTAACCAATTATTTTAGAAAAAATTGATTAGCCGTTGCGGTGCTTTAAGGGTGAGGGACTGAAAAATTATTATAAATATGAAATTTCTAAAAAAAACAATTTTAACCAAAGGTCTCTAATTAATATCAGGACATCGCAGCCGTACTACGGTCCTTTAAGGGTGAGGGATGATGCAAAAATTAATTATTACAGTTTGGTCTTTGGGCAGTTTAGGAATCGCCCTGTTTTTATTTTTTCTCGGTTCGATTTCCAGCCGTTCCGATTACCGCTCGGTGGAAATTTTGCCAGGCGCCGGCTTTAAAGAAATTGCCGAATTATTGGAAAATCAAAAAATTATCCGTTCCCAAAACACCTTTTTAATTTATGGAATTTTATCCGGTTCGGCGCATCTGCTGAAGCCGGGGAATTATTTATTAAGCGCCGGTTCCAGCACACCGGCGGTTATTTTGGCTTTAATCCGCGGCCCGAAAATTGACAGAGAAATTACTTTTCCGGAAGGCGTTACTTTGAAAGACATGGATGCGATGCTGGCGCGGGAAGGAATTTTGCCGGCCGGCGCTCTTTCAAAGTTTTCGGTGAAAAATTTGGCGAAGGGCTATGAATTTTTGCTTAACGCGAAAAATTCGGAGGGATTTTTATTTCCTGACACTTATCGTTTTTTTCTGAACAGTAATACCGAACAAGTGGTAAAGAAATTTTTGGATAATTTTGAAAAAAAGGCAAAACCTTTGTTTAGAGATGAGAAGGGAGAAATGAGAGATGGGGATATTTTTGAAAAGCTTATCGTTGCGTCTTTGTTAGAAAAAGAAGCGCCGGATTTTAAAGACCGCCAGCTCATCGCCGGCATTATTTATAAAAGATTGGGAGCCGGAATCGCTTTGCATATTGACGCGACAATTACTTACGCAAAATGCGGCGGCACGTTTGTAACCTGCGCGGACCCGAAAGTTTATAGAAGGGACTTGGATTTTTCATCGCCGTACAATACTTATCTATATAATGGTTTGCCGCCCGGGCCGATTGGCAATCCGGGCCTGGAAGCAATTAAAGCGGCGCTTAATCCCGTAAAGTCAGATTATTTATATTATCTGTCTGCTCCGAAAACCAAAAAAACTATCTTCAGCCGCGATTTGGAAGAACATATTGAAAATCGGGCGGAGTACTTGACAAGATAGCCCCAACTATGTTATACTTTATTTAGTAATTTGTTAAAGTTATTTGCAGAGTTAGTTACAGCTTTTAGCGCACCCGTGGTTCGTTAAGAGCTGTAACTAACCCTTCGACAAGCTCGAGGGTAAACTGGCAGGAGTTCCGTCAGGCAAAGGAAAACCAGGAGGGTGATTACGATGAAAACATCGATAACACCGATAACACCGATAACACCGATAACACCGAACGAGAAAGAGCAGTGCCTTCGTTTCGTGAAAGATGCGGCGCGGCAAGCAATCGACCAAGCCGATCTTGATCGGAGCGGAATTCAGAACGTCATTCACAATGCCAGGGAACTGCAGTCAGCCGTGATCCCGGTCATGGTGGAGGCGCTCAAGCGGTTGGCGAAGATGATCGTTTTTCGCCTCCGGAAGATCAGCGACGCTCGGACAACCGAAGAGCTGGTGTTGGATGGCAAGTACAACTATGCCGACGCGTACATCAACTCTGCGAACTTTCCGGCGAGAGTCAGGAGAGGGAGGGCGGCGGAGATCGTGTTCATCGAGGGCGGGGACTTTGATCACGATCCGACCGCGGAAGAGGTCTTGGTTGAAGCGGCAAAGCGGGGTCTCCCAAGACCCCGCTATGAGGATGGACTCTACTTCGGAGTAGAGCATCCTGGTGTGCAGCGCGAAGCGCCCGTGGTTTTTCTTCACGAGCCTATCGTTCTGGACGGCCTCCCGCGCGTGCTCTGTCTCTGGGGCCGCGTTGGCTACCGCGGGCTGTACTTGGACTACTTCACGGGCGGGTGGTCTCGGTACTGCCGTTTCGCGTTCGTCCGCAAGTAGTCCTTATGGTCTTGGGTTCCTAAATCCTTTTGGAACCTTGGTCCTATCCGTAAGCCCTCGGTGAGTTCGCTCACCGGGGGCTTTGTATTTTAATTTTTTTATAATGACACATAGAATTTAATATGAGGGGGGGGTAGAGTATATGATATTGCCGTCTTATGGCATTCTTAAAGAAGCAGTAAACAGATCACGCGCTGATGAATATTTAGCTGAAATTTTGAATAAGGGATTGAGTGTCTACGAAAATCATTTTGGGCAGTGCTATATTTGTCAGAAGACGGCAAAGCAAATAATAAATTCAAGAATTGAAGATTTTTTTACTGGAAATCCAGAAGATCAAGCTTGTTTAGATTTTTTGAATTCAACCGCGATTTAGTCGCGGTTTTCATTTTGGTGATAAGTTGTGGATAATTTTGATATTTAGAAGCTAAAATTTGGGTATTGTCCCGGATAAAATTTTATGCTGGGGTATTGACAAAGTTAGGAACAGTGCGGTATAATAACGCTTACGCGTTTTAGCAACAAAAATTAACCATTTTAAGGACGGGTGGTTTTTATTAATTTATTTAAAGTATTTTTTTAAAAAACGGAACTTTTGCTTCCAGGGGGCAATTTTTTATGCCAAAATTATCAACAAAAATATTTTCTTCTCATTCCGGTCCGCTTATTAAACAACCGAATCTTGTAGAAATCCAAACCGCTTCTTACGGTTGGTTTTTGAAGGACGGATTAAAAGAACTTTTGAACGAGGTTTCTCCGATTAAAGATTATACCGGAAAGGACTTAGAACTTAATTTCCTTAATTATTCTTTTGACGAGCCGAAATACGACGAAGAATATTCCCGCTATAAGGATTTAACTTATGAAGCCGCTTTGCGGGTTAATTTCAGATTAGTCAATCGGCGCACTAAAACAAAGCGGGAACAGGAAATTTATCTTGGTGATTTTCCGGTGATGACCGAGCGCGGAACTTTTATCATCAACGGCGTTGAGCGGGTAGTGGTTTCCCAATTAATCCGTTCTTCCGGAGTTTATTTTACCGCTAATGTCTGGAGGGGGAAGAAATTTTTTGGCGCTAAAATTATTCCTAACAGGGGCGTTTGGCTTGAATTGGAGACCGACCCCGATGGTAATATAGGAGTTAAGATTGACCGTCGCCGCAAAGCGCCCGTTACCAGCTTATTCAGAATTTTAGGATTGGAAGACCCGCAAGAGATTTTAGAAATTTTCAGCGACGCCGATACCGGCCCGATAAAATTCATGGAAACGACCCTTAAAAAGGATTCGGCCAAAACGCAGGATGAGGCCTATATTGAAATTTATAAGCGCATTCGCCCCGGGGATTTAGCCACCGTTGAAAATGCCAAAAGTTTGATAGATGCTATGCTGACCAGATTTGACCGATACGACCTTTCTCAAGTCGGTCGATTTAAATTGAATCAGCGTTTAAAGCTCAAGAGTGAAAGTCGGCTGATAGAATTGCAGGACTTGATTGCTATTGTTAAAGAAATTATCCGGTTGAATAACAATCAATCGGTGGAGCCGGACGATATTGACCATTTGGGGAATAGAAGGGTGCGTCCGGTAGGCGAGCTTCTTCAGAACCGCCTTCGGGTCGGTTTGGCCAGATTGAGAAGAATCGTTCAGGACCGGATGTCCACTTTAGATATCAATACTTTGGTCCCGGTTCAGCTGGTTAATTCGCGGCCGATAGTTTCGGTGGTTAAAGAATTTTTTTCTTCATCCCAGCTTTCCCAGTTTATGGACCAGATTAATCCGCTGGCGGAATTGGAGCATAAGCGTCGGATATCCGCCATGGGACCCGGCGGATTGACTCGGGAACGCGCCGGTTTTGAAGTTCGGGACGTGCATCGTTCGCACTATGGGCGCATTTGTCCGATTGAAACGCCGGAAGGCAATAACATCGGTTTGGTAAACCATTTGGCTGGATATGCCAGAGTAAATGAGCTTGGATTTTTGGAAACGCCCTACGCGGTGGTGGAAAAAGGCCGGGTAACTTCTAAAATTATTTGGCTGAATGCGTTGGAAGAAGAAGGTTATAAAATTGCCCACGCCGGCATTAAGCTTGATGGAAACAGTCGGATTCTTGATGAGGTGGTTGGGGCGAGAATTAAAGGCGAACCGGCAACCTGCCTTAAAAATGAAGTTAATTTAATTGATGTCGCTCCGAATCAGCTGGTGAGCATCGCCACTTCGCTTATACCGTTTTTAGAACACGATGACGCTAACCGGGCGCTTATGGGTTCTAACATGCAGAGGCAGGCAGTCGGTTCAATTAAGCCGGATTCTCCTTATGTCGGAACTGGAATGGAAGAAAGAGCAGCCCATGATTCCGGCCACTTAATTATCGCCGATGAACCGGGTGAAATAATTTCGGCGGATGCCAAGCAAATTATTTTTAAAACCAAATCAGGAGTTAAAAAATACACTTTGAATAAATTTAAACGTTCCAACCAATACACTTGCATTTCTCAGCGGCCATTAGTAACGAGAGGAGAAAAAATTAAAAAAGGCCAGATATTGGCTGACGGGCCGTCTATTGATAACGGGGTTTTGGCGCTTGGACAAAATCTTTTAGTGTCTTTTATTCCGTGGGAAGGGGCGAATTTTGAAGATGCCATTATTTTATCCGAAAGAGTGGTTCAGGATGATTTGTTTACTTCAATCCATATTGAAGATTTCTACATAGATGTCCGGGATACGAAATTGGGGCCGGAACTTACGACTCCGGATATACCTAATGTTTCCGAAGAAAAATTGAAAAATCTTGACGAGGAAGGAATTGTCAGAATTGGCGCTGAAGTAAAAGCCGGCGATATTTTGATTGGCAAGATTTCTCCGAGAGGAGAAAGCGAACTGACTTCGGAAGAGCGTTTGCTTAGGGCGATATTTGGAGAAAAAGCCAGAGACGTGAAAGACACTTCTCTTACTATGCCTCATGGCAAGTATGGCCGGGTAGTCGGAATTAAAATTTTTCATCGGGACCACGGCGATAAGCTGGAGCCGGGAATTATCAAAAGAATTCAGGTGGAAATTGCTCAGCTCCGTAAAGTGATGGCCGGGGATAAATTAGCCGGACGGCACGGGAATAAAGGAGTTATTTCCCAAGTGAGGCCGGTGGAAGATATGCCTTATCTGGAAGACGGCACGCCGGTTGATATTATTTTGAACCCGCTTGGCGTCGCTTCCCGTATGAATTTAGGGCAGGTTTTAGAGACCCATTTGGGATGGGCGGCTTCAAAATTGGGATATCGCGCCGTAACGCCGTCGCTTTCCGGGCCTGCCTGGACCCAGATTCAGGAAGAATTGAAAAAAGCGGGCATTCCGGAATCCGGAAAAGTAAAGCTTTATGACGGACGCACCGGCAAAGCATTTAATCAGGAAGTTTGCGTGGGGGTAATTTATATGATGAAGCTGAACCATTTGGTGGAAGATAAAATTCATATGCGCTCTATCGGCCCTTATTCGCTTATTACCCAGCAGCCGCTTGGCGGCCGGGCGCAGTTCGGCGGCCAGCGGTTTGGAGAAATGGAGGTCTGGGCGCTGGAAGGATACGGGGCAGCCCACATATTGCAGGAAATGCTTACTATCAAGTCGGACGATGTTCTTGGGCGTTCCGCCGCTTTTGAATCAATTATCAGAGGAGAAAATATTCGGAATCCGAACATACCAGCATCTTTTAATGTTTTAGTTAGTGAAATGAAAGCGCTGGGATTGGATGTGGAATTAATTAAGGACGGAGAATCGGCGATGGAACGGAGAACGAGGCGGAAATCTAACAGCTAATCCCTCACCCTTAAAGCACCGCAACGGCTAATCAATTTTTTCTAAAATAATTGGTTAGGATGCAAATTAAGAAATTGAAGTTTTATAATGCCTTAATGATAACGTCGTAAAAATTGGAGTGCTTTAAGGGTGAGGGACTAAAAAATTATTACAAAATATGAAATTTTTAAAAGAAACAATTTTAACCAAAGGTCTTAAATTAATATCAGGATATCGCAGCCGCGCTGCGGTCCTTTAAGGGTGAGGGATGGAAAATTTTAAAGCTATAAAATTAAAAATTGCGTCTCCGGAAGAAATTTTAAGATGGTCTCACGGAGAAGTTACCAAGCCGGAAACCATTAATTACCGGACTCAGCGGCCGGAAAAATACGGCCTTTTCGCGGAAAATATTTTCGGTCCGACTAAGGACTGGGAATGTTATTGCGGAAAATATCGGCGAATCCGCTATAAGGGAATTATTTGCGACCGTTGCGGCGTTGAAGTAACCAGGTCAGTAGTCCGGCGGGAACGGATGGGCGACATTAAATTAGCGACGCCAGTCACCCATATTTGGTTTTTAAGAACTGCGCCGTCAAAATTAAGCTTGCTTTTGGATTTGCCGGTGCCCAAGCTTGAAAAAGTGGTTTATTACGCTTCTTATGTGATAACTTCCGTTAATGAAGAAAATAAAAAGAGGGCGTTTAAAGAATTGGAAAAGGAATTTGAATCCAGAAAAAAAACCGCCCGTAAAGAAAAAGTTAAGACCTCGGAATTGCGCTCCGGTTTGTCTGAGACAAAAAAAGAAATAGAATCGTTGAAAGTGGGAGCGATTTTAAGCCAAACGGAAGCTGCCAATCTTTCCAAGCGTTTTGGAGATGTTTTTGAGGCCCAAACCGGCTCGGGAGCTTTGCGTAAAATTTTGGAAGAAATGGACTTGGAAAAAACCGCCAAAAAGATTGAGGCGGAAGTCGGCCTTTATGAAGATACGATTCAGGAGCGCCGCTTGCTGAAGCGCTTGAAAATTATTAAATCAATGATTAAAGAAAATATCCGACCTGAGTGGATGATTTTAACTGTTTTGCCGGTTTTGCCTCCTGATTTGCGTCCGATGGTAGCGCTGGACGGCGGCCGTTACGCCACTTCTGATTTGAATGATTTATACCGCCGCGTCATAAATCGGAATAACCGCTTGAAAAAACTTTTGGAATTGAACGCTCCCGACGTTATCGTTGTCAACGAGAAACGGATGCTTCAGGAATCCGTGGATGCTTTGATTGATAATTCCGCTCGTCTTGGCTCCCAGCAGATGTCCAGCCAGCGCCGGCCGCTCCAATCGTTATCCGACCAGCTTAAGGGAAAGACCGGAAGATTCCGGCAGAATTTGCTCGGCAAGCGTGTTGATTACTCCGGCCGTTCGGTTATCGTTATCGGCCCGGAATTGAAACTTGATAAATGCGGATTGCCTAAAAAAATGGCCTTGGAGCTTTTTAAGCCGTTTGTAATCAATAAAATTATTGAGCGGGGCTTGGCGCACAATATACGCAATTCCAACCGCCTTATAGAGCAGGCGCCGCCGGAAGTGTGGGAAATTTTGGAAGAAGTGATTGCCAATAGGAAAGTTTTATTGAACCGCGCCCCCACTCTCCACCGACTTGGTGTTCAGGCCTTCAGCTCGGTTTTAGTTGAGGGATTGGCCATTAAAATTCCGCCGATGGTCTGCACCGCTTTTAACGCGGATTTTGACGGAGACCAGATGGCGGTTCATTTGCCGTTATCCGCGGAAGCGCAAAAAGAAGCGTCGGAAATTATGATTTCCAGCCATAATCTTCTTAAGCCGGCAACCGGCGACCCGATTGTGTATCCGACCCAGGATATTGTTTTGGGAATTTATTTTTTGACCAAGATAGTCAGCGGCGTCAAGGGGGCGGGCATGAGTTTCAGCAGTTTTGATGAGGCCATTATTGCTTATGAAAATGAAAAAGTGGCGGTTAATGCCGCGATTAAAGCGATTGATGGCGGCAAACAAATGGAAACTTCCTGCGGAAGAATAATTTTTAACCATATTCTTCCTAATGATTTCGGATATATCAACAAGATGCTTAGGAAGGGGGATATTTCAAAAATAGTAAGCGACATTATCCATATTTATGGCACGGATAAGTCCAGTTTTTATCTTGACGAAATGAAAAAACTGGGTTTTGAATATGCGACCTGTTCCGGCATTACCTGGTCAATGGGAGATTTGGTGCCGCCTAAAGAAAAACCGGAGATTATTAAAAAATCGGAAGAGGAAGCGGAGCTGGTCAATAAACAATACCAGAACGGATTTTTAACCGACTCAGAAAGGCGTTCCCGGATTTTAGTAATTTGGGAAAAGACCAAAGAGATTATCAGCAAATTGGTTCCGCAATCTTTGGATGCCAATAATCCGGTATATTCAATTATTGATTCCGGGTCCCGGGGTTCTTGGGCCCAGCCGGTCCAGATGATGGGAATGAAGGGGCTTGTGGCTAATCCTAAAAACGAAACCATTGAGCTGCCGGTCAAGTCCTCTTTGAAAGAAGGATTGAGCGTGTTGGAATATTTTATTTCCACTCACGGAGCGCGGAAAGGGACGACTGACACCGCTTTGAAAACTGCTTCGGCCGGTTATTTAACCCGGCGGCTCGTGGATGTCGCCCAGGATCTGATTGTCAGGGAAAATGATTGTCGGACTAAGGAGGGTATTGAAATCAGCCGCGCCGAGGGAGCCAGTTTCGGGCTTAATTTTAAAGACCGCTTGTTTTCCAGAACGGCGCTGGAAGATATAAAATCAGGCGGTAAAATTCTTGTTAAGGAAGGAGAGTTGATTGATAAGAAAATCGCCGAGGCGATTCAAGAATCGGAAATTAGTCAGGCGAAAGTGCGGTCTCCGATTTCTTGCAAGGCACTATACGGAGTTTGCGCGAAGTGCTACGGATTTGATTTAGGAAATAACCAGCTGGTAAAACGGGGCACCGCAGTGGGCATTATTGCCGCGCAATCAATCGGCGAACCGGGAACTCAGTTAACTATGCGTACTTTCCACACCGGAGGCGTGGCTGGCGGCGACATAACTCATGGTTTGCCGAGGGTGGAAGAAATCTTTGAAAGCCGGATTCCCAAGGGCCGCGCCTTTTTGGCGGAAGAAGAAGGCGTGGTGTCCAATATTGAGGAAAAAGGGCTTTTGAAAATAATCAGTATTAAAGCGGCTGCCGGCGGCAAGGGCAAGAAAGAAAAAATTTATGAATACAGCGTACCGCGATTTTCTGAAATTTTTGTTAAAATCGGAGATAAAGCGCAGAAGGGCGCTCAGCTTTCCGAGGGGGCGCTGGATTTAAAAGAACTTTTTGCGTTAAAAGGCAGCCGGGCGGTGGAAAAATATATTATTAATGAAGTATTGAGAATTTATGTTTCGGAAGGAGCGACCATCAACGATAAGCATGTGGAAATAATTGTCCGCCAGATGTTCGGAAGAGTAAGGATTAAAAATCCCGGTGACACTGAATTTGTGGGCGGCGAGGTCGTGGAAAAATCGCGATTTTTAGAAATGAACAGAGAAGCCAAGAAAGCCGGCAAACAGCCGGCTAAAGCCCAGCAATTGCTTCTCGGAGTTACCAAAGTGGCGTTATCCACCCAAAGTTTTCTTTCCGCCGCTTCCTTTCAAGAGACGGCTAGAGTATTGGTTACGGCCGCCAGCGAAGGCAGGATTGATGTGCTTAGGGGATTAAAAGAAAATGTTATTATCGGCCGGCTTATACCGGTAGGCACCGGATTCGAAGTTTTTGATTCTGATGGCGGTGAAAACAGAGATTCTGATAATGATAAGAAAAGTGAATAGCAATTATGAGTTCTGGACAAAGATTATTAATTTTGATAAAGTAGATAAGTTATGGATTTAATAAAACCCGACAAAAGGGACTATGAACTTTCTTTTTTGGTTGTCGACAAGGGGTCGGAAACCGCAGTGGGAGAGACATTAAATAGGCACGGAGCAGAAGTTTTTTACCAATCTCCGGTAACGCAAATTCAATTGGCTTATCCTGTTAAGAAAAATAAACAGGCGTATTTCGGTTTTTTGCAATTCCGTTCTTTGCCGGAAGCCATTGAAAAAGTCGCCAAAACGCTTCAATTGGATAAAACAGTTTTGCGATTTTTAGTGATAACGCCGCCTATTAGGAAAAGAGAGGAAAGAGCGTTAAAATCAAGGAGTGGTTTTAGGCAGCAGAGAGAGCGGGCGCCGGAAGCAGTCAGCCCCAGTGTTTCTAGCAACAGGGCGTTGACTAACGAAGCGTTGGAAGAAAAATTGGAAGAAATACTTAAATAATTAATGCGACACTAATATACTAACTACACACGAATTTACGAATTTTATTAGAGTCATTCGGGTCTTATTCGTAATTGGTGTCGGTTGTAAACATATATGAATCTTAATAAAGTTTTTGTATTAGGAAGATTAACGGCTGACCCCCAGCTCCGTTCTACGGCTGGCGGCGCGCAGGTAGCCAGTTTTTCCGTTGCCACTAATCGGGTTTGGAATGACGCTTCCGGCGCGAAAAAAGAAGCGGTGGAATTTCATAATATCGTGATTTGGGGAAGGCAGGCGGAGGTAGCCAGCCGGTTTTTAACAAAAGGCAGTTTGGTTTTAATAGAAGGCAGATTGCAGACGCGCGATTGGGAAGGCAAGGACGGCCAGAAGCGCCGTACTACGGAAATTATTTGTGAACGGATGCAGTTAGGCCCTCGCCCCGCCGCTAAAAATTCAGGAGACGGATTTGCTCCAAAAGCCGGAGATAAAAAAAGCGATAGCGGGGAATCCGCGCAAAGTTTGCCGACTGTCAATATTGAAGATGCGGATAATTTGCCGCCAGAAGAAATTAAAGAAGAAGATTTGCCATTTTAAGTTAGCAGTTAAATTACATGCTTCAGTGCTACTTTTGCTCACAAAATTTTAAAGAGATTGATTATAAAGACGCGGGGTTATTGAGGAGATTTATTTCCGGGCAGGCGAAAATCATTGACCCGAAATTTACCAATACCTGCGCTAAGCATCAGCGGCTTTTGGCGGAGGCAATCAAACGGGCAAGGTATTTGGGACTGTTGCCGTTTACAAGAAGGTAGCGTCCAAACCTACGAACAATATCCGAATCCACAAAGTTTATTTAAATGTGGCCATTGGTAAGCCATTCGCATACTGTTTGTAGATTTGGATAAAAGTTTGTAGGTTTGAATCGGTCAATATGGAGCAGAATCTTTTTATCTTAATTAATAGTTTTGCCGGAAAAAGCGGTTTTTTGGATTTTTTGGCCGTTTTTTTTGCGTCTTATTTCGGCTATATTTTGCTGGCGGCGGCTTTATACGCGATTTTTTCTTTGTCCGGCTGGAAAGCGAAAATTCGGCAATTCTCATTTTCTGCATTGACTATTATCTTATCCTGGGGAATTCTTTCGGAATTTATCAGGTTTTTTTATGATAAGCCGCGGCCATTTGCCATATTGGAAGTAACCAAATTAATTAATCATTCGGCTAACGGCTCTTTTCCTTCCGGCCATGCCGCGTTTTTTTTCGCGCTCGCCTTTTCTATTTTTGCCGTAAATAAAAAATTTGGCTGGTATCTGACTGCCGGCGCTTCGGCAATCGGATTGGCAAGGGTTTTTGCCGGGGTCCATTGGCCGCTGGATATCGCCGGCGGAGCCGCTGTTGCTTTTTTTAGTTTTTTAATTGTTGAAAAATATATTTTGAATTTTAAGAAAGTTGATTGATATAGGCAAAAAAAGAAAGACCCTTTTGAATGGGTCTTTTTCGTTGCTTTATTTTTTAATTGATATTTGCCAGTAAATTCCGGACATTCCATTGCTCAACTGGACATCCTCTCTTTTTTTTGCAAGCCTAATTTCCACCTCTTTTAAGATGTCCTTTTCTGGTTCCGCGTGAAAACGGATACTGGCTCCGTCTGCTCCCGCAACCCAACCCGAATTCAATAAAAGAGCGCTTCGGCGGATTTTATCTTTTAACAACCAGGTTTTCGCTTGCGGTTCTCGGTTGAAAACTCCGAAACTTTCTCCGGTTTCTTCCGGAGCAAGGGGATTTTGGTAAAAACATTTGGTGCCCGCCTCAAACTCTTTGTCTTTATCCAGCCCGTCTTTAGGCATAAAAATTAACGGTTTTTCTTCGGTCAGCTTCCAGTCATTTTTCATATCGGGGATAGAATCGGCTTGAGTATTCATATTATCTCCTAATCAAAGTCGCTATTTTTATTATTCCAAATAAAGCCCGCCGATGTCAAATGGTTTATCATAAACTTGTTGAATGATTAGTGGCATTGATATTGCGCGTTAATTTTTATACGCCAAAATACTTTATAAATTTGTGGTCTTTAAAGTCGTGGATAAGGAGATATATCTACCACTATGCTATAGCATAGTGGTAGATATATGAAGCTTAAAATATAAAAAACCACGGCTGTAGGGCCGAGGAATTTTACATTACTAAAATCTTGTTTGGTTCTAATATTAGAACCAAACATTGCTGATTATAACTATATATGGGATTTTACGGCAAAAACAAAAGCGGATTTTGCCCTGCGGAGCGCGGCGTACTCGCCACGCGGAGCAGTCAATTCCGAACAAGTTACATTTGATGCAGTATTCCTGAATTAATTCGAATGTACTTCGTTCCTCAGTATCTACGACATTTTGCCCTGAGCTTGTCGAAGGGCGAGGAAATCCCCCTTGCGTCGACTTGCCCGCCGAAGCTTCAGCGAAGGAGGGTGACAATTTTCACCCTACGGGTGATCTCCCGAAGGGATGACAAGTTTTTCTTTGGCGGCATTTAATTCAAGAATTCGCAAGGCGAATACAAATCTATTATATGAAAAATATTGAGATAAATCAAAAAGTAAAGGGCTCCACTCACGATTTCTCGTGGGGAGCCCTTGATGTTGTGGCTATGATCAGAGTTCGGTCAGGCGGCGGCCAAGATCTTCTCGAACTTGGACCTCCACTTGGTGCTTTCCTGCCACTCGTACCCCTTGGATGGAAGCACCTTGGCGATCTCGGTTGTTGCTTTGGGCTTGATCGCCTCTGCGGGAGTAGTCAGCAGCTCCGAAAACCGCTTCTTGAGGACCGGAATGACGCAGTCACGCATCACCTGGCTGAAGCCGGTAATCGAATAGTAGTTGATGCCCGGGAAGAGCGCCTCGACGAGCGGCATCAGAGCTTCGATCGTCTTGTCCTTGTCCGTCAACGACTCGTGTTCCTTGTTGTTGACGAGCCACCAAAGCACGGCGGTTTTGACCTTCATCGTTCACCTCCAGTTTTGAATTTTGGAATGTGCCATCGAGTCGAAACGACCCGATTACTAAGCCACCATAAGCGTAGCATAATATGGTCTATGCGTCAAGCCCAAATAAAAAATCAGCATCTCTGCTGTTTTGAGGTTTAAATCTTATGGATTCCAGGATTAAAAAATTTTCTTCCTCCAAAATTAAAATATGGTTCACGCTCACGTTAAAGCTATGGCGGGCAGGCGAGCTAACTGTTTTTACAAAAAAGCCCTCAGCAACTCGTCTATAAATCCTCGGGCGTGAGGCCGGTGTGTTTTGCGATGCGGCTTAGCATGCGCGATCCAATTTCCTCACTTTCATGAAATGCAAATGTAACATTCGGGTATCCGGCTTTCTTCAATATTCTATGCGAACCGCGTTGGCGATTCACTCGCCAGCCGATAGAAAACAGCGCTTTCAAAACGCGCGATGCCTTAACGGCGCGCCACTTCATAATTGAATAACCGAGTAACCGGCGCGAGGACTTTGCCCCGTTCTATTCCGTCAGCGATTGTTCTAAGGGCAATAGCATACACTTTTTGTAGCGCTTCTTTTTTTGTAGGGCCGTATGCCATTACTCCGGGAAGTTTCGGAATTTCGGCAATCCAACGTCCGTCATCCTCGTGATCAAATTCAACAATAAAATAAGCCTTAGTTTTTGGTTTAGTAGTCATGCTATAAGATATAGCATAAAGATATTTAAATCACAAGTGGCGCTCTATTCCTGAATTAATTCGAATGTACTTCGTTCCTCAGTATCTACGACATTTTGCCCTGAGCTTGTCGAAGGGCGAGGAAATCCCCCTTGCGCCGACTTGCCCGCCGAAGCTTCAGCGAAGGAGGGTGACAATTTCCAATTTTTCTTTGGCGGCAAATTCTTTTATGAAAATTCCTAATTCAAAAAATAAAAAAGAGAAAGGCCCCGTGCGAAAAATCCGCAAGGGGCCCGGGCGCGAGACACGATGGCCTCGCTTAGTCGGTCTGAACGACGATGACCTTCTCGGGCCCGCCCATCACCTCCGCCGCTTCCGCGATCGGATTCTTGAATTGGTGCGTGCCCTTCGGGATCGGCTTCACCTCGAACTCCTCGCCGTACTTGGCGACCTGCTTGGCGAGCCACTGCACGTGGTTCTTGCCGTTCACGCCGGAAGCGTCCACTGCCACCAGTTGCGGGAACTGCTCCAGCAGGTGGGGCTTGCACTCGTCGCTCGCCCTGGGAAGCTGGTGTGTGAACAGGTCGTCGCCGGTCATGAAGTTCAGGATGTCGTACACGCCGTCCATGTGGCGCGGCGAGACGAGCCGACTCGTGGTGATGCTCAACACATCGCCGAGATGGAACTTCTTCGTCTTCATCGGTTTACCTCCTTAAGGTACTGGATTACGGCGACCCTCTCGCCGCGGAGTTCGTTGAATTACGTATTTTCAACGATATTCAAGCTTAGCATATTACGCCATAAAAGTCAAGAGGCGGCAAGTGCCGTCCCTTGGGAGTGTTTGAAAAATTTTTCTTTTCTGCTTTTACAAAATAAGGTTCGAGCCGATGTTTTTCTCCGGGTTCTTTTGCGGTTTTGAGCGGTGCGGCTCCGCCGTTATCTTAACATGATTTCCAACGTGGTGCAGAATACTTGAATTAGTCCGAACCGCTTTCGCCGCCTGCGGCGGCGAGAAGGTCCCCCCGCGAAAATCCGGAAAGGCGGCGGAGCCGCACGAATGATAATTTCAAGTTTTTCTTTGGCGGATTCGGATTTACTGAAATTCTAACGAATTTCAGTCTTGTCGGCAAATTCCTTGTTCTTTGAATTATTACAAAAAGAAAAGAGGGTGGAAAGTTTGATAACTTTCCACCCTCGGTTGGGAGAGCTTGCACTCTCACTTCGGGATGACGAACTGCTGGCCGTCGGCGGTTTTCGCAAGCTGATAGCCATTGTCCACCTCCGACCACTTCTTGGTCACCTTGCCGCGAAGTTCCGACAAGCGACCTTTCACGATAAGCGAGCCAGTGCTCAGTTGCGCGTTCCAGGCGTTGCCGGTCTTCTCATACACCTCGCGTGGAACTTCGAGCGTGACGTCGTGAGTGTTCGCCGCGTTGCGGATGTGCTTCGTGAGATCGAGCGTGAACGTGGAGTTCTCGACCCGAATAGTCACGAAGTAACGATTGAGCGGCTGACGGTCCACGAACTGGTATTCCGCAAGCGGCTTTCCCAGAACGTAGGTTCGTGCAACACCAGCGAACGGAACGGTAAGCAGTTGGCGATCACTAGAGCGCAGTTGTTGCATCGCCTCGTCGTATTGTTCCTTGTTGATCTCGGTCTGCGCTCCGTTTCTATCCGCCCAGAAGTACTGGCTTTCGACCTTCTTCTCCGTGGGACGCACGACATACTCGGCGATTTCGCCATTAAAGACGAAACCCCAGCCGTCGCCCTTGCTTGAGACCTTCTGCCCGATCTGGTATTCGTTGAAGGTTCGTTCGCCAACGATAAGGGTCCGAGATTCCGCCACCATCGCGTTCTTCGCGTGTGCCCAGAGATCGAGAGTGAACTGTTCTTTCTCGAACTTGAGGGTTACGAGGAACAGCTTCTCTTCTCGAAGCTCGGTTGCGTTCGCAAGAACTGCAGACACATCCGGTTTCGGCTTCTCCACCGGAGCTGCAACAACTTGCCGCGACTGTTGATTCGGTTGCTGATCGCATCCAGCAAAGAACGCGATAGCAACAACCAGAGCCAAAAGGCTGGTCAGTCTTTTCATTCGTTTCTCCTTTCAAAGTACGACTTACCGCGACACTCTCGCGGCAGAGCACACCAAGCAACGTGCCTGATATTGCCATTTATGATAGCAGATAATACTCTACCTGTCAAGTGTCGCGGTGTTAAACAAAAACAGCCCTATTTCAGGCCATTTTTCACTCCTAAATCCTCATGAAAATTTTTCTTTCCCCCAAAATTAAAATATGGTTCGAGCCGATGTTTTTCTACGGGTTCTTTTGCGGTTTTGAGCGGTGCGGCTCCGCCGTTATCTTAACATGATTTCCTACGTGGTGCCGAGGGAGGGAGTCGAACCCTCATGACCTTGCGATCGCAGGTTTTTGAAACCTGTGCGTCTGCCATTCCGCCACCCCGGCATTTTTTGTATTATAATAGTATTATGCTTAATAATCAATTTCAGCCGCAATCAAAATTGCCAGACCCGGTTTTTCATATTGAAGTAGATAAGATAAAGCCCAACCCGCTTCAGCCGCGAAGGGACTTTAACGAGGAATCGCTGAAAGAATTAGCCAGTTCTATCGGGGAATTCGGTATTTTGCACCCATTGGTGGTAACTAAGCATGAGGCGCCGACGGATTTTGGAACAACAGTGGAGTATCATTTGATTTCCGGAGAGCGGCGTTTGCGGGCGGCGAAAATGGCCGGTTTGGAACGGGTGCCGGCAATGGTCAGGGCTTTGCCGACAGAACGGGAACGGCTGGAACTGGCGATTATTGAGAATATTCAGCGGGAAAATTTGAATCCCATTGAGACCGCCAGAGCTTACGCTAAACTTCAGGAATTTGGCCTTACCCAGAGAGAAATCGCGGTGAAGGTGAGTAAAAGCCGAGAAGTAGTGGCGAATTCCGTCCGCCTTTTGAATTTGCCGTCTCAAATACAGGAAGCGGTGTCTAAAAACAGCATTAACGAGAGCCAGGCGCGCCTATTGCTGGCTGTTTCTGATTTAAAAGAACAACAGAACATTTTTGAAGATTTACTGAAGAATAATTTTAGTGTTCGGGACCTCCGCGCCCGCATTCAGCAGACAAAAGAAAAAACTCCGGCTGTTCCGTTCTTGCCGCCGGACCCGGAGCTCCAGTACGCGGAAGAACAGTTGCGCGAAGCGCTCGGCACTAAAGTAAGAGTGCAAAAAGAAGGCCAGGGCGGAAAATTGACTATCAGTTTTTATTCTCCGGAGGAATTGCAGTTAATTATTGATAAATTAGTGAAAAGTAAAAATGGGATAAGCGAGGCGGCATTGCCGGATTTGTCCGAACCAAAAGAAGATTTTTCTATATAAGCTGATAACTGATTTTTTTCACCTCTTTTAACTTTTTTAGTTTTAAAACAATTTTTTCAATTTTTCCTTTGTTGGCGGTATCGCAGCGGATTTTGAGCGTAAGAAATTTAGCGCTTGGGGCGGTGTTGATGCCGGCAATGTTTACATGCGAGCGGGAAATAACGGCCGTAATGTCTTTTAGGAGGCCCATCTTGTCTTCCACAATAATTTTCAATTCCGTTTCTTTCGGCTCTTTTTTTGCCAGCCGTGTTTCTTTGGTTTTTAAAGCGGCGCGGATATGGTTGCGGGCGCTGCTGGTTTTAACGAATTCCAGCCAGGACTCGGACGGTTTTTTATTTTTTTGTGTGAGAATTTCCACCAAATTTCCGGATTTAAGCCGGTGTTCCAATGGAACTATTTTGCCGTTTACCCGCGCTCCGGTACAGCTGTTTCCCACTTCGGTATGTATCTGATAGGCGAAATCTACCGGCGTCGCGTCCACCGGCAAATCTATCACTTCGCCTTTTGGCGTAATAACGAAAATTCGGTCTTTGAAAAAATCTATTTTCAGCGATTCCAAGAATTCTTCTGAATTGCTGAATTCTTTCTGCCAATTGCGGAGCTGGTTGACCCACTGAAGCTCTTTTTTGTCGGCCGTGACCGAGCGTTTGTCTTGGTAGGCCTTGGAATCCTTGCTTTGTTCGTAAGCCCAATGCGCCGCGATGCCGGTTTCTCCCTCCTCGTTCATTTCTTGGGTGCGTATCTGGATTTCTATAATTTTATTATCAACGCAGAATACCGTCGTATGGATGCTCCGGTAGCCGTTCGGTTTCGGCAGGGCAATGTAGTCCTTAATCCGGTTGGGGAGTGGCGGCCAAAGCTGATGGATAACGCCGAGCGCCGCATAGCAGTCCGCTACGGTTTTAACAATAATTCTAAGGGCCACCAGGTCGTAAATTTTATCTGTATCCATATCATAGCGGAGTAATTTTTTGTACAAGCTGGCATAGCGTTTTGCCCGCGACCCGATTTTTATTGTTTCTATGCCGGCTTTTTGAAGGGCTTCCAAGACGACTGGCTTCACTTTTTCGGCGTAGCGCTCGCGTTCTCGGTATTTTTCCTTAACATTATTTATCAGCCATTTATATTCGCGCGGATAAATATAGGGGAAAGCCAGGTCTTCCAATTCTCCGCTGACATTCTGCATTCCGAGCCGGTAGGCAAGCGGGGAATAAATTTCCATGGTCTCCAAGGCAATTCTTTTTTGTTTTTGGGGCGGCAAGGCGCTAAGTGTTTTCATATTATGCAGGCGGTCAGCCAGTTTGATGATAATCACCCGGATATCTTTGCTGAGCGCCAGAATCATTTTTCGCAGATTTTCCACCTGCCGTTCCACGCCCCGGTATTTAACTTTTCCCAATTTAGTAACGCCGTCAACTAAAAAAACTACTTCTTCGCCGAATTCTTCTTTAATTTTTTCCAGCGGATAACCGGTATCTTCAACGATGTCATGAAGCAAGCCGGCGATGATGCTGTCTTGGTCAAGCCCCCAGCCGGCGATAAATTCCGCCGTGGCCATTACATGGTTAAAGTACGGTTCTCCGGTTCGGCGTTTTTGTCCCTCGTGGGCTTGTTTGGAAATATCATAGGCCTTTTTTATCAAGGCATTTTCTTTAATTAAGGACTCTATTTTTATAGCTCGCATCTGTTCATTATATCCGAACAGGGGAGCGGATTACACTGTTTAGTTCTATCGAGTTGTATATATTCAATTGTTTAGTGTCGTACTGAAATCTAATAGATTCAAAAAATTTGATTCCAATTATATTTAGTTGGTAAATACTAAGAAAGTTTTGTAATATATATATATGGAATTAAAAAGATTTGTTATTTATCCTATTGCTACTTCTTGCGCAGGTAAATCTACCTTAACAAAGGCCCTGTCTGAAAAATTACCCGACATATATACCGTGTCGTATGATAAATTAAAATGGCAATTGGCTGGTTATCATAGAGATAAACACCGATCTCTTATTAAAGAAATAACATTTGGTCTCTTTGAGGTCATATGCTCAAAATATATCCCTATATTACTAGATGTTTCTCTCCAAGACGAAGCGGAATATTTTTATTGTTATAAAATCGCACAAAAATACGGCTATAAATTTATTCCTATCAAGCTGATCGCGCCGACTGTGATATTACTTCAGCGTTTTCGTGAGCGAATTGCGGATGCTAAACAAAAAGGTACTGAGATTTCAGTTACAGATGAAAGCATATTTCTCGAAAATTTATTTAAAAAATCATTTGTGCCTTTAGGTACGCCAATTTTTGACACCTCCGAGATTAGACCCGAATATATTGCAAATGAAATTATTGTAAATTTAATATGTTGATGCTATATGAAATTATTTTTTATACGACATGCTGAATCAATAGCGCACACAAAAAAATTATTCCCGTCGTATTTTGAAGAATTAAGTGCTGGGGGCAAAAAAGAAGTCGGTGATATGGCGAATAAGCTTAGGTCAAATAATTTTGATACTATCATTTCTTCTCCTATGAAGCGGACACTTGAAACAGCAAAAATAATAGGAGAGACATTGAAAATATCTATAATTACAAATAAATTATTAGAAGACAGAGATTATGGCTCCTTTTCCGGAAAACCACTTGAGCAATTTAAAAAACAAGGAGATGCTCAAGCTAATAATAGTTTGGGATTTAATTATTCTAAATGGGAAGGTGAGTCTGGTGATGATGTTAGGGGGAGAGTCATAAAATTTATAGAAAAAATAAAAATTGAATACCCCCAAAAAAATATTCTTATAGTAACCCATGCGGATATTATTCGCATGATGTACGTTCTTTTTTTAAAACTGGAATATAGAAAGGTTTTTCCTATAAAAAATGTCTCAGTTCATGAATTTGAAATATGATTTAAATTTCGGCGCCTAATAGGGACATAATCAGTCTCTGACCTATGGATACATAAGTGATAAAGTCATTCTATTTATCAAGTTTATGCGGATTGTGATTCGCGCAAAGTTTATTTGAGCATCTTTCGGGTATTGTTTTCGTGCCTTCCATCATTAGAGATTTGCAAAGTTCGCAGATTTTTCCGGTTGGTTTGGAATTCATCGCAAAATCGCATTTGGGATAATTGGAGCAGGAATAAAACGGGCCGAATCTGCCGCGACGTTCCACAATTTCGCCATCGCTGCACTTCGGGCATTTTACCCCGGTTTTTGCTTTCGCTTCTTCTTCAGGGCTTTTTTTAATAAATTTGCATTTCGGATAATTATTGCAGGAAATAAATTTTCCAAAACGGCCTTCGCGTTCTACGAGTTTTCCAGTTTTACATTCGGGACATATTTCACCGGTTTCTTTCGGCCCTTCCATAATGGCGCCGTCCATTTTTCTGGCGCCGGCGCATTTTGGAAAATTAGCGCAGCTTAAAAACTTGCCGTTTTTAGACAGCTTAATGACCATTCGGCCGCCGCAAACCGGGCATTTGATGTCCGGGTCTGCTTCGCCGAGATTGGTAATTTTTTCAATTTTGTCTTTTGATTTGACGTCTTTTGAAAACGGCCCGTAAAAATCTTTTAGCATTTCTTCATAGCGTTCTTTGCCGTCGGCAATCGCATCCAGTTTATTTTCCATTTCCGCGGTAAAGGAATCGCTGATGTATTGAGCAAAATATTTTTCCAGGAAATCACTGACCACTTCGCCGGTATCGGTGGGGTGAAGCGTTTTGCCTTCTTTCGTCACATAGCCGCGGTCGTTGATTGTTTTAATGATGGAAGCGTAGGTGCTCGGCCTTCCGATTTCGCGTTTTTCCAGTTCTTTTACCAATCCGGCTTCGGTATAGCGGCCAGGCGGTTCGGTTTGTTTGTCTTGACTATCCAGGTTCAGCAATTTCAATGCTTCGCCTTCGGCTAATTTGGGAATTTGGATTTCTTCACCTTGAGCTTCTTTATCTGCCGCCAGCCATCCCGGGAAAGCGGTAATGCTTCCGATGACGGAAAAATTAGGAATTAATTCTTTTTCGGCAATATTGGCGGATACTTTTGTTTTAAATATTTTTGCGTCCGCCATTTGGGAAGAGATGGTTCTTTCCCAAATAAGTTTATATAATTTTACCTGGTCGTCAGATGAGCCGGCTATTTTTTTGCCGATTTTTGTCGGACGGATTGCTTCGTGCGCTTCTTGGGCGCTTTTGCTTTTTGTTTTGTATTCCCGCGGTTCCAGATATTCTTTGCCGTAGATTTTTTCTATTTCGCTATGAATTATGGGCAGGGCTTCTTTACTTATAGTCATGCTGTCTGTTCGCATGTAGGTAATAAGGCCTTGTTCATAAAGTTTTTGAGCGATTGACATTGTCCGGGAGGGGGAATAGCCAAGTCGAGAACTGGCTGTTTGCTGGAGTGTGGATGTGGTAAATGGCGCGCGGGGGGAACGCGTGGTCTCGCTCTGCTTTATTTCTGTTATGCGCCAGGCATTGCTTCGGCCGATTTCTAAAATTTGGTTTGTTTCCCTTTCGTCCGTCGGCTCTTTTTCGCAGGTTAAAATTATAGTATCTTTTTTTTCTGTTTCAAATTTTCCGGTCAGCACCCAATAATTTTCCGGCACAAAAGCCCGGATTTCACGCTCTTTTTCCATGATTATCCGAAGCGCCGGCGATTGGACGCGGCCGGCAGACAGGCCGTAGCGGACTTTTTTCCAAATAAGGCCGCTCAAATCATAGCCGACCAAGCGGTCCAAAACTCGGCGCGCTTCTTGAGCTTTCCGCAGATTTTCATCAATATCCCGCGGACTATTTATCGCTTCCTTGATGGCGTTTTCGGTAATTTCGTGGAAAATAATGCGTTTGGGATTTTTCAGCCCGCAGGCCTCTTTGATGTGCCAAGCAATCGCTTCTCCTTCGCGGTCGGGGTCTGTCGCGAGCAGCACTTTATCCGCTTTTTTCGCAAGCTCTCCGATTTCGGACACAATTTTTTCTTTTCCTTTGGAAATTTCATAATGTGGAATAAATCCCTCCGCGATATCAATCGCTTTTCGGTTATTTTTTGGAAGATCGCGAATGTGGCCGTACGAAGATTTAATCGTAAAGTCCGTTCCGAGAAATTTAGAAATAGTTTTTGCTTTGGTCGGCGATTCAACGATAATTAATGTTTTATTAGCCATTTTTTTATCAGCAAGTATATTTATAAAAAATATTCCCCGTTAGATTCTTTTACTATACCCTTAATAACCAGCATCGCCAAAATTTTGTTTAAATTCGACAAATTAGTTCCGGCCAGACCAAGCAATTGGTCAGAAGTTATTTTTTTGGAAGAATGGCTTTGAAAAATGGATATAATTTTTTTTTCATCGTCATTTCCTCCTTGCGCCGCAATTTTAGCCGGCTGATTTTTAAAATTAAAATAATCAAAGATATCCTGAATATCCGTAATCAGCATCGCCCCGTCTTTAATCAGTTTATTGGAACCGCGGTAATTTGGAGAAGTTATGTTTCCGGGAACTACGAAGACCTCGCGGTTTTGCTCGTTGGCGAATCCGGCAGTGGCGATTGCTCCGGATTTTTCCGGAGCTTCTATTATAACGGCGGCATTGGATAATCCGCTGATTATCCGGTTTCGGATAAGAAAATTAGAAGGATGATACCGGTAATTCAGATGGTATTCGGAAATAATCGCTCCATTTTTTTCTAAAATTGACTCCGCCACTTTTTCGTTTTGTTTGGGATAGATATTGTCTAAGGGCGTGCCTAATACTGCTATAGTTTTTCCTTCCGCGTCCAGCGCGCCGCGATGGGCGGATTCGTCAATCCCCATCGCCAAGCCGCTGATTATTGGGATTCCGGCTGCGCTTAATTGTTTGGCAAAAGAGTAGGCGAGCTCTTTTCCTTGGGGAGACGCTTTTCTCGTTCCGACAATGGCTGCGGCCGGCTGGTTATAGCTTAAGTTTCCCAGAACATAAATTCCTAAAGGAGGAGAGGAGATTTCTTTTAAAAGCGCCGGATAACCGGCGTTTTCTTTGGTTATTAAAGATATATTTTTATCTTTCAGTTTTTGCCATTCTTTATCGGCGTCAATGCTTTCCCCGTTTTTTAATTTTTGATTATAGGCGTTTTCCCAGCTTTGGAACTCGCCTAAAAGAGTTTGAAGTTTCGCGTAGCTTCCGTTATGCAGGACATTCAGAGCATTATAATATTTTGCTTCGTTGTTATCCATATTGGGATTATTATATCAGGTTACTATAATAGAAAGATTTATTATTGTACAATTAAAACATAAGATTAAAATGGAATTTAGGCATTGGCTTTTAAAAAACTTAGGCGTGTCAGCGGTTGTTTTTTTGGCATTAGCCGGATTTATCATATTATCAGGCAGGGATATTTCCGGGAAGGCGGCCATTATTCAAGTTCGCCGTCAAGAAGTGGCCCAGCGGCTTAAGGCGCTGGAGTCATTGGCTTTGCTTAGGGCGGACGCCAAACAGGCGGAGAAACTTTTGGAGAAACTGCATAGCGCTTTGCCCGCCAAAGACCAGCTCATCAAATTTTCTAAAAATCTTGAGTCCTTCGCGAAGAAGAACGGCCTTGGCTTTGGATTCGCGTTTGAGTCCGAAACAAAATCCACGGAAACCATGCCCGGCGCCAATAATTTTGTTGTTACCGTCAGCGGAAATTATGAAAATTTTACCAAATTTCTTAAATTGATTGAACAAAGCGATTATTTTGTGAATTTCGAATCGTTTAATTTGCTTAGCGAGGGAGACAAAAAAGGATATGCGGCAACGCTTAGAGGCAAGGTATTTTCGCAATAATTAAAAATTATGTTTAAAAACAAAAGAGAATTGACATTTTTGGGAATAGGCATTTTAATGTTATTGATAGTGATTATTTACAGCGCGGCCAGCATCAGGTTTTTGGTTAAGAATTTAAATGCGGCTTTGGGTTTTGGAAAATCAAACGAGGCGAGCGCGCTTAAGTTTCAGATTGATAAAGTGAAAGAGTTGGGATTTTAGGAGATTATAGCGCTAAAATTTTTGGGTGACTAGTTCAGTGGTAGAACGCTGTCCTGATAAGACAGAGGTCGCAGGTTCGATTCCTGCGTCACCCACTTGACAGATAATTTTTTTAAGTTGCGCGATTGAGTTTTAAGCGCCCTTAGCTTAATGGTAAAGCGGTCGCCGACGGCGACAGAACGTAAGTTCATTATAAATAAATTGCGCGGTTAGCTCAGTGGTAGAGCGTTTCATTGACATTGAAAAGGTCAGAAGTTCGATCCTTCTACCGCGCACCTTATGTTTTATGTTTATATTTTAAAAAGTTTAAAAAATGGTAGATTTTATATAGGATCAACAAATAATTTAGAAAGAAGATTAAATGAACATAATAGTGGCAAAAGTAAATATACATCATTAACAAGGCCGTTCGTCTTAATTTTTAAAGAAGAATATTTATCTCGTAGTGAAGCAATGAGAAGGGAAAAGTTTTTGAAATCAGGACGTGGGCGAGAATGGATTTATATAAATTTTCGGTAGAGCGGTCGCCGACGGCGACAGGTCGCTGGTCCAATTCCTACAGGGCGCACAAACTTTGGATAATTAAGTATAGTTATAATATATGGGAGAAGATTTAAAAGACCAAGAAATTTTAAATTTAGCGCTGGAAGACCCGTCCTATTTTTCTGTTTTAGTTGATCGGTATCAGGTGCCTTTTATCAGGAAGGCAATGGGCATCGTCCATACTTCGGAAGAGGCGGAAGACATCGTTCAGGAGACCTTTACCAAAATTTACCGATACGCTCACAAGTTTAAAAAGCAAAAAGGAATAGAATTCAAGAGCTGGGCTTATAAGATTTTAATGAATACCGCCTTTACGCATTATCAGAAACTGAAAAAGATCAGCGTAAATGTTGAATATCTTGACCCGGTATTATACGAAGACGATTCTCTGGAAGAGACCAAAGACCTGGCTTCCATAAATGACGCTAAAGAATTAGTAAAAGCGATTATTGATAAGATGCCGGAACATTTGGGACGCGTGCTGAAGCTTTATTTTCTGGACGACAAGTCCTATGACGCCATCTGTAAACTGGAAGATATTTCCATTCCCACCTTAAAAATGCGCCTTTTCCGCGCCAAAAGATTATTTAAAAAATTAAGCACTGATTTATGAGCCGTTTGGAAATTTTAAAAAACAGGGTTTTGTGGAAAATTTACGCGGTTTGGTTTTTTAGGCGGATTGTTCCGCTAATGGTTGTTCAGGTTGCTCTGATAGCTTTGGCGCTCCAGATTTTCGCTCAAAAAGTATTCGTGAGCATGATTCTTCAGAATACCGGCGCGATTGCCGGCGTCAGTTATTGGTCAGTGCTGAAATATCTGCTGATTTCTTTTTCGCAGACTAGGTTTACGGTTCAATTGGTTATCTTGGTGGTGCTGGGCGTGGGAGCTCTTTTAATCAGGGATATTACAAGAACTATCTTCACTTATAAATCAATGTGGAGGAGGAGTTAGATTCAGGCGTTACCAAATCAACAGTTCCATAGTTTTATTTAAGGTAATGAGGAATTTTGAGGGCGGTTTGTTCCGCTAATCGGGACTCCTCACCTATCCTCGCAATTCCACATTACAGCATTACTTTTATTCATAATCTTCCTAAAAAGCCCCGACCGGGGGCTTTTTAGGTTATCATATTAAAATGGATATTAAAGTCATTTATGAAGACAAAAATTTTATAGTGATCAATAAGCCGGCCGGATTATTGGTTCATCAGGCGCAATTTAGACGTCGAACATCCAACACCGAACCGTCATTAGTTGATTGGCTGTTAAAGAATTATCCGGAAGTAAAAATAGTGGGAGATAATCCGGCAGAGCGTCCCGGTATCGTGCATCGGTTAGATAAGGATACTTCCGGCGTTATGGTTATTGCCCGCAATCAAGAGACCTTTGATTATTTAAAGTCGCTTTTTCAAAAACACCTTGTTAAAAAAGTTTATCTGGCGCTGGTCTGCGGCAAGCTGATTCAACGGCAAGGCGTCATTGATAAGCCCATTGGCATAAAAAACGGCAGTACCAAACGGAGCGTGCATAGCCAAAAAATGCGGAAAGAAGCGGTTACGGAGTACAGAGTTGTAAAGTTTTTAAAGCTAAAAGATAAAGAATATTCTTTGTTAGAGATTATGCCTAAAACTGGCCGCACTCATCAGATTAGGGTTCATCTTGCTTCTATCGGCTATCCGATTGCCGGAGATAAATTATACGGCGGCCATAAAAATCCATTACAGGGATTGGCGCGCCAGTTTTTACACGCGGAATCAATTGAGTTTACTGACTCGGGCGGTCGGAGGATAAAGTTTGAAGCTGATTTACCATTTGAACTTAGTTTTTTAATAAAGTAAGTTCAATTATTTCCCGCGCTTTCGGTTTTTCGGTTTGGTATTCAAAAATTTCTTTTCCGGATTCTTCCCAGAAATATCCCGGCGGGGCGGTAATGGAATAGTCAAGCAAGTTATTGACGCCGGATTGTTTTTCGTAAATGAATTTATATTTTAATCCGCTTTGGATTTTCAGGTCACTTTCATTTTCATAAATGGCTTTCAGGGTTTTTGTTTCTCCGGCGGGGATAATCAGCCAGGCGCCGAAAAATTCTTTTCCAAATTCTTTGCCAATCCAGGCGGCCAGCGGCTCCCGGTATTTAATTGTATCTTCTATGGATTTTAAATCAGTATCGTATTGGTAGCCGCTTTTATTATAATTTACTGCCGCTTTGGCGGTTTTTTTGCTGTTATTCTTTATTTCCAAGAGTTTAAAATTCGGGGGAACTAAAATTTTCAGATAATTTTTATTATCCGTCCGATACCACCAATCTTTTTCTTGCCCGCCGCTATGCGTCCGGGTGATTGAAAGTTCATCGGTAATTTTCCCGTCGCTGGCAATCCAGCTTTTTAATTCCAGGGACTGTGTCATAAAGGCGTCGGTTTTTCCGCCGGCGATATTGGCATTAACCACAGCCAGATAATCTCCGGAAAACCGTTCTGGCAAATCCAGAACCTCTCCGGCTAAGCCGATATTTTCCATAAAAGATTGCAATTTCCAATCCTTAAAATAAATCATAATGTCTTTTTCGGCGAAATGATTTTTGAATTTCCGGATTAGTTCGTCTTTTCGGGCGCCACCAAGATTATTTAATTTTTCAAAGATAATCGGCGCCAGCACTGAAAGTATTTTTTTGGGATTTTGCCCGGGTTTTTTATCCCGCCCGGCCTCCACTTCGTATTGGATTTCTTGTAGGAAATTTTTATCGTTTATGACAAGGCCGTATTCCGGCAGTTCAACCGGGCCGGCAATTTCCAGCAAGGTCTTGAGCACTTCCGTGTTGATGGCGATGGCGCCGCGGAAGGCCGTTTGTTCTTTGCTGTAAAGTTTTGATTGTTCCAGAAAAGAAATTACTTTTTTTGCCGAAGTGGGGAAATCAAAAAACCAGTTGGCGTCTCTGGCGCCCCAATTCGTGGTTAGTCCTTGGAGTTCTTTGGGCGGAATTAGTTTGGCTTCCAATTGCCGGTCGGCGTTATAAATGTCCCCGATTTTAATGTCTTTGAGATTACCCTGATTTAAAATCAGTTCTCCGTAGCTTCCGACAAATCCGCCGGCTGGCCTGATTTCCGAAGGATTTTGGAAGATAAGCAGGAGGCGCTGGTCGCCGGATTCTTTTAGCAAGGAAATCAGCGAGCCCAAAAAATCAGTGGCGCGATAAAGATTTAAGCTTATCGCTATGTAATTTTGGTCAAAAATTTCGTATAAAGAAGCCAGCTCCGGCGTCAGCGATTTTAATTTAGAGCTCCGATTTTTAAGTTCCATGTTGAGTTCGCCGACTCCCGCTATATTTTTTTGCAATCTTTCTAGAATTTTAATCAGTTCTCCGCCTTTTTGCCCCGCCGCCATCTGGACGGCGTTATTTTTCAGATAATCCAAATCCTGGGTTACGGCCAATGATTTATCCCCAAGCTCGGATAAATTTTTAAAAGTTCCTGGAATTTGCCCCAATGGCGATATTACTTTGCCCAATAAGGAAGAAATGCCCAATAATCCATAGGTGTCGGCTTTTAATTGCAAGTTCTTTATTTTCCGGTCGGCAGCCATTACCGAATTTTTTATTTCCGCGGTTTTTAATTCCGAAACCGCGTTTTTAATTTTGGCGATTTCTTTAATTGAAGAATGGAAAGCGTTTAAGGCCTCGTTTTTAAAATTTAATGCTCCAATAATGTATATCCCGATTATTATTGCCGCGGCCCAAAGGATATTTCGGGCGGTTTTTTTGGTTAAGATTTTTTGCCCCCCCAATTTTTCAAAAAAGCCGCGAAAATAATTTCCCCGGAATTTTATCGGCGGCTTGCTTTTCAAGCTATGAAGTTTTTCTTTGAAGGGGGGCTTGATGTCGGAGATTAACATAAGTTATTGATTGAATTATCGCATAATTAACTAGTTGACTCAATTTTAAAATTGATATAGAATATAGCTATATGATTGACCAGGAGACATTAGTAAAAATAAAGCCGGGAGCCACCGTCAAGGTATTTGAGAAGGTTAAAGAAGGCGATAAAGAACGTCTGGCGCAGTTTCAAGGCATAGTGCTGGCAAGAAAGCACGGCAAAGAAGCCGGCGCGTCTTTTACGGTTCGCGCCACGATTGCCGGCGTTGCCGTGGAAAAAGTTTATCCGATTTATTCGCCGGCGATTGAAAAAGTTCAAATTTTAAATTCGCCCCGTAAAGTTTCGCGGGCGAAACTTTATTATCTTCGGGATTTGTCCCGCAAGCAGACCCGCCAGAAAGTGGGCGCTGTTTAATAATTTTTACGCGCGGGTGGCGAAACTGGCAACCGCACTACCTTGAGGTGGTAGCGCCGCAAGGCTTGGAGGTTCGAATCCTCTCCCGCGCACATCGGCTCGAACCATGTTTTAATTTGGCGGAGAAAATTTTTTAATCATTGAATTCATAGAGTTTAGGTCATAAGACAGCAGAGATGCTGATTTTTTGTTGGGCTTGACTTATAGTACGGAATATGCTATATTTGTAGTAGATTTTTTGTCGCACATTGTCATCAACCATCAACCCCAAACATAGGAGGAACAGACCATGAGTCGAGAAGTTCGCAGAGTTCCCGTAAACTGGGAACATCCGAAGGACGAGAATGGGCACCTCATTCCGCTTATCGGTGGTAGCTTCAAGGAGCACGCCGCCAAATGGGACGAGGAAGCCGAGCAGTGGAACAAGGGTTTCTACCGCCTCTCCGGAGACGAATGGAAGCCCAAGGAACCCGACCAGACGGGTATGTATGAGGACTGGGACGGTTCGCGGCCCGAGGAGCATGACTACATGCCCGATTGGCCGGAAGCCGAACGCACGCATTACCAGATGTACGAGACCACCACGGAGGGGACGCCGATCTCGCCCGCGATGGAGACGCTCGAAGCTCTCGCTCGCTGGCTCACCGACAACAACGCGTCCGCCTTCGGTGACATGGGCGCGACTTACGATCAGTGGCTCGCCACGATCAAGCGCGGCTGGGCTGTGAGTGCGGTCTTTACACTGGGCAAAGGGATCGTCAGCGGAGTCGAAGGTCTCCACGGGAAGTAATCGATGGTCGGTGTGGTTCTGTGGCCTGGAGCGCGTCAAAACGCTCCAGGCCATTTCTTTTTGATTCATTTCATTATTTATCATAAAATACATTTGTATTCGCTTTGTGAATTCTTGTATTTAATGCCGCCAATATTTAATGCCGCCAAAGAAAAATTGGAAATTGTCACCCTCCTTCGCTGAAGCTTCGGCGGGCAAGTCGGCGCAAGGGGAATTTCCTCGCCCTTCGACAAGCTCAGGGCAAAATGTCGTAGATACTGAGGAACGAAGTACATTCGGACTAATTCAAGAATACTGCACAAAATGCCTGGTTCTAATATTAGAACCAGGCATAATTTAGTAATATGTGTAAATAACCGGCAGAGATGCTAATTTTTTGTTGGGCTTGACTTATAGCCAGTAATTATGCTATCATTAAAAGAATCGGAATACTGGCAAGAGCCACGAAATCCGGTACACCCCGCCACGAGGGAATCGTGGTAATTCAGTACCTTGAGGAGGCAAACATGACTGCATTGGCTGTTCTCGGCGGTATCGTCGGGGCCGGGTTCCTGATGGTCTTCAGCTCCATCTTCACAGGCTACACCTTGAGCGTGCTGTGGGGATGGTTCGTGGTTCCGACCTTCGGTGCGCCTGCACTGCACATCGTTCCGGCAATCGGTGTCGCCATAGTGGTGAGCTACCTCACCTACCAGACGCACAACTGCCAAAAAGAAAAGAAGAGCTTCGGCGAAACAATCGTGGAAGAAACCGTGATGGCCGTTCTGAGGCCGTCGTACGTTCTTTTTTTTGGATGGATCGTTCATCTGTTTATGTGACAGGAGTGCGGTCCCCATCACGAGCCCCTTGCGGAATTCAATTCTGCTTGGGGCTTTACTTTTTTCTATAAAATTATATTTATTTTAAATAGAGGTTGACCAACAAAATTAAATCCGGTATACTGCTAAACAGTAAATTTTGTTTGAAAATCAAGCGGGAGGGGAAATGAAAAAGGCGATTATGCTGGTTTTGCTGGCAATCGGATTGGTTATAAAACCGATTGTGGCGGCGGATTATAGCGTGGGCAAAACTGATATGGCGGCCGTAACCAGTTTTACTCAAACAGCGGTGAACTGGCCGGATTATAAAAAGGATTGTGAAATAACCGATGGCGGTGATTATGAAGCGTTTGTTTCGATTGACAGAGAAGCGATTGATAATCGCATCACGGGGATTATCATGATTCTCGGCAAATTTGTAAAATACAGTTGCGCCGAAGTTAACAACAGCAGATTGGTGGTGAGAGAAGTTATGGTGCTTGGTAATAAGCCGATGTTAAGATATTTGGAAACCGAATCCGAAATCAAGTGGGACCTTTTAGATGTTCAATTTTTTTATAAAGGAAAATGGACCAGTGTCGGTTTAAAAAGATTGCCTATTATAATAGTTTCCTTGATGAGTCCTAAAAGATATTTGAAAACAGGAGTGTTGCTTGGAGTGGTTATGCGCGCTGATTCGGTTGATGATAGTCATCAGCTTAAAGTTACTTTAAGAAATTTAGAAAAACGCCCGTAAAACGGCGTTTATTTTTTTCAAAATTTAGTTTATAATTTATATTATATCTATGGTAGAATTAGTTACTGAAGCCGTTGTATTTGATAAAGAGGATTTGGGCGAATCGGACAGCCGGATTTTTTTATATACCAGGGATTTGGGAAAAATTATCGCGAAAGCCAAAAGCGCGAGAAAAATAACTTCCAAACTGGCGGCGCATTTACAGCCGTTAAATTATATAACCGTCCGGCTGGCGGCCAAGAAGGACTTTGACGGCCGGGGATTTCAGATTACCGATGCCCTGCTTCGCAATGAAGCGCCCAATAGCCGGATAAATAATTCCGATAATTTGAAAAAAGCAATTAAAATCGTTCGGCTTATCAATTTGGCAGTGCCGGAAAATACTCCGGACCAGGCCTTATGGAATTTTATTTATCAATTAAGCGCGGGAGAAGGAAATTTTAAATTATCGGACGCTTTTCAACTCTTGGGATTTAATCCGGCTTTTGCCAGCTGTGAGCTATGCGGAAAGGGCAAGCCGGACTATTTTTTCGGCGAGAAAGAAATTTTTGTTTGCCGTACTTGCGGTTCGGGCTTGGGAGCGCCCCGCCAAGAAAATTTTATATCGGTTAACGATTAAATAGTTTTTAATTACAGCAATTATGAGCGGAAAATTCATTAAATTGGCAATCGTTGTTTTGTTTATAATCTCTGCCGTCAGTATTTTATATATTCTTATTTTTCAAGGCAGTAGGGGTTTGGACTTGGCGCTGGAAGCGCCCGAAGAGGTTTTGAGCGGCGCGCCATTTGATTTGAAAGTTAATTTCAGCAACAATTCCGGCGCCGTTCTGGAAGACGCGCGGCTGTCGCTGGTTTTGCCGGAGGGTGCGGCTTTTTGGGGCAGCGCGCCGGAAAAAAATATTGATAATCGGATATTGGGCAATATCGGAAAAGGGGGGCTGATTCAGGAAAGCTATAAAGTCGTGATATTTTCCGAAGGAGACAGTAAAAAGTTTGAAGCCGCGCTTAGTTATCTGCCTTCTTCCCTTGGTTCCCGGTTCCAAAAGAACGAAAGTATGGCGGTTAATGTCCGTTCTTCCGGCATTGGCGCGGAATTAAGCGCGCCAAAAGAAGTTATGAGCGGCGATGAATTGGAAATAGGAGTGTTTTACCGCAATGATTCGGAAACGGATTTTCCCGATTTGGAATTAAAATTGGAATATCCACCAAGTTTTTCTTTTAAAAGTTCGTCTTTGGAACCGGACAATAATAACGATACTTGGCTGTTGGGCGGTTTGCGGAAAAATTCCGAAGGCCAATTTACGGTTAAGGGTTCTCTGGTTGGCGTCAAGGGAGAAGTTTTGGATTTTAAGTCCAACCTTTACGCCAATTATGCCGGGCAAAAATATATTATTAACCGGTATTCCACCAGCACCGTGATTTCCAGTTCGCCATTGACTTTGGGAATTAGTGTAAATGGCAATGCTGATTATACCGCCAAAGCCGGAGAATTTTTAAATTACACCGTCAGCTATATAAATAATACAGATGCTATTCTAAATAATTTTTCTTTATTCGCCCAGCTGGTCGGTGAAATGTTTGATACGGGCGATATTAAGACCTCTGGAAATTTTCGGGGGTCTGATAATGCTTTAGTATGGAATTCGGTCAACGCTCCGGCTTTGGCTTCTGTCGCTCCGGGTAGCGCGGGAACGGTAAATTTTACTATTAAATTGAAGGACCAATACCCCATAAGAAATTTTAGCGATAAAAATTTTACTTTACGGGTTAATGTGGAAGCCGCATCTTTTAAAGTATTCAGCAAAGCGCGATTGGAAACAAAAGTGGGCGGAAAATTAGCCGTTGAAACGAAAGCGTATTTTAGGGATGCCGATTCCGGCATTTTGAATAAAGGGCCGATGCCGCCGAAATCCGGAGAAGCGACCAATTACACAATTCATTGGCTATTAAAGGGTTATGGCGCGGATTTTTCCAATATTGAAGTGCGTGCCCCGCTGGGGGATAATGTTAAGATGGCTGGCATTCCTATAAGTAATGCCGGTTCTTTGCCCGAATATCGGGCCGTTACTAACGAGGTGGTCTGGCGGCTGGATAATTTATCTGCCAACCAAGGTGTGGTTGGCGGTCCGGTTGAGGCCGTGTTTCAAGTTGAGGCAGTGCCGCCTAAAAAATATATAGGAAATTACATGCCGCTTATTGGCGGGACAACCGTTGCGGCTACCGATGAATTTTCCGGTTCCTCGGCCGTTTTCAGCAATTTACCGATAACCACGGCGCTTCCGGACGACTTGACGGTCGGCCAGCAGGGTGGAGTGGTACAGCCGTAAGCGACAAGCGACAAGAAACCTGTCTCATTTCACATTTAACTATGGATATGATGGATAAAATAGTCAGTTTATGCAAAAGGCGTGGTTTTATTTTTCCTGGTTCGGAGATTTACGGCGGATTGGCGAATTCTTGGGATTACGGGCCGCTTGGCGCGGAACTTAAAAATAATATAAAAAGGGAGTGGTGGAAACGTTTTGTGCATCAGCGGACCGATATGGTTGGCATTGATTCCGCTTTAATAATGAATCCGAAGGTCTGGGAAGCCAGCGGGCACTTGAAAGAATTTTCTGACCCTTTAATTGAATGTAAAAAGTGCCACGAGCGGTATCGGGACGGTGAAATCGAGAAAACTTGCCTCAAGTGCGGCAATAGCGAATTTACCAAAGCTAAACAGTTTAATTTAATGTTTAAGACATTTCTTGGGCCAGTAGAAAGTGAAGAAAATGTAGTTTATTTTCGTCCGGAAACCGCGCAGGGGATGTTCGTTAATTTTAAAAATATTCTTGATACGGCGCGAAAGCATTTGCCGTTCGGTATTGCCCAGATTGGTAAGGCGTTCCGCAACGAAATTACTCCCGGCAATTTTATTTTCCGGACGCGGGAGTTTGAGCAGATGGAAATTGAATATTTTGTTAAAGAATCGGAATGGGAAAAGCATTTTGATAAATGGCTTGAGGAAATGCGCGTTTGGCTCCGGGATTTGGGAGTTAAAAAATTTTATGAAAATGAAATTCCGGATGGCGAGCGGGCGCATTATTCTAAGCGCACTATTGATATTGAATATGATTTTCCTTTTGGGCGGGAGGAATTGTATGGCCTTGCTTACCGCGCTGATTTTGATTTAAAAAATCATTCGGAAAAAAGCGGAGAGGATTTGTCTTATACCGATTCAAAAACAGGCGAAAAATTTATTCCGCATGTCATTGAGCCGACTTGGGGAGTGGACCGGTCAGTATTAGTAGCAATGCTTGAGGCATACCACGAAGAAGATGCTCCGACCGCAGAAAAGGGCGAGGAAGAAAAAAGAGTGGTTATGAAATTTCCAAAATGGCTTTCGCCAGTAAAAGTTGCTGTCTTACCGCTTTCCAAAAAGGAAAATTTATCCAAAAAGGCGCAGGAAATTTATCAAGATTTGCTGAAAGATTTTGTGTGCGAATATGATGAAACGCAAAGCATCGGCAAGCGCTACCGCCGGCAGGATGAAATCGGCACGCCGTATTGCATTACGGTTGATTTTGAATCGCTGGAAGATAACGCGGTTACGGTGCGGGACAGGGATACAATGAAACAGGACAGGATTAAAATTGAAGAATTGAAAGGATATTTAAATAATAAACTAACAATATGAAAAATTTTAAAAAATATGTTTTGAGCAACGGCCTTCGGGTTATTTTCGTTCCCCAACCGCATAGTTTGGCAACCACGGTTTTGGTATTGGTGGAAGCCGGCTCCAAATATGAGACCAAAAAAATCAACGGCGTTTCTCATTTTTTGGAACATTTATGCTTTAAGGGCACCAAAAATCGCCCGACTGCTTTGATGATTTCTTCGGAGCTGGAATCAGTCGGAGCGGTTTTTAACGCGCTTACTTATCAGGAGATGACCGGTTACTACGCTAAAGCTAGAACGGAAAAATTGCCGCAGATTTTGGATATTGTTTCCGACCTTTACGTTAATCCGGTTTTTGACGGAAAAGAAATGGAAAAAGAAAAAGGAGTGGTCATTGAAGAATTAAATATGTATGAAGACATGCCGATGCGGAAAGTCGGAGATATTTTTATGGAATTGGTTTACGGAGACCAGCCGGCCGGGTGGAACATCGGCGGGACTAAGGAAATAATCCGTTCTTTGAAAAGGGAAGATGTGGTTGATTATCGGAGCCGTCATTATGTGGCGAAAGCCACTACGGTAGTCGTAGCCGGAGCGCTGGACGAGAAAAAGACACTCGCGGAAATTAAAAAGAATTTCAGCGGAATACCGGAAGCCAAGAAATTTTTCAAAATTAAGATAAATGATTTTCAGAAAAAGCCGGCATTGCTGGTAAAATATAAAGAATCCGACCAGACCCATATCATAGTCGGCTTCCGGGCTTTTTCCATGTATGACCAACGGCGGTATGCTTTGGAGGTTTTGGGAGATATTTTAGGCGGCGGAATGAGTTCCCGGCTTTTTCAGCGGGTGCGGGAACAATTAGGCGCGGCTTATTACGTAAAAGCTGGAGCGGATTTGCTGACCGACCATGGTATTTTTGCTGTTTCGGCGGGCTTGGACAATTCCCGCGCCGAACAGGTTATTAAAGCGATTTTAGATGAGCTGAAAAAAATGGCCGCGGAATCGGTGGGTGAAGCAGAGCTCCAAAAATCCAAAAATCATTTAAGCGGCCAGTTGATGATTGGTTTGGAGGGCTCGGATGAGCTGGCGTCTTTTTACGGCAATCAGGAAATTTTCCGCCAAAAAATTATTACGCCGAAGGAGCTGGCAAAACGCATTGAAGCTGTTACCGCCAGCGAGATTTGGAAGGTGGCGAAGGACTTGATTAAAAACCAACATCTTAATCTGGCTTTGATAGGGCCGTTTAAAGACCGGAAACCTTTTGAAAAAATATTGAAAATCTGAATTTCTGGAAACAAAGACCCCTCTATTTCCGTTGTAATTTAAAATAATCCCTCACCCTTAAAGGACTGAAAAATTATTACAAAATATGAAATTTCTAAAAGAAATAACTTTAATCAAAGGTCTTCAATTAATGTCAGGACATCGCAACCGCACCGCGGTCCTTCAAGGGTGAGGGATGGATAAAAATTTTGAAATAACCTGGGTAAGTTTATGGCGGATTGTCGGAATGCTGATGCTGGCTTCCATACTTTACGCCGCTTTAGACATTTGGATAGCGGTGCTTCTTTCTATCGTTATATCTTCCGCATTAGACCCGTTTGTCAGCTGGCTGGAAAGGAAAAATATTCCCCGAATTATCGGTTCGCTGGGGATTTTTATATTTGTAATTTTAACTGTTGCTTTGATTCTTTATACGATTGTGCCCTTGGCGCTTTCGGAACTGCACATTCTTTTGAAAAATGTAAATAAGGGTTTCAGCGAATTCGGCGACCCGGCTTTGAGTTTAGAAGCGACCCGGATAATTACCGAAGTTAATGACAGTTTGGGGCGGTTTACGAATCTTTTAATCAGCGGGAGCGCTTCTTTCGTGGATGCTTTATCCAAATTTTTTGGCGGATTGGTATTGACGCTGTCGGTGTTCGTTCTGTCTTTTTATCTGACTATTGACCGGGACGGGGTGGAAAAATTATTACGCGAGCTTTCTCCGGCGAATTACGAAGAAAAAATTTTAGAAGTTTATTTCCGCGTCAGAAAAAAAATAGGCCAATGGCTTCATGGACAGATTCTTTTAAGCTTAAGCGTCGGACTATCGGTATTCCTGGGTCTTTGGCTGATGGGAGTAAAATACAGCCTGGTGCTGGGAATTCTCGCCGGCATTTTGGAAATTGTTCCTTTTGTGGGCCCGATTGTCAGCGGCGGGCTGGCTTTTTTGATTGCTTTGTCCGAGTCCCTCAGCGCCGGAGTTTATGTTTTTTTCCTGTTTTTGATTATCCAGCAATTGGAAGGAAATCTGCTTATGCCGGTATTTATGCGCTTGACTGTCAGCTTGCACCCCGCTTTGATTTTAATTTCTCTTTTAGTGGGTGGGAGATTGCTGGGATTTGTCGGTTTGATTATTGCCGTGCCGCTGGCGGTTACGATTCAGGAAATTGTGGACCATTGGTCTACGGAGAAATCAAAACGAAAAGTGGCTGTTTTCCCCGTGTCGTAAGTTCAAAAAACGCCTTAACTGGCGTTTTTTGATTTTTTAAATTACATTAAATAGGAGACCAGGACTCAAATTACCGTCAAATTTAGAAGAGAGAATTTGAGCCAAGTCCGAGGAACAACGACGAGCTTGTGGTTATAACCACAGCGAGGAGGAAGTAACAAAGAAATTGGCCAAATTCTCTCTTCCCTTCGGGTGAGTCAATTCCCGCCCATCTTCTGCGTTACTGGTCGCTTATGTATCTAAAGATACATTACGCTTCCTCGCGCCTTGAATCTGGACGGGAATTGACTCACTAAATTGATGTTAATTTGAATCCTGGTCTCCATATGAACAAATTTTACATTACCACTTCTATCGCTTACGTGAACGCGCCGCCGCACATCGGTTTTGCTTTGGAGTCCCTGCAGGCGGATGTTTTGGCGCGCTGGCGCCGCCAAAAAGGGGAGGAGGTGTTTTTTTTGACCGGCACGGACGAGCATGGAGCGAAAATTGCGCGCGCCGCCGAAGTGGCCGGAAAAACGCCCAGAGAATTAGTTGATGAAAATGCGGAAAAATTTCGGGAACTTAAAAAATCCCTTAATTTATCTTGGGATAATTTTATCCGGACTTCGGATGAAAAAGTCCATTGGCCGGTGGCGCAGGAATTATGGCGCCGTTTGGAAAAAGCCGGCGACTTGTATAAAAAGTCCTATCAGGGATTATATTGCGTCGGCCACGAAGCGTTTGTAACCCAAAAAGACCTGGAAAACGGAAAGTGCCGCGACCACCAGAAAGAGCCGGAAATAATTGAAGAAGAAAACTGGTTTTTCCGCCTTTCCAAATACAGCGAAGTTATAAAGGAAAAAGTGGAAAGCGGCGAGTTAAAAATTGTTCCAGAAACCAGAAAGAATGAAATTTTATCTTTGCTTCGGGAGGGTTTGGAAGATATCAGTTTTTCCCGTCCGTCTAAGGACTTATCTTGGGGCGTGCCGGTGCCGGATGACGATACCCAAACAATGTATGTCTGGGCAGACGCTCTTTCCAATTACATCAGCGGCCGCGGCGGAATTTCAGAATGGGAAAAACATCCGGCAGACATCCATCTTATCGGCAAAGATATTTTGCGTTTTCACGCCGCGATTTGGCCGGGAATGCTTTTATCGGCTGGTTTGCCATTGCCAAAAGCAATTTATGTTCACGGACATATTTTGTCCAATGGCCAGAAAATGTCCAAATCGCTTGGCAATGTGGTTGACCCTTTTGAGTTGGCGGGAAAATATGGTTCGGCAAGCTCGCCACAAGCTGGCGCGGACGCGGTGCGGTATTATCTTTTAAAAGCGATTCCGTCCGGCGGAGACGGCGATTTCAGTTATGAAAAATTTGAGGAAACGTATAACGGCGATTTAGCGAACGGATTGGGTAATTTTGCGGCTCGAATATTAGTCCTCGCTTCAAGCGACACTAACAAATCGCGAATTCACACGAATGACACGAAGATTGATAGCGTAGTTGAAGAAAAAATTAGGATTGTCCGGGAAGGAGTTTATAAAAAAATTGAAGAATTCAAATTAAACGAGGCATTGGAAGCAATTTGGGGGCTTATCCATTTTGGCGACCAATACGCGAATGAGAAAAAACCGTGGGAGAAAAAAATAACAGCTGACAACAACAGACAACAAACAACCACAATTTACAATTTACTGATAATTTTGGATAATGTCGCGGCGTTGCTGGCGCCGTTTTTGCCCGAGACCGCGGAAAAAATCACTAAAAGCATTACTAATAAAGAGGAAGAAATTACGGTTAAAAAAATAGAAAATCTTTTTCCGCGATTATGAAGTCAATTATAGACGTCCATTCTCACGTCCAATTTCCGGCTTATGACGAAGACAGAGAAGCGGTTATTGAAAGGGCGAAAATGGCGGGCGTGAAAATGATTGCGGTGGGAACGCAGACCACCACTTCGGAAGCCGCGATTAAACTTGCTCATCAGTATCCGGATGATATTTGGGCAACGGTTGGTTATCATCCGAACCACGCAGTGGTTCGCTCCGACCGAAGCGTCGGAGCAGCTGATAAATGGCACCATGACTTAAAAGAACAAAAAAAAGCTGTGCCGGAAAAATTTGATATTGAAAAACTGCGAAGTTTGGCTAAAGACCCGAAAGTGGCGGCGATAGGAGAATGCGGGCTGGACTACTATCGATTAGCGATAAGTGACAAGAGATATGAGACAAGTATCAAAGAAGCGCAGAAGGAGGTTTTTTTACAGCAGGTTGAGCTGGCGCAAGAATTAAATAAGCCGTTAATGATTCATTGCCGTCCCTCAAAAGGCGCGGACGACGCTTACCACGATTTATTAGAAATACTAAACCCCTTACCCCCTACCCTAAACTCCATTGTCCATTTTTATGTTGGTTCTTTAGCCGTTACTAAAAAGTTAGTGGCGGCGGGATTTTATTTTACTTTCGGCGGCGTTATTACCTTCGCGCGAGATTATGACGAATCACTCCGCTATATTCCATTAGAGCGGATTTTGCTGGAAACCGATTGTCCTTATGTGGCGCCGGCGCCGTATAGGGGAAAAAGAAATGAGCCGGCGTTTATAGTTGAAACCGCTAAAAAAATGGCTGAGCTGAAAAATCAGGATTTTTCCCAATTATGCGAACAGATTTATAGCAATAGTAAGGCCGTTTTCGGCATTAAGAGCTAAAATTTTCTCCACAGAATACTCTTTTAACCACTGGTATAAAGCGGTATTTTAAAGATATGCCAAATCCGTATAATCATAAAAAAATAGAATCCAAATGGCAGAAGAAATGGAAAGACGGGAAAATTTTTGAAGCGCCGGACGCGATTAGGGGCAAGAAAAATTTTTATCATCTGGTGATGTTTCCGTATCCGTCCGGCGACCTTCATATCGGCCATTGGTACAATTTTGCCCCGGCGGATGTTTTCGCGCGCTATAAAAGAATGCGCGGGTTTAATGTAATGAGCCCTATCGGCTTTGACGCTTTTGGCTTGCCTGCGGAGAACGCGGCTATTAAAAGGAAAATCCATCCCGCAAAATGGACAACAGCCAACATTAAGGCGATGACCAAGCAGCTGGAAAGCATGGGTAATAGCTATGACTGGTCGCGATTAGTTATCACTTGCGAGTCGGAATATTATAAATGGACCCAATGGCTGTTTTTAAAATTTTTTGAAAAAGGGCTGGCTTACCGCAAAAATGTTTTGGCGAATTGGTGCCCGTCTTGCCGGACGGTCTTGGCTAACGAGCAGGTTATAGACGGCCATTGTGAAAGATGCGACAGCGAAGTTACTCATAAAGAAGTTGAACAGTGGCTTTTTAAAATTACCGATTACGCGGAGCGGCTTTTGGGGGATTTAGAGACGTTAGATTGGCCGGAAAGGACCAAGTCGATGCAAAGAGAATGGATTGGCCGTTCGGAAGGCGCGGAGATAGAATTTCCGGTGGTTGACTCCAATTTGAAAATAAAGGTTTTTACGACGCGCGCCGATACTTTGCCCGGCGCCACTTATCTAGTGCTTGCTCCCGAACATCCTTTAATTACCACGCTTAACGCCCGCATTAAAAATAAGAACAGCGCTAAAGAATATATTGAACAGGCGCAGAAAAAATCCGAGCTGGAGCGGATGATTGGAGTTGAAGCTCCGACGCCCGCCGAAGGCGAGGTCGGAGGCCCGACCGTTAAACGGGTCGGGCAGAAAACCGGCGTAGAGTTAAAGGGAATTTTGGCGATAAATCCGTTTACTAAAAAAGAAATACCGGTTTGGGCTTCTGATTACGTACTGCATACTTATGGCACGGGCGCGATTATGGCGGTGCCGGCGCATGATGAGCGGGATTATGAATTTGCCAAGAAATTTGATTTACCGATTATTCAGGTTATTACTAAAGAAGGCGAGGCAGAAATTGGAGAATTGGCCGCGCCTTATCTTGAAGACGGCATTATGGTAAATTCGGGGGATTTGAATAATTTGCCGAATAATTTTGCCAAAGATCGGATTGTGGAATTGGTGGACAGCAAAAAAAAGATAAATTATAAGCTCCATGACTGGATTTTATCCCGCCAGCGCTATTGGGGCGCGCCTATTCCAATTATTTATTGTAAAAATTGCGCCATTCAAAATCCTTCCGGGCAAGGAATTGTGCCGGTGCCGGAAAAAGATTTGCCGGTGTTATTGCCAAAAATTAAGGATTTTACTCCGGAAGGAACGGGAAAATCTCCTTTAGCGAAATCTTCAGAATTCGTTAAGGTAAAATGCCCCCAATGCGGCTGGGAGGCGGAGCGGGAAACAGACACTATTGACACCTTTGTGGATTCTTCCTGGTATTATTTGCGTTACGCCGATTCCCATAATGATAAAGAATTCGCGGAGGATAAAAAAATAAAATCCTGGCTTCCGGTGAATATGTATATCGGCGGAGCGGAACATTCGGTTAAGCATTTACTTTATTCAAGATTTATAACTAAATTTTTGCACGATAACGGCTATCTTGAATTTAAAGAGCCGTTCGTTTCTCTCAGGCATCAGGGGATAATTTTGGGACCGGACGGCCAGAAAATGTCCAAATCCAAAGGAAATGTGGTTGACCCTGATGATTTAGTGGAAAAATTCGGAGCGGATTCCGTACGGATGTATCTGTGTTTTATGGGCGAATATCACCAGGGCGGTCCCTGGAATCCGACCGGAATTATGGGAGTGAGCAGGTTTTTGAATAGGGTATGGAAATTAATAAGCGAAAAAGAATTTGTAGATTCGGATAAAAAATTTGTAGGTTTGGATCGGATAATGCATAAAACCATAAAGAAAGTCGGCGAGGATATTGAAAATTTTAAATTCAATACCGCCGTCAGCTCTTTAATGATTCTTTTAAATGCAATGGAAAAAGAACAGAACCGCTTGTCACTTGTCACTTGTCACTTGTTTCTTAAATTACTCGCTCCTTTTACCCCGCATCTTGCCGAGGAACTTTGGCATAATTTAGCGAATAGCGACCCAGCCTTCGCGCAAGGCTCCGGCGGGCAAAGCAAGCGAGAAATAGCAAGTATACATTTGGAACCGTGGCCCGAATATGACGAAAAAATGACAATAGAGGATGAATTTGAGCTTTTAATTCAAATAAACGGCAAATTGCGTGATAAGGTCTTTGTTTCAAAAAATATCGCTCAAAAAGAAGCGGAAAAATTGGTTTTGGAACGGAATAAAATAAAAGAACAGCTTGGCAAGAAAAAACCGAAGAAAATTATTTTTGTGCCCGGAAGATTACTTAATATAGTTATTTAATAACTGATTGAATTTTCTGCCCCGCTCTTCGTAATTTTTGAATTGGTCAAAACTGGCGGCGCCGGGCGAAAAAAGCGCCGTATCATTTTTAGAAATTTCTTTTTTAAGAATTTTTACCGCCCCTGAAAGAGTGGGTAGAATTTTGACGGTGATGTTTTTATTTTTGCCAACGGTATTTTTAAGTTCGTTTTTATTATCGCCGTATAAATATATTTTTTTAATCGGCGATACCAGAACCGCTTTTCTAAGATTTTTATAAGACAGTTTTTTATTTTTTCCTCCCATAATAAGAATGGTCGGATTAGTTGCTTTAATTCCGGCGATTACTGCTTCGGGATTAGTAGAGGCGGAATCATTATAGATATTGGGACTTTTATGAATTAACTCTAATCGATACGGCAAGCCCTTAAAATTTTTGATTTCCCGAAGAATTTTTTGTTCCGGAATTTTTAAGGTTTTCGCGGCGATAGTGGCGGCATAGGCGTTTTGAAGATTGTGCCGGCCCGGAAGCGGAATAATTTTTTTGATTTTTGAAAGTAGGATTTTTTTATCTTTAAGCGAAAATCCGATTTTCCGGCCATTGCCTTGAGCGGCAATTTTTTTTGGCCACGGATTATTTCGGGAAAAGACGGTAATATCGTTTTTGGTTTGGAAACGTGAAATTGAAGATTTAGCATCCGCATATTCTTTAAAAGTTTGGTGGTGGTCTTGGTGTTCGGGGGTAATGTCCAGAACAATGCTTAAATTAGGGGATTTTCTGAGGTCTTGAAGCTGAAAACTGGACAGCTCAAAAATTACCAGTGAATTTTTTTTGAGTTTGGGCAGAATTTTTAAAGCGGGCAGGCCTATATTCCCTATAAGAAAAATATTATCTCCCCATCTCGTTTTTAACATTTTACTTAAAAGCGTCGCCGTTGTGCCTTTTCCTTTTGAGCCGGTAATGCCGATGATTGGGCAGGGGCATTTGTCAAAAAATAATTTAGTGGCGCTGGTTATTTTTACCCCAGCATTTTTAGCGGACTGGATTTCTTTAGTTAAATAAGGCAGGCCGGGCGAACGAAAAATAATGTTAAATTGTTTTAAATTTTTTAGGTAGTCGGGACTGAATTTTTTGTCTAATGCCATAATTTCGCAATTTTGGTATTCGGAATTGGACTTTAAATATTTCATGACGGATTTTCCTTCAAGTCCAAAGCCGAGAATAGCTATTTTAAAGCGTGAATTCATGTTTTGATTATATATCTTGTTGTTTTTTTAAAAAAGTTGTAAGTTAAATAGATGCATCAATATATCGGTTTAATTCTGCTGATTTTAGCGGTATCGGCCGGAATTTATTTGGCCGGCAACCACGGCGGATTGCCGGATTTAAAAATTCCGTTTTCGTTCAATATATTGCCTTCGCCCGTCCATAATTATCAAAACAATTCCGGCGTTGCCAATAATAATTTTTTTAACGAGACCGTTATTCCGGAATTAGAGTCTAGAAAATCAGCGCGGATTTCTTATGTTTCCCAGCCGGGTAGTTTTGGTTCTTATTACGAACTGGGGTTATCCGCAGATTTAAGCAGTAATGAGAAACTAAACATTACCGGCTGGACGGTAAAAAGCAATCGAGGGAGTTTTGAAATACCTCAATCGCAAGAAATTTATTCTTTCGGCGGCAGCCAAAGAGATATTGTTTTGCGGCCCGGGGACAGAGTAAAGATTTATTCAACGGAAAGCCCTAAGGGAAATTTTCGCGCGAATAAATGTTTGGGTTATTTAGGAAGTGATTCCTTTTCTCCTCCATTACCGAAGGATTGCCCGTATGTCAGCCGGGCGGAAATCAACAATTTCAGCGGCTATTGCCAGGATTATCTTTTATCTTTGGGCGCCTGCGAAAATCCGTCGGCTAATCCTCCGGTTCCGCATAGCGATGCCGCTTGCTTTGATTTTTTACGAAAACTTAATTACGACGGTTGCGTGGAAAAATATCGGAACGATGACGATTTTCTTTCCGGAGATTGGCTGGTTTGGCTGGGGAAAGAAATGAATGTTTTTGACTCGCTTCACGATAAGGTCCAGCTATTAGACAAATCGGGAAAGCTGGCGGATGAATACATATATTAAAAAACCGCTCCGATAATCATCGGGGCGGTTTGATTTTTAAAAACTAATCACACAGGAAAGTCCTGTTTGATAAACATCTTTTTGCTGGTAGGTGTATTTTTGATTGTCGTCCCGCAGGTTTGGAACTTTAATATCCCAATAGGAATGTTCGGCTTTGAAGATAATGTAGTTGTTAACCCGCAAATTTAATCCAACCGTATATTTATTTATGGAAGTGGTAATGAAAGAGATTTGGTTTGGAAAAGCGGTAATCGGCAGATTGTTTGCCAGATTTAAATTCTTGGAAAAAATCAGTTTTGGACCGCGCCGTTCCAGTCGGTTAAATGCAAGCATGCCCAACGTTTTTTGAAAAAAAGGCGGATTTTTCCAAACAGGAAAAGCGGCTTGAACATAAAATCCCCTGTTAATTTCGGTTTTAGTCGGCAGGAGATTGGTGTTTTGCAAAAAATCAACGGTTTCGTCGGATTTGGCTTGAGCGTGGCGAAAATCGGTTTCGCTGTAAATATATTCGGCGGTTAGGCTTAAATCACGGTATCTGGTTATTAAGTCGCTTCCGCAGATAGAGTAATTTAATCCGACAATTCCCGATTCTAAGTCATAGCTTCCGCGCATACAGGATAATCCTAAACTTACACCTTTTAAATTAAAATGTTCTGATTCGTTGATGGGCAAGGGCAGTGCCAATCTATTGGAGGCAAAGACCATTCTTCCGCCGCCGGCTTTTTGATTATTATTATCCGCTAAATCGTTATTTAGGTGGCCGAAATCAAGATTAACTCCTTCTATCGGCGGTCCTTCAACGTTGAGATTGTTTGTATTTGGGAAGGTCCGTATTCGGTGGGCGGTTTCTCCGAGTCCGTTTACGGCATAAACTGTTAGTTCCCTCGGAATTAACGGATGGCCGGCGTTTGGATAATAGCTGATTTTGGCGCCGATATCGGTGTAGCCGGCGCTGATTGGCGGTCGTGGAGAATTAAGGCGGATTTCTAAATCTAAGCTGTCCGGCGAGGCATATAAAAGCGGTCTGGTTAGGGATAGAAATTGGTTTGGCCGATAAAGCTGATTATAATATCCAAACGGCACCAGAAATTTTCCAACTTCCAGATTGAAAATATTTTTATACGGAAATTGGGTGGAAAGCCGATAAAGGTTAATTTTCCCCTGTGAAGCGGTGGGGATTTGAAATTCTACAAATAGGGGAATTTTCCCGTTTAGTTTTCCATTAAGTCCGAAAAAAATATCTGTCAGAGAAACTATCAATTTGACATCGCTTTCAAATCCAGATAAATCCGGGCCTTTACTTCTTCCGTTTATAGAGAAACTGCCGTTATATTCTATGTCAGTTATTTTGACATTTGCCGAAGAGATCTCCGGTTTGAGAATATTCAGAAAAAAAGCAATAACAAAAAAACAACAAAGCCGTTTTTTCATTTAGGGCCTCCGATATGTCAATCAGCTACCGATATTATAATTTAAAACAGCGTTAAGCGCAACCGTTCGTTAGCAAGTGGCTATTTTCTTTCGGCCAGCGTCACTTTGATTTCCAGATTGTTTTTTCCGCGGAGAATTTTCATTTTCAGGATATCGCCGACATTCATTTCTTCCAGAAAATCCTGGATGGTTTTATCGTTGGTTATTTTTTCTCCGTTGCATTCTAAAATAATGTCCTTTTCTTTTAAACCGGCTTTGTGGGCGGGAGTTCCGTTGATAACCGCTTCGTGATGCGGGCTTTGCGCGGCCACCAGCGCGCCGTAAGCCACCGGAAGCTTTAGCCGGTCCATTAAATTCTCGTTAATCGTCACATAACGCAAGCCCAACAGCGGCCTTTTCACCCTTCCGAATTTTTTTAAATCGGACAAATCCCTTTTAGCGGCGTTAATCGGAATAGCAAAACCGATATTTTGGGCGCCGAAAATGACTGCGGCATTGATTCCAATAGCGTCTCCTTCAAGATTTACCAATGGGCCGCCGGAGTTTCCCGGATTGATGGCGGCGTCGGTTTGGATAAGCCCCCGCAATTCCTGCATTGATTCTTCCGGACTGGGCCGAGCAGATATGGCTCTGGCCAAACCGGAAACAATTCCTTTGGAAACCGTATTTTTAAACATTCCCAGAGTATTGCCGATGGCAATGACGGTCTGGCCTAATTCTAATTCGGTAGAATTTCCAAGCGATATAGTCGGCAGTCCGTTGGCTTTGATTTTTAAAATGGCAATGTCTTCAATGGGGTCTCTGGCGATTACTTCCGCCTCGTATTTTTTATCATCGGAAGTTATAATCGTATATTCCGCCGTCGGGTCGGCGATTACATGCTTGTTCGTAAGAATAATGCCGCTCGGGTCGGTTATGAAACCGGAACCGCCTCCTACCTGGACCATTCCTCGCGAGTCAATCTTGTCTTCCGGTATTTTCAGTTCCGGCATTCCGAAGGGCATCAGCGGCATCATTTCTTGGGGCAGTTCTTTTTCAATTTCTTTTAAACTTTTTGAAATAATAACCGAGACCACTGCCGGCATTACTTTTTTGATAGTTTTTACTATGGTTTCCGACATGTTTTTCATTATATCATTTATTTTTATAAAGCCACTTTCCGAATTCTACTGCCGCGATATTGCTGATTCCTATTCCGGCAACCGCTAAAAGCCAAATAGGAGAAAGTGAAACCGTGTGGAGCAATTTTTGCATGAAAGGCGTGTAAATCGCCGTCGCCATTATGAGCAGGCCGATTCCCGCGCCGGCGACTAAATAGAGATTAGAAAATGGATTATATTTTAATATGGATTTTTGCAAACTTCTTACGGAAAATGACAAAAATAAGGTATAAGTTCCAAAAGAAGCAAAGATAAATGATTTCACGGTTGAGGGGTCAAAACCTAAACGCAGTAAAATTATATAAATAACCAGCAATAAAATGCTGGTAGGGATGCCTATCGCGAAAATCAAGAATTTCATTTGCGGGTCCAAAAGTGATTTTGATAATTTTCTCGGACGAGACAAGGGATGGTCAATGCCATTTTCAAAAGCCATGGCAATGGCGGGAAAACTGTCTCCGAAGAAATTTACCAGCAGAATTTGAAGCGCGTTGAGAGGCAGTTCCGCTCCTAAAATCAGCGCTCCGCCAATAAGAAATAATTCATCAAATACGCTGGAAAAAAGATATACTATTACTTTGCGGATATTTTCCATTGTCCGCCGGCCTTCTTCCACCGCCGAAACAATGGTTTGATAATTATTGTCTAACAAAATCAGTTCGGCGACATCTTTAGCGACATCTGTTCCGGAGCCCATCGCCACGCCGATATCCGCCTGCTTTAAGCTTGGCGCGTCATTTATGCCATCGCCGGTCATTGCCACTATTTCGCCGGCATTTTGGTACGCTTTTGCTATTTTTACTTTGCCTTCCGGGCTGACCCGCGAGACCACGCGAAGTTTGGGAAGGCAATTTTTTAATTCTTCGTCGGACATGGAATCCAGCTCGGCGCCGTTGATGACATTTTCGTCATGGACTGGAAATCCCAGTTCTTTGGCTACCGCTTCCGCGGTGCCGCGATGGTCGCCGGTAACAATTATGGTTTTAATCCCGGCTTGTTCTATCTGGTGGATGGTGTCGCGCACCGAGGCGCGAATCGGGTCGTTAAAAGAAAAAGCGCCCAAAAATTGGAATCCCTCAAATTTTTGTTTGGCTGTAAGGTTGGTTTCCGGATTCGCGTATTTGATTGCCAAACCGAGCACTCGGTGTCCGGCGTAAGCCAGCCGGTCTATTTCTTTGGCGATGGCGCGCCGCTTTTCTTCAAGAGTTTTAGTGGAAAGATTAAGCAGAATTTCCGGCGCGCCCAAAAGGCAGATAAAGAATTTTGATTGATGGCGGATTAACGAAGCGGAAAATTTATTGGCGGAATTAAAGGGCAGATAGTCCAAAACACTCATATCTTTTTTAATTTGATGCAGGAGTAATTCCATTTTCGCGGCGGAGCGGACCATGGCAACTTCCAGTGGCCGGCCGACAATCCGCCATTTTTCATAGGAATCTTTGGGATTTTCAATAATAACGTCGGAATTGACAACTGCTAATCTCATCAAGTGCTCTTCGTCAATATCATCCGTTTCGGAAAATACGGATATTTTTGCGAGTTCCATTTTTGCTTCTGTTAACGTCCCGGTTTTATCGGTTAAAATCACGCTGGTGTTGCCCAATGTTTCCACCGCCAATAATTTTCTGACCACCCCGTTTTTTTTCGCCAATCTTTGAACGCCGACTGCCAGAATTACCGTCATTGCTACGGGCAATCCTTCCGGTATGGCGGAGACCAGTATCGCGACTGAAGTCAGGAACATTTCCAAGAAGGTATAGCCGGTAAAAATTCCTGTTATGAAAATAGCGGCGGTTAGCGCCAAAATTACGGCGCCGGCCTTTAAGCTGAAATTGGCGATGGATTTTTGGAGAGGCGTGCGCTCTTCTTTTTGGCTTTTAACCAGCAGGGCGATTTGCCCGATTTCCGTGGCGGCTCCGGTTCGGCAGACCGCGGCGTTGGCGAATCCCTGGACAATCAACGTTCCGCTTAAAATCATTGATTTTTGGTCGCCGATGCCGGCCTGGAAACTTGACGGTTCCGTTGTTTTTATAACCGGCAGGGCTTCGCCGGTCAGAATGGCCTCATCTGCCATTAAATCATTGACATAAATAAGCCGGGCGTCGGCCGGGACCCGGTCGCCTTGAGAAACCCGGATAATATCTCCCGGCGCCAATTCCGAAGTGTCTATTTCAAATTCTTTGCCGCCCCTGATAATTCTTACTCTTTCTTTAATGTAGCTTTTAAGGTGGGACAGCGCTTTTTCCGCTTTGTTTTCCTGGTAGTAGCCGAGAATGCTGTTTAATAAAACGGCGGATAAGATAAAGATAGCGTCGGTGTAATCCTTTAAGAAAATGGTAATGGCTCCGGCAATAAGCAATAAAATTATCAAAGGGCTTTTGAATTGGTTAAGAAAGATTTTTATCCTGGTAATTTTTTGCTCTTCAGCAATTTTATTTTTTCCGAAAATTTTCAGCCGTTCTTCGGCTTCTTCTTCGGGCAACCCCTCGTTAGTGGTTTCCAATAAATCCAAAACCTCGCTTGTTTTCAGCGCCCAGAATGATTTTTTTAGGATTTCTTTTCCGATTGTCATTTTTATTATTATAACAGGGATATTAAATTAAACGGCTCATGCCAAGTGGTATAAGCCGTTTAACTATTATGGCGGACTGTGTCCGCCGAAGCCCGCTATGACGGGCGAAGGCGGAGGGTGCAGGATTTGAACCTGCGAGGAGCTTTCACCCCAACTGGTTTTCAAGACCAGCGCCATAAACCGCTCGGCCAACCCTCCTTTTACTAATCAGTTTTTGTATTTTATCACATTATTTGACATCGTAACAGGTTTGCCGTATTCTTTTTTATAGCGTTTTAAAATTGAAAATACGAAAAAAGGAGGCGGAAATGAAGTTATTAAAGCGCGGGTTGTTTCTGGTTGCGTTGTTTGTTGTCCAGCCGGCGTTCTCTGCGGAACAGAGAAGTAAATTGTTTGCCGTTGAAGCGTCCGGCGGCTATTACAAAGTTCCCGGAGAACTTTTTGATGTGAGCGGGTCAATCGTGCGGCATCCGCCCGGGCTTTATGGTTATGCCAAGACGGCGCATTTGGATTTTTTCTTATTTGAGCATTGGCTGGTAGGCGTTAATGCGTTTGATTTTGTTGCTAACGGAGACGGCGAATGGCGGCGGAACGATACTGACGCGGTTCTTGTCGCTAATAAGCTTGTCGGAATTATTACCGGAAAAACCGACTGGCGGTTACAGGGTGGAGCCGTTGAAGCCGAATATAGATTTTTTAATGGTCCTGTCAAGCCGTATTTCCGCGCTGGAATCGGTTACGGAAAATTAAAAGTAAAATTTAAGGGTCGGTTTCAAGGTCACGAAACTTTCAGCGGATTAAATTTTTTGGTTTCCGAACCGGCAGAAGATGAAGTAAGTCGAAGCATTCCGGTGGTCGCGGCCGAAGCCGGTTTGCGTTTTGAGATTTGGAAGCATAGTTATTTTTTTATGGGAGCCGCCTGGAATACGGGAATGATTTATCAAGCGGGCGCAGGATTGGGATTTTAGAAATTATAAAAAGCAAATCGTTCCGATATTCATCGGAACGATTTTTTGTTATGTGGTCATTATAACAAAAAGTTCGGACTCATTTCCAGCAGAATCCGGAGTGAACCGCCGCCCGCCGCCGATGACGGCGGCGTAGCCCCGCAGAAAAAATGTTCCTTGCATTTCTGATACCCCCGCCGAATTTATTTCAAAAAAGGAAATGAACATTTTCCTGCAGGACTCTGCCCCCAATGATTCTGGCAGTCGGCGAGGCTTTAGACGGCTTACGGACAACAACTTCCCGTTCCAATTACTAATTACAAATTATTAATTACTCCCGCAAAATAAGCACAACGAATTTTGTGGGCCACTCGAGTTAGGTACTCACAGTTTGAACTTCGGGGATTTACAGTCCATGTCCTATCGCTACATTATACCCCGGATCCCAAATCATATATCCATAAATCCAGGGAATATCTTTTCCTACATTGAAAGTGGCATTAAATTCGTCTGCCTGTTCTTGATGGTCAACAGGACTATCTGGGTGTTGGTCAATCCATGACCTACCCGCATCCTCTCCTTCATACGGTCTGCGATTATCGCCGTCATAAGACCTATATCCTAATTCAGCAAAATACACTGGTTTATTATATTTCTGTTGCAATGGCAATATTTTTTTGTTCAATAGACTTTTTATGCTGGATTCCAGCTCTGCAACAGTCGGGTCATTCTTATTGGTAAAAGCCATATAAAAATCAATACCTATGTAATCTAATTTGTCCCAAAAATCTATCTGGTCTATTACCTGGAAATTTTCTCCATAAGTTAATAGCCCTTTATACTCCTTTCTTATTGAGGGAATTATTTTTTCTCTAAATAAGGTGTTTCTTTCTTTTATCCTTTCTTCCTCGGTAGCATTAAATATAGTATTCCTTTCTTTTCCAATGACTTCTATTTCAGTTGCTATTCTTGTTATCTCGACATTTTCCTGCTCAGCAACTTTTACATAGGGCATCATTCTTTCAAGGTATTCGGAAAAAAACTTAGTTAAATTAATTGCCCACACATTGCCCCTCCAAGGCTCCACTCCCTCCTTGGAACCCTCTGGAACAAAAGAAGAAAATTCTAATAAAACCATTAAATTGTTCTCATGAATTTTTCTGAAAATTTTGCCCATTATCTCCGGTGAAAACGTTGTATCCATTTTTTTATACGGAATTCGGTCACAGACAGTTTTATCACTAAAACCGTATGTGCTCTCAATGAAAGCGCTCTTTGTATAATCCGTATCTTGTTGAAGAGCTACTCTCACCATTACAGTATTTACATTCATTTTCTTCATTGCAACAATCTCTTCTTCAAATGCTTCCAAATATTGCTCCTCACTCATCGAATGGATACTGCATGGCCATGATATTAAACTCATTCCTGCTTTTATGTAAGGCGCTTGAAATTTTTGTTTTTCATAAT
>Ga0209541_10001169_pt1 | contig 52540 bp, 59 predicted proteins | sample RifCSPlowO2_01_FD_184027 | JGI IMG/M metagenome (GOLD analysis project Ga0209541, IMG submission 184027) | Groundwater microbial communities from Rifle, Colorado - Rifle CSP2_plank lowO2_0.1 (SPAdes) (version 2) | ecosystem: Environmental > Aquatic > Deep subsurface > Groundwater | place... | reverse complement strand
ACAAAAGAGGCGGTTAATCAGTTCAATACAGAATATACGATTATTAATCCGTATATTACTAATACTAAATCAAATAATGAATTACACAATCTTGCCGGATCTTTTAGTTTCTACGTCGTAAACGGATTCTATAAATTGCTTCCGTCTCATAATGATTATAATTTTGAAGCTTCAGCATCGCAAAGTAAACTTCCGGTAAATGCCAACAAAGTTTACTCACAAATATACTTTAACAATTCAGCGCCAATAGAACAAAAAGGGAAGATCGAACATAGGGACATACCTTTATTTCCAAAAGATGGCGTAGGAAGACGTTATCCGGAAACATTTGATTTAATTTGGGATTCAAAGGAAACAATAAACCCAACCACTGTCGAGTATAAAGGTCAGGTCACACATCCTTTTGCAAAAGCTATTGTAAAAATCTGCAGCCCACAAGGCTGTCGAGAAGACAGAGTCATTTCAGGCTCGGCTCAAGGTGGCCCGAATAAAGACGGAGAATTTAATATAAAACTTGACCAAAGCGTGCTTGTGGAAGGAGAGTATTACACTGTTGATTTTGCCCCTGTAGATCTTGTAAACACTGCTCTTTCAAAATCACATTCAATCTGGGACAAAGTACTGACTGCTCTAAGTTCGATTTCATTTATAAAAAAAGTTGATGCTCAAGAAACTTCAGTTTCCAGAAAAATCGAACCGATTTTTGCCTATTTAGAAGGTTATGCCTATGACAAACAAGGGAAAATTATTCCAAATGCACAGATAAGTATTTATGTCCCTTTTGCCAAAGGACCGATGGTGCAAACAAAAGCTGACGCAAACGGATATTTTAGACTTACAACGGAATATCTGCCAAAAACAAGTTATAGTCTTGCATATAATGCACCAGATAAGCCAAATGATAAGACCAACATCACAACTTCACAATTTTTAGCACAAAACAAAGAATTTATTGCAGCAGAAAAGATTGATCCTTACTTAAAAACGACCCGCACCAGCAATCCTCGACGCAATGTCACTCCGACATTTGTACCAAGCGGATCAACAACGGTAGTCCCGAATCCTACCGATACTGCGCTTGCTCAGGAGCCAACTCAAGCTCCACAAGTGGGAGAGACGACTCCAGCCGGCGGTCAATCAAACACAGTTGCTCTAGTTGCCGCAGTTTTGCTTTTGCTTCTTGCTGCTGCCGGTATACTTCTTGCTGTCTATCTTTACAAAAAACGCATGACTGAAGGGAATAACCAGGTTTAGGCAGTCGCCTTACTTAACTTATTTTCTATAGTAAATAGAAGTTCATCTACATCAAAAGGTTTGGCGATAAATCCATCAGCGCCATAATCTGAGTAATTGTCTGCAGTTTGCAGATGTGCAGATACAAAAATAATCGGAATCTTCGCAATCATTTTATCGGTTTTCAATTTTTGGCAAATGATCCTTCCATCATGATCTGCTATAAGTACATCAAGTAATATTAGCTGAGGCGAAGAGGAGCAAATTAGTTCATGTAGTTTTTTGCCGTTGCGATTTTGGGTGATTACTTTATATCCTTCAAGCTCCAATATGGCTTTTACTGAGTTTAGTATTCCCTCATCATCATCAACAATCAAAATAGTTTTACTCATAAAAAATGGAAAAATCGTTGGTCACACATTCTTACTTTAACAAAAAAAGATCAAAGTTATGTAAAAAATAGTAAGCTTATATATACATGAAACAAATTTTTATCTGGGCAGTAAATAAAAAAAAGAAGATAGTTTCTGTGTTTAAAATATTTTATTTTTCTGTCGCGGCATTGATTTTAATTGGCTATTTTATGACTTTGCAAAATATGGAGTCACTTTTGCTTTATAAAATAGGTTTATTGTCAGGACAAACCGCCTCCATAGTATTTATCATTACGATTACGCCAGGGATCATGCAGAGATTTAGTTTGAACTGGCAAATACGATCATTACTTGTTTTATTTCGCAGATATCTCGGAATCACAGTATATGTTTTGGGTTTTTTGCATTTTGCATACATTCGCTTATTTCCAATCATTTCTGGACAGATTAAATTAAATATATTTTTGACGACTTTTGAAGTATTTGGATTAGTATCGTTTTTTTTATTAACATTTTTATTTTTTACCTCAAACGATTACAGCATGAGAAAGTTGGGACCATGGTGGAAACGCATTCATCGGATGATATATATAGTGGCCTGGCTGCTATTTTTGCATACCGTTTTACAACGACTAAGCGTTTACAGTATCCTGCTTGGAGCAGGAGCAATTTTGGAAATTTTATCACTCATATATCATTACGGTTTCAGGAGAAATACCTGATAAAATATGAGCATATATGAAAGTACCTCCTGATCGCAAAAGCGCCATATTTATAAAAGCATATCGCACTTTTCTTAGTGCCGAAGGAAAAATGGACATCGATCAGATTGTCGGACTATACAAAGATATGGCGCCTACGCTACATAAAAAAGCAAGTTTAAAGGATATTGATATTGAAGCTTTCATCTACTCGTTTTTACGACTACCGCAGGTCATGCATGAGGTCAATAATATAATTCTTGCGCAAACCGACGATATCTTTCATCGTGAAGGCTATAAGATAGAGTTTTGGACAGAAGTAGCAGCGCCAGCAAGGCGTCGAAAAATGTATTATAACAATGAAGGCACGCTTGCGATATTTATTAACTCGGTGACCGATCTTGACGATGTAGTCTGCCTACTTACTTCTTTTCAGATAGAGTGGAACAAAATGCATGCGGTTCTGCAATCTATTAAGGGCAAGATTTCAGAAAAACAAAAAGATGAACTGCAAAAAACTTTAGGTATCGATGATGCAAACTGGGAACGCATGGAGCGTATCTTCTCGGATCAGATGTATGAATGGTTCTTAGCAATCACAAATGTCAGTCCGAGAAAATTTCAAGTGAGACTTTTGAGAGGTAGTTATGTAGATTACAAAAAGGCAGCTCAACGCTGGTTTGAAAATATTATCACACATACTCGTTACAAAGATATATCTTCCCGGCCACTGTATTTTGTTTCTTCAAACACCCACAGTCTTGTCAATAATATTACAGGTTGGGTGGTCAGACTTGAAAAAGAACTTATTGAATATCTTAATGAACAGCGAATGGAGCGGTTTTTGGATTATTGGAGAGAGATAGAAAAGGGTGAACATCCGGGATCACGGGAAAATTTTTTGTGGTATATCCTAAAAAAATACGAGAAGGAAAACCCAAAAATTAGAGAAGAAAGACAAAAATTTGAACGAGAACTCGGGATTGATTTTATAGAGGCAAAACATTACTTGGATATTGATGCACAAATACTGTCTTTAAAGGATATCATGAGGCGTGGTCTTGCCAATAAACTCAACATGAAGGTAGCGCCTTTCACAAAGTCTGATGCGCTCATTCTCAATATCGATTACCCACTTGGCGCAGGGGCATATATGGTATTGTCGACGGTTTTGCAAAATGTAAATCTCGTTCGCGGTATTTATATTTTGGGTAAAGCCTCTTTTTTGCACGGTAATATTGGTGACATAGCCCTCCCAGATAGCGTATATGATACATTTAGCGATAATACTTATATTTTTAAAAACGCTTTCACCAAAAGATATTTTGAACGCTTTACATCAGGTAGTATTCTGACAAAACAAAGAATCGTCACCTCAAAAGGCACCTTTTTACACTCTTTAGATACGATTCAGCAGTATTTTTTGCACGATTACACAATTCTTGAAATGGAGAATGGACCTTACTTAAACGCAATTTATGAAATGGTTCAGTATGCCCGATATCCAATTGGACAAACTATTGATCTCATGTCTACGCCAGTTGATATCGGCATCATTCATTATGCTTCAGATACTCCTTTCACAAAGGCCGTGACTTTAGGGACGAGAAATCTTGGCTATGAAGGAGTGGAGTCTACATACGTTTCTTCATATGCTATTTTGAAGAGAATTTTTGAGTATGAGCAACGATTTGTTTAATAATGAAGAATGATTCAGAATCCGTTATAATCTATTGTCGGTATGCCTGTCACAAATAAAAAATCACAGAAGTTTATTTTGCCTACGATTTTTGTTTTATTTGGAGTAACCGGAGATTTGGTAAAGAAAAAAATTTTAAGGGCGCTCTATCACTTATATCTTAAAAATCACCTGCCACAAAAATTTCTTATTTATGGATTTGCAAGGCGTTCTTTCACCGATGAAGAGATACACATTTATCTAAAAAATATCCTTATTAAGGAAGGTTTGGAGGTACAAAATTCTGATAAGTTCTTTGCCGCCTTTCATTATGTTCAAGGTGATTTTGCCGATCTTGCCGCATATACAAAACTTGCAACGATCTTAGGGCGTGTTGATGGAGCGTGGCGGGTGTGTTCAAATAAATTGTTTTACCTTGCCGCCCCGCCAAACACTTATCAGCAGATCGTCAGCAATCTGCACGCGTCTGGACTTACCACACCATGTAGTCCTGAGGAAGGATGGACAAGAGTGATTTTGGAAAAGCCGTTTGGTACCGATCTTGCCACAGCGAAACAACTTGATATACAGCTTGGTCAGTTGTTTAAAGAAGAACAAATTTATCGTGTCGATCATTATCTTGCCAAAGAAACGGTCAGAAATATTCTTGCTTTCAGGTTCAGTAATGTTTTTTTGGAGCCCGCCTGGAACAATAAGTTTATTGAAAAGATTGAGATAAAACTTCTTGAAAAGACAGGCGTTCACGAGCGGGGAGATTTTTATGACAAAGTAGGTGCTTTGCGAGATGTTGGTCAAAATCATCTTCTTCAACTTTTGGCGCTTTTCATAATGGATGAACCGATGCGATTTACACCCGAGGCAACAAAAAAAGAACGCGCCGATGCGCTATCATCTTTTAAAATTATGTCTTCTGATGAGGTGAAAAAATATACTGTTCGCGGACAATATTTAGGATACCGGAGTGAAAAGGGTGTTGACCCAAAGTCAAATACTGAAACTCATTTTAAAATGAAGATAACTTCAGATAAACATGATTTTCGTGGTGTACCGCTCTATATAGAAAGTGGCAAATGCATGAAACATGAACTTATAGAGGTCGTGGTCACTTTTAAGCCCTCAACTTCACCATTTATAAATGTCAAGCGTGCACCGCAAAACGTACTCCATTATCAACTTCGCCCTGAAGAAAAAATTAAAATGTGTTTTCTTGCCAAGAAGCCCGGGTTCGAATACATCGTAAAAGAGCACGAGCTTGGGTTTGATTATCATCAAGCTTATGATCATAAGGATTTCGTAGACGACTACGAAGCATTGCTTTTTGATATTATCAAGGGCGATCAAACTCTTTTCGTCTCAACTCAAGAAATTATCACACAATGGCAACTTATAGAACCAATTGTCCAAACTTGGAAGAAAGGGATTCCAAAATTAAATCATTACAAACCATTTTAATATGATGGAACAATCGAGTGGCTTATCAAAAGAAATCGGAGTGATCGGCCTTGGAAAAATGGGCAGCGGGATTGCATTACAACTTGCCTCAAAAAGGTGGCGAGTGATCGGTTACAATCGAAGCCGAGAAAAAACAGATGAACATGCAAATCAGGGAATCGCTCCCGCTTATTCTGTTAAAGAGTTTGTAAATAGTTTTCAACATACTCCGCGAATTGTCTGGATTATGTTAACAGCTGGTGACGCAGTTGAGCAGATAATTTTTGGTGAAAACGGACTTGTTAATTATTTACAAAAGGGCGATATAATTGTTGAAGCTGGAAATTCGTTCTACAAAGATGATAAAGTTCGCGCTGAAAAATTAGCGGTAAAAGGAATAGATTATGTTGACGTTGGAGTATCCGGCGGTCCATCCGGCGCTAGAAACGGTGCGTGCCTAATGATCGGTGGAACAAAAAAGTTATTTGAATATCTTGAACCGCTTTATCAAACAATTTCTCTCAAAGACGGATATGCGCATTTTGAAGGCGCGGGCGCCGGACATTTTGTAAAAATGGTTCATAATGGAATTGAATATGGAATGATGCAAGCGCTTGGCGAAGGATTTAATGTCATGAAAAAAACTCCGTATAAACTCGATTTGAAGGAAGTAGCACGAATTTATAATAACGGAAGTGTGATTGAGTCAAGATTAGTCGGTTGGCTTAAGAAAGCTTATGAAGAGTCAGGAATCGAACTTGCAGACATTTCAGGATCCGTCAATTCCACAGGTGAAGGAGAATGGACTGTAAAAACGGCAGAGGAAATGGGCGAGCTGGTGCCGGTGATTAAAGATTCTTTTGAGTTTCGTCAAAAATCAAAGGATAATCCAAGTTATGTAGGCAAAGTAGTATCGGCTTTACGTGGGCAGTTTGGTGGTCATTCAGTAAAGAAGTAGTTAAGAGTTAAAAGTTAATAGTTAAGAGTTATCAGCGAATGAATTATTCACAAATTATTGATATTTCGTTACCTCTTCATCCTGGCACAATTGTGTATCCCGGAAATCCGCAGATTGAAATTGAAGAAATTAAAAGTCAATCATCAGGATCTGTATTATCAAAAATTACTTTCGGTTCGCACACTGGCACACATATAGATTCGCAAAAACACGTAGTGACAGGCGGAAAACCAATTGATAGTATCGCGCTTGAAACATTTGTCGGCCCATGTCGGGTAATTGATTGCACTTCAGATCAAGGTTCTGTAAAAGCTGAAACGCTTCAGAAAAATAATATCCAAAAAGGTGAAAGAATTCTTTTAAAAACCTCAAACTCCAGTCGGGGATTTGAAACATTTTATGATGATTATGTTTTTGTTTCCCCCGAAGCTTCACGATTTTTAGCAGAAAAAGAAGTGGCGCTAGTTGCTATCGATTATCTTTCAATAAAACAGCGTGGTTCAAAAGACAATACTCCTCATACTCACCTTCTCGAAAAAAATATTCCGATTGTCGAAGGAGTGGATTTATCAAAAGTAGAGCCTGGAGAATATTATCTTATAATTCTTCCTTTGAAGTTTGTGAATATTGATGGAGCGCCTGCAAGAGCAGTATTACTGAAGTGAATTACACAAATCCATGTCGCTTTCCCCAACCTTTTGGATCTGCTAACCAATCGTCAACGATCTTTTTTTGATCTACCGTTATATATTTTTGCCGTAAAGCTGTTTCTACAATATTTTTTCCCGTAGTAAGAGCAATCAACTTTAGTTTACTTTTCTTAACATTGTCTTTAGACATAGGAGTTTCGTAGGTTGTTGTAGCAATACAATATTTAACTACTCCACCTTCTGCCCTTAGTGCTCTAGCAGTTTCAGTGATGCTCGAAGCAGTAGAAATATGGTCTTCAACAATAAGAACATTGCTATTTTTTTTAATATATCCTTCTACTTGATTCCCTTTTCCATAACTTTTTGTTGTAGGACGTACATACACCATCGGAAGTTTTAACTCTGATGCAATAAAAGAAGCGTGCGGAATAGCAGCTGTTGCCGTACCAGCAATCCAGTCAACATTTTTTAACTTGATTTTTTTTTTAATTTTCTGAATATAAAAATCAACAATTTTTTCTCGTACTTTTGGGTACGACATAACTATACGGTTATCAAGATATATCGGACTCTTGAGTCCAGTTGTGTAAGTGAAAGGGGGATCGAAACGAAAAGTCACTGCGTTTATTTGTAATAGGAGTTTTGATACTTCATTGGCAATCATATTTATTAAATTAACTTATTAATTTTTTAACTAACTCTATTGTTTCGCTAACACTCTTTGCCGTAAGGACAACTTTTGGCGAAAGTTCCTTAAAAAACGCTTCGGCTTTTTCGCCCGTTCCCAGTAAAATGGTGGGCTTTCCGACTTTGACTGCATGACCAACCTCTGAAGAAGTTCCTGCTCCCATTCCACAAGCTACAACCACGTCACATGAAAGAACATTGATGATGTTTCGTCCACCACCAAAACCGGTAATGATCTGAATATCTACAGCCTTTGAGGCATCGCTCCCGTCTTTTGAGGGAAGAATACCGATAACTAGTCCGTGAGCATCATGTGCGCCTTTGGAAACTTCGTCCATGACTCCCACGTTTCTCCCTCCGTTTAAAAGTACCCAGCCATTTTTGGCAATCGCCACGCCAAGCTCATAGGCATTTTTCTTATCTTTTTCTGTCGCTCCGTCTCCTGGACCCATTACCCCAATAACTGTTTTTCTCATATTTTGGTCTGTTTTTTCCTCAAATTTTTATCAAATGTCAGGATACTACCTTCATGTACTTTGCTCCACGAGAGAAGAAAGCTGTCGACAAAGTGGCTACCTTGTCTATATTCATTCCAGACATACTGAATAACGTCTTTGTCTTCTACTTCTAACCACTCCGCTGAGAGGACACGCTCCATCCCATCGGCGATTTCTTTATGGTTCTTTTTATAGACCGACTCCAGCACATAACATACTTCAGCGACTACAACTGTTTTAATATGTAAGTCTCTTTCTCCCCGCTCGGCCTCACGAAACCATACTATAACCTGCTTTTGCTGGTCTTTGTTGTCGCCTACAAGAAATCGAACGAGTATATTTGTATCTATTATTTCTTCCATGAAAATTTTCGCGGCCAGTCTGTAACCATTTGCTTTCTGGCTTTGCGCAAATCTTCATCAGAGGCGACAATATCTGAAGATAAAAGACCTACTGCCGACCAGAAATCCTTTTTTGGTTTTACAAGAATTCCTTCTTCAGTTTGTTCGACCGTTGCCTTTTGAGATCCTTTGATACCATATGCATCACGGATCTCTTTAGGGATGGTCACCTGTCCCTGACTGGTAATAGTAACAGTTTGCATAAGTCAATAAAAATAATAATATTATCTTTATGTATTATTTTACTCAAAAAATAATAAAAGTCAATGTCATATTATCTATATCTATTTATATTATTTCGTAACTTCTCCGCTTCCATTTTTGGACTTTCTGAAAAAATAATTCCGCGAGAAGAGTTGATGATCAGACCTTTTTTTTGCGAATTTAGTCCAAATTTCATTGTACTTTTCAGATCCCCGCCTTGTGCTCCAATTCCAGGAACTAAAAACGTCATCTCCCCCGCGATTTTTCTTATTTCTGCAAGTTCTTCCGGATAAGTTGCGCCAATAACAAGCATGCAATTGCCATTTTTATTCCAGTCGTTAATAATTTTTTTGGCAAGTATCATATAAAAAGCCTCATTTCCTACCTTTAGATCCTGCAGTTCCCCAGCTCCAGGATTTGATGTCCTGCACCAAATGATGCAGCCTTTGTCAGATATTTTTAAAAATTCATTTAGTGCTTCTCGACCAGGATAAGGTTGAAGTGTAATTGCATCAGCCTGCAAGTATTCAAAAGCAAACTTCACATATCCGCGATTCGTATTTCCAATATCCCCGCGTTTGGCATCAAGAATCATAGGAATATTAGGATAGGTTGTACGAATATAGTCGCAAGTTAATTTAAGTTCTTCAACTCCGCGAATTCCCCGCGCCTCATAAAAAGCAGTGTTTGGTTTAAAAGCGCATACAAGGTCTGTGGTTTGATCGACAATCCATTTATTGAATGTAAATTGGGGATATTTTTCCGACCTAAATTTTGCCGGTAGTTTTTCGATATCGCTGTCAAGACCAACACAGAGAAGAGAGTTATTTTTTTTTACTGCGCTGTCGAGTTTCTCCTGAAATGTCATTTGATACATTATAACACACGTCAACTTTATGTTGACATTGTCAACATTACCTGTTATTATATTCAAATAAATGAAAGAAGTTCAGTTTAATAGAGAAAAAGATAAAGTATTACTAGAAAAGAGAGGAATTGGTTTTGAGGATATTAAGCAGGCTTTAGAAAATGGAAAGTTATTAAATGTGGTTAAGCATCCAAACTCTAAACGATATCCGCGACAGAAAATGTTTTTGATAGAGTTAAATAATTATGTTTTTATGGTTCCATTTATAGAAGAAAGAGAATATATTTTCTTAAAAACAATAATTCCTAGTAGAAAATATACTAAAAAATATTTAAAAAAATAGTTATTTTTTATAAAATTTATATGAAAAAAAATCAATTTGAACCGCTCGATAGATATGAAAAACAGATCATAGAGGATATGGAAAATGATAGATTTGTTTCTGTAAAGAATAGTAAAAAAGAGGTAAAGAAATATACTCAACTTTTTAGGGAAGCTTCAAAAAAAGATAAACGGATAACTATCCGCGTTTCTTCAAACGACCTCGAAGATATTCAAAAAAAAGCTAAATATACAGGTATTCCTTATCAAACACTTATTGCAAGTATTCTTCACCAATTTGCAAGTGGTAAGGTACAGATTGATATGTAGTTAGTAAAACACTATATCACCTTCAACACATTCCACCAGGCTTTTACATAATCGGCGCGTTTATTTTGATAGTACAAATAGTACGCGTGTTCCCAGACGTCAATCCCGATAAGCGGCATATCGCCGGTCATGTATGGAGAATCCTGATTTGCCGTCGAATACACTTTGAGTTCTTTATCTTTAGTTTCTACCAGCCACGCCCATCCGCTTCCAAAGCGCTTTATCGCAGCTTGTGTAAACTCTTCTTTAAACGCGTCTACTGAACCAAATTTTTCTTTAATGCGTGTCATAAGTGACTCGTCAATTTCTTTTTTTGGACTCATGATTTCCCAGAAAAATGAATGGTTTAAGTGTCCACCGCCATTGTTTCTAAACATGGTTTTATCGGGTTCAGGAATCGAAAGTGAATCAAAACTCATCATTAGATCTTTTAAATCTTTACCTTGAAGTTCCGGGTGCTTATCCGTAACGGCATTTAAATTATCAATATATGCCTGGTGGTGTTTGGTATGATGAATCTCCATCGTTCGCGCATCAATATGCGGCTCAAGTGCATTGTATTCATATGACAGTTTTGGGAGTTGATACATAAGGTTTAACGTTGAAAATTATTAACAATAACAAAAAGTAGTATACGACATAAGTATAAAGGACGGGTAAGAAAAGGAAAATGTGCCTTATAATTATTAAACCATGAGAAAACTCATTTCGATCCTGCTTTTCTTTTTTCTACTCATATTAATATATGATTTTCGTATACGTTTTATCGGTAGCGATATTTCACATACTCCGTTTCTTTTGGGATTTTTGCTTCCCGTCGTGAGCGCGCTTTTGTGGGGATTTGTGTCAAGTATGCTCGTACTTTTGGGTACGTCACTTCTTATGGGCTATCTTTTTCTCACTCCATACAATCTTTTTCTACTGACCACGACTGATATCAAGGAGATGAGTTTATTTGTGCTTGAGGGGATAATCATCCTCATTCTTATTTTAGTTCTAAAAAGATCTCGTGAGATTGAGCACAATTTAAGTGAGCGCTTTCAAGTCATATTATCAAGCATTCAAGACGCTGTAATTTCAACTGATTCCAAACAAAAAATCCAGTACATGAACGAGGCTGCCCAAAAATTATTTCGTAAAAATTTCGATGTTTTTGAGCATCCTAGTATTGAGCAGTTTTTAATTTTTCATAAAAAGAATGATAAGAAATTATTGAACACTACATTACAAAAAGCTGTTTCAGAAAAAAAACTTGTCAAAGCAGAACGCCTAGTCAATCTCACAAATGGCAATTCCACCATTGATGTTAATCTTTCGATTGCACCTTTGCGAGATGTCAATAACAATATCTACGGCACAGTTTATATACTTCGTGATATTTCTGAGCAAAAGGAGCTTGAGGAGCAGCGCGAGGTGCTTTTGGGCTCGATCAGTCACGAGCTGAAAAACTATATTGCAAGCATTGAAGGGTATGCTCAGGTTGTAACGCGTCGGATGGTACGGGCAGGGAATGCCGAGCTTGACGGGTTTATGATGAAACTGAATCACAAAATCAAAACTATGCGACTCATGATCACAAGTATGCTCGATCTTTCAAAGCTCAAGCTTGGACGACTTGACATGCAACAAGCAGAGTTTCTTATAGAGGAGCTTATTGGATCTACAATTCACGATATTCAGCTTACCGCAAAACAGAAAATTGTATTTACGGGAAAGACATCACTTAAAGTTTATGCTGATAAACTACGCATAGCTCAAGTACTCAACAACTTAATTACCAATGCCTTGAAGTACTCATCAGAAAATAGTCAAGTACAAGTGACTCTTCAAAGCAAAGACGGTGAAGTATTAGTCGGAGTACGTGACTTTGGCAAAGGAATAACAGCAGATCAGATGAAGATGATATTCCGCCCTTTTTATCGGGGTGGCACGGATGATGAGAAGATAAAGGTATCGGGCTCGGGCTTAGGACTATATATTTCTCGTGCTATCATGAGACAAAACGGCGGGCGGATATGGGTGAAATCAAAGCCGGGTAGCGGCGCGACATTCTATTTTTCACTGCCATTAATGGCCAAAGCTAAGCGCATGGTTGTTCAGCCTGAAAAAACCATTCTTGATAAATTCAGGAAGATAATCAAGTTCACTAAAAAACCATCTTCAAAACCAACTTCTCGTAAAATCATTAGGCCTTGATGTTTTTTTCAAGCGCAATCATGTAGTTTAATGTAGTGAGTATTGCAATCTGGAAAACAAGTCCGATGAATGCGGTGACCGGCGTGTAATAAAAAGCAAAGACTTGCGAAAGTAGAATCGAAACGAGTATCGACCATTTAAAAAATTTATACGCTCTCAAGCGCGATTGATGTAGGGTCATTATACCAATCAAGATAAAGACAAAGGAAATGAGCGTGGAAAATAGATGATACAGATTATATGCCCCAAATGGAAAGGCAAACGGCGTCAAAATAGTGGCGATGAACCGTACATTTCTTTCTGTTAAGAGCATAAAAGCATAGATGACGCTGATAAGTCCTTGCCCAACAAAAAAAATGATTATCGCCCTTCGGAACCAATTTTGCCCGCTTAACATTTTATATAAATTTCTGATCTCACGGCGAATCATGGAAATAATTGAAGGCGTAGCTTGCGGAATCGTATCAATTTTCGTATAAAGCTCTTTTAAGGTTTTTGCAATTTTATCGTTTTTATCGATAAGATCAAGATAGTTAAGTGCGGTTTTTTTCTCTTGTGTGTCAAGGTCATTTATAACGGCATCTTTCATAAGTTCGATACCGTTTGCGAGGTACTCTTTTTGAGTAAACTCTTTTTTATTATCAATAAGCTGCAAAATAAGATAAAGAATAATAAAAAATATATAAATTAATGCAAAAGTCGGCTGAAAAAAATAATTATTATCGCGGGTTATAAATTTGCCAAGTTCGTCAATAAACCCACCAAATCCCAGTCCGCCGATATTAGTGGCAATGCGTTTTGCACCGGTATTTATAAATGTTAAAAGAATAATTAATGCAGCAAGCATGAGTAGGCCTCCCCACAACATATGAGAGATATGAAGGGCTTCGCCGCCAAGTCGGGGATAATTTGTGAGCTTTAAAAATACGCGAATCCCCAAGATTGCAAGAAGCGATGAGACCATAAACTCCTCAATGTGTATCTTGTACTGTAAATCTCTTATAAATTTATACCCCTGAATCATATGCTGTTATTATAATATGCCCATGACAAAGTGTTAAAATAGTAACAACATGACTTATACCAAAGCCGATCTCGAAAAACATTTAAAAGAGGAGCATAAAATCTCTCCATTTTCAACATATCTTAAAGAAATCGTCTATGGCGGCAATGACGGGATCGTAACCACTTTTGCAGTTGTTGCCGGATTTACCGGCGCAAATACTTCTCTCGGCAGTTTGGGATATATGACCGTGCTTTTATTTGGACTGGCAAATCTTTTTGCAGATGGAACGTCGATGGGTTTGGGAAATTTTTTATCAACTCGTTCAGAACATGATCGTTTCCATGAGGAAAAAAATAAAGAGCTTAAAGAAATACATGAAAACCCGCAAATGGAAAAAGCGGAAACTCAAGAGCTTTTGATGCAACGGGGATTTTCCCAAGAAGATGCCGAAGTACTTGTTGGTCGTTATGCAAATAACAAAGAATATTGGGCCGATTTTATGATGCGCTATGAGCTTGAGATGAGCGAACCTTACGAGAATCCAATCCTTACCGCGCTTGCGACATTTCTTGCTTTTGTTGCATTTGGATTTATTCCGTTAATTCCTTATATTCTTTTTAAAAATGATTCTCAAACATTTTTTTACGCCAGCATCGCGACGGCACTTGCACTTGTGCTTTTAGGCCTTTTGAGATGGCGGATAACCCGTGACTCAATAGTCCGGTCAGTAGGTGAGATCTTGATCGTTGGTGGAATTTCTGCGACGGTTGCCTATTTGGTAGGTACTTTTTTCCGCGTCTAATTTAGTCCCTTATTGTATATCCGAATCCGCGTACAGAACGAATCAGTTTTTTCTCAAATTCTCGATCGATTTTTTTTCTTAAGTAACCGATATATACATCAACAATTCGAGTTTCAATGTCTACAGATGAAAGCCAGAGACGATTTAAGATCATGTCTCGTGTCAAGACTTTACCTTTATTTTGCAAGAGGTACTCAAGTAACTTATGTTCTTGCGCCGTCAGATGAATTTCCTTTTTTGACCTTATCACCTTCATTGTCTCTGTATCAAGTACAAGATCGGCGACCTTAAGATGTGCATTTGTACCTGTTTTTCTGCGCAGCCGTGCTTGAATGCGAGCCAAAAGCACCTCAACATCAAACGGTTTGGTGAGATAGTCATCAGCTCCAAGCTTGAGCCCTTCAATCATGTCCGCAGGAGTGTCTTTAGCAGTAAGCATGATAATCTGCATATCATTAAATTTTTCCCTGATCTGGCGACAAAGTGTTTCGCCGCGTGTGTCCGGCAGTCCGAGATCCAAAATTACAAGATCCGGTGCAGTTTTTTTGATGATAGCAAGGCCTTTGGCTCCGGCTGTTGCTGTCATGACGTTGTAGCCGTGCTCAAACAAAAATTCTTTAAGATAGGTTAGTATTCCTTCATCATCTTCTATAATAAGTATAGATGCGACCATAATATTGTCTCCATTGTAGCAGATAAAATTAAAAATGAAGAGAAGTTATTTTACATCCCACGAGCGTCAGCAATCGTAGTTATGAGCCAGACTATCAGGATAATTGCTCCTATAAAAGCCATCTGTCCTACATGATACAGAATCATCTCATTTTGTGATTGCTTTTTTTTGGATGCTTTTTTAGCAGATTTAGCCATATGAATATAATATGACAGTACGTCTGAGTGTTGTCAAGTGGATTTCATTTAGTTGCTTGTCGTGTTATCATAAGTGTCATGCGTATCGGTATAATTGGCGCCGGGTTTACCGGACTTAGCGCCTCTTTTCATCTTCAAAAACTAGGACACGATGTTACGATTTTTGAAAAAGAGAAGTTTCCGGGCGGGCTTGCTATCGGTTTTAAGGAAGATGACTGGACGTGGCCTCTTGAGAAACATTATCATCATATATTTACAACAGATAACGCAATCCTTGATCTTGCCAAAAACATTGGACACGAATTTTTTTTTACCCGGCCAAATACTTCATCACTAATTGACGGTCAAATTTTCCAACTTGATTCACCAGTTAAATTGATGCAGTTTTCCAAACTGTCGCTTATCGATCGCATACGCATGGGAGCAGTGCTTGGTTATTTAAAGTATTTATCAGATTGGAAAAATCTTGAAGGGGTGACGGCTCACGTTTGGCTCACCAAAATGCTCGGTCGCCATGCCTACGAAGTTGTTTGGGAGCCGTTACTTCGAGCAAAGTTTGGGTCATATGCGCATGAAATCTCGCTTGCCTGGTTTTGGGCTCGCATCAAAGCGCGCTCTACACAACTTGGTTATCCTCAAGGCGGGTTTCAGACATTTGCCGATAATCTTTCTAAAAAAATACAAGATGATGGCGGTTTAGTAAAACTTAATACAACAGTAAAATGGATCAATAAAATTACCAACGGGATAGAACTTACCTTTGAGCACGAAAATAATAAGTCAAAAACGATACTCGATGCTGTGCTTGTAACAGTACCAAATCTTTATTTTGCGAGCATGGCCGATCTGCCTTCAGAGTATACAAAAAAATTACGGTCATTTGTATCAATTGGAGCGGTAAATATGGTTTTACAGCTCAATAAACCGTTTCTGCCAAAAGATGTTTATTGGCTAAATATTAGTGAAAAAGACTATCCATTTCTTGCCGTAGTTGAACACACCAACTTTATTGATAAAAAACACTATGGGAACCATCATCTTGTCTATGTTGGGAACTACTTACCACACGGCCATCGATACTTTTCTATGGATAAAACATCGCTACTTAAAGAGTATGATCCTTTTCTTAAAAAACTGAAACCGGATTATCATAAGGATCTGGTCGCAACCTATCTATTCAAAGCACCCTTCGCGCAGCCTATTGTATACGCCCATTTCTCAAAAAAAATTCTTCCATTTGAAACACCCATACCTGGTGTGTATTTAGCAAATATGCAGCAAGTATATCCATGGGACCGTGGGACAAACTTTGCAGTTGAGATGGGTAAAAGAGTAGTACCGTATATAGAAAGTCAGAACAAAAAGAAATAATATAGGGTTGATTTCGATCTTCAAAAAATATACTCTGAAATTATCTACATGATATTTAAAAAAAATGATTGTGAAACAAGTTATAAGTTGATTTTTTAGAAAGGGGGTGAATACGAAATGATACGTAGAATTATACAAAGTATGATGGTGATTGCGATGGTTGCCAGTATGGCAGCCTACACCTCATACGCCGCGTTTGCTTCAAACGAAGTGACGATTCAAACAAGTTCAGTCACCACAGGTTCAGCAAATATGGCAATTTGTTATGCTACTGGTGCCAATACATGGAAAGGGCTTATTGCCCCAAGTCTAGCAGTAACAGATCTGGTTCCAGGTGATACTGTCGGAAAAAATCTAACTGCGGGTAAAGATCTCTATATCGGAAACGATAATGGCAGTCTACCACCAGTTCTTGGATCAGGGATTTGTAATAGCTACGATGGTGCCTTTACTCCAGGTAGTTCTGATGTAACGCTTAACATCGTTCCAAAAGTAACTTCACTTTCATGTCCAAGTACATTACCGGGTGAAATATCGATTGCATTGAAACTAGACGGAAGTACAGTTGCAACAGACACGTTGACAGGTTGGTCAACAAATACTACTTCTGTAGGTTCATTTGCACCTGGTGCGACAAGAAAAATTGAGATGACAGCAACGCTTAATTCATCAGCGACCGATCAGAACACGACATGTACGTTTGACTTTGTATTCGGCGGTTCCTCAGTGTAGTTTTCGTGAATTCAGTGAGGGTTTGAGCTAAATAGGCTCAAACCTTCAACTAAGTTCATCAATGTTATGTCTGCTAACAAATATATCCGACTACTAACAAACGCTGGACACTTCATCCTGTATTTCGTATGTGTGGTGATTGTGGTTTCCGGATTTATCATCGCTTTTAGCGACAAACACATTCTTCCCGGCGGCTATAGATTTTTTACCGTTGTTACCGGGAGTATGGAACCAAGTTTACCTCAAGGATCACTTGTGCTCGCACGACAACCCAACGATGCAAAAGAAATCAAAAAAGGAGAAATCGTTACCTTTGAACAGCCGGGATACAGCAATAAATATATCACGCATCGTGTTTATGAAAAATCTAAGAGTGAGGTAATGGGAGTTTTTACGACAAAAGGAGACAAGAATTCTGTACTTGACAACTGGGAAGTTTCCTATGGTCGCGTCCAGGGGGTGTATATTACACACCTGCCAAAGATTGGAAACTGGATAGAGTTTTTAAAAACTCCCCGAGGACTGGTGATCTTTGTGTTGGTCCCGGCATTGATACTTATTTTATATGAATTAAAAAATATTACTTCGGCACTCGTCGAGTTGCGTTTATCAAAAGAAAAAAAACCAGACGGACACAGTTCCCAAAATTTAAAGTTATGGTTCTTACCACTGATTATTGCTTGGCAGCTTGCTGTGATGACTGTACCATCGCAGGCATTATTTGCCGCGGAACCGAGATATTTTAATGCTCTTAGCATCAAAACCGGGACATGGGACAACCATGATGATGGTCATTCTTGTCATGATGACCACCACGATCACGATGACGATGATGAGCCGGAGTTTGACCATTGGTTCAAGGACAGACATCATTTCGGATTTCGTATCAAAAACAAGCATCATTATGAAGATGTCGAGTATGAAATCACATACAAAACAAAACACAAGATCAATGGAATAAAAGGCGAGAAAAAAAAGTGTCGCGAAGATGAGTACGAACGAGATGATATGCTGTTAGGAACGTGTACAACAGATGATTGTACATATGATGATGGCGTCGAATGGATCGATTTCCGTATTAAACTCAAACATGGCAAAGACGAAAAACATATAAACAAACACATCGATTTTAAAAAAGATTAACCGCAAAACCTTTAAAAGGCACAACTACATATTAGATACATATAAACTACTATAAGCATAAATAATTAACTCATATTGATATTGACAATCATTATGGGTCGTACTATGATCTGAGCATTTAGCGTTACTATCTTCTTAGTTTACCTATGCAGATGTCACTCAATTATGTCATTAACATAATTACTTCATACAGAGAGGAGGTGACATAGAAATGAAAAAAATACTTATGAGTTTATTCACTATAGGTTTGGTTACATCTTTAGCAATAGGTGCGACTCAAGCTCAATATAGTGATACCGAAACAAGCAACGACAATACCTTTACCGCTGGTTCTCTAAATTTAACCTTAGATGGACATGACGGTACCAATGATGTCAAATGGGTTGTCGGACCAATGGTTCCAGGTAACCAACCCAAAGGTACATTCCATCTCGCAAATACAGGTAATGTAGCCGGCTTCGTTGATTTAGAAAACATTGTAGTAACCAGCCAGGAGAATGGAATTATTGAACCAGAAACTCAAGCAGGAGATACTACTACTCCTGAGGGCGAGCTTGAAGACGTATTAAACTTACGCTTATTCACAGATCTCAACTGTGATGGGTGGATAAGTACTGGTGACGTCACATTTTTTAACGGGAAAGTAGGTACGATCGCTTCAAGTTATAACCAGAATGTTTCTGTTCCAGCAGGCGGAACCGCTTGTATAACGGGGATTTATGACTGGTGGGATACTGTCGATGATAACAAAGCAATGACAGATTCATTTGAGCTTGATATGACCTTTGAATTAGGTCAGTCAGCGGCTCAATAAGTTTTTTTTCTGGGTTTAGAGGTTGCGTAAAGGCATGTCTTTACGCAACTCACTAAGCGATATGGAAAATAAACAAAATTCAACAAAACATTCAGTATCGGTCTTTCACAAAGTGAGAGAGATTCTCTATGGATTCGTTCTTTTTATTTTACTTTTCATTGCCGGTCTTGTGGCGGTTTCGGCAGTCAATATTCCAGGCAATTATAAACTTCTTACTGTACAGTCCGGTTCTATGGAACCCACAATCCATAAAGGATCGATTATTCTAATCAAACCGTCAGAAGACTACAAAATAAATGATGTAGTAACTGTTCGAGAACCTGCGAATCCTAAAGTCTCTGTTACTCATCGTATCGTCGGGATCGAAGAAACCGATGGTAAAACTTTATATATAACGAAAGGTGATGCAAATAATAGTGCTGATACTGAAAAAAAACCGAAAGAGAATATACTTGGGGACGTATTATTTTCAATTCCATATTTTGGTTATCCGGTTGCTTTTGCTAAAACTCAGTTAGGTCTCGTACTATTAGTCATCATTCCGGCAACGCTTATTATTTTCAGTGAGCTTATGACCATCAAGAACGAAGCGGCGAGGCTTATTCGTGAACGGAAGAAGCGAAAGCTTTCAATGTTTGAAAAGGCGGAGGTGGCGGTTGGTGAAGAAGTGATGGAGGTTGAGAAAGAAGTCGGTAAGGTAGAGCAAAACATACAAAAACAGATGCAGAAAACCGTCAAAAAAACATAAAATGAAATTCAACAAACTGAAACTGATATTATTGGCAATTCTATTTATAATTCCAAGAATTCAAGGAACAAACTCTTTTTATGTCGATACGGAGACGACAAGTTCTATTATGGCTGCCGGCACCTGGGAAGTGGAAGAATCGGTCATTATCAATGAAATTATGTGGATGGGATCTAGTTCATCTTCAAACGACGAATGGTTAGAGTTAAGAAATATAACTAATGCACCGATCGATTTAAATCGTTGGAAACTTATCAATGCCGGAGTAGGAACAAGCGATATCATTCTAACCGGTAGTATTCCGGCAAACGGCTATTATCTTGTTTCTTATTATGCTGCATCGCATCCTCAATCTTCTTTGTCTGATTCGATTATTGTCGATCAGGTTGAAGAGAATATCTCATTTATTGATAATGGAGAAGTAATAACACTTGTAGATTCTTCAAACAAAACTATTGATCAAACTCCTTCTGATACCTGGGCAACCGGAGCTAATGGACCTCCTAGTTGGAAATCTATGGAACGTAATGAAGATCCGGATACAGGCTGGCATCAATGTGATGATCCTGACTGCAATGATACGTCGTTTTGGGATACAGAAGATAGCAATTATGGAACACCTAAGACAGTCAATCTTTCGGTGTATGGGTCCCATACGCCTTCGTTAACATTTAATAAGGACAGTTCTTCTCATACCGTCAGTTTTGTCGTAACAAATATAGAGAACTATGATGAACTAGAATATGTTATTGAATATCCGACTGCGCAGTCTCACGAAGGAATCGTAGGGTCGCATACACTTCATAACGAAACTGAATTTAGAAAAGACAACATCTTTTTGGGGACATGTTCGTCAACAGAAGGGAGAGTTTGCATAGAGCACGATATAATCGGAGATATCGAGCTTACAGTAACGTTGCACAATACAAGTGAAAGTAATATATTGACAACAAAAATTCTTAGTTACTGACTAGACAACTTCAAGCGGTGTCTCATGGTAAAATAGTCTGATGGAAATGAGTCAGTCTGGAGGGAAGACATCAAGCGGTTATGCCGTCGCGTCGCTTATTCTTACTTCGATCGGTTTACTTGACGCACTGTATCTCACCTACCAGCACTACGCCAATACAATTCCACCTTGTCATTTAAGTTTATTTGCCGATTGTGGCCAAGTGCTTCAAAGTGTATATGCTACTGTTTATGGTATTCCAATTGCCTTACTTGGTGCGATCCACTACAGTTTGCTTTTTTTGAGTCTATTCGTAGCTCTTTATTCTGGAAAAATTCTTTGGAAGCGAATCATATTTATTTTGACCGCAATCGGGTTTGTCACTTCACTATATCTTGTCTCGCTGCAGGGGTTTGTTCTTCATGCTTGGTGTGTATACTGTTTATTTTCCGCACTCACAAGTTTTGTCCTTTATTTTTTAGTCCGCTACACCTTTTGGCATGAATACAGGATATTTTTTTTGATAAAAGTTGAGATTTTGTATAAATCGGTAATTCGAAATATATTTTTTTTGATAGATCCGGAGTGGGTGCATGAACAGGCGATGGTTTTTGGATATTGGTTTGGGAAAGTAGCGCCAATCCGGACAGTCTTTGATCTATATTTTCGTTATAGTCACAGTTCCTTGGAACAAAAAGTGGCTGGCAGCGATTTTGCCAATCCGATCGGGCTTGCCGCAGGATACGATTACACTGCTTCATTTCCGCAAATACTTCCGGCTATCGGTTTTGGATTTGAGACCGTTGGCACTATCACAAATCGTAATTGTGAAGGTAACGAAAGGCCACGGCTGGGCAGACTGAAAAAATCGCGATCACTTTTGGTCAATAAAGGTTTTCGAAATCCAGGAGCCCGCGCTATCATCCATCGACTGTCTGGTCAAAATTTTTCATTTCCTCTTGGAGTGAGCATTGGTGTCACCAACACAAGCTCAATAAAAACCCAAAAGCAGGCTATTGATGATATAGTTTCTGCTTTTAAAATGTTTGAGAAATCAAAAGTAAAAAATGCGTATTATGAACTCAACATAAGTTGCCCGAATTTACAAACTTCGGTATCTTTTTATCCTGCTAAAAATTTAATATCACTTTTGAACGCACTTAAAAAGTTAAATATTAAAAAACCGGTCTTTATAAAAATGCCTATCGAAAAATCAGATGCCGAAGTAAAAAATATGCTTGACGTCATCATGAAATACCCAATAACCGGTGTAATCTTTGGTAATTTACAAAAAAACAGGCAAGATAAAGCACTTGTTCAAGAAGAAGTTGAAAAATGGACCCGAGGTTATTTTAGCGGAAAACCGACCCAAAAACGATCGGACGAGCTCATAAAGCTTGCATATAAACATGCCGGCAAAAAATTAATTATCATAGGTTGCGGGGGAGTATTTAGTGCCAAAGACGCATATCGAAAAATCAGAAATGGAGCGACCCTTGTGCAGTTTATAACCGGAATGATCTTTGAAGGACCGCAGATAATTGCAAGGATAAACCGTGATCTTGTATTGCTGTTACAGTATGACGGCTATTCAAGCATTTCCGAAGCAATCGGAGTTGATGTGAAAAAATAAATATGCATAAAATTCTGTTCCTCGGTGTTGTTGCCATTATGATGCTTTCATTCTGTGTTGGTAAAGTTTCTGCGCAACAACCAGAACAAAGATATGAAGCTGAAATTACGTCTCTTAACTCTAATAAAGTAGAGGTCATGGTAAAAAATGGCGATCTAAAAGATCGAAAATATCCGGTTGCTTTGTTTGATGCAAAACAGATTGAAACTCAAAATCTACAGATTGGCGATAATGTCATCGTCATTTTGACACAAAACCAGAGCGGTGTTAAATCAGCAATAATCCAGGACCATGTGCGCCGTACACCTCTTTTAATACTATTTCTACTTTTTCTCATGGTCGTTATCGTTATTGGGAGACTCAAAGGAGTATTGTCATTTGTTGCGATGGTAGCCTCATTTTTTATCATTGTCCGTATGGTGATACCTCAAATCATGATCGGCAATGATCCGATATTGATCGCACTTTTGGGAGCACTATTTATAATACCGCTCACATTTTATATTTCACATGGACTGCGAAGACAAACAACAATTGCGGTTGTTGGAACATTTCTTGCGCTATTTTTGACCGGTATTTTAGCATACATTTTTGTCATTTTCGCAAAACTAACGGGTTTTGCAGCTGAAGAGGCAGTGTACATCCAAGCTCTTGGTGGAAACATTAACATAAGAAGTTTACTCTTGGCGGGCATAATCATCGGATCAATGGGAGTCTTGGATGACATAACAATTTCTCAAACTTCAATAGTTGAAAAATTGAGGAAAGCAAATCCTAAATACACACGGTGGGAGTTATATCGTGAAGCAATGGACGTCGGACGCGATCATATCGCTTCGCTTGTCAACACTTTGATTTTGGTATATACAGGCGCAGCACTTCCATTGCTTGTGCTTTTTAACACGTCACAGTTTTCATATGGTGAAGCCGTCAACATGGAGATGGTCGCAACCGAAATTGTGCGAACACTTGTAGGCAGTATCGGAATAGTTACCGCAGTGCCGATCACGACTTTTATTGCCGTATTTTATATCAAACGTTGATCTCAAATGTCAAATCTGAATCTAAAATCTCGAATCTATTAAAAAAGATCTATGATGTAGTTTTGAGTTTTGAGATATATTTATTGGCACTTTCCCCAAAGTCCACGGTTTTCCTCACGTGCTTGTTTTTCTGCGGCAAGAAGAACTCCGTCGTATTTTACATCAGGCGGATAGGTGAGCAGGTTGGCATAGCCTTGCTCAACCAAATATTCATTCACAAAAATCGCTTCGCTTGACGCGTCGGGGTTGGGCAGATAAACATATCTCAAAAGTCTTTGATATCGGTCGGTTTCCGAAACATCCCGCTGCAGATAGACATGTTTTCCTTCAACCAATGCTTTATTGGCGTCAGATGCCTCGCGGCCAAAACACTCGACCGGTTTTTTTGGGTGTTTGGTTTCCGGAGTGTCAACTCCGATGTAGCGAACGGTTCTATCTCCTTCGATTTTAATAGTGTCGCCGTCAACTACCTCTGTCACCAACGCTTTTTCCATTTTTGAGAAATCCATTTCGGTTAAAGACGTTGTAGCGCCCGCGACTTCTTCAAATGAAAGTGATTTTTTGTACTCCAATATGCCGGTTTGAATTGCGACAATGAGGAGAATAATGACAAATGGTGTAAAAAAAAGTTGAAGATTTTTTACGCTGGGAAACATAAGTTCATTATATACGTTTGTAGAGAAGAGTGATCGAACTTGAACTGTTTATTGTAACTCGAATTTATTGAACGTATACTTAAACATATTTGATAAATAAATTATGACCCAACATTCATCCGAAACCTTAAACCATACTATCCCTTTAGCTGATCATTCTGCATTTAAACGAAGACTACATAGCAGGCGACAAGTCATCAAAAGTTTTGAAGCTAAAGCCAATAGTAATAGAACGGTAACCGAAAGAATTGCCGACTTTATGACTACTAAATTTGGCAGCATAACTTTTCTTTTTACTAATGCACTATTATTTTTATTTTGGATACTAATAAATACCAACCAAATTCCGGCAATCAGGCAGTTTGATCCTTATCCGTTTGGACTTCTTACTACGATAGTTTCACTTGAGGCAATTTTTCTTTCAATCATAGTGCTCATGTCACAAAATCGTGCTTCAAAAATTGATGACATTCGAGACGAAATTAATCTTCAGATTACAACCATTGCAGAGGAAGAAATCACAAAAATGATGGAATTGCAGGCGATGATTTTAAAAAAACAAGGAATCGATGTTTCTGCCGATCAGGAATTACAACAAATGCTCGAGCCTACAGACACAAACCGTATCGAGAAAGAACTCGAAAAGCAGTTGGAATAAACTTCTATAAAAATATGAGCGCAATCCACTTTAGTTATTTTGGCATGGCTCAGCGTACGCTGATTTTATTTCCTGGATGGACGCATCCTGCACAGAAAGAACCTAAGTTCATCAATGAGTTGAGTAAAAAATTTAAAATCGCTTCGCTGGAACTCCCGGGTTATATGCATAATCAGGATTTATCTAATTATCAAGATTTTTTATTTTTAGCGAGAGAACTTCACACGGAACTAAAAAAAACTGAGATCAATTTTTCAGCTTTTGTCGGATTTTCTCTGGGAAGTCGTCTGATCTCCACATACCTAAAATTTTATCCAAATGACATCAAATGTATTTTTATTAGTTACCCGACAGAACCATATCAACTGCCAATCTGGGCTCGTTTATTAGTTAACAATCGATTATTTATCGATATACTTCGCCGGAATAAACAATTCAAACAGTTTGTAGTAAATAAGGCATTACGAACCATTAATCAAGACAAAACCGCGGTTTTTCACCCGGATCGTGTAACTTTAATGGGTGCTTTTGACTCACTCATCGGATTAATTACAAGCGAGGTAAATCTCGACACTTATAAAAATTTAGCTACTTTTATTTATGGAGAACACGATGAGTATTTATTTGGAGCTCAAAAAAAGAATCTAAACCACTTGAAAATAGTTAAGGGTGCTGCTCATAACTGTGTGCGTGGTCATGAAATGGAGATTGTCAATCTTATAATTCAGGCAGTCGGAAAATAAAACTGTTTGTCGCAGAAGAAGCGATGAATCTTGAACTTTTAATGAAAGAAATAATAGAAAATTGGGATAACGCTAATCGGGATATGAATGTATTGGAAAGTAAGAATAATAATCTACTTAAATATATTTACTAGAAATAGGATCAAGGTTTTACAACTTGAATATCTTTCATAGGGAAATGCTTCAAGTTCAAAGATACGAGTGTTGCATTATTTATATGTGCCGTTGCGGCAATAAGGCAATCTGTTAGATTAAGAGTTCGTAGCTTCTTTACATATTGCTGCCAGTATAATCCTCCTTGTTTCGCTACTTCCGTCGTCACATCCCATACTTGAAACTCGTTAAACATATTTTCGGTTTTAACTATTTCAGAAGGAAAAATATTTTTATATATTTCAGCGATAGTTATGGTGGAAATAGATAGTGTCGCTTTATTTTTAAGCTCTAGCAGAAGGTCTTTGTACTCTTTATTTCCTCGTAATACCCATATGAGAATATCAGTATCGATTAAATACATATTTAGAAGTTACGATCGGCAATTTGTCTACCTTGTTTGACCCATTTTATTATATCGTGTTTAGTTTTCCATTCAGGATGATTTTTAGCAGTAAAAATACCTGTAGCATTCTCAAGGGCTTGCTCGAATGTATAGGGATTGAATTGTTTCTTTCCTATAAGTTGAACTATTTCTTGACCTTTCTTCTGATCTTTTAAAATAACCGTATGTCCATCTTGTACTTTTGCAATATAATCCGCAATATTTTGACGGAATTTTCCTATGGATACAGTAAGTGTCATATTCCTATATTAGTACATTATGTACATATTGTCAATGCGTCGAGAAGCGATGAATCTTGAACTACTGAATAATTCTATTTTGAGTACAGATAAGTTATAATATTACTATGGCTCAACTACCAATTCCTTCATTTATAAATAAATACTTTTGGGATGTAGATGTTGCAAAAGTAAACATTCAGACTAATAAAAAATATATAGTTGAACGTTTGCTTGAATATGGTAATGAAAATGCGTTGCAGTGGGTTGATTCGACCTATGCTGCTGACGACATCAAAAAAATCATTCGTACTTCAAGATCGCTCAGTCGTAAAAGCGGATTTTTTTACTCATTATATTATCATATCAATCCAATAGACATACTATGTTTACACGAGGACTTTCGTCACAAACACAGAAAAATCTGGAGACATTAAGTAAAATACCTTTTGTTGCCAAATATTATTTAGCCGGAGGGACAGGTTTATCATTACATTTTGGCCATCGTTTCTCTCATGATCTTGATTTTTTTAGTCCTCATGCAGAACAATCGGAAATCATCGTCGCATCTTTAAAAGATGTGGGTAAGCTGGAGATATTCCAAAACGATTTCAAAACGTTTAATGGACAACTTAATAAAGTAAAACTCAGTTTTTTTGAATATCCATATAAACTACTCGAACCTACCACACTGTTTCAAAATGTTACTATCGCAAGCATTACCGATATTGGCTGTATGAAAATCGATGCCATTTCTTCTCGAGGTAAAAAACGTGATTTTATTGATCTTTATACAATTTGCCTACGAGAAAAACCTTTAAAAGAACTCCTGGATTTATTTGGAAAAAAATATGCTGAGATTGAGATGAACAGACTCCATCTTTTAAAAAGTTTAGTTTATTTTGAAGATGCAGAGCAAGATACTATGCCTGTTATGATAGATTCTCTTGATTGGCAGAAAGTAAAAGAATTCTTCCAGGAAGAAGTTAAAAAGTTTTTGTAAATTTTATAAAGTCGGGGCGGCGAGACCTGTCCACCAAAGGCGGATCAGCCTATGGCTGAAACTCGCGACCTTACGCTCCCAAACCCCGAGTACTCGGGGTATCTGAACTACTTCGATAACTTTGAATTAGTTTATTATAAAAAATTCTATTCCTTTGCCTTTTAAGAAATCTTTCTCTTTGAGTCGCTTGCTTTAAATGAACATATTCTTCTATGTAAACTATTTCCCAAGGGATTCCAAACTTGGTGGATTTATTTAAACCAGAATTATGGAATTGAAGTCTCTTTATTAAGTTCCTTGTAAAACCAATATACAATCTATCAGTTTTCTTACTACATAGTATATAAACAGTAAACATGGTCGGGGCGGCGAGACTTGAACTCGCGACCTTACGCTCCCAAAGCGTACGTTCTAGCCATCTGAACTACGCCCCGACCATGTTTGTTATTTAACTTATCTCCTTTTATAGTTACGCTCCCAAACCCCGAGTACTCGGGGCATCTGAACTACGCCCCGACCATGTTTGTTATTTAACTTATCTCCTTTTATAGTTACGCTCCCAAACCCCGAGTACTCGGGGTATCTGAACTACGCCCCGTATAGTGACCTATTTTATCATATGTCTCACCTTGTTTTTCTGCTTTGTAGATATGCTTGAAGTTTTTGATCAGGATTGCGTGGATGTATTAAATATCTTATTGTTCAATTGCCATCACCTGCAGAAATGATACATCAGATCGCAGTGTCCCGCCTGAAGTTTTCGCTTGAATTTCCACAGTATGCGTCCCAACGCCTACCGATATAGCAGTATTTAGTGAAATAGGCGCGCTGCCGCTGGCAACGGGTAGAGTGGCCTGACTGTATGTTGATTGGTCTTGTCCGTTTAGAAAAACTCCATAGGTATTGACGTTATTGGCAGAATCGTTTTTTGATGAGCTATAAAAATTGATCCAAAGAGTACAGCGCACGGGACAGGTGATATTTATAAACATGTTCATCGGCGTGTAGGCTGTTGAAGTCGTACTAAATGTCGATCCTTTTGTCTGAGTTGTTGCAAGTATTTTTTTATTTGTAACATCAGTTGACTCCGCAGAAGAAGTAGCAATTTTTTCTGAAAGATCATCGATTGTAGATTCCTGATCTTTTATATTATCTTCAAGTTTTGAGATGGTATCTTCGATCTTCGAAAGTCGATCGGTGCTCATGCTGTTTTCATTTTCCTTTGTTGTTTCAGTTTCTTTGATTGGTGTTGGATTTGAGGAGACTTCCTGATTCTTATTTTGTCGATAATTTGTTTGGAAAATATAAATGATGACAATCAAGAACAAAACAGTGGCTCCGATAATTATTCTTGTTAAGACCTTTGTGGACATTATTAACAGTATAATAGTTTTTCATTATCTAAAAATAGATCATTAGACCAATAACAAAATTAGCCCCGCCGTCACTCCGGCAACTCCGATAATTTTTCTCAAAGTCAGTTCGTCTTTAAAAAAGTAAGCAGAAAGTAAAGTAACCATTGATATCGATGATGCGTTTACCGCATTGATATAACCGATATTTGGTGCGAGCAGAAATCCAAGCTGCATAAAAAGGTTGAGGAAAAATGCAGCCAGACCAATAGCTGCCAGTGTGACAGCTTCATTAGTTTTTATTTTCGCTAGTTTTGTCTTTTGCCATATCATCTCAACTATTATCATTATGGAAACAAATACTCCAATATAAAATGAATAGATTATGATGTCGACTCCTTGATTAAGTAAATATTTCGAAACAAGGGCGAGAAATCCCCAACCAAAAAAAGCTCCAAACGCATATAAAATCCATTGTTTATTAGTCACCTGTTTTTTTGATTTCGAGATCATGACGAGTGCGGAAAATATAACGATACACGCTATTGCAACGGCATTTCTCACAGATATGTGTGCGTTTAAAAAAAACACGGCAATAATAGTTGTAAAGACGACATAACTCTTTGAAATGATGAGGCTATACCCCGGGTTTGGCGCGAGTTTGATGCTCTTTAAAGAGTATGCATTACCTAAATAACTGAAGAAAAAAGAAGCAAAGATTATAATGATGAAATTTTCCCACGAGATAACAAGTGATCTTTTTTGAGTTATCGCAACAATAAAAAATATTACGGTTGGCAAAGCAAACATCGCTAAATTATTAAGAGCATCAGGTATTTTTGAAAGCTGGCTTTTCCTCACAAAAAGATAAAGAACTACCGATGAAACAAAAAGCATGAGGCTTGCGATAATCCAGTTCATAAGTATTTATTCAAGCACATTCCATAACACACAACAAGCATAAGTTCTGTATGGCGACCATGGGGCACTAATTTCAAGTAATTGTTTTGTCGTTGGTTCATTTTTTATTTTATAAAGTTTTTGAATGGCTTGTTTGAGTCCCAGGTCACCAGTTGAAAACACATCCGGTCTCCCAAGTGAAAACATGAGAAACATCTCCGCAGTCCACGGGCCGATTCCTTTGACGCGAGTTAGTTCGACAATTACCTCTTCGTTGGATTTTGCCTCAAGATGTTGTAGCTTTACCATGCCGTCGTCAACTTTGGTGGCAAGATCGATTATGAAGCGCGCTTTTGCATTCGACATACCTACCGCACGCAACTCCTCAACAGTCTTTTTTCGCACTTGTTTTGGTGCGAGTTTTTTATCGGGAAATAATTTAATAAATCTTCCAAATATGACATCGCTCACGCGCCCTGAAAGCTGTTGACCGATGATATCTTCGCAAAGATGTAAAAAAAGATCCTCTCGAACCTTAAGTTCCAATGGCTCGTCATATTCAATTGCCGCTTCGTATAAAATTATATCGTTTTTTTTGAAGTGATCTAATATTTTTGGATTCATGAAGAAGATTATATCAAGTAGTCAATGGTGGTTGCGAGAGAGGAGCTTTAATGGGAGGACGCAAAGCTCTCGGATTTCCGTTTGCAGGTTTTGATCCGAAAGTACCCAATATCTTTGCGGAAATTCAAAAAACACACACTATTTTTGAGCGGGTTAAATTGTTAATTTGTGGCAGTGATCTTATTGTTGCTCTTCCGGGAGGACTCGGCACCCTAGCTGAAATTACAACTACATGGATGATGTTGCAAACCGGACTCCTTAAACCAAAACCCATTGTATGTTGCATTGGGCCAGCATGGAAATCGCTTATGAAGACTATTACAACCAACATGGAAGTAACACCCAAAGATGTACGTTTATTAAAATACTATAAAACTATGGATCAATTCCAAGATAAAATTGATAGTATTATTAAGCAAATAGAAGATAGAGATATAAAAAGTTAACTAATCTATGCGAATTAAGGTCGTCATTTTTGATGTAGATGGAGTGTTGTTTAACACGGATGAGATTTATTTCACATATTTACAAAAGGCACTACAAGAAATTGGAGTGAAAATCAATAAAAAATTTTATGCACTTCACGGTTACGATGATTGCATCTATAGTCTTTCCATTTCAAGAAAGGTCATTGCGGCCGTGAAGGAAAAAATGAGAGAAAGTTACTATGGAGACGGCATGATCGCTCATGTGCGTATGAATAACGGTATTCTTCCAATACTGAAAAGTCTTTCTCGTGTTATGCGCCTAGCCACCGGCTCCGGAGAAGAGAAATCACAAATAGAGAGATACCTTAACTATTTTTCACTTTCTAGATTTTTTACCTTCATAGGTCACGGCAGACTTGTGCCAGGAAGAAAAGGTAATCCTGAATATTTTTACGCAATCGCTGATTATTATCGTGTAAAACCAAATGAATGTTTACATGTTGGAGATACTCTTACTGATCAATATGCTCTTCAAGCAGGAGTATCGGTTGCAATCGTTCCAACACAATATTCCAAATATCTCTCTTTCGATCCGCGCTGTCATATGCTAGAAAGTATCGAATCGCTCCCCCTACTCCTTAAGCATGAATTCGCTACGTCCATAGTCGCTACCGCCTAAAAAAGGACAGAATTTTTTCCTTGAATTTCTACAATTTTGTTCCCAGAATGTTTCATTACTCCGTTTCCCTACATTGTAATAATGCCATCATGATTTTTGGAATGATCTAATATTTTAGGATTCATAATGATGAAGATTGTATCATTTCTTTTTTTCTTGAAGTCGAAATCCAAACCGCAATGCGAAGAATTATGACCACGATGCCTGCCAAAAATGTCAGTAGTCCAAATGACGGCAAGGGCGATTTGCCTTGGCCTGATAGATAACGAAGCCAAAAAGTATAATTATTCAGCCACATATGGACAAGTGAAAAAGCATAAGCGATGTAGCCGACACGAAGCAGCATGCGCCAAGTATGTCCGCCGATTTTTTGTATCATGGTTTTTGTTGAAATTATGATCATCATGGCGTAAATTACCATAGCAATAAGCGCGAACAAGAATGCAAGGATGGTCTCTTTTTCAAGATAGTAAAAAAGAACCGGTTGATATTCGGGGAGAAAAAAAAGTGAGAGTATCCCATGTAAAAAAACATATCCGAACCCAACCACTCCAAGCTGTTTTCGGTAGATAATATAGTGGTCGGCAAAGTTCCAAAAATAACAGATTCCGCTTAAAGCAAACGACAGACCGATAAGAAGCATTCCTACATTGCTTAAAACTTGACTGAAAATCCCAAAGTCATATGATCCTCGTTGGATGAAAAAATAGCTAGAGACAACAATAAAAAGAACGAGACTATACACGATAATATCACTCCATAATCGCATACCAGAACTAGGTTTTTGAGTTTCTTCGATTTTTTGCAGTTTTTGATCAAAGGTAGTTTCTTCGTGCATAGGGTAGAATATAGTTAGTATAATCTATGAGCCGTTTTTCCGCAAAAAAAGTCATCATCGGCATTATCTTCATTCTTTTACTTACTGTTATTGGATTTTCCGGAAAGTATATTCTTTCAAAACAGTGTAGCCCTGTTAAAGACCCAAAATTTGTCGATTATGAAATCGTGAGAGTAAATTTAGAAAACAGGGATATGTGCTTACTCGTTGCCGGCAAACCTGATCAGTGGACACAGGGACTTATGTATGTCCGCCAACCTATTAAAGATTATGAGGGCATGATCTTCAGTTTCCCAACAGTGGAGAAGCAATCATTTTGGAACAAAAATACTTACATTGATCTTACGCTCTATTGGATGAAAGACGGTAAAATCGTTGGTAAAGATAAGTTGCCTTCGATTGAAAAAAGTAAAAACATTGTGACCGTGATGTCCCCGTTTGCTGTTGACACCGTGGTTGAGGTGATAGACTAGTTTCTAGTTATCAAAAAATCTCAATGAAACAATTTATTATAATTGGGATAATCTGTCTTATCGCAATAGGCTTTTATTTTTATCTTCAAAATAATATTGGCGATATTCGTCCGGCGTTTTTGCCTTCAAAAAATATACCTACACTTGCTCCTTCAAGCGTGCAAACTTCAAAAATGGGAGAACAGATCGATATTCCACTAAAAGTGCCCGATGGCTACAAGATTGGCATCTTTGCAAAAAACTTAGGAAAAGCTCGGGATCTTACTTTGTCACCACAAGGAACAATGTTGGTTTCAGATCCCGACGGCGGAAGAGTCTTAGTCATGCCCGATAAGAATAACGATGGAATAGCTGATGAAAATATTACTGTTCTTGAAGGATTGCGTTTGCCGCATGGGATTGCATTTTATAAAAACTGGCTGTTTGTCGCAGAAGAAGACAAGGTAGTGAGGTATGAATTTGATGAGGTAAATTTAAAGGTAAAACAGGATCGATTGCTGTTTGCGTTACCCCGCGGAGGACGACATTTTACGCGCACAATCACATTTGAGAATAATGGAAAGATGTATGTCTCTTTAGGTTCAACATGTGATGTCTGTTTTGAAAAGCATCCTTGGATTGCCGCAGTAATCATCTCTGACGCCGAAGGTAAGACGCCGGAAATTTTTGCAAAAGGATTGCGAAATGCGGTATTTATTACAACTAATCCGCAAACTCAAGAAATATGGGGGACCGAGATGGGACGCGATTTTTTGGGCGACAATGCCCCGCCTGACGAGATAAATATCTTGAAAAAAAGTGCCAATTACGGATGGCCTGTTTGTTATGGAAATAGAGTTTATGACCAATCTTTTGGACAAGAAACCCAGACATACTGTGATGATACCATTGCCCCTGTTTATAATATTGCCGCGCATTCGGCACCGCTTGGACTTAAATTTATCGATTCCGCTCAATTTCCAGACTGGAAAGGCGATTTGCTTGTCGCGTACCATGGCTCATGGAATCGTTCGACACCGATTGGATACAAAGTTGTCAGGCTTGATGTTGTTGGGAATACGGTGAGATCAGAACACGATTTCGTCACGGGTTTTCTTGATGGTTCGCAAGCATACGGAAGGCCGGTAGATATGGAGCTTGATAAGTCGGGATATTTATATGTGTCAGATGACAAACGGGGAGTTATTTATTTTATTAGTAAAGAGTAATCAGAGTTATCGGTTATAAGTTTAGATCATATTCATTTGTGTTTTGGCTAAATACTGATTACCGACAGCCGATCACTCTTCGTGATGATGAGTAGTAAGATATCGTACAGTTCCCGAGGCGCTTCGCATCACAATTGAGTGGGTGATGACCGCATGCGGGGTAAATACGACACCTTGAAGCATTGGCCCATCGATGACGCCAGTTGCCGTAAATGTAAGGTTATCGCCACGGGCAAGATCTTCCGCAGTAAAAATAGTTTTTTCTTCAATGCCTGCATTTTTTAAAGCCTCTGCATCCTTTTCATTTCTTGGTTTAAATCTTGCAAGTATCTGTCCGCCAAAGATTTTGACTGCAACTGCAGCTAGAACGCCTTCGGTGCTACCACCGCTTCCCATAAGCATATCAATCGGACTTTCTGGTAAACAAGAGGCAACGGCTATAGCTACGTCACCATCAGTGACGAGCCTTACCCGAGCTCCGGCTGCACGAATTTCTTTAACGAGCCCTTCATGGCGCGGTCTATCAAGTAGGCTGACTGTCACATCCTCGACTTTTTTATCAAGTGCAGCAGCTACTTTTTTTATATTTTCAGAAACCGGCGCGTCCAAATCAACCGCATCCCGCGCTTCACGACCGACGGCAATTTTTTCCATATAAGTGTCGGGCGCAGAAAGCAAACTCTTGTTTGGGCCGGTTGTTATCACAGTTACGGCATTATATCGTCCGTAGGCGACACTATCTGTACACTCAAGTGGATCAACCGCAATATCCATGACCGGTCCTGTGCCGGTGCCAACTTTTTCTCCCGTATAAAGCTCCGGCGCCTCATCTTTGCTACCCTCGCCGATGACAATTGTTCCTGAAAAATCTACTTTATTAAAACGCGTGCGCATTGCATCAACCGCGGCTTTATCGGCGGCATTTTTGTCACCGCGACCAACCCATTTGGCAGCAGCAATTGCCGCTGCTTCAGTAACCCTTACAAACTCGAGTGCTAGATTTCTGTCCATAATAATTATCCCTTATGTCTTAATGCTTCAATTCCAGGCAGTGTACCTTTTTCGATAAACTCAAGCATCGCTCCACCACCTGTTGAAATATGAGTAATTTTTTCCAAATATTCTTTTTTAGAAATAGCGGCCAAGGTATCTCCGCCGCCGATCACCGATGTTGCCTCGGTGTTTTCAGTGATTACATAATACACAAAGTCAGTGCCCTGTCGATAGTGGATATTTTCAAAATATCCCACCGGCCCGTTCCAAATAATCGTCTTTGATTTTGCGATGATTGTGCCTATTCGTGCTTTTGTTTCGGGCCCAATATCAAGAATTTGCAGGTCTTTTGGCACTTCTGAAATTTTACAGACCGTTCCTCCTCGTTCAAGTTCTTCCGGCTTTCCCACGATACAATCAGAAGGAAGAATAAGTGTTGTATGTTTTTGTGCAGCTTTAAACATGATCTTTCGTGCTTCCTCAGATTGATCTTTTTCCGCAAAACTGGCGCCAACATCGATGCCTTGGGCATGAAGAAACGTGTTTGCTAAAGCACCACCGATGATAAGATAATCAGCAAGCTTCATCAGCCTGTCAATCACATTGATTTTAGTTGAGATTTTGGCGCCTCCAATGATTGCGACCACTGGTTTTTCCGGGTGCTCGGTAGCCCGCGAGATCATATCAATTTCCTTTTTTAGTAGAAGTCCGCCGTATGAGGGAAGATAGTTTGTGACACCGACTACAGAAGCGTCAGCCCTATGTGAAACTCCAAATGCGTCATTTACAAATACATCGGCAAGAGATGCCAGTTTTTTTGTAAATTTAGGATCGTTTTCTTTTTCACCGGGATAAAACCTTATGTTTTCAAGTAAAAAAACATCGTCTGCTGTTTGAGCTTCAAAAGTTGCCTTTTGTTCGGTAAGAAAATCGTTAATAAGTCTCACCTTAAAATTTGGCAGGTATCCCTGCAGATGATCGCTCACAATTCTCATCGAAAATTTGGGGTCGGGTTTTCCTTTCGGTCTGCCCAAATGTGAGACGATGATAAGCTTATTTTTATTTTTCAGTAAATACTGAATGGTTGGAATAGCCTGTCTTATTCGTGCATCATCGGCAATTGTGAGATTGTTTGGGTTTAAGCTGACATTAAAGTCTACCCGCAGCAGTACTCTTTTGCCGGTAGGCGTTTCATTATCAATGAATTTTATATCGGCTGGCACCATAGATTTATATGTATGTTGAAAGTTTTTCTACGAGGTCAACAAGACGGGTAGAGTAACCCCATTCATTGTCATACCAGCCGTAAACTTTGACAAAATTTCCATTTATAACTTTGGTGTAATTTGAATCAAATATGCATGAGTATGGTGAGCCGATGTAATCCGATGAAACCAAGGTTTCGGTTGTGTACGACAAAATGCCTTTCATCGGCCCTTCCGCTGCTTTTTTAAATGCTTCGTTGACCTGCTCTGGCGTAGTTTCTTTTTTGACAAGTACCGAAATATCTGACAAAGAGCATGTTGGAACGGGAACGCGCATTGAGCCCACTTCGATTTTTCCTTTTAAAGAGGGTATGGTTTTGGCAACCGCTTTTGCGGCGCCCGAAGTTGAAGGAATAATATTTAGGGAAGCCGCGCGGGAACGATCAAATGTTTTCCCATTGTCATCAAGCAAGCTTTGTGTAATCGTCATTGCATGCACTGTGGTTAATGCACCGGAAACAACTTCAAATCCATCGTTAATTACTTTAAACATCGGACTTGCGCAGTTTGTAGTACATGAAGCATTGGAGATAACGATTTCGTTTTTCCAATCAATCATATCTTCATTAACGCCTAATACAACATGGGGCGTATCATCCTTTGTAGGTGCTGTAATGACAACTTTTTTAACAGGTCCATGAATGTGTTTTGCAAGATCTTCTTTTGTTTTAAAAGCACCTGTCGCATCAATCACGAGTTGGACGCCAGTTTTATCCCAAGGAACTGTACTTGGATCATCGCTTAAAGTTGTCATAATTTTTTTATCATCAACCATGAGACCATCTTCAGCGACGCTTACTTTCTTGTCATATTTTCTGTAAACAGAATCATACTGTAAGGTGTAAGCCATCATGTCGTTTTTAGACTTACGAGTGTTTATCTGGACAAGATCAAACGTATCTCGAAGAAGTGCGATGCGAGTAAAAGCCCGACCAATTCTACCAAAACCGTTTAATCCTACTTTGATTCGTTTCATAGATTTCGTGTAATTTTTAATATGTCATGCTGGCCCGCTTCGCCATAGCTTCAGCGAGGCGAGCTTGTCCAGCATCTACTTTGTGGATTCTGGATGCGCTCTCTTCGTTCGCTTACCAGAATGACTAGCTATTTAATCCATATCCGACTTGCCTGTCACCACTTTTTGTTGAGGAGATCCACCTGATTTATAAATTTTCAAAGCCTCATCAACAGATTTATTTTCAACCGTAATCGCGTATATAGCATTCGTAAAACGGACAGCCTCATCAAGAGGTTTCTGATGAATGTTGCGTCCAGTTGCATTACCGCTTGTTCCGCCAACATGAATCTGATCATGAAGTTGTCTTAAAAATTTTTCGGCTTCTCCCGTTGAGCCTCCGGCACAAACCACTTTGGTCCTTCCGGCTGCTTTCACAGCAGGTTGTAAAAGTGTGGCATCACTCTTGCCGTCTTTTTTGGGAGCATTTACTTTGACAAAATCCGTTCCAAGTGTAGCGGCAACTCCGGCAGCGCCGGCAATAAGATGTGGATTTTTTTCATCGGCTACCGCTTTTCCTCGAGGGTAGAGCCAAATAACGGTTATCAATCCATATTGGTGAGCTTCATATATTAATGAGGCAGCTTCAGTTAACATCTGAGATTCAAACTCACTTCCTAAATATACTGTGTAGCCGACTCCAAGGATGTTCAAACCGCTGTTCTTACGGAATTCCTCAACCTTACTTATGGGAAACCAACGTTCGCTCAGAGGATCTGATTGGGCGGTTTTAACCAAGTTTGACTTTGAATTAAGTTTAACTAAATACGGAACGTCTTTATAATCGTGTCCGTATCTGGCGATCATGCCAAGTTGGGTAGCATAAACGCCGATTTTTGCACTTGACGCGATACGAAACATATGTTCGGGATCGCTGTCCTCAGGCGAAATTCCTTCGCCATAAAAGTCATTGTTTAAATGCTCCACCTTTTGATCACCCGCAAACAACATCAGTCGGCCGGTATCATGTGTCAGGGTGCGATAATTTTTTTCATAAGTAGCGCGCATTTCCTGAGGTACATCTGCTGGAATTTGTATTTTCATAAAAAGGAATTGAGTAAATTTATAGGTTTTGGAAGTGTCTCACACACTATCATACAACTTTTCAAGAGATTGTCAATATTTTGATTATAGTGTAAGATTTGAATGCAATGGAAGACTGTATTTTTTGTAAAATTGTTACAGGACAAATTCCCAGCTATAAAATATACGAAGACGCAAAGTATTTAGGTTTCATGGATATTTTTCCTCGGGCAAAAGGTCATACCCTAGTCATTCCCAAAAAACATTACCAGTGGGTATACGATGTTCCGGAATTTGGTGAATACTGGGAGGTAACTAAAAAAGTTTCGATGAACATCCAGAAACAGTTAAATGCGCGGTTTGTAAGTTATGTAACTCTGGGTGAAGAAGTTCCTCATGCACATATTCATATTCTTCCTCAAACCAGTGAAGGAATACAGGGAATTAAATTTACCGAAGTTATCAAGATGGAAAAGGAAGAGATAGGAAAACTGGCAGAAAATATTCAAAACTCATTTTAATTTATTGTTCAAAATTTCTTGAAGTTTTTTGATCTTTGGGTCGATCACGACTTGGCAGTAAGGATAGAATTTATTTTTGTTGTAATAATCTTGATGATAGTTTTCGGCAGGATAAAATTTATCAAAAGGTAAAATTTCGGTCACAATTTTGTTCTCATAAAGTTTCTGTGCCTCTTTTTTTGAGTTTTCCGCCAGCTTTTTTTGTTCCTCATTATGATAAAAAATGACAGAACGATACTGCGTGCCGACATCGGCACCTTGCTGATTCATTGTGGTTGGGTTATGAATACGCCAGAAAACATAGAGTAGATCTTCATAAGATATAACACTTAGATCAAACTCGATTTGCGATACTTCGGTATGTCCGGATTCACCCGAACTCACGTCTTCATAAGTGGGATTTTTCATTTTTCCACCAGAATATCCTGAAGTAACTTTTTTTACTCCTTTGAGACGCTGAAATACAGCTTCCGTGCACCAAAAACATCCCATGCCAAATGTAGCTTTTATTAAGTTTGTCATATGTATTTATTCTCGCTCGTAACATGAAAATTTGCTATATAGTCCTTATTCCAGATTCCGTCAAAGTCTCTTTCCCGCCAGTGCTCATCCGACAAAGATGTCTCCTTGCGCGCTGTCGGGATCCCTTCCGACTTTGCCACCTGCTCGGCGGCAGATAATACTGCACAAATTTTGATTACTTCGCTCAAATAATAATTTTGGTTGCATTACTTACTTTTTCTTAAAATTTAGTGACGCCGAGTTTATGCAGTATCTTTGCCCAGTTTTGTCTTTTGGCCCGTCGGGAAATACATGTCCAAGATGAGCTCCACAATTGCCGCAGGTTACTTCGGTTCGCTTCATACCAAAGCTCTTATCTTCGGTGTAAATAAGCGCATCTTTAGAAACCGGATCATAAAATGCCGGCCAGCCGCAGTGAGAGTCATACTTCGTATCTGAGGTAAAAAGATCGACACCACATACTACACAGTAATACATTCCCTTTTCGAAATGATGATCATATTTTCCAGTGAAGGGCGCCTCGGTACCTTTTTCCTGGGTTATGTGGTATGTTTCAGGATCAAGTTCTTTTTTGAGTTGGTCTTTGGATTTGGTGAATGGTTTTTGGTCGATCATATGTCAATTATAACTGTGAGAATGTGAGTGTGGCATTTTTCTTGCAGAGATCATACAATAAGAAGGTATGGCAGAAGGTAACGAAACTCCGGTAGCAGTTCAAAATCAAGAGCAGCCGAATACTCAATCTCAAGATCCAATTCAGAATGTACTAAAACATTTAGAGTCTGCAGGAGGTTTTGGAAATAACGCTGTGCCGCAGCTTTTTTTTACTCCATCTGCAAATTTTGAAGATCTGAAAACGATACAAAAGTTAAAAGCACAAGGGCTTCTTCCTGAAACCTTTCCTTCAACACCTCAAGAACTGGATACCGATGAACAGCTTGTTAAAGCAGGAATTCACTTACTTAATAAACATCAGGTAGGTGAAATATTATCAAACAAGACATCAGTTTCTTCGCCCATTATTGTTTCTCTCCCAGACGAAAGAGCCTTAAATGAGTATTTTGATACTTTACAGCAGTTGAATAATGAGTTCTGGAATCGAACAGAAGGTAAAAGACCAACGGTTATTTTATATTCAAATTTTGATATTCCTGTAAGATATAAACTTGCATTTGAAGGGTTTTTATATGCGACTTCTCCAAACGCTCTAAAGACAGCTTTAGATAATGTAAGAAGACTTAAAGAATCTGAAAATTCGACAACCTTTGATCCTAAAACTCTTGAACCAGGGCAAAAAAAAAGCTACGATGAGTCACAAGATTTACGAGAATGGGAAGTGAAAACTGCAAATACCTATGAAACATTAAAAAGAATTCTTCAACGAATTGCACTGCGGCAAAATATTCAAAAGGATAGATATTCTCAGTTATTTGATATTAAGGATGGTGAGGTGTCTTGGTATACTCCTCAAGATAAGTTGAGTATACATACCCGCACAGTTCTAGGTATTGGTACAGGTGAAGGTCGTATTGACGGTATGCTGGCACGTTTAGGACTTAAGGTAATAGGTTTGGACATAAGTCCGGAAATGTTGAAACGTGCTAAGGTACGTATCGTTGAGGAAGGCGAAGGACTTCGTGGTGAAAAAGAACATCCCGGTCTTTCGTATGAAGCTCTTAAAAGAATTCAGCAAGAAGATGCAGAATTAAGAAAACAAGGGAAGCCAGGAATACTTCCTCTGGATGAGGATAAAGGAGAACCTGTTCAGCCAATTCTTAATGATAATGAAGTTATGAGAAATTATCTTACAGTCGAAGGGAGTTTTTTTGATGCTCATGAAGTCCTAAATACATATTTAGCAAATTGGATCAAAGCAAGAAGGATTAATCAAGATATACCTCCCGAAGAATTTTTTGAGAATTATAATCCTTATAGTCCTGAACAATTACCTGCAGATATGTTTGAAGAAATAGGGTTTGATATGTGTACTATTACATGGAATACATTTTGTGAAGTTGGAGATCCGAAAAATCAGCAAGAACTTGTGCATAAGCTTTTCAATATGCTCGTACCAGGAGGTGAAATATTTATTGAAATACCCAATCGTAATCTTGAACCATACAAAAGTGCGGTAGAACAGTTCCATACAAGTCATCCGGATACACCGTATGGTACAGTTAGGGATCCTAAGCCAGACGGATCCGGCTATTATCCACCTCGCTATTTCACCGATGTGCATGAACTTGCGGGATGGTTTAAAGCGCTTGGATGCGAAGTTGATATAGAAAAAGATTTGCAGAGTTACGATGTTGGCGCTGAAGCAAAGGCAGATGATAAGCAAAAAGGTAATGAATTTGTGTTAACAGTGAGAAAACCGAAGCATTGATTTATTTATTATACTTTTCCGCCTCTTTCCAGGCGAGCTCAAAAATCGCGCGTTCGGTATCTGCTATGAGTTTATTCTCAATAATGGTAGCAATAAGTTTTCCGTTTTCCTGAGAAAAGAATGCCACTTTATTGCCGACAATATTTTTTTCAATGTGAATAGGAAATTCTTCTTGTGGGACGAGGTATGTGGTTCGAAGCTCATCTTTGTCTCTTTTTTTGTACTCTACACTTGTTTTATTATCCGGCGAGATAGCTCGAACATATATCTTATCCTTCATCCGGATTTTGTAATACTTTTTCCAGAAATCTGCCATTGCTTCATCAATACGTTCATCAGCATACACATAAGCAAGTATTTCTTTTTTTTCAGTAAGTATTTCGAGGTTTGCCTGAATGATGCCTTCTTTCCCTTCGTAAAACCGCACTATAGGTTTCTCGACACTCAAGGTATATGTTGAGGTGAGACGAGGAAGCATACTTCGCAGGTCTTCCCGAGTTCTCTCCTGTTTTTCAAACTGTTCATTAGAAAGCGCAAGCAGATTATCGGGAGGAAGAGGGGTAAAGTGTTTTTTCTTCTTGATATCTTCCTGCTTTACGAGTCCTTTATCCTGGAGCGTATACAGTGATTTATATACCGTTGCTCTTTTAAGTCCGGTTTTTGAGATAAGAGTTGCAGCCTGTACTTTCCCGAGCGTTAAAAGGAGATTGTAAATAAGAGATTCTTTATCGGTGAGTCCGAGGTTTTGGAGGAGTTGCTGATTGTCCATATAGGTATTATCTCTCAATTTTTGTCACTTGTCAATGACAAAAATATATTCAACTGTTTACTATAGGTTGACAAATAGGTAATTATGAGTTATAATATAGACTTATAATAATTATGTATTGGTAACAAGCTCTAATTATAAATGTAATTAGTACTTGACAAATATAAACCTATAGTATATAATTATTCACATAATATAGATTTTACGATGATTGCACCTAAATAAATAGTAATACAAATAAACGAGGAAGTCATGGAAAGCAGCTTGAGTGGAGAAATCAAAAGGGTATTGCCATTTCTTGTCCGGCAGTACTCTCTTGATATTTAAACCTCAAGAGATCGTGTACATCTGATAATTATCAGAGGGATAAAAGCAAGCCCTTATGACGGTTGTCTAGAATGAACACACCCATGACCTCTTGCTTTTGCTTCAATCCTTTAATCCTGTCCAAGGATGGAATTAGAAGCAGGCAGGAGCGAGTATATAAGTATTAACTATACATATATATTCGCGATTGCCTTTAAGCGATCGAACTTTGACAATTAGTTCACATTTAATTCATACGCAAATCGGATATTGCATGCCGAGTAGCTACCGAAGAAATTTGTGATCCACATTCCCATTGAATGATACTGATTTAGGATCCTGTCCAGTCAGAATTATTCAACCCCGCCTAAAACGGCGGGTGGGGAATGTGATATCACCTCGGTACTACCGAGGTTTTTTTGTGCTAAATACCAATTTAGCTTTTCGCTTAAGATTACTATTGTCATTCCGGACTTGATCCGGAAACCAGAGATAATAGTCATTTTAAGGGAAGGAGTAATCTTTCCAGCACTTTAAAACAGGTTCAATTATGTGAGGCGCATAGAGGTAATCTACACGGTTACTTGTATGCGCTTCACAATTGTGTGAATGCGAAACGGTCGCCATGCGGCCTCGGGGTGGTTCCCGGATTCCTTCGAAAGGATAAAAATAACCATGTTTACTCTCTACTCGCAAAATAAGGCAGCGACCCGGGTAGGGGCCTTAATGGTCCCCTATCCTGCCTGGAGAGTGGTCCGGAGCGAAGAGCTCCGGAGAGACCAGTACCTCCGTGAGGTACTGGCGGAGTCCGAAGACAAGGGGAGCCTTGAGGCGGAAGCCGAAAGGCTCAATGAGAAACATCTCCTCCCGTATCGGAAGTGGATGGACGCCTTCGATAAATCGAAGGCACGGGCGGGGATGTATGTGAATTCAGACTTTGTGGAGAAGCTGCTTGAAAAAGCAGACTTCATTCACAGAGTGAAGTTATGTTCGTTTCACCCAGGGGCAATAGTCACCGACTGGGTCATCCAGATCGGTGACTGCCGTTGCTCCATCCACAGGAGCTTTGGCTCCTGGCCCGGCGGAGAAGCCTTCTCAGCAAGGTCCTACGTATGCATCTTCCTCGAAAAAGAGGACGATGGAGTAGGGTTCCCGGACGAATGTGAAACCCTGGAAAAATTTCTAGGGTTACTTCGAAAGGGCGCGAAGTATGAACTTCCCAAGTTTGCTAAGCAATACCAAGCTTAGCAAATAAGGATCCGTGCTGGGGCGGTAGTACCTCAGCAGCTTGAGCATGAGCTAGAACATGCTCCGGGGACGATACTTCCCCGAAACCAAGTATCGATCATGGAAAGGCGACGGGACGTCATCCCGTCGCCATTTCTCTTTTGTTGATCAGATTCTGGACAAGTATCGCTTAGCGATAAAAGCCAGAATGACACTCGTCACTAGAAGGGAAAAATATTTTCTCTATAAACATCCCCATTAGACATATCCTGTCTAAAGAACAAGGACAGGACTTTGGGCGGGAGCCGTGTCTGGTGGGGAGGTTTATGGAAGTAGTAGGCTGGTAAATTCACGTGGAGTAACTATCCGGACACCTTTGTATTCCTTTAGACTGAGTAGATGGATATCGCCGGTTACAATATAATCCGCTTCCCCTTCAAGAGCAGCGGCAATAAATTTGTTGTCATCTGGATCTGCTTTTACAATAGTAACTTTTCTTTTCCCTTCTGTCATTACACTTAAATTGTAAAGTTCTTTAATAAAGTTTTTCCTATCCCCTTCTATCATACGTGAACGTTTTCTGATATATTCCCTATGAATGACCTCGCCAATTTCTTTCAATATTTCAGGAGAAATAATTACAATAAATTTACCGTCGCGATAGGCTTGGTGTATTTGATGAGGAATAGAAGTTCTTCGAAGTAAAGCACTCACCAATACGTTAGTATCAATGACTACTTTCAATTGATTCATCTATTTTTGTTTTTCTTCAGACCTAACTTCTTTAATTGCTCTTGCAATATCCTTTTCTAAATTTTCCTGTTCATCTAGGGGAATTCTTTTTTGAATATCTTCAAATACTTTGAACTTTGCTTCCCACTGTTTTTTTGTAAATCGTTTACTTGGATCAACGAGCTTTTCATATTCGTCAAAACTTAAAATAACAGCCGCATCCCGATTATATTTTTTAACAACTATTTTATCTTTCCCATACATTACCCGACCAATGATATCGGCCAAATTAGAGCGGAGTTCGTCAATTGAAACTTGTTGTGTCATAAAATTATTTTAATTTAGTAATATCTTAAGAATATTACAAATGTATAGATTTGTCAAATTTTAACTAATCAAGTGGTTTCGCGATCGAAGTTGGGAATGATGGAGAGCATCTCATCGAACAGGATCATAACCACCTTTATTCCAAGGGTGACACCTGACAATTCTCTTTAAACCAAGCCAAACACCTTTTGCGCTGCCATATTTTTCTACAGCCTGATACATGTATCGTGAACAGGTTGGTTCAAATCTACACCCGGCATCGGACATAAAAAGTATCTTGAAGAGATTACTGTGGAAAAATGAAGTTTTTTGATAAAAGCGGATGAGAGCCAAAATTATTTTTTTCGTAGTGTTTTAATAATTTTTTAATAATTGTATTGTAAAATGTTCTCATGAAAATCTCCATCATTACACTTTTCCCGGAAATGATTGCGCCTTTCTTTGACGATAGTATTATAAAGCGCGCGAAAGAAAAAGGCGCGGTAGAGATAGAGCTTGTAAATCTGCGTGATTTTGCACTTGACTCGCATGGCACTGTAGACGATCGACCGTATGGCGGGGGCGCCGGAATGGTGCTTATGGTTGAACCAATAGTTAGTGCAATAAATAAAGTTAAAAGTGAAAAGTTAAGAGTTAAAAGTTCTAAAATAATACTAACTTCTGCGAAGGGAAAACAATACTCTCAGAAAAAAGCCCAAGAATTAGCAAAACTTGATAGTCTCATAATCGTTGCCGGGCATTATGAAGGAGTCGACGAGCGAGTGATCGCGCATATTGATGAAGAAATATCCATCGGCGATTTTGTACTGACAGGCGGTGAGCTTCCGGCCACAATGATCGTCGATTCAGTTGTCAGACTTCTTCCCGATGTTTTAAAAAAAGAAGAGGCAACTCAAGAGGAAAGTTTTTTTGAGATAGGTCTTGATGAATTGATAGAAATTTGTGGTAATGATCCTACTATAGCCAAACTAAAGTTAAACGATGTAAAAAAAGTTAAACTGCTTGAATATCCACACTACACCCGACCACCGATTTTTGAAGGCGTTGGCGTGCCGGCAATTCTCATGACAGGAGATCATGAGAAAATCAGAAGATGGAGAATAAAGCAGGCTTATAAAGAAACTTTAGAAAAACGACCCGACTTACTTGACAAACGCTCTTAAGAATGCTAAAACTTTCACATCCATTATGATATCACTGACATCGGTTTCCAAATGGTTCGGCGCTCAAACGGCGGTTGACGAGATCGGTTTTGAGGCAAAAAAAGGAGAGATCATCGGATTTTTGGGTCCAAACGGCGCCGGAAAAACCACCACAATGCGTCTCGTCTTGGGACTTCTTCGTCCGACTGCAGGAGAAATAAAGGTGTTTAACGAAAACCCTCTAAATAAACGGCTTGCGGTTCTTCCACAGATTGGTTATTTACCGGAAAACAATCCGCTTTATGGTGAAATGAAGGTGTTGGAGTATCTGTCGTTTATTGCTAAAGTAAAAAATTTAAAAAATAATGATGAAATTATTGAGTTGTCCGAAAAACTTGATATTTCAGAGGTCATGGAGAAAAAGATCGAAGAGCTGTCGCGCGGTTTCAAGCAGCGTGTCGGACTGGCCGCGGCATTACTTGGTGATCCTACTCTTTTAATTTTGGACGAACCCACATCGGGACTTGACCCGATTGAACAGGATAAGATCAAAAATCTCATCAAAAACATAGCAAAAAATAAAACCGTCATTTTTTCAACGCACATCTTGTCGGAAGTTGAGGATATTGCCAGCCGTCTTATCATCATTGACCAAGGTTCAATAGTTTATGACGGGAAAAAACCAAAAGGCCGCGGTGCTGTTGAAAAATTATTTAAAAAAGTAGTTAAAAAAACCTAAAAAAATGTTAGCACTTTATAAAAAAGAACTGCAGTTTTATTTAAACAATCCGATCGGGTACATCGTCATTGTTTTGTTTGGGGTTTTTGCCAACTTTTTATTTGTCAAAGATATTTTTATCTACGGCTCGGCATCACTCCGGCCTTTTTTTGACATATTGCCGTGGCTCATGATGGTTTTTATTCCGGCAGTCGCCATGAGGTCACTGTCCGAAGAAAAACGTAATAATACGATAGAAGTACTACTTAGTTTACCTATCTCAGAAACTCAGATAGTACTTGCCAAGTTTTTTGCTTTATTGACACTTGTAGCCATTGGCTTGATGCTTACAGTCAGTTTGCCGGTTTCTTTATATTTTCTTGTGACCGGCACGGGAGCACGAATATATATTCCAGAGCTCATCATCGGATATTTAGGACAAATTTTTATGGCGGCCGCATTTTTGTCGCTGTCGATGTTTTTTTCTTCTCAGACAAAAAATCAAATCATTGCTTTTCTTGCCTCGACAATCACTCTATTTTTTTTGATAATTTTTTCTACCGATTTTGTGGCCTCGTTTTTACCGTTTATAGTACAAACAGGATTGACTTATTTAAGCCCGGTTTCTCAAGTTGAAGGTTTTTCAAAAGGAGTGGTCGACTTATGGTCGCTTTATTATTTTCTTAGTTTTATCATCGTTTTTTTGTTTTTAACAATTGTCGATGTTGAAAGACGTGATTAAATTTAATTTTCGCAAAGCTCTAAAACAAGTAAATGTTGTCCAAGCATTTGGGCTGTACCGCTTTAAAATGCAGTCGATAGTGCTTATCGTTTTAGTTCTGTTTTTTGTTTCGAATTTTTTTCTATCAACCATATCTTTCAGGCTTGATTTTTCAAAAGGCAAAGCATACACGCTCACCCCAGCCACCAAAAAAATACTGCAAAATCTTGACGATACTGTAACTATTGAGTTTGCAGTTTCCTCAGACGTTCCGACACAGTTATCAGGAGTAAAGCGCGAAGTCACCGATCTTCTGCGGGAATATGATAGTGAAAGTGCAAAGGTAAATACGGCTATTGTTGATCCACAAAAAGACGAAAAAGCCAAAGAAAAAGCCCAAGCTGCAAATTTGCCTGCAATTCCGTTTAGGCTTGTGTCGCAAAATAAAGCCTCGGTCGTGCAGGGATATTTTGGCGTCATTATTTCATACAAAGGTAGTACCGCAACAATAGGCCAGGCCACGGATATCAACAGTCTCGAGTACAACATCACCTCTTCAATATATAAACTTACTCGCACCGACATCCCACAAATTGCAATAGTTGGACGAGAAGAGATGGTCATTCCAGGTCAAGACCCGCTCGGCTCATTTAAACAGTTGGCTGGTCAACAGTTTAATGTTCGCTTTGCCAGCCCCGAAGCGTCGGTGTCTCCCGCTGAAGATACTACGACTGAAGATGTATTGGAACCTACTGAAGAGCCAAAACCGTTTGTGTTTCAAACTCAAGACAAAACAGCAATTGTCTTTGACGATGGCCGAAAATCGTATACAAATGAAGAATTGGCAAGGTTAAAAGAATTTTTATCAGATAAAAAAAACATAATTTTTTTTGTAAACGGAGTGTGGGTTTCTCCTGAAAATTTGTCCGTATCAAATGCAAATCACAATCTTTTTGGGCTTTTGAAAGATTGGGGAATAGAACTTGAAAAAAATATGGTTTTTTCAACTTCTTCAGAACTGGTCAACTTTGGCGGGTCGCAATTTAGCATTTTCCTGCCGTACCCGGGCTGGCTTAAAACCAGCATTTTTAATGAGAACGCCTCATATTTTTCAAATATCCCGTCTTTATCATATTTATGGACATCGTCTTTGAAGGTTGATAATAAAAGTGGGTACGATGTGCGTGAGCTTGTACGAACGACCAATTCGTCATGGCAACAAACTTCAAATTTTGTAATAGACCCGCAGTCATTACCTGAGCCGAAGCAAAAAGATCTAAAACCATTTGTAATTACCGCCGAATCTGTAAAAAAAGACGGCGGGAAAATAATGGTTATCGCTTCAAATAAATTTGTCGAAGATCAGTATTTATCGCGAGAAGCCGGAAATCTTGAGTTTATTTTGAACGTACTTAACGACTACGCCTCAGACGGGGCATTATCGGGTATAAGACAACGTGCGGTGACGATTTATCCTCTGCCCGACCTATCGACACAGGAGCAGGAAATATATCGTTATGTCAACATTCTTCTTTTGCCGGGATTATTTGGTCTTTACGGAATCTTTAGAATCTACCGCAGGTCAAGAACCGCATAACTTCATTATTCCGCATAAATTTTCTTTAAGGCTTTTTTCATTCCTGCAAATGCCATCATTTCGTATGGAAAATTTTTGGGGTTAAAAAACTGCGCCGAAGCAACATCATCAGTTGGAATAATTTTTATATTTGGCGCTAAAGACGCTTTGCATAAAAAGCATATAGTGTCGTAAACAATTCCTTGATACTCATATGTGTCCGGATATGACATGAGGTATTCCCAATGAGCGATGTCGATCTTGAGTTCTTCCTTCATTTCTCGAGTGAGCGATTGTTCCATGGTTTCGTCAGGATCAATAAATCCGCCCGGGAAATCGTAGTACCCACGCCGTGGATCACATTTTCTTCCAACAAGTAAAATCTCACCTTTTTCATTTTCAAGTAAAGCACAGTTACATGATCTTGGATTTATGTAGTAGCGCAAATCACAAGTGCCGCAAACGAGTAAATATTTTTCCTTTAACTTAAAATCACCGCCGCATTTTGGACAGTATTTAAAATTTTTTTCCGCCGTCATGATATATATTATAATATCTTTATGATACGTACACGCATTGCCCCGTCTCCAACCGGTCAAGACATACACATAGGTAATCTTTATACGGCATATATCAACTGGGCCTACGCCCGCAAACACAACGGCCAGTTTATAATCCGCATCGAAGACACGGATAGAACTCGATATGTAGAAGGCGCCGTCGAAAAAATATTAAAAACCATCAAAGCTTATGGTCTTGATTATGATGAGAGTGTTGATAAACCGGGGAAATACGGCCCTTATAGACAATCCGAAAGACTTGAAATTTACAAAAAATATGCAGAGGAATTAATATCAAAAGGCAAAGCCTATTATTGTGTCTGTACCAAAGAAAGGCTTGATGAAGTACGGAAAAAGATGACAGCCGAAAAAAAAATTCCCAAATACGACAAACATTGTTTGTCGATTCAAGATGAAGTAATAAAAAAAGTTAATAATGGAGAACCTTACGTCATAAGACTAAATGTTGCCGATCATGTTGACGTGTCTTTTGAAGATGCTATAAGAAGCAACGTGACCATAAACACCGATAACATAGATGATCAGGTTTTAATAAAATCCGACGGTTACCCTACTTATCATATGGCGGTTGTCATAGACGATCATCTCATGGAGATAAGCCACGTCATCCGCGCTGAGGAATGGATTTCGTCAACTCCAAAACACGTTCTTTTGTATCAAGCTTTTGGCTGGAAGCTGCCAGTGTTTGCCCATCTGCCAATTCTAAGGAATCCCGATAAATCCAAACTGTCAAAACGCAAAAATCCTGTCTGGGCATCATGGTATATAGAGCAAGGATATCTACCCGAGGCAATTTTAAATTATCTTGCTCTTATGGGCTGGTCACATCCTCAGGAAAAAGAAATATTTGATAGAGAAGAGTTTGTCAAAGTTTTTGATCTGGCCCGTGTATCTCCGGTTGGGCCGGCCTTTGACCAAGTTAAACTGGCCTGGATGAACGGTCAGTATATTATGAAAATTACGAATTACGAATTACGAATTAAAATTCTATCTTTCTATAAAGAAAAAAAATTACCAGAAGACATCGTCGAAAAAACGATTCCACTCGTCAAAGAGCGTATGAAAAAACTTTCCGACTATTTGCCGTTGTGTGAATTTTTCTTTACAAAGCCGGAAAAATACGAGATTTCTTTAAAAGAAAACACTGAATTGTTTAAAAAAATTATTACGACTCTGGAATCTGTGTCTGATTGGAAAGCCGGTCTCATCGGTCAACGAATGGTCGAACTTGCTCAGAAAGAAGGAGTGCCAAACAGTAAATTTTTTATGATTTTACGTGTCGCTATTTCCGGAAAAAAAGTTACACCGCCGCTTAACGAATCAATGGAAATATTGGGAAAAGAGGAATGTGTATCCAGAATTAAATCTGCATCATTTGTAAAGAACACTAATTCATGATATATTCTATGTGGTCTTTTTCAGATGATGATAGTAGTTTTTATGAAAAATCATGCCTTCTTATAGCAGGCTACTTTATCTAAATCAAAACGAGCTTTACCGTAGTTCTTACCTGCGAGTGTCAAAAGACATTGACGCGATATACAAGCACAATAAAATCATTGTCGGACTCCCGACAGGCGTTGAAAGCAGATATAAGAAAACCGCCCTTCCGAATTCTTTTGCCGTCATAGGTATGATGTGGGGAGATGAAGGAAAGGGTAGAATTGTCGATAATCTTTTAGAAGATATGCTCAATGTTAAGGGAATAAAACAAGCCTATGTAATCCGTTTTCAAGGGGGCAGTAACGCCGGGCATACCGTATACAAAGATGGTCGAAAGATCGCCCTTCACCAGCTGCCATCAGGGATTTTGTATCGTCAAGCCATTGGCATTATGGATAGCGGAATGGTGATACATCTTGAAGACTTGCAAACTGAGATCATTGATGCAGAAAAAATTGTCGGCGATTTACGGGGTAAACTCGTACTCAGTGAGGACGCAATGCTTTGTACAGATCTTGAGCGGGCAGAGGAAGTTTTTTTGCGAGAAAAATCCGGCGGGAAATCAAAGGGCGGTACAGGGCGGGGAATGTCGCAAACTGTTGCGCATTACATTGACAGGCAGGGCACGGTAGTTGCCGACTTATTTGATGAAAACTGGAAAGTACGATTCGCTAAAAAATACGATATTTACGAGCGTGATCTTAGTGCCTGGGATATAGATCTTTTCACAATTGAAGTGCCGGATTTTCGTGAAACAAGAAAACAGAAAAAAGCAGTGATACGCAAGGTGGGATCAAAAAAAGAGTATTTAAAAAGGCTGCAAACCGTAAGGGAGTGGTTTCTCAAAAGAGATTCTAGTCGTCCTAAAAATCAAAAAATAATTCAAAACACCTTCCCTCTTCATCAAACCATTGAGAGCCTGCTTATTAAGGGTCGGGCTGGTACTATATTTGAAGGTGCTCAAGCAGTTGGACTGCATTTCCGGCTCGGAAGGCGGCCTGATGTGACGGCAACAGATACCTCGATGACGGGGATTAAAGATAGTACGGCCTACTATACCCGCGAAATGATCGGTGACGGCGTTGGAGTTTTTAAAGCAACCTATGACAGTAGCGTTGGAGCGGTAAAACCGTTGACAATAATCAGTTTACCGAAAGACGATCTATTGTCGAAAGTAAAATCTACGGTTGGAGAGGCGTGGAAAAATTGGACAGGCGAAGATTATTGGCGCGAGATTCAAAAATTAAAAGGTTTATCTTCCGAGCAAAAATAC